>JAABUR0100004593.1_pt1 | contig 18335 bp, 18 predicted proteins | sample 5560091 | NCBI WGS metagenome assembly JAABUR01 (sample SAMN10711879, study PRJNA513375) | rock metagenome | isolation source: Antarctica rocks | place: Antarctica: Victoria Land, University Valley sud | reverse complement strand
GTAGGAATTCGGGGCGGGTGACGGAGTGACCGGGGGGGTCGGTGACGGATCGACGCGCCAAGGCGATCGCCGCCGGGGCCGGTGGGAGCGTCACCGACCCCGGTGACGGTCGGGAATAAGAGGTAGGCATCATCTAGGAAGAGCGTGCCAGCCTTTCAGCAGCCTCATGAGCGAGAGGGATGAACAACTTCCACAGAATCATCAGCACCGATTGCACCCCGATCGCCCAAATCCTCATAGCCATGCTCAGCCTTCGGTTCATACCTAGCCACGTGCCAAAGCTATTGCCAACCCGCCTTCGTCTGAGGTAAAGGTTTGAGAGATAGTGTAGCACTATAGATGCTCTTCTTCTACAGATCTGTTAAAGAAGACTGCAGCCGAATGCGTAAGATCCTCACAGCCACCTAGCGACAAATACAAAGCTGCAGACCACCGAATGTAGCTTCATGGGGTAAGAACAGCAGAACTCGACTGATAGCTTACATACGAAACAGGCAATTGGAGAGCACAAGTAAAAAGTGGATTCCTTCGACGACACTTATCACTAGTTGCTTGTGGTTCGCCAGGAGGCTTCACTGCCCAAATGTCCTTACACTATCAGCAACAGCTATCACGACGCCCAGCATAATAGAACTCGAGAATATAGACAAGCAAGAACAAGCAATTGAGGTACGCGAGGGAACATCAAGAGTAGTATTATTGGGCTAACCTAAATCCACCACTAACCCCTTCGTGTGCGCGCCCCAAACATTTATCGCCCAACCTTCCTCTATCATAAGAAGCGTTTGCCACCAATGTGCGGAACTAGTCGTCGAACAGCAAATAAGATAAAAACAAACGAAGTAGACCGGTGAGGAAACAGAGCAGAGACAAAGCGCCGCTAGACCCATTGATTATTCAAAGATTAGCCAGAGACTATTGTCGCCCATTCTTTCATTCTTCCAATCACGGAGACCGAAAATACTCCTGGTGAATCGAAACAGAGATAAATCAGAAGTTGGTCTACGAGGCTTTTGCAGGCCAATGATGATACTGAAACCCGTTGAGGAGGAGGGCTCGTCATCGAGTCAGAATACGAACTTCACCTCTCAAACCAGGGTTCGACAGGTCGGGTGAGGCTGGCCTAGTGTTACTCATACGTCTTCCTACGCCAGAGCTGAGAAATTAGCTGGAGTTTGTAAAGGATACATATTGTGGGAAGAGAGGCGCTACTTTGAATAACCGTGGAGATGACTCCAGTCGCATTGGCACCAAATATATCGAAACGGCAAGAATCTAAGTAGGGTGGTAGAGTTGTGAGAGAAAACGATGAAGGCTACAGGACGGGTTTTGTTGAGCCTCCTCAAAGTCGAAGAAGAAACTGGTACAGAGGTCTCTCTTTGGTTGGGAGGTTAAATGTTGTTTTACGAGAAGAAATGCATTGTATTGCGCTACGCTTTTCCTGGACACGAAGTAATTTGCAGTGATCAACACACAGTCTGTGTCACCGATGTTTAAAGATAGATACTCCCTATCCTCGTAGTACGAAATCTGTTACTTGAAAGATCTTGCTTGAATACCAGGAGGTTAATATGAATTTTCATGAGCACATCAATCAATTTACCTAGAGCTCTTCCCCATTAGATCCCTCGCGCAAGGCACACAAGAACCAAGATCTACAGGCTCAGTCCATTTTCGTGCTCGATACCATGCCTCCCGAATCGTGCTCGCTTCAAGCTTGCTCCTTTCTAATTTGAGCAAAAGCCAAAGCCCCTACGTTAGCACCGGCGAAAAGGCTCATGTCTAGTGAGCTTGCCACAGCCTCCAATGCCCCAGCATGCCAGAGTGAGTCAGAAAGAGCCATGGGTGGGAACAATGTTCGCGGATAGAGGAGAGGATAAGCATGGCGGACCTGCAGGCATGAGTTGACCACTAGTTTATTCAAGGATTCGAGTATACTCACGCTCCCTTTGTAAACCCAGCTTGGATTATCTTGGTCGTTGTTGAACAGAGAAGAGAGAAATTCATCTTCGATTTCATGAACTGAGAGAATTCGGTAAAGATGGTCAGTGATAGCTTTTCCGTCGATTACCCTCGTCAGCTCTCGAACAAACGCGATCTCATGAATACCATGTAGCTTGTCGGATTCGGCTATCATGGTAGGCAGTATCTGATTTGGTAATTTGTCTTCGCTGCCAAATAGATCTGAGCTCAGCGCCAACTGCGAGGTGAAGAATGTGAAGTGTCGTTGACGATATTCCAATTCCTGGGGCTGCTGCTCCAACTCTGCATGCACTTCAAGCGTAGCTGGGTGCCACGGTGCGGCTAATATGACCTTTTGGAACGCCAAGTGTTCCGTGCCTCTAATCTCGTTATGCGATCTTACAATCCATTCCAATTTGCCGGAAGGCATAAGCTCTTGATGCAAGCCTACGACCTCGGTTCCGAGATTTATATACGCTCCACTGTCGACAACCATGTCTTCTAGCACAGGTAGGGCATGGCCTCCGGCTTGACTTGTCCCTTGATCCAAGTCATAGACTGCTGTTGAAAGCGCAAGATCGTTGATCTCCGCAATTTCCTGGCTCAGTCGTTTTCGGATTTCGGGAGCCAACATCTCATTTTCGTATTTTTCGGAGATACCATTTTTTCGTAGGCGTTCGTCACCACTCATTGAGAGTTCACCGGTCAGGTCTAACGTGACAACGACCTCTTCGATCGATTGAAATGGAAACGCAGAGCTTTGGGACAACTTTCTCAAGTTATTTTCTTTACCCATAGTACCGACCGGCAGCTTTACACTTCTCCATACTGAAGAGCCATATCGATATATTTGACCTAGCCATGAAGACCATGGAGTGACCGAAGAAGGCCGGGTCGCGTTAAAGAGAAAGGAGTTTCCATCAAATCTGAGAGTTCATAAGCATCTTAAGGGTAGAAACAGATACATCTAAAAGCCTTACATTCCAAGCTTTACGCTTCCCTTATGGAAGTTAGCGCCAATGCCAGTCAACTTAGCATTACTGCGTAGGATGCCACTCGAGTGCAGTAGAGAAGGCCCAGTGATATCCTCAGGCTCCAGAGGCATTTGGGAGTGATCATGGAATGGGAAGACAATGTCGGAACGGTTTCTGTTGTTGAGTACAAGACGCCCGCCGATTCCATGATTCCGTTCGTATATCGTGATGCTGACTGGGATACCTTCTTCTCGAGCGAGATTTGATAGAAAACTGGCTGTTGCGATGCCCGCAGGACCAGCTCCTACGATTTCATCAGACTTACAAACAAAGCCTTAACATTCTTTTGAGGCTTACCAATGACAGCGACATTTGTAGGATCTAAAGGAACGTCTCCTATGGGACTGTCAGGGCTAGAATACCACCACAAGCCAAGACCAAGAATGACGAGTAATCCCGAGAACACTGAGGCTAGGAACAAGACCTGTCTTGATTGGGATGTTGGGGCTTTGGGTCTGTAGAGGAGAGATGATTCCTCGTTAGCAGCACAGAGGGTGCTTTCATCGTCGTAGAACGACTTTTTGGCAAAGTCCATGATGCTCGAGGCTATAGCAGAGATCACGACTGATCAAGAACTCAAAGGCGGTCAATAAGAAAAGGGTCTAATGGAGAGCTTCGGGAAGTTGCAGGTATAGTAAGTAGGTCAGGTGTCGGATTACCGTACGAAATGTGTTAGTGTGGGATATGTTACTTGTACGACCTCAGCTCGAACGAATCAGCCGCAGTAATGTACTCTGCATAATATCAGAGGAGAGGCGCCCAATTTCACGGCTTCATCGATAGCAACAAACTCTACATCTTGTGTTTGAACATCTGATTCCTCAAACGTGTGACGAGGTGAGGTCTACTTATATCAACGCTCTTCTCCGTTCAGGATCATCTGCTTCTTCATTCAGCAGCCAACGATATGGAATCCCATCGTGATTACGATAGCTTGAGTAGCCTATCCCTACTCTGTGAGATCTAGGAGATCTACAATCTAGAATTCTTTGGTTGACAGGATTGTGATGAATAGGCTTTCTCCATCACCATGCACCTTCAATAGAGAGCACATAAGATGCTGGCCTGGATGGGAACCTTGAAGCATCAAAGGCTTGGGGTACAAGGGCTATTGAAACATTCTAGTCTTACTGAACTGGTCATACTAACCTGCTCACCTGCAATTAACGCTAACCACGGATGATTAAAACGTGCCGGCATTTGATGATCTCAATTGATTCTTGTTGCATTTGAGCGCCTCAATCAGGAAGTGCACACATAAGAGATTTGAGATCTCAATGATCCAGTCGAGATCTTGCTTCGTTTGCTGCATTGTGGAGGAACGGCGGTCCAACGAAGGTTTCGGTCAGTCAAAGAGCACACAAACAGATGTTCATATTCAATACTAATCCAGATGTTCCTAAAGCGCGCGAGCCCTTGCTTTCGAGTTGAATGACTAGAGGTAGTTCATCCGCAATAGCGACACATATATTGAAATCTTCGACGGCCTCTTATAATAGGATCAGACAAAGGCCTTGTCTGGCTAGTCGTGTAGCCGGCTCTACGCCTGTCGACATTCGGTGTTCACGTTGCACCAACCGAGACTATTACATAGTACAGCCAATACCACTGCAAGATGTCCGTATATGTGTGCTCCCTGTAGTCTAATATGTAGCATTTATTTCTGCTCTTCGCATTGATGGGCTCTCCTCGTTGGCGACCTACTGGCTAATGGCTAAGGAATGGAAATGGCCTTTTGCATATCTGTGCCTCGTTCCCGGTATGAATATCCCGTGAGAGTAATCCAGCTATTTCCTGAATTGTATCCGCGCTGCGTTTCGAAGACTGGATTGCCCGTGGGGTACAGTAATGGAGATTGCTAGCCATCGTCCGTCTAGGTCGAATCTTCGCCCATAGGATATCTGTATCCGATCCGGATCCATCTCTTCCTACTAGGCACGGTCCTAGAGCACGCCCCATCCATGTGTAAGGTATGACCGTTGGTGAACGTTATGGAATTAGCCTGTGTTAGGTGGCACTTGCCTCAGGACCTCAGACGGGTGGGGCTAAGCCCTTTCGGATTAGCCTTGCTTACTTCGCGAGTGTAAGGTAATCGCAGCTTCCGTAGTAAGCGAAGCACTAATCTGGTAGCGGCTTAGAGCGGGAGGCTAATCCAAAGGGGTTTAGCTCCACCCGTCTGAAGGTCCTGAGGCAAGCTCGCAATTCTCGCCCTCCACCAATTACTTCTCATCACTTTGCCGTCTTGTAAGTTATTGGAACAATGATGATCTCAAGACTTACTACACATTTGACAGCTCAAGCTTTACCGATATCTGTGTGGTCCACCAGATCATTACAAGGAAACCAGGTCAGGATCAACGATCCAGGTTAATTGCTTCCCTCCCACTGGTGGACCGAATTCTCGGATGGCACAAATGCGAGAGCTTACTCCTGCATCACGTCCATGGGGGGTTCCTTATCTAAAGCTTTCTTTGAAGATGCCAGTGTCTTGCCCAAATTCCACTCCTCAAGAATCCTCAAGAATCAGTTTATTGCCGGATAATCAAAGAAAAGGCTATAATACATCCAATACGATGGACAAATCCGGTCATCAGTCGGGAACCGAGCAAGAGGTCTATGATGCAACAGAGAGAGCCTTGACAGCTGAGAGAGCCAGAGACGCAACGCTAGTTGAGCATACTCTGACAGTCAAAGATGCATTCAGATTCTACCGACCTGCCATCGGCTGGTCTTTCCTCTTTAGCTTAGGAGTTATAATGGCCGGTCTTGATCCTCAGATTATATCAACGCTCGTCGCGATTCCGCGGTTTCAAAGGGACGTTGGGAATTTGTATAATGGTTCGTACCTCATACCAGCAAAGTGGCAGTCGGCTTTCAATCTTGGAGTCCCAGTCGGCCAAGTTCTTGGCTCTTTTAGCGCTGGCTACCCTCTTGAACGCTTCGGCCGTAGGTGGACACTTGCTATATGCTGTATCGTTTCTTGTATCACTGTTGCTATCCAGTTCTCAGCGCAAGCCAAATCCCAGATACTGGTGGCTGAGCTGATTAACGGTATTGTGCTCGGAGCTTACCCTGTAATAGCACCAACCTACATCTCAGAAGTGACTCCTGTCGTATTTCGAGGCCTTGCAGCTGCCTTTGTTAACCTTTCTTTCGTTATTGGGCAATTGGTGGCAAGCGGAGTTTTAGCTGGCACGCAGTCGCGGGATGACCGATGGAGCTATGATATCCCATTTGCCTGTCAGTGGATCTTCCCTATCGCAATTCTTGTGGCATTGCCCTTTTGCCCGGAGAGTCCTTGGTGGCTAGTCCGCCAAGGGCAAATCGCCAAAGCGGAGAAAGCATTGAAGCGATTGACGAACAGCTCAGTCGATACGGACAGTCTCTTGGCCAATATTCAACTTACAACCAGACTCGAGCTGGAGGAATCGGAGTCGAACAGTTTCCTTGATTGTTTCAAGCTTACCGACCTACGTCGAACCACTATCTCAAGCATGGTCTACGCTACTCAGGTTCTTGCTGGAAACAGTTTCGTTGTGGGTTATGCGGTGTATTTCTTCGAACTCGCCGGATTAGCTCCAAGTGTTTCATTTAATCTTGGAGTCGGTCTGCTTGTCCTCGGCTTCGTAGCGACGTGCCTTTCTTGGCCATTCATCACACGCTATGGGAGAAGAACGATTTACATCTATGGGCTTCTAATTCTCACATTTATTTTACTACTCGTTGGCGTCCTTGATGTTCTCCCACATTATACAGCGTCAAAGGGTATAATCAACGGCCAGGCATCCCTGATGGTCGCGTATAACTTCTTCTATGATCTGACCATTGGACCCCTATGCTTTGTTATACTATGCGAAACTTCTTCAGCCAAGCTTCGTGGAAAGACAATCGCGCTTGCTACCGCTATCAATGCTTTGGTCAATATGGCATGCGCGGTGGGCATTCCCTATGCGATTAACCCAGACCAAGGCAACCTACGCGGAAAAATCGCTTTCATCTTTCTTGGAACAGCCTTGCCTTGTGTCCTCTGGTGCCTCTTGGCTTTGCCAGAAACTAAAGGGCGCACTTTCGAGGAATTGGACCTAATGTTTCAAAAGAAAATTGCAACTAAGGATTTCGGGACTTATGGATTCGAAGACGATGTCCACATGGCAGACTCGCATGACATGACCAGCTGAAGAAACCGTAATGGTCTCGACAATTTTGCTACCTAAACCCACCTATGCTTTGAGTTTGCTTTTGCTCTTTTCTTACGGGCAGTGTCCTCGATCTCTTTTCTTCTAGCGAACCACCTACATAGCGTTGGGACAATTTTCGAAGATAAACGCACAGAATCCACCAAGGGCTCTAGTACCACATTTTTCATATCTACCCATTAGAATTGCATCTATTGTCTACAATGTGCTATCCTAAGAAAGCACCTTATCCACCATGTTCGCGACGCACAACCTAATCTGTCGAAAGATTGAAACACACGCAGTCTCTATGGTCAACCGCAAACACCCTTGGTACAGGCCCATGGGTCACTGCAGTCGTTGTCAGTTGAGCACGGCGCACCTACGTCGTTGAATTAGTAATGGTACAGAGAAAAATTGTGGGGAAGTATAAAACTTTTCAACATACCTTGGCAGTGTCCATCCCAAGCACATGTTGGACCTGGAGCATTCGAAGTCACCTTCGTAGTCGTCTGCATGTTTGTCGAAGGAGGCGAACTTGGCGGGCCACCGCTCCCCGAGCACAGTGAGGAGGCGTCACCGATAGGGTAAGTTTTACCATTGCAGTTACCACTTGAATAGAGAGGGGCCGCTACAAGAGGATGAAAAGACATAATCAGCATGGCTCAACAGTTCCGGAATAGGTATAGTGTAAACGGTCAAACATACTGTCCACTGGCAGATTGTTTGCAGGCCCTCGCAGTATTGTTTGGGGTCCTCCCGGGAGATTGTTTTCACAGTTGACTTGATTGTCGCCCCAATTTACGGTGTTGGAGCCGGTCCAAATGTCGATGTGGTATTCCTCGTTGCTATCCCAGTCGCTCTCTGCAATGGTTAGCATCCGCCTCTTTTCATATTTAGTGGATGGCAGATGGCGCCTTGCTGGGTAAACGTACTACACTGCGCGCAATCGTCCTCGTATCGAAAGTACTTCCTGAGATACGGCATATATACGATTTCGCATTTCTTGAAGTTCCCATCGGTCGCAGTCGCGATGGTGATTGGGTCAGAACATGTGCCCGTTCCTATAGCCTCTTTAGCGCTTGAAGACCCGGTGATTTATGTTCATGAATACCGCCAGCTGTCAGTCCTCGAGGCCCACATGAGAAAGCAGTTCCAGGACCCGGTGGGGAGTTGTCGGGGTAGCCGAAGAATGTGATCTTGACATTGTTAAGAGGCGAACAGCTTTGGGCGGACGAATTGGATGCGTTGAAAAGGGAAACAAGGACCAGAGCATTGAGTGGAGTGGTCTTCATTTTGAGAGAGGTGTTCGCGAAATCGGTGTTGGAGATTGATTTCGAACTTGGGACGTCAAAGGTATCTACACCCTGGGAATACAGAGCAACTGTGATGGATAGGACTCCGGACTACGAGAACCTATATAAGTACTACTTGACGCCGTGACACGACTACTTGTATTTGCCATAACACCAAGTACGACTCGAAACAAAACGAAGATGACTGTATCTGCCCTGGACCGTAAGCACCAAATTTGAAACTCGAGGTAATAGGAACATTAGGACAAAGCACCGGATGATCGACATGCTCTGATTTTTAATACGAGAACGGTACCTCATAGTAGTAAGAATAATCCCATTTCTAAGCTTGGGGGCCACAGAAACAAGACGTTGATAACTAGATGAAGAGTTTCAGGAGTACGAGTTCGGGTCGTGGGCAGGTGGCACGGTTTACATACAGTATGGTGGACTACTGACCGGCAGTAAGCTTGTTGTACCTAAAACACCGGTACTCACTTCCACTGTCTCATGCTCTTCAGTTCTTCAAGTCATTTTGGTGTCATTCAACAGGTTTGAACATATCAAAACGGATGGTAACGTGTCTCGGAGATAAGAAAGAGTTGCACATTTTAGTATTCTGTAGTCTATGACGTCATGGACAAGCTCGAACTCTGCATTCGGACGTTTGGGAAAGACATCGCAATTGTTTCAAGTCAGCCGTCACATATCTGCTTGGCATGCTGTCTTCAATGCTTGGCTTCTATCAGCACTTGATCGTTCATATCGTACCAGGTCCTAACAGCATCAGCTACTTTGTTGCGATTTTCTTGTTGCCAACAGCTCTGCTGATTCCAGCTTCTACTCTCTCACGTTGGAGATTATGCTCGCTATTTCTGCCGTCAATCTACGCCTGCTTGATCCATGCATGGGTTAAGATGGGCGGTATAGATGTCATTTCTATGAATGTGGCGCTTTGGAGTCTTGTGCTGCTTGCTTGTCAAGATCCGAGGAGGACATTCAGAAGAGTTCATGTCGGTAAAATAGAGCCAAGACCGGGAGACGATAGGATCTCAAAGAATCGTTTGAACATCGTATGGGAAGAGCCGTATCCATCGCAACGTTATCAGAGGATTCCTTGGGTTCTTACCTTACTGGTGTCCTTGCGGCTTACCAATTGGAAGACTGGAGAAACATGCCATGATAGAACACAGCCACCCGACAAATTGAGCCGTACTGCTTTTCTAAGATACGCGATATCGCATATCTTGCAACGGTATCTTATATTAGACACTACCTCTTCATATGTTCAGACAGACTTCTACCACTCGGGCATGAGCGTCGACGCTCCATTTCCAAGTACAGCATCGCCAACACCCACAGCTCTTACACTGTTAAGACTACTGCCTCCACACCTCATCCGGGCCTCTGTCCTCGGGGGTCAAATCTACGCCATGGTAACCTTGATGTTCCTCATCCCAGCCCTCCCAGCCATAGCTCTCAACGCTCTCAACCTCTTATCTGACGAATGGAGTCCTCACGCATGGCCGCTATTCTTTGGCCCTTTCTCGGCTATTGCAGAACGTGGACTCCGCGGTTTATGGGGAACTTGGTGGCATCAAATGAACAGGCATCTTGTTTCAACACCTGGTCGCTCTCTAGCCCACGCTGTTGGACTGTCAACTTCCAGTTTGCTGGGTTATTATTTTCTCACAACGTCCGCGTTCTTCTTCTCGGGAGTGATGCATATGGGACTTGTACCGCCAGAGCCATTGAATACTAGTATCTCTGTGACTGAGATGAGGCTCTGTATCGCGGCGTTTTTCTGGGCCCAGATACCGGCAATTGGTGTCGAGCTCCTGGTATCTAAGAATCTTCGACACCTGGCACCAAGTTTCTCACGATCGCCTCTGGCGAAAGTTGCAACTGTAATGTGGGTTGCTACGTGGTTTGCCTTGATATTGCCAATCTTGACTGTTCCTTTTCGAGAGCTTGGGTACTGGCATGTATATCCGGTACCAGTCAGCGTTGTTCAAGGGCTTTTTGGAAGAGGCTGGCTAACTTGGCCGTTCTTCCTGACATAAGACCCAGCTCTCCTGATTCGTAGCTGGTCCGGGCCTTCGGTGCTAGAATTGAAAAGAAAACGTAGAGGGAATTGTCTACTTGAAACACGAAGGGGGTGTCTCAAGCATATTCACGTCAAGTGACTTCGGGAGCGCCTTAATTGGCGTTGTGATACAATTTCAGGTAATTCGCTCCTGGAATATGCCTTTCTTGTTCTTCATAACCTGTACTCCCTCAGTCCATCAACTAGAAGCATCTTTTTCTTTTTGCACTTCATCAGGAATGTTCTTTTGCGGGGCTGACAACAGCTTCATCAAAGAACTTTCCACAGATTCACACCAATGTCTCACCACAGCCTCACCATTTATTATGAAAATCAAGACCGTTTAGCAATAGATCAACCCCAAGTGCTACTTTGAGTCAAATTTAGCTCCCAACGTTTTTCTATCACTTACCATTGTGCCAGTACCCGCCGAAGGAACCACTAAATTTCGGCATGCAAGAACAGTGTTCTACGTATATCAATCCCGATACTCACATTACCTTTGATTCTTAGAAATAGAACTACTCTCTCTATCTCTCACAAGCTCAACCTGCGAAGCAACACCCTCTTAAGTTTATACCGTTTCAGACCGCCCAACCCCTCTCGTACTGAATAAACCCCCAAAATGTGCCAACATGTCCTCGCAAAATGGGCTTGTGGTCACTTTTCAATCAATCATCGCTGCCGTAAAGTGCTTTGCGGTTGCCCAAGAGAAAGCTGTGGCTGCTCTACACCCGAGTGTGGCTGCGACAACATCTTCCCCAAATATTGCCACCTAGCCGAATACCGTGGCCCTCATGAGCGCGGCCGATATTGCATCCCAAACGCGGATGTGACGATATGTGAATTCGATAAGCAGACGTGGAATGGCGAGTGCTGGAAGTGCCAGAAGGAGAAGAGGGAGCAGAAGGAGAAGGAGGAGAGGGAAAGGAGAGAGAGGTGGGAGAAGGAGAGAAGAGAGAGAGAGAACATGAGTCCGATGGAGAGGAGAGCACAGATGTGGATGGGGCAACGGCGGTGAAGGGGAAAATGGCCATGGCAAGGAAAGTTCAAGCTACTGATTCAGCGACAAACCAACTGAAGAGCCTACTTATAGGACACCCCAACAGTATCGAATCATGTTATTGAAGTCAACAGAGGAGGGTGATTAGAGACGGTAAGGGCACATATTCTTCTACAAGTTCCAATGGTCAGGTGGAGCGTAAGGCGACATTTCACCAAAAACCTTGTTGGAATTCAGCAAATTATTGCCATCCCACGAGTACCACCAGCTGGCAAGCAAAGCAAGCATGTATAGCAAGACCAATTCGACTCCCCGATCTTAGCAATCATGCACGTATAGAACCATTTCCCCCTTTCCAAGCTCATCCCACCACCCCCCTACCGCCGCCCCGCCCACCTCCTCGCTTTTCTCTCCCTCCACCCCACCTTCTCCTTCTCCCTCTCCTCTTCCTTCTTCTCCTTCCCCTCCTCCTCCCCCTTCTCCAGACACTTCCCACACACCGACCCCATCGTCTCGTACCTATGCAGCGGAAACTCGCCGTCATCAAGGTACGCCTGGCACTGACGACCGCGTGAACAATGAGGGCCGTGTTGCGCGCCGACGTCGCAGAGCTCGTACTCGAGCCATTGGCAGCCGCAGGCCCAGGTTTCGTAGGCTGCGATCGGAAAGAATTCCAATTTCATCGTTTATAGCTGGGCAGTCTTCTTGATGTTTCGCAGTTTCATCTTCTTGTCATCGTTGTCATGGTCAACATGCCGCTCAAGCTCGTGATATCAAATCTCGTTGCTTCTTTACGAGAAGTCAGATTCGCCAGTTCGCCAACTCATTGGCTACCTACAGTTGAAGTCTCTCTCCCCGTCCGTCTTCGTTTTCCCCTCAGCCGAGCGAGCCACTTTCGCCTGCCGAGTCACCTCCGCCACCCCCTTGGGGAGTATTGGTCAATCGTGTTGATTTCGGCGAATGTGGGAGTCGATGGGGTTGAGTGTTCAGCGACTATGCAGACATGTAGTAGACGCACGAAGAGAGGTAAACGCGAACGGGCTGTGTATGACATATTGAGCTAAAGCGTATAAGAACGGTGTAGAAGAATAGTAAGATCTCTAGGCCGTCAGCGTCACCCTCTTAATAGCACGATCTAGAAGAAGAAGAAGAAGAAGAAGAAGAAGAAGAAGAAGGGAGAACTGTCACAGCTAATAGATCTTTTAAGCCATGTTTGCCATTCCTCAAGCATGAAAATATTTAGCTGAAGAAACAACAGTAGTAGGTCGTAGATACTAGAGATTGAACATGGTCCCAAGCAACTAAATGTGCTCCAGTCTCAAGGCAAGGTAGCAAGGTAGATCATAGCCTATCATTTTAGCCATAGCAAAAGGGTGGCTGTGCGGCGCGGTCGGTGGGGCCAATTGCAATGAGTCTGTGGAGAAGTGACTGTCTCGCATGGACTGAATCAATCTGAAACCATTTCCGTAATAGCTCTTCTGAGTCTCGGAAACAAAGTCGAGAGCAAGTCGAATAGAAAATCACAACGCTTGTGGGGTAATTTGGGGATTTCAATAAACTACTTTAGGCTCAGGAGATGCTCGTTGATATATAAGCACGCCGTATATTTTCCACTTCTCGGCGGTACTATACAGGCCGTGGTATGATAAGTAGGCATTCAAGCCGGGAAGCCCAGCCAAGATTCGTTTGGATATATGATCGTTAACAGAAAGGTCAACAAAGCAACCACTAGCTCGAGGTTCTCATAACACAAGGTCCAAAATCTCTTAACTTATAGCCGGTCTGATTTTAAGGCCAAGGCTTGGCTGGTGCCCTGAGCAAGTGTCGGTTTCCCACCAATTGAGCGCATTTGTTGGTAATACCTGTGAAAGGATTTATTACGAGGGTGGAAGCAAATTCGCATGAAAAGAATTTAACAACGTCATGAATCTCGCTGATGACCAAAGCTTTTGGGATGGGCCAGGATGCTGGTCCTACAGTAGCTCAGCTAGTTGGCGTAGATCTGACAGATAGTCGCGTTCCTTGTTCGAAGTCGGTGGAAATTCTGTGAATTCCTATCCACGCAGTAGACGGGCAGATGCGAGTGTTGTGAAAGCATCAGGCAGTACGTCGGGTGCAATCTCGTTTCGTAAAACAGTCTGTAGAATACCATCTTGATTGGCAAGGAATGCGCGGTAGAAGAGAGAGCAGCACTGCGCGAGACCGATCAAAGAGAATGCATCGGCGGTATTTGAGAGGATTGTTTGCACGAGCTCGGTCGGCGGAAGCTTCGTGCGAGATTCAATGGCATCGAAGAAGTCCTCTTCGCAATCCGAGTCTGTATCGTTCGACATGGTAAAGGCCATAATCAAAGCTGTCGTGTGGTCACCAAAGCGAAAGTGGGAGAGGTTTTGCTTCTTAAATTGTGTGCCCTCCATGCATCGAGACCGAAATCGTGAATCAAACTGGTGAGTGGCCTGAAGAGAATGACTCACCACGAATGGTGTGAAAATTACTTCACAAACTAATCCGACACGATCATGGTACTTCTTATTGCCAGTGTGGTTGGAAACTTGCTAAGACAAGTAGATCCTGGATTTGTCAAGGAATGTTTCAACAAGTCGTTGGCTTGGTGTGAGAACGACAATGGGAGGATTTCCAGTTCAATCCTGGATCTTCTTCTCCTCCAGATGCTTTGAGCGACGCCGTGCAACCTAAGTTGGATAGTCCCTTCTAAGAGGAGCGGAGATGTGCAGTCCACCTCAAAACCTGTTACCGGATAGCCAAAGCCGATCAACGCCGCCAATGCATCAGATGCTTCCCTAATACACACAACCCCACGCAAGTAATTCCATTTTACGCCGATCATGCTCACTCCCCGTTGTTCCTCCGCCTATCCAATTGTGTTCTTTCAACACTCGGCCTCTCGTCCTCCCTTGCTTTCCTAAACCCCAACACCTCCCCAACCACACCCCTAGGCTTCGGCACCGGACACTCATGAGCTTTCTTCCTCCGCAGCTCCATCTCGTCCCCCGTATTCAAGGCAACCTCTTGCAATCCACCAAAGCTCTCATCCTCACAACTGACATCTACAACTGGCTCGCGTGGCCTTCTCCTCCTCCGCCGTCTTCGCCCGTCTTCGGAATATTCGAAGTCGGTATCGGCGAATTCGACCCGTGGCGCAGGACAAGGAAGGATGTGAGGCATACCGACTACGAGGAATGAGATGAGCAGGGTGGTGCCAAAAAGGGAGGTTGTGAAGCGGGACCGGGGGTGTAGGTGGGGGGGCATGTTGCGATTGTTTGAGGTAGGAGCGGAGTTTGGTGGTTGAGAGGGGTATCAGGGTCGCATCCTATGATAGTTTGTCAGTATAAGACATGGGATGAGAGAGACCGAACACCGCGTTACCTCTGTCTTGACATTCTTATCGTTGTTGGTTACGAAAAAGAGCAGAGCAATGGTTGACAGGGACCCTGTTATGGCGGCTGTCGCGCTAGCATTTCGATATGGAACCGAGGTTGATGATATAAAGTTATAAACCAAATTTATCTGGATACGCTCGACTCTGTTCAGTCTAAATATCAGCAGTAGAAGCTTTCATTTCACGCATATAACAGTCTATCCACGGATTTCAGGATCTGATCTTCCTTGGTCCGCCAGAAAGACACACTTCCTCACTGTACAGTACACCTACAAAACCTTATAGCAAATACATTCAAACAGGCGCATTGCAATAGCTTGAAGATTTAGCGCAAAGGCCTCATCTCAGACCAACTCTTACTAGAAGTCTTATATATCTTGGCTTTAGATATAGCACTATACATCATCCAGAGAGTCTTGTGCAGAGCTGAGGATACCGCTCTCCGCCACGGAGGCTCGCCGCCTGGCACAGGGTCAAGATGAGCGATCTAGACCAGTGATAACGAACATTCCCCAAAAGACTGATAGTCGCTAACACTGGCAGTGCAATATCAGAATTACGCGCCTGCCGAACGATACCCGAATCCCAAGTCCGTGAACTCTGCCACAAAGCCCGCGAGCTCCTGATCGAAGAAGGCAACGTCGTGCAAGTCGACGCGCCAGTCACAATATGCGGTGATATACACGGCCAATTCCATGACCTAATGGAGCTGTTCAGAGTCGGTGGAGACGTTCCAGACACCAATTACCTGTTCATGGGGGATTTTGTGGATAGAGGGTTCTACTCTTTGGAGAGTTTCCTGCTGCTGCTATGCTTGAAGGTTAGGTATCCGGACCGGATAACTTTAATAAGAGGGAATCATGAGTCACGGCAGATTACGACGGTGTATGGGTTTTATGATGAGTGCTTGAGGAAATACGGGAGCGCCAATGTGTGGAGATATTGCTGTGAGGTGTTTGATTACCTGGCTCTTGGTGCATTGGTCCTAGGCACGAGTTCTACATTAGAGCCGGCATTCAATGCCTCCATGGATCAAGGATCCCAAACAATGCCCGAGGTGGACGACGAGATTGAGATTGAGATAATGAACTCGAGAAACGAAGTCACGGCTCGCTTTCCAAGAAGCAGGCGGCGGATAATCGACAATGACAACATGGCCTCCTCACCCCCCGCCTCACCAAACCACCATACGCCATCAAAAACCGGTCCAGCAGGCACAGGCGCATCAGGTGACAGCGGCGGCTCCCTAGCCACGGGGGGAGGCGCAGTCCTTTGCGTGCACGGCGGCCTCAGCCCTCTTATCGACAGTGTCGACAAGATTCGCCTCCTGGACCGCAAGCAAGAAGTCCCACACGAAGGCGCCATGTGCGACCTTCTCTGGAGCGACCCCGACGAAATCGACGGCTGGGGCCTATCGCCACGTGGCGCGGGCTTCCTCTTCGGCGCGGACATTGTCAAGCGCTTCAACCACATGAACTCGCTGTCTCTAATCGCGCGCGCGCACCAGCTCGTCATGGAGGGTTTCAAAGAAATGTTCGACTCGAGCATCGTGACCGTCTGGTCTGCGCCGAACTATTGCTATCGGTGCGGAAATGTGGCTGCGATAATGGAGCTGGGCGAGGACGCGAGTAATGGGGGAGTGGTGGAGAGGAGTAACGGGGACGTGGGGAGGAGTATTGGGGCGGTGCCGGTGGGGTGTCCGCCGAGGGCGGGGCCGGGGAGGAGGTATAGGGTTTTTGAGGCGGCGCCGCAGGATCCGAGGGGAATGCCGGCGAAGAAGCCGGTGGCGGATTATTTCTTGGTATGTTTGATGTTGTTTTCTGGACTAAACGTCTCCTCGTTAAGGTTCTAGCTAACATTGTTGGTGAACAGTAAATGCCCGGCGATTTAGACAGTACTGTAGCGCCTTGTGAGTACAGAGCATATTTTTTGTTAGATCTCTAGATACCCTTTTTTCAATGAAAAGAACGCACCTCTTGACAGTGTCTACCACCTGTATTAATGAACAGTAAATGAAAGACCAGAAGCTTGCTTCTCTTGTAACAATTCAAATTTTCATTCTAGAAAAATACTTCAGCTCATAGCTTGACTCACCAACCTTTCTTCACTGCACTCATCGCACTTACCTCAATATTCTATCATCACCAACTCTACCCCGCTCACACGCCCTCGCCTTAACCCACCAATACTCACCACCTACTTCCCCAACAACCCCCTCAACTTAACCCCTCACTATCAATCCGAACCCCCAGACTCCCAGCAATCTATACACCAGAACTCCACCACAACGCACAGGATCAAACTCTCTTCCCCCCTCATTGACAATCGAGAAACAGCGCATCTCAACAGACACCGGCTTCTTGATGTACTGTATATATGCAGCGCAATATGATGGGTTTCTACGAGTGAGCGGTCATGTCCTGTGGATTTTGGTCTTACATACGTTAGTGCTGTATTGGGCTGTATGCAAGGGTTGGTTTCCTGGGAGGTGGAGGGGGGATGGGAGTTTGGGAATGGGAATGAGAATGGGGATGATGAAGGGGGATATGGATGTATTATAGATGTATGCGAATGGTATAAACTCTGGCTATCCAAACGCGACCCACAAATGCGACGGCTCGCCTGATATCACAACCTCCTTTCCTAAAAGCAAAGAATCCATGATTAATCTATTTCCCCATTGCCTAAACCCGCTTGCGACGTCCCACCTACTCAATGCGTAAGCTGAGGGGTACCGCGTTCGGCCGCACCCTCTAGCCTCCCGCTTCCGATGCGTTTCTCGTCCAAGACGGCAGCTTCGAGACTGGCGCGCTGCTTCTCGGTGGTGGTGGTGAAGGGGACGACGACTTCGTCGCCGAATTTGCCGTTGATTTCTTCGAGGGAGAGGCCTTTGGTCTGGGGGGCAGGAACGGTTAGTCGTTTGCTACTATCGGTTTTTGGGGAAATAAGAAAGAGGCTTACCTCGGGACACCAGAGGTAGAGGATGAGGATGTTGAGGGCGGTGAGGACGATGAAGATGATGTAGTATTTCCACTGGATGCGAGCCAGGGCCGTTGGAGCGGCTTCGACGTAGATGACGGTGGAGAGAAAAGTGCCGACGATGGACCAGGCCATGCCCTGCGAGCGAATGTGGGTGGGGAAGATTTCGCCTGGTGTGCGCGGTTAGATTTCTCTCTTCGGTGACGGTTTATGTGTTACGTAAGGAAGAGGGGATTTACTGCAGTAGACATAGGATGTGGTGTCGCAGCCACCGCCGTAGAAGGAGATGAAGCAGAAGGTGAAGAAGACGCCCATGGCGTTGCCGGCGTGGTTGGAGGATCCGGCGTAACGCGCTACCATGGCGGTCTCGAGGATCAGGGAACACATGCAGCCGCCCAGGC
>JAABUR0100004590.1_pt1 | contig 18338 bp, 17 predicted proteins | sample 5560091 | NCBI WGS metagenome assembly JAABUR01 (sample SAMN10711879, study PRJNA513375) | rock metagenome | isolation source: Antarctica rocks | place: Antarctica: Victoria Land, University Valley sud | reverse complement strand
AGGGAGGGATCATGACAGGGACGCAGCCTGCCTATTAATGGTTTTAAAATGCTTGCACTTGTAAAATCAGTAAAGGCGAAAGTGACAAGTGAAAGGGCTATGATAGGGAATAAGAACTTGCGGCAATTGGCATAAAAAAAAAGCATGAAAAAAAAATACAAGGGTATCCATGTATAAGCCTGGCGCAATAATAACATTATGTCATCGAGCGAGCTAACAGAAAGTTTTGTGTTGATCAGGTAAAATAATTTTCTGTCTGCTTCCGCTAACCAATGGATAACATTCATTACTTGAAGATTATAGCCCAAAGATAAGTGCTTGCCTTTGTCGCTGAACTACTAAAAAATATGAGCGACGTAAGCACGTTGTGTTTAGCAGTAGTTTGAAAAGAAACAAGAAAAATTAAATTATTCATTAAAAAAGGTGTTTAATGTTTCATCATGAGTAATAACAACCCCTTTTTTTACTTCCTACTATCTATAATACTTAAATAAACATTGGTACAATTCTTACGAATATAAAGAACATAGCTATGTAATTAGTATCATCGGCTAAAAATATATGAAAGATACTTTTATTAAAACAATTCAAGGGCACCAGTTAGAGTTTAAGCGGGTTAATGCAGCAGGGTACAATGTTTCACCAAAAAACGTAGAATTTAAAGGTGTATTGTCATTGCAAAAGGATAAAAGAGGAATGTGGAATGTTAATGAAACAGAGCCTTTGCCGGCTTGGTTTAACGAGATAAGTTTGCAAATTCATTTGATAATAGAAGAGAATGAAACCAAAGAAGAAAAAGCTTTTGACTTTCCTCAGTTTGGATATCTTTTTTAAATTTTGTTTAGGGCAACGGTCAGTTGAAGCTTGCTTATTCTAATTTAATTAGTGCCGATAGATTTGATAAGAAAATTATTTTAAGATTGTCTTCAGTTGCTCAACTATGTTTACCTGACCTGCATTTATCTTAAGCCTCGCTTCTTCTAAAGTAAACCATTCAGCTTTATCTATTTCAGGAAAGGATTGTTTTTTACCTAACCTTGGCGGCCATTCCATTTCAAAAAAATTGCTTTGTATAAAAGGTTTGATGAAATCTGTTTTGATTGCCCATGCCGATATAACTTTTCCTGATTTAATTTTTACCGGTTGTAACTGTATAAATCCATAATCGGGTAAAACATTACCTGTCTCTTCAGTAAATTCGCGTTTGGCTGCTAATAAATCATTTTCCCCTTCCGCATATTCACCTTTTGGTATGCTCCATGCACCGTCATCTTTGTTTTTAAAAAAAGGACCGCCGGGATGGACAAGCAGCACTTCAAAATCACCGTTCGTATTTCCCCGGTAAGCTATTATTCCTGCGCTCAGTTTAGGCATTTAATTATCTCTTAAAAATTAGGAATTATCAATTAATAGCAACAATGATTCTATCAAACTCAGTTAGCATGCGTCGATCATTAAATAATTAAAAATTAGAAAATTTAACTATTTATCTCCTCTTAATTGCAATATAAAGTCTTTTGAAGCTTCCAATTGTTTTATTACTACTACTTTAGTGTGTTTGTTTAATGTGACAGGTCTTCTCGTAAGTAAAAGCAGTAAATTTGATAAAATCTTTTGTATGAAACTTACTTTGATTGTAATGAAAGGTGAGAAGTATTATGCAGGTACTGTAAAAGAAATACCAGGAGTAGTATCTCAAGGTAAAACTATTGAAGAAGCCAAAGAAAATACTATGGATGCTCTTAATGATTATTTAGAAGATATGAGACAAGATAATGAAGCTGATAATTTTGTTTTACAGGAAGAACTAATATTTCAATAATTAGTTTTACAATTATTTATAAGACTCTAATCGTCCTATTCATGTGGTGCGGTTATGATAACATAGCTGCAGGAAATCACATCACATCCTAAACCAAAGTGATTAAAGCTATAAACTATTTATTTTTAAGCTAAATCAGTTGTAAATTTCAATTGCTCTTACGATTAAACAAATACTAAAAACTTTCCTTCCTGCCAATTTTTGTAATTTGCCTCTTTATTGAACCTATGCAAAAAGATATCAGACGTGAGCAGGCTTTGACATATCATGCTGAAGGCAGACCCGGGAAGATAGAAGTATTACCTACCAAAGAAGCTAAAACTCAGCGTGATCTTTCATTGGCTTATAGCCCCGGTGTGGCAGAACCATGCAAAGAGATTGCAGCAAATAAAGAAGATGCATATAAATATACAGCAAAGGGTAATCTTGTAGCCGTCATCACTAATGGCACTGCAGTGCTGGGCCTTGGAGATATCGGCCCCGAAGCAAGCAAACCCGTTATGGAAGGGAAGGGTGTATTGTTTAAAATATTTGCAGACATTGATGTATTTGATATTGAGATAAATGAAAAGGATCCGCAAAAGTTTGTAGATATAGTGGCAGCCCTCGAGCCTACTTTTGGTGGTATAAACCTTGAAGACATTAAAGCCCCCGAATGTTTTGTAATTGAAAGACTGCTGCGTGAAAGATTGAAAATACCTGTAATGCACGATGACCAACATGGCACAGCTATTATAAGCAGCGCTGCCTTGCTGAATGCACTTGAACTGCAGCGTAAAAAAATTGAAAAGGTAGAATTTGTAGTTAACGGAGCAGGCGCTGCTGCTATGGCTTGCGTGAGATTATATATAGCACTTGGGGCGTGCTATGAAAATTTTATCATGTTTGACAAAGACGGTGTGCTGCATAAAGGGCGGACAGATCTCGACGAAGAAAAATTAAAATTCGCTGTCAACCGTACAGATTGGACTTTGGAAAAAGCGATGAAGGATGCGGATGTTTTTCTTGGACTAAGTGTAGGAAATGTAGTTACTTCCGATATGATAAAAAGCATGGCTAGAAATGCTATTGTTTTTGCCATGGCTAACCCTGATCCTGAGATACCTTATGACATAGCTGTACAGGCACGTAAAGATATTATTATGGCCACCGGGCGATCTGATTTTCCTAACCAGGTAAACAATGTCCTTGGCTTTCCTTATATATTCAGAGGAGCTCTTGATGTTAGAGCTACCCAGATAAATGAAGCAATGAAACTAGCGGCGGTAAATGCGCTGGCAGAAATGGCAAAATCTACAGTTCCTGATATTGTAAATATGGCTTACAATGAAAAAAGCATTGTTTTTGGCCCTGAATATATTATACCTAAACCACTTGATCCAAGACTGTTAAGTATTGTAGCGCCCGCAGTGGCAAAAGCAGCTATGGAAAGCGGAGTGGCTCAGCATCCTATAAAAGACTGGAATACTTATACAGTAGAACTTAATAAACGATTAGGGCTCGATAATCAGCTATTGAGGGTGATCGGGGCAAAAGCAAGAAGCAATCCCAAAAGAGTTGTGTTTGCAGATGCAGATAATATTAAAATTCTTAAAACAGCACAAATTGTCTATGATGAAGGGACTGCTTACCCTATTTTATTAGGTAATGTAAAAAAAATTACTGCTATTGCCGCAGCAAACAACATTGATCTGGCAGAATTCCCGATAATTGATCCTTCAGCAGATGAATCAGAAGAAAAACGTAATGCGTATAGTGCACTTTTTTTTGAAAAGAGAAAAAGAAAAGGATTTAATTATTATGAAAGTAAAAAAATAATGAAGGACCGCAACTATTATGGAAGCATGATGGTTGAAACCGGCGATGCTGATGCGATGATATCAGGACTATCAAAAAATTATCCCGAAACTATCAGACCTGCTTTACAGATAATAGGAAAAGAAGAACACGTAAAGAAAATAGCGGGAATGTATATAATCATCACAAAAAAAGGCCCGTTGTTTCTTGCTGATACAACAATAAACTTCAATCCATCTGCAGAAGAAGTTGCTGACATAGCCATATTGGCTGCAAGAGAGGTAAAGCAATTTAATATCACCCCGCGTATTGCAATGCTTAGTTATTCTAACTTTGGCAGCAGCAATTCCCCCGAGGCAGAACTGATGGCCACGGCAACAGCAATTGTAAAAGAAAGAAGGCCCGACTTAATAGTTGATGGAGAAATGCAGGCAAGTATGGCTTTGAATGGAGAAATACTTAAAGAGAACTATCCTTTTAGCGAACTTGTTAATCATGAGGTTAATACACTAATCTTTCCGAACCTTGCCGCCGGTAACATTGCCTACAACCTGTTAAAAGAAGTAGGCGGAGCAGAAATTATTGGCCCGATTTTGTTAGGTTTGAAAAAACCTGTTCATGTATTGCAGCTTGGAAGCAGTGTAAGAAGTATCATCAATATGACCGTTATTGCGGTTATAGATGCACAAATGAAGTCTAAATCTGATACTGTACATGAAATTAGCAGCAGCAGTTGGTGGAAACGCAAAAGGAAATCATAAACAATATTTTAAACATATTTACCAATATTCATGAGGTTTTTCACAAAATTCGGTCAATATCTGTTGCTGCTGAAAGGCATGTTTACCATGCCTGAGAATACGAAAATTTATTGGAAAGAATTTATGCATCAATGCGTAGAAATAGGCATAGGTTCTTTGCCCATAGTCGTTATTATTTCGCTGTTTCTTGGCGCTGTTACAACTGTGCAGACTGCTTATCAGTTAGTAAGTCCGCTGGTACCCTTGAGCACAATAGGCCAGGTTGTAAGAGATAGTATGATATTGGAACTTGCACCTACAGTAGTCAGTATAGTACTGGCAGGTGTTGTAGGAAGCAAAATAGCAAGCGAATTGGGCAATATGCGCATAAGCGAACAAATAGATGCTCTTGAAATTATGGGAATAAACACAAAAGCATATCTTGTTCTACCAAAAATTGTGGCTGCTTTACTAATGATCCCTTGTCTTATTACCCTGGCTGCTTTCTTAGGCATCTTCGGTGGCAGAACTGCTGCAGATCTTTCAAATATTGTTGCAGCAGATATCTTTGACATTGGGTTACGCACCAACTTTTCCCCTTTCAATATTGGATTTGCCTTAAGCAAGGCTTATACATTCGCTTTTATTGTAAGCAGTGTTCCCGCTTATTATGGCTATTATGTAACAGGAGGTTCTCTGGAAATAGGACGAAGCAGCACAACCTCAGTTGTAGTTAGTTGCATATTAGTCCTGATTGCAGACTATGCTTTGGCTGCCCTGTTGCTTTAAATTATATACTTATGATCGAAATAAAAAATTTGAAGAAAAGCTTTGGAGAAAAAACTATCTTAAATGGTGTCAGCCTTGTTATGGAAACCGGGAAATGTAACCTCATTATTGGTTCAAGCGGCAGTGGTAAAACAGTCTTGTTAAAATGTATAGTAGGCTTGTTCGTACCCGATGATGGACAAGTTATTTATGACGGACAAAGCATGACAGAACTTTCTGTACAGGAGAAAAAAGTATTACGGCAGCAAATAGGAATGCTTTTTCAGGGATCTGCTTTGTTTGACAGTATGACCGTAGAACAAAACATTAAATTCCCGCTTGATATGTTTACTGATTTAAAACACCGGGATAAGTTGAAAAAAGTAAATGAAGTTTTGGCAAGAGTAAACATGGAAGGTGCAAATAATAAATTTCCTGCAGAAATAAGTGGCGGTATGAAAAAAAGAGTGGGTATTGCACGATCTATTGTCCTCAATCCTAAATATCTTTTTTGCGACGAGCCTAACTCAGGTCTCGATCCCCAGACATCGCTGGTTATTGATAAACTCATTCAGGATCTTACTGTTGAATATAACATAACCACAATAGTAGTTACACATGACATGAATAGCGTAATGGAAATCGGTGAGCATATCTTTTATATGTACCAGGGGCACAAACAGTGGGAAGGTTCTAACAAAGACATCATTCACAGCAAAGATGAAAAATTAAATGAATTTATTTTTGCTTCTGATTTCTTACAGGATGCTAAACAATTGCGCGTGATGGAAGCCGAGAAGGAAAAAGAGGAAGCTTGAAAAATAATGTTTGGTTTATCTGGAAAATTATGAGTAAAACTTTTATGAAAAGTTGACTAAGTTGTGTTTGTAAAATCTGCAGCAGAAGCCCAATTGCCCCTTCTTGTTTATTAGGATATGTTTTTACTAAATATCTAATTAATTACATAGTTAACTTATCATCATTATAATACTGCAGACCTTTCGCATTTTGTTAAGATTTATTCTAACAGTTTGCAGCAAGGTTCATTAGATTATGCAAATGAACTAACTTGCACCGTTTTTAAAAAATAATATGATAGATTTATCACAGTTTGATCCTTCCCAGGCTGGAAATCCTAACAACAATATTTTTGGATTACCTTTTACAGAAGAAGAATCAAAAGTCGTTTTATTGCCTGTTCCGTGGGAAGTTACTGTAAGTTTTGGAGCAGGAACATCGCGGGCGCCAGACCAGATTTTTAAAGCAAGTCTACAGATAGACCTTTTTGACCCTGATGTAAAAGATGGCTGGAAGCATGGCTTTTTTATGAAACCTGTTGACAGGAAGATTTTACTGAAGAGTGATTATTTAAGAAAAGAAGCAGAATTATATATAGATTATATTTCTAAAGGCGAGGATGTATCCGCTAATAAGTTTATGTACAAAAGCCTTAAAGAAATTAATGAAGGAAGTATTTTTTTAAATGACTGGGTTTATCAACAAACTAAAGCATTACTTGATGAAGAAAAACTGGTTGGCTTAATAGGAGGTGACCATAGTACCCCTTTAGGTTTTTTTAAAGCCATTGGAGAAAAGCATGGAGATTTTGGGATATTGCAAATTGATGCCCATGCCGACCTCCGCATCGGGTATGAAGAGTTTACGCATAGTCATGCATCTATCATGTACAATGCCTTACAGGAAGTCCCGCAGCTAAAGAGGCTGGTTCAGGTTGGTATAAGAGATTATTCAGAACATGAAAACAACTATATATCAGAAAACAGTGAAAGGATTGTAACTTTTTTTGATAAAGACATAAAAGAAAGGCAATTTGAAGGTGATACCTGGAAAATGATAGTAAGTGAGATAGTTGAAAAACTGCCTGCAAAAGTTTACGTAAGTTTTGATGCAGACGGATTAGACCCAAAATTATGTCCTAATACCGGCACCCCTGTTGCAGGCGGATTCGAAGCAGAACAGGTAACTTACCTGTTTAAAAAAGTAATTGAAAGCGGCAGACGGTTTGTAGGGTTTGACTTAAACGAAGTAGGTGTTGGAGAAGGAGCAGTGGATGCAAACATAGCTGCACGATTGTTATTTAAATTATGTAACCTCCTAATTAAGAGCAACTGCTGATGATTTATGATTACCTTGTAACATTGAAAAAGCCGGACTACCGTATAGTTGATCAGGTCAGCCAGCTTATGTATCTTTTTGCTTTAGTTGTTTTTGGTTTCTATTATTATCATTATCCTAAAAGCGGAGCAGCATATCTTTATTTTGGTGCAGGAATAATACTTAGCTGGATATATGTTCTTGTAAAAAAACATAGGAGCGGGCAAGCTTTTTTTCGTTTAGGACTACTGATAGGTGCAGCGGGATGGTTTATAGGACCTCAAAAAAATATATGGATGGGTATCTTATATACTATTGCGGGCCTCCTGGAAAAACAGGTAAAATTTCCAAAGGAAATCGGATTTTCAGAAGGTCAAATCACTTTCAATACATTTCCTAAAAAAGTTTTAAGGTGGAATGAAATCAGTAATGCTCTGATAAAAGATGGTTTGATTACTATTGACCTGAAAAATAACAAATTGCTTCAAAAGGAAATAGAAGGATATGTAACTGCTGATATCGAGAAAGAATTCAATGACTTTTGTAAACATTGCATCAACGCTTTCAATAAGAATGATGAAGTGTTGAAGTTAAGTTCGTAGAAGCACTTCTCTCAATAATGAGAAGCAGCTATTTGATTATCTTAAGAAAAAATGTACAATACTCAACATTCGATTGCTTAATAGCCAATACAAGAATCTATATTTGAACATTGAGTATTAAGCGTTGTTCATTGAATATTTGCATTCTGTATCTTTTTACCAAATAGCTACTTTCAGACTATCCATCCTGTACATCCTGCTTCCGGGTTTGATATTAAATGCCTGATAAAATTCCGGTACATTTACTATGGGGCCGTTTACGCGTTCTTTGGCGGGTGAATGAACATCCGCCATTACCTGGTTAGCCAATCTTTCTTTTCTTTCCTTGTACATCCATCCATATGCATAGCCTAAGAAATAACGTTGCAAAGGTGTCAATTTTCCAATCTTTTTACCGCTTTTATAAGCTTCTGTTTTCTTGAATGCATCTAATCCTAATAAAACACCGCCCAGGTCAGCAATGTTTTCTCCCTGGGTTGCATCGCCATTTATATGAAGAGTGTCAACCGGGTTAAACTCATTATATTGCAGAATTATCTTTGCAGCTCTTTCACTAAACTGCCTGCCGTCATTTGAGTCCCACCAGTTATGAAGGTTTCCCTTTTCATCGTACTGCCTGCCCTGGTCATCAAAGCCGTGAGTGATTTCATGACCGATGGTTGAAGCGCCGGCATATCCGTATATAAATGCATCATCAAGGTCTTCATCTTTCAGACCCGGCACTGCAAAAATACCTGCGGGTAAAACTATCTCATTATTGCTCGGATTGTAATAAGCATTGTACGTTTGAGGAGTCATATCCCACTCATCTCTGTCTACAGGTTTACCGAGCTTATTCATCATATAATTGTGCCACCAAACCTTTCCTCTCTGTACATTTAAAACATAAGGACCACGATCAATTTTTTGTGCACTGAAATCTTTCCATTTATCGGGATACCCGACTTTTTTATTAATCTTATTTAATTTTCTCAACGCCTTTTCTTTGGTGCTGTCACTCATCCATGTCAGCTTTTTAATTCTGTCTTTATAAGCATCTCTTATGTTTTCAACAAGTTCAGTATATCGCTTTTTTGCATTTTCATTGAAATATTCTTTTACAAAAATTTGCCCTAATGCTTCACCCATTGCATTTTCTTCAGCATCTATAACTCTTTTCCATCTTGGCCTCGGCACAGTTGTACCGGTTAAGCTTTTTTGAAAATCAAATAAGTTATTAAACGTCTGCTTATCAAGATATGGAGCGCGGTTTCTTATGAGATGAAAACGAAAGTAATTTTTCCATTCTTCTATAGGAGTCATCTTAAGCTCCTGGCTTAGAGTTGCATAAAATTCAGGTTGACCTACAATAACTGAATCTATTTCGTTTGCATTTATATTCTTTAAGTATACAGGCCATTTGACAGAGGAAGATAAATTCGACAAGCCCTTTACGTCCATCTTGTTATAGTTCTTATACGGATCTCTCAAAGCCGCAAGTTTTCGACTTGAATTAGCTAATCTTTTTTATAGATTATAAACATTTTCTGCAATTTTAATTGCCCCAGAACTGTCACTTCCTAATTGCATGAATGTTTTTACAAGATAAATGCGATATGCCTTACGAACACCTTCAGTTCTTGAATCAGTTTTAAAATAATAATCTCTGTTAGGCATTCCTAATCCGCCCTGCATCATTTGGTAAGCATATACCTCACTATTCTTATCATCCTGAGCTACATAATCATTAAATAAAACATTTATTCCTTTATTATGAAAATCAGACGCAACATTTATAAGATCATTTATAGATCGTATTTGATTTATTTTATCCAAATCAGCCTTCAATGGTTCAAGCCCTTCCTTCTCTATTGACAATGTATCCATACCGCTGTACCAAAAGTCTCCGATTTTTTGTTCGACACCTTTAGTTGATTTTTCATCTGCCGCTTTTTCATTTATTTTTCTTAACCTCGTATAAATTTCCTCCTGTACCATATTACCAATGCCCCATGCACTTTCTTCCTCCGGAATAGGTGTGTTTTTTGCCCAGTTACCAATTGCATAATCAAAGAAATCATTAGCAGGATTAACTGTAGTATCAATGTTTTTGGCTAAAAAATCAGGTTGAAGGTTTTTCTTTTCAATATTAGTACAAGCAAAAAACGTGAGAATAAAAATTGACAGAAATAGGAGTAATTTTTTCATTAATGAAACTTTTAAAAAATGAAAATAAAGTTATTTTCAAAATAAGAAAGATAAGCAAGTGCGAATTAAGTACTTAATCTATTAAAATTGATATAATTTTTATTTACATGGTTATACCTTTACTTTTAAGTACATGCATAATCTTTTTTAATGTTTTTAAGTATGAAATACAAAACGGAACAAGGGAATTCATCCGAAATCAAGCAGTTTTTATATGCTATAAGAATTTCTTTTCCTGAAGGACGAAACAATCAATTTTTTAAATAGATGGAAAATAAAGATATATGGTGGAAACAGCGGTTTCAGAATTTTGAAAGATCACTTCAATATCTTGAGCAGGCTTTAAACATTCAGCAACCCGATATTATTCAAAAAGCAGGTTTAATCTACTTCTTTGAAATGAGTTTTGAACTAGCCTGGAATGTAGTAAAAGACTACCTGGAAGAGGGATTTATTGAAATAAAATCTCCGCGAGGCGCTTTGAAAAAAGGTTTTGAAATAGGTTTGATAGAAAATGGGCATAGCTGGATGAAGCTGCTGAATGACCGGAATATTACTGCTCATGCTTATGATGAAGCAACTGTTGATATGATTGAAACTCTTATTCATGATAAATATTACCCGTTGTTAAAACAATTATATGATACCCTTAGCTATAAATAAAACAGCACAAATATTAGGATTGAAAGACGGTGATCTCCAGAATATAATTTCAGTTCTTCAACAAGAGGAAGAAGTAAAAGAAGCAATTATTTTTGGCAGTCGGGCCAAAGGCAATTATAAAAAAGGCAGCGATGTTGACATTGCATTAAAAGGAATCGGGATTGGTTACAGAATAACCAGCAATATTAGCAATATATTAAATGAAGAAACACAAATGCATTATAAATTTGATGTCTTAAACTATCATACTATTACCAACAAAGATCTTGCTGAACATATTAACCGCACCGGAATTTCCTTCTATAAAAGATCAGAAGAGTGATCTATGACATTATATATAAGCATTTAAATTACTGGTTTTAACTGAAAAGCCAAGTTCAGCTAAATTACTTAGATGTAATTAATCTTTCACAATACAACTAAAAGCATTAAGCCTGATGAAAATTTCAACAGGCTTAATGCTATTTCATCCTAATCTCTCGAAATCCAATAGATCGTGGTTCTAATATGGCCTTGCTTCAGTAGCCATTTCTTCAGCTTGTTGTACAGCTTCTTCTTTTTGGGCCACACTACCCGCTGCAGCTTTGCCATTTTCTTTCATCATTTCTTTAGCTTTCTTTATGCCGTCAGCAACCCGTTGTCCATAACCAGGATCACACTTCGTAAACAATTCTATCATTTTATCCTGAATGACCTTAGCAGCAGGTGCAAGTGCGTTTACAAGATTTGAAATGAGGTCTTCTCTTTCCCAATCTTCAAAAGTTCTGTATCTCTCTCCTGCCTGCTTAAAGTCATTTGTTCTGTCAATTTTTTGACGAACAAGATTTGCAGAATAAGACGGCGTATGATCTTTGCCGGTCTTAGAAGCTTCTTTTAACCCGCCTAAGTTAGAAGGCTCATAATTAATATGAGGGTTCAACCCGGGAACAATATCCTGGTCATATGCCATTTGACCATCTCTCTGGTTGGTAGCCGCCTTCTTTAAAGGGGCATTTATCGGTAACTGTAAATAATTTGTACCAACTCTATATCGCTGCGTATCCGAATAAGAGAAAGTACGGCCCTGCAACATCTTGTCATCAGAGAAATCAAGACCATCAACCAGTACTCCGGTACCAAAGGCTGACTGTTCAACTTCTGCAAAATAATTAACAGGATTTCTGTTAAGTGTCATTTTGCCAATGGGCGTCCATGGAAATTGGTCTGGTGGCCAAAGTTTAGTATCATCCAGCGGATCAAAATCCAATTCAGGATGTTCACCATCTTCCATTATTTGCACGTTCAATTCCCATTGGGGATAATCACCTCTTTCGATTGCCTCATAAAGGTCTTGTGTTGCGTGGTTAAAGTTTTTGCCTTGTATTTCCTGTGCCTGTGCCTGGGTTAAGTTTTTGATTCCCTGCAATGGCTCCCAATGATATTTTACTAAAACCCCTGCACCTTCAGCGTTTACCCATTTGTAGGTATTAACACCGGAACCTTGCATATGCCTGTAATTAGCAGGTATGCCCCAGGGTGAAAATAAAAAGGTAATCATGTGCATAGCTTCCGGTGTATTGCTGATAAAGTCGAAAATACGCTCGCCGCTCTGAATGTTTGTAACAGGGTCGGGCTTCTGAGAGTGAATAAAGTCAGGAAACTTTACAGCATCGCGGATGAAAAATATTTTGAGGTTATTACCAACAAGGTCCCAGTTGCCGTCTTCAGTATAAAACTTTACTGCGAAACCGCGCGGATCTCTAAGCGTTTCAGGAGAATGACCACCATGACCTACAGTTGAAAAGCGAACGAATGTCGGGATTCTTTTCCCTTTTTCCTGGAACAATTTAGCCCGGGTATATTTTGAAATCGGTTCATTTCCTACAGTTCCGTATGCTTCAAAATAACCATGCGCACCTGTACCACGTGCATGTACAACACGCTCTGGTATGCGTTCGCGGTCGAAGTGAGACATTTTCTCAAGAAACTGGTAGTTTTCTAAAGTTGCAGGGCCACGGTTACCTACTGTACGAAGATTTTGATTATCACTAACAGGGTGACCCTGACGGGTTGTTAAAATATCAGAACCTTGCTGGCCATTTGCCGAGCTGCCATTGTTCTGTTGTTGGTTTTGTGTACCGTTTTCTTCTGGTATCATTTTTAAAAATTTAAAAGGTGAAACATGCTTTTTATTACAAGCTTTTTTAAAAAAAGTTTATAATTAATATAAATTGCAGCAACAATTACCGAAAAGGATATTCCCGCATAATAAAGATTATTTCATTGCGGCTACCGCTTAAATACTTACAAATTTTATGTACAGTATTTGAAATAATGGCTGCTGAATATTTCTTCAGGTAACTATAATATATAAAAACAGCGTTTTTATAAACTGTAAAGTTATTTATTTTACTTATAAAGTAAATTGGTTATGACAAATTAAACTCATTCAATACAAATTTTCCCCCTTTAGGAAATTACATTCTTTCCGGAACATTAATTCCCAGCAATTTCATTGATGTCTCAATGACCTGTGCTGTTAACTGTGATAACTGTAAACGTAATTCTTTTTTATCTTCTGTTTCTGCATTGGTTACAGAATGTTCGGTATAAAATGAATTAAAAGCTTTTGCAAGATTAAAAACAAAAATTGCAACTTTAGAAGGATCATGATCGTTTCCAGCTTCCTGAATGATTGTTGGAAATTGCTCAAGACTAATTAAAATATTTTTTTCCATTGGAAGCAAATCACCAGAATATGCAGAATCATTTGGCCTTTCTTTTCGCAAAATACTTTTAATACGTGCATACGTATATTGTACAAACGGTCCTGTAAAACCGTGAAAATCTATACTTTCTTCAGGATTGAAAAGTATTCGTTTTTTAGGATCAACCCTTAACAGAAAAAATTTTAAAGCGCCTAAGCCGATTGTATTATGCAATTGCTGCAATTCACTTTCTTCAAAATCTTTTACTTTGCCAAGTTCTTCAGTTTTATCTTTAGCAATAGCTATCATTTCATCTACGATGTCATCAGCATCTACAACTGTTCCTTCACGACTTTTCATTTTGCCCGTTGGCAGTTCTACCATGCCATAGCTTAGGTGGGTAATACCATTTGCATAAGGAACGTCCAGTTTCTGCAATATAAACTTCAATACTTTCAGATGATAATTTTGCTCGTCCCCCACTACATATATGCTTTCATCAATCCTGTAATCCTGGTATTTCAATTGCGCAAGACCTAAATCCTGGGTGATATATACAGATGTTCCATCTTTGCGCAAAACAAGTTTTTCATCAAGACCTTCTGCTGTCAGGTCTATCCACACACTTCCATCTTCTTTTTTAAACAAAACACCTTTTTTTAAGCCTTCTTCTACGATGTCTTTTCCTGATAAATATGTTTGACTTTCATAGTATATTTTATCAAAATCGCTGCCGATTCTTTTATAGGTTTCATTAAAACCGGCATATACCCATGCGTTCATTTTATTCCATAAGTCCAATACTTCTTTATCACCCTGTTCCCACTTAAGGAGCATTTGTTTTGCCTCTTTCATAATGGGAGTGTTATTGCGTGCTATTTCGTTCAGTTCGCCCATTATGCCATTATACTTCTCTTTATTTTGTGTATGGACAGCATGATCAAATGCATCAAGTAAAGACATTATCTCACTTTTTTCTTCTTTAGAAAGATGTTCGAAGTCCTTGCTTAGAAACTGATCAAGAACATAAGCCGCTTCTGCTTTCAAATCTTCTTCAAACCTTACATAATATCCACCAACTAAGTGATCGCCTTTTTTACCAGTGCTTTCAGGAGTTGCACCATTGGCATGTTTCTGCCAGGCCAGCATGCTCTTACAAATATGAATGCCCCGGTCGTTTACAATACAGGTTTTTAAGACATCGTTTCCTGAAGCTTTTAAAATCTCAGCAATGCTCCAGCCCAAAAAATTATTTCTCAGATGTCCTAAATGCAATGGTTTGTTCGTGTTGGGTGAAGAATATTCTACCATTATTTTTTTACCCGTACCTGCTGATGAACCAAAGGAAGTATTTCTATATTCCTGTTGAAGAAAACCCGTATAATACATTGGAGCGACCGAGAGATTGAGAAAGCCTTTTATTACATTAAATCGTGAAAACAATTGTTCATTATTTTCAACAAGATATCTCCCCAACTCCTGCCCTATCATTTCGGGTGACTTTTTCAGTTGCTTTATAAAAGCAAATAACACAACAGTATATTCACCTTCAAATTCACACTTTGTATCATTTACTGTTATTTCATTTTCATCTAATGAAACATTGTATAACCGGTTAAGGGCTTTGGCAGCTAATATTTTTATTTCAGAAACAACACTCATTCTTTTAACGGTTTGGGCGGCAAAAGTACAATTTAAGACTCTTATCTTCGCTGCTTTTTGACAAGACAGGCACAATGAAGAACTTGATTCTTAACGTAATTGACTTTTTTTATCCCTTGTTTAAGAGGGTTATGCCTTTACAAACTTTCCGGTATGCAGCCTGTGGCGGAGCAAATACATTGCTTGATATTTTTCTTTTTCATGAGTTTGAATCTTCTTTTGCAAAAAAAGACGTGGTACGAATAGCATCATTTGCAATGAGCCCTCATATTGCTGCATTAGTTGCCGCTTTTTGCATTACTTTTCCAATAGGTTTTTATCTCAGCAGGTATGTGGTTTTTACTGAAAGCAACGTACGTGGCAGAATTCAGTTAATCAGGTATTTTTCACTTGTTATGGCTTGTATGGCTCTTAATTATATGTTTTTGAAATTTTTTATCGAGCAATTGCATATTGAACCTACACTTTCAAAAGTATTTACTTCAGTCATTGTTATTATATTTAGTTTTTTGAGTCAGAAGCATTTTACTTTTAAAATAAAAAAGATTAAGCAGCATAGTATATAGCCTTAAATGACCTCACCTAAGTCCTCTCCAAAGGAGAGAATTTTCTTGCCCTTCTCCCTGGGAAGAAGGATTGGGATGAGGTTAAAAGGAGAAGGTTTTTTTCATCTTTTTGATAATTGAGTAGCTAATCTTTCTTGCCCTTCTTCCCCGAAGAAGGGTTGGGATGAGGTCTTCGAATTAATCGGGGAAAAGTTTAAATATTAACGCTATCTTCCTTAATTAAAAACTCTAATGGCTCCAAAACCAAAACTGAACTTATTTGACCTTACAATGATAGTGGTAGGGCTTGTAATAGGTATGGGCATCTTTCGTACAGCATCTGACGCAGCCAGGGCAGCTATTACACCTCCGGTATTCTTTGCTGCATGGGTCGCCGGAGGTTTGGTTGCTTTATGCGGAGCTTTAACTTATGCGGAGATAGGCTCCAGGTTTCCTATTACGGGCGGTTACTATAAAGTATTTGCTGAATGTTACCATCCATCTATTGCTTTCAGCATCAATTGCATTATCCTTATTTCGAATGCCGCTTCTATGGCTGGTGTTGCGCTGATAGGAAGTGAATACATTTCATCTGTTATTTTCCAAACCGAGTCTGCACCCTTTGCAAAAGCATTCATTGCAATGGCAGCCATAGGATTGTTTTATGGTGTAAATTTAATGGGATTAAGGATGAGCGCTACAACGCAAAATATTCTAATGGTAATAAAGATCAGCATGATACTTCTTTTGATAAGCTCGTTGTTCTTCCCTTCATCCACAAATGCAAACATCATTCAACCTTCTGCTGATTTTACATGGAGCGATTACATTAAATCATTTGGTATTGCATTAATAGCTATCTCATTCACTTACGGCGGCTACCAGCAAACGATAAACTTTGGAGACGAAATTCAAAAACCAAGACAGACTATTCCCCGGGGCATTTTCATTGGCATTCTTATCATTATTGCACTGTATCTTGCTGTAAGTTTTGCTTATTATAAAGCTATTGGATTCGAACAACTGAAAACTTCCAGTGGCATTGCCGCTATTGTAGCAGCACAAATGTTTGGAGAAACCGGCAGGTATGTTTTTTCTGTACTGTTGTTTATTGCTGTACTTGGTTATGTTAATGTGCTGTTGCTAAGCAATCCCCGTGTCATGTTTGCTATGAGCACAGATGGTATATTGCCTAAGGCATTTATGAGAAGAGATGAAAAGAAAGATGTATTAACTGTCAGTCTTACTGCATTTGCCGGTATCGGCATCCTTGTTCTTTTCTTTGCAGAAACGTTTGATAAAATATTAGGCTTTACCATTTTCCTTGACAGCATTGGAATGGCAACCTCTGCAGCTACCATATTTATTATAAGAAAACGTACGAAACATTTAAATGGAACAGGTATTTATCAAATGAAATTATACCCTGTATTGCCACTGATTTTTATTGCTGCGTATGTATTCGTTGGCATAAGTATATGGGTTAGTACGCCAGAACTTGCATGGACTGGCCTTGCAGTATTTGCTGCCTTCCTTATTATATATTTTGTTGTAACTAAAAAGCTGTTTAAAATGCATTTTTTATGATACCGGCATTAGTTTTCATAGGATTATTGTTGCGTCGCAATCACTTTATCAGCAAACCTATGTGCAGCTTCAGCTTTTAAGGCTAAGTTTATTTAAAATTCTAAACAGGCTCTAATATTAAAAAAAACTATTCCTGATGCCAATACCCTTTGATGCCTCTTATATATTGAATGAGTTTGCAGAAGACAGGGAACACTACTATAATGCTGTTGCGCCACCCATCATGCAAACTAGCAATTTTACTTTTAAAAAGGTGGATGATATGAGGCAGGCATTTGCTGATGAATATTCAGGTTACCTATACAGCCGCGGTCTAAATCCAACGGTGGAAATACTGAGGAAAAAACTTGCAGCCCTGGACGGTGCCGAAGATTGTCTTGTTTTTAATAGCGGTGCTGCTGCCATTTTTGCCGCAGTATTAGCAAATGTAAAGTCAGGTGATCATATTATTTCTGTTGACAAACCTTATACCTGGGCCAAAAGAACATTCGATGTTATATTGCCCCGCTTCGACGTCAGTACAACATATGTTGATGGACGAAATATTGAAAATTTTAAGAATGCCATCAAAACAAATACATCTCTTATTTACCTTGAAAGCCCTAATAGCTGGGATTATGCCTTACAAGATCTTGAAGCTGCAGCGGAATTAGCAAAACAACATAATATTACTACCATATGCGATAACAGTTATTGTACTCCTGTATATCAAAGACCTATAGAGTTTGGAATTGATCTTTCTCTTCAATCAGCAACAAAATATATAAGTGGTCATAGTGATACGGTTGCAGGTGTTTTAACCGGCAGTATACAGATGATTGAAAAGATATTTAACAGTGAATATTTAAATATTGGAAGCGGAATTCAGCCTTTTAATGCATGGTTACTGTTGCGGGGATTAAGAACTTTAACAGCAAGACTGGATAGAATCACCGCTACTACTGTAAAGGTTGTCCATTATTTAAAAGCACATCATTTGGTTGAAGAAGTGATTTTTCCTTTCGATACTTCGTTTGAACAGTACGAATTGGCAAAGAAGCAAATGAAGAATGTATGCGGTTTGCTGACATTTACAATAAAAGCAAATGACATCAAGTCAATAGAGTTGTTTTGTGAATCTTTAAAGCATATATTATTGGCAGTAAGCTGGGGTGGATATGAAT
>JAABUR0100004587.1_pt1 | contig 18345 bp, 13 predicted proteins | sample 5560091 | NCBI WGS metagenome assembly JAABUR01 (sample SAMN10711879, study PRJNA513375) | rock metagenome | isolation source: Antarctica rocks | place: Antarctica: Victoria Land, University Valley sud | reverse complement strand
CGAGCGTTTTAGTCATAGACGACGAGAAAAAACTCGCGGGCCTGTTCGCCGAAATCCTCGAAGGCGAAGGCCTCACCGTTCATCTCGCCCACAAAGGCGGTGACGGTTTGAGTTTGCTGGACGAGAAAATCGGGGAAATCGGCATGGTCTTCACCGACATGAAGTTGCCTGACATGACCGGCAACGATGTGCTTCGTGAAGTCAAAAAACGGCGCCGCGATTTGCCCGTTGTCGTCGTGACGGGCTACGCCACCAAAGACGGCGCCGTTGAAGCGATGCGGTTGGGCGCCTACGATTATCTGTCCAAGCCGTTCAAAATCGAGGAAGTCTCACTCGTCGCGCGCCGCGCTTTGGAACGCTCGCGCTTGATAGACGAGAACCGCTACCTTCAAAACGAGTTGCTCAACCGCTACAAGTTCGAGACGGTCATCGGCGACAACGAGAAGATGCAAGGCGCCTACGTCACCGCCGCCAAAGTCGCCAAATCGAACGCAACCGTTCTCATCACCGGCGAATCGGGCACGGGCAAAGAAGTTCTGGCGCGCGCCATTCATTTTCAATCCACGCGCGCCGACAAACCCTTCGTCAAAGTCAACTGCGCAGCACTGCCCGAACATCTGCTCGAAGACGAACTGTTCGGCCACGAAAAAGGCGCCTTCACCGACGCATCAGCCCAACGCATCGGGCGCTTCGAGTGGGCGCACGGCGGCACGCTCTTTCTCGATGAAATCGGCGAAGTCGCGCCCGGCGTTCAAGTGAAGTTGCTCCGCGTTTTGCAAGAGCGCGAATTCGAGCGCATCGGCTCCAGCAAAACCATCAAAGTGGATGTTCGCATCGTCGCCGCGACCAACCGCGATCTGGGACGGGCGATTTCAGATGGCGTGTTCCGCGAAGATTTGTTTTATCGCCTCAACGTCGTGCCGATTGAACTGCCACCTCTGCGCGACCGCCCGTCCGACATCCCGTTTCTGGTGAGCCATTTCCTCAAGAAATACGGCGAAGAAACGGGCCGCCCCGACATGAACGTGATGCCCGAAGCGATGCTGGCTTTGCAGGCGTTTCCGTGGAAAGGCAACATCCGCGAACTCGAAAACTGCATCGAGCGCGCCTTGATTTTGGCCGAGTCCGACGAAATCGAGCCGCGCCACTTGCTGCTGGGGAGCGCCCTCAACGCGGGCAACTCGTATATGCCCAATCTGGCTGTGAGCGCAACGCTTCAAACCGTGCCCGAACTCGTCGCGCTGGCGTTGGAGCGTTGCAAGGGAGACGAGAAGGAAGCGGCGAAGCTGATCGGCTGCGATTTGAAGACGGTGCGGGCGTGGAAGGAGTAGTTTTTCGCCATGTCGAGCATGATTTCATTCAAAGAACAGCACATCTACGTTTCAAACAAGCGGTTCAATTCATTAATTGCCTTCGCCACTGAAGTTGGAAGCAATTCCGCCACAACGCAACAGGAAAACCTATATGTTTCTGGTCTGAAGGAAAAAAGTGAGACGTTTTATCCAGGTTATGACTTTGAGATCGACAATGAAATGGCTTCCTTAGACGAAAGGAAGTTCTGGTCGAAAATCTTCTTTGATGTGTCTTACCTGATATTTGAACGTAAAATAGGCAATCAAAATGTTTCCTTCTGGCAACCTTCGGCCATTGGTGATGCTTATGTCTTTGCGCGTCTTCTGCTCAATTCCATCCATGATGAGGAACAAGGGTGGCATCCAAAAACTTTAGCTGACCTTGAAGCCGATGCGGTTCGCCAAAATGGATTGAACATCCAGTAGGTAACCCATACTTGTGCATCCATGAGGCGCCTACTTACCATATCGCTCGCTGCCGCGCCGTCAGCAGCGCCTGGTTGAAGCATGGGCTGAGTTGCACGAGGACGAGTTGCTGTGGGATTGGGAGTCACTTCAAGCGGGAGAAACTCCACGCCCCATTTTGCCTCTGTAGAAATGCTTATGAATCATCCCCTCTACAAAGTCACTTCATTCGAAGTCTTAGCTCCTTACGTTCTTCTCGTTGCTTTCGATGATGAAACGCAGCAAGAGATCAACTTCGAACCGGTGTTGTCGGGACAATTGTTTCGGCCACTGCGCGATTTAAGTGTGTTCAACCAGGTGCAAGTTGATCCCGAAGTGCGAACCCTGGTCTGGCCCAACGGCGCCGACTTCGACCCCGCCACGCTTCACGACTGGCCGCTTTACGCCGAGGAACTGGCGGAGCGCGCTCGTTCATGGGATTTGACCGTTGTTTAAATGTCTGGCTAAACCTTCTCCGTGCAACTCCTCGCCATCTCCGGTTCTCTCCGCGCCGCGTCCTCCAACTCCGTTCTGCTGCGCGCTGCCGCCCAACTCGCGCCCGAAGGCGTCGAAGTTCGGCTTTACGAACACATGGGCGAACTTCCCCACTTCAACCCCGAACTGGATATCGCGCCCGAAGTCGCGTGGCTCAAGCGAGCCGTTGTCGAAGCCGATGGCATCCTGTTTTGCACGCCCGAATACGTTCACGGCTTGCCCGGCTCGCTGAAGAACTTGCTCGATCATCTCGTGTCGGACGGCGAGTTGTGGGATAAACCCGTCGCGGTTCTCAGCGCGCGCAAATCCGAGTTCGCCGAGCCGCAGTTGCGCGAGATTTTGCGAACCCTCATGGCGAGCGTTTGCGAGGAGGCGAGCGTCCTCGTTCCATTTCCCTCGAACAAAATTACGGTTGAAGACGTGCTGGCGCGGCCTGAACTGAGCGAACCGCTTCGGGAAGCGATGGGGGTTTTCTCCTCGTTCGTCGCGGTGGCACGAATTCAGAGCGCGGCCAAAGCCAAATGAAATTTCGCACTTTAGGACGCACCGGTGCGCGCGTGTCGGCCATAGGTTTGGGGTGCAGCGGGATGTCCGAGTTTTACGGCGGGCGACGCACCGACGACACGGAAAGCCTCGCCACCCTCCGACGCGCTTTGGAACTGGGCGTCAACTTTCTCGACACCGCCGATTTCTACGGCGCCGGGCACAACGAAGAACTGATTCGTCGTGCTATCAAAGGCGTGCCGCGCGACCAAGTTTTCCTATCGGTAAAATTCGGCGGGCTTCGCAACCACGATGGGCGCTTCATCGGCGTCGATAATCGCCCGGCTTCGATTCGCAACTTTCTCTGTTACTCGCTGCAACGGCTGGGCGTGGACTTCCTCGACTTGTATTTCCCGGCGCGCGTTGATCCAAGCGTTCCTCTTGAAGACACGATGGGCACGCTACGCGAACTGATCGGCGAAGGCCTCATTCGTTATGCTGGTGTGTCGGAAGTCGGGCCGGATGCTTTGCGCCGTGCCGCCAAAGAGTGCCCTCTCGCCATGCTGGAAACCGAATACAGTCTGTGGACGCGCGAACCCGAAACCGACGTGTTGCCCGTGTGCCGGGAACTTGGCATCGGCCTGGTGGCGTATTCCCCGCTGGGCGGCGGATTTTTGACGGGCGCGATTAGGACACCAGCTGATTTCGCGCCCACCGATCATCGGCGTCACTGGCCGCGTTTTCAAGGCGACAACTTCAATCGCAACTTGCAACTCGTGGAACAGGTGAAAGAAATGGCGAGTGAAAAAAGTTGCACACCCGCACAGTTGGCCCTCGCGTGGTTGCTCGCCCAAGGCGAAGACATCGTGCCGATTCCCGGCACAAAACGGATCGCCCGCCTGGAAGAAAACCTGGGCGCCCTTGATGTGCAACTGAGCGCCGCCGATTTACAGCGCATCAACGAAGTCGCGCCGCTGGGAGTCGCGGCAGGAACGCGCTATCCCGAAGCGATGATGAACCTGCTCAACCGCTAAAACACTGTTCCCCAAAAGAGCGCGACGTGTGATGAACGTCGCGCTCTTTTGTGTATGCCTCGTTTAGTTCTGCTGGGCGGCTCTGGTTTCCTGGGCCGCTTTTTGACTTCGTTTTTCGCCGAAAAAGGTTGGCAAGTTACGCTCATCTCGCGCTCGAATCCGTTGGGCGAGTCGCGCTTCGTCGCGTGGGACGGCGAAACGATGGGCGAGTGGGCGCGCGAACTGGACGGCGCCGATGCGATCATTAACCTCGCCGGGCGAAGCGTCAACTGCCGCTACAACGAGGCGAACAAAAGGCTCATCCGCGAGTCGCGCGTTCGCACGACCGGCCTCATCGCGCGGGCGATCATCGAGTCCAACAACCCGCCGCGCGTCTGGCTCAACGCGAGTTCAGCCACTTTTTATCGTCACGCGCTGGATCGAGCGATGGACGAAGAAACAGGTGAAGCCGGAAGTGGCTTTTCGGTTGAGGTCGTGGGCGCTTGGGAAGACGCGCTGTTTTCGCCTGCTTTGCCGCCCACTCGCCGCGTGGCGATGCGGTTGGCGATGGTGTTTGGGCCGGAAAAGGGTGGGGTTTATGATGCCTTCGCGTCACTGGTGAAGATGGGCTTCGGCGGCCCGATGGTGGGCGGACGCCAGTTCGTGAGTTGGATTCACGTCCTCGACTTCGCGCGGGCCTGCGAGTTTTTGATTGACAGCGAACTCGAAGGCCCGGTGAACATTTGTTCGCCGAACCCGATCACCAACGCGCAGTTTCTGAGCGACTTGCGGCGCAGTTTGAACATCCCGTTCGCGCTTCCAACGGCGAAGTGGCAACTCGAACTGGGCGCACTACTCATGGGAACAGAAACCGAGTTGCTGCTCAAAAGCCGTCGCGTCGTGCCGAAGCGGTTGCTGGAGGCGGGGTTCACGTTCGACTTTTCTCGCTGGAGTGATGCGGCGCGGGACATCGCGGCTCAGTAGGGCGCAACGATGTTTTTGAACTTCCAGTCGTTGAAGTCGGCGAGTTCGATGATGTCGCCGTGCCCGCCGTCCCAGATTTTGGTGGCGAACAGCTTGCCGTTTTGCGCCCACACCAAACGGTCGCCGTCGAAGTCGGCCCATTCCCAGCTTTGGTCGCCGAGTGTTTCGTTGCTCACGTTGTCAACTGCCCGATACGATTCCCAATCTGCCTTTCGTCCATCAGGCGCGTCCAAGTCGTGGTGAGTGGATTGTTGCAATTTCCACGCATTGTGCTTCTTTTCCCAGTTGACGCGGCTTCGGTCGGGCGAGCGCCATCCATCGCGTTCCAACCGCAACGCGAAAAGTTCATCTGGCTGCATACCCCAAGGCCATTTCACCGGTGGCTGAGCGACGCGATTCAACTCCATCATCACCGCCGGTTCGCCGTCCTGAAACCCGTGGGATCCGTTCAGCCAAAAATGGGTGTCATCTTCAAAATGGCCTCCGCCACCGTGAGTTGTGCCTTGGCCCCAAAACGTGAGCGCCTTGAGAAAGGGCGCACGCGAAATCGCCGTCCAGATGCCAAATCGCACGACTTTATCGTCTTCTATCACATCGTTGTGCTTAGCCGCGAAGTAAAGGAAGTGCTTTCCATCCGGCGAGAGGTCGCTGCGATGTTCATAGATGACGCCCTTGAGCCACTGACCCAACTCAAAGGTGTCGTTGGTTCGATTCCAGCCAATGGTGCATACCTGTTTCGACGGCCCGCGCCGCAAAATTAAACCGAGCGGCGCCTCGCGCGCCATCAAAACGTGGAGTCGAGCGGGAGAAGCGGAGGGGTTCATTTCGTCGTGCCCGGTTTGCGCGCTGGCCCCAACCGTTCTTCGAGCCAGCTCGGAACTTCATCGGGTGCCCAACTTTGCACTTGCATTTCCAACAACGATTCGATGCGCGGGGCGTCAATTTGCAGCGCTCCGTTCGAGCGATCAACGAGCAGTCCAACCCCGACAACTTCGCCGCCGTTTTGCCGCACCAACTCGACGACTTTTTGAGCCGAGCCGCCCGTCGTCACGATGTCTTCAACAACCAAACACCGTTCGTTCGGCTTCAATTGAAAGCCGCGACGCAAGGCGAAGTTCTTCCCGTCGTCGGCGCGTTCGGCGTAGACGGCGCGAACTCCCAGTTGTCGCGCAACTTCAAAGGCGAGGATAATGCCGCCCGTCACCGGGCCGACGACGCATTCGATTCCATCTTGCTCAAAGCGACGCGCCAGTTCAGCGCACAGATTCGAGGTGAGGCGAGGCTGTTCTAAGAGGCGGAACTTTTCAACGTAGAACTGCGAGTGACGGCCTGACGCCAGCAGAAAATGACCTTCGAGCAGCGCGCCCGATTCTTTCAAGGCGGCTTCGACTTCTTCCGGTTTCATCGCGCGCGAGTTTAGAAGGTGGGAGGAACGGCCTCGTGAACGCGAAGCGTCAGCGAGTGCATCATTTAGAGCGCGCGAAGCGCATCCTGAGGGAATAAGGATTGCCTTCGGCAGCTGAATGATGCACTCGCTGACGCTTCGCGTTCACGAGGCCGTTCCTCACTCGCTTAAAATCTCTGGCAAGAACACAAAGGCGCGAAGAGATGATAAACCTCTTCGCGCCCCTTTCTAACAACTCAGAATTAACCACTAAAAACGACTTTACGCTTTCGATTCAGGCGTCATGAAGTTTTTGACTTTGCCTTTGGTGTGTTCCTCGAACGGCTTGAGAACGACTTTAACGCAGCCGTCTTTTTTGTTCTTGAACGTCTCATACGCTTCGGGCGCAAGATCAATGGGCAATTCGTGCGTGATGAGAAACGACGGGTCAATATCGCCCTTTTCGATGTGTTCCAGCAACGGTTTGATGTAGCGGTGCGTGTGCGTCTGGCCCATCTTGAGCGTCAGCCCTTTGCCAAACGCGGCGCCCAGCGGGAACTTGTCGATGAAGCCCGCATACACGCCGGGAATTGAAACCGTGCCGCCTTTGCGACACGCCTGAATCGCTTGACGAACGACGTTGGGCCGGTCGGTCGCCAGGCGAAGGCCCATCTTCACCCAGTCGTAAATCTCGCCGGGCGAAGTGCCGTGCGCTTCGAGACCAACCGCATCAATGCACGAATCGGGGCCGCGCCCGTCTTTGGTCATGCTCTTGAGTTGGTCGAAGATGTTCTCGTCTTTGTCTTCCTCGAAGTTGATGGTTTCGCAGCCGATTTGCTTCGCCAAGTTGAGGCGTTCCGGCACGTTCTCGATGATGATGACTTTTTCCGCGCCCATCAAGAACGCTGACTTCGCCGCGAACAATCCGACTGGCCCGCCGCCCCAGATGGCGACTGTGTCGCCGGGCTGAACCCCTGCGTTTTCCGCCGCCATGTAGCCGGTCGGGAAGATGTCGGTGAGGAACAAGATCATCTCGTCGGGCAGATGCGAGGGCATTTGAAACGTCCCGGTGTTGGCGAAGGGAACACGCGCGTATTGCGCCTGACCGCCCGCGTAGCCGCCGAACATATGCGAGTAGCCAAACATCCCGTTGGCGGGATGACCGTAAAGTTTGTCGGTGATTTCGCCGTTGGGGTTCGACTCGTCACAGCAGGCGAAGAGGCTCTTCTGGCAGAAAAAGCAGTGCCCGCACGCGATGTTGAAAGGAACCACCACGCGGTCGCCGACCTTGACGTTGGTGACTTCCTTGCCCGCCGCGACGACTTCGCCCATGAACTCGTGACCGAGGATGTCGCCCGACTTCATGGTTTGAATCAGCCCGTCATAAAGATGCAAATCGGAGCCGCAAATCGCCGTTGTCGTGATTTTGAGAACCACATCTTCGGGCTGTTCGATGGTCGCATCGGGAACGTTGTCAACCGAAACATGGTGCTTGCCATGCCAAACGAGAGCTTTCATATCGAGCGAAGCGCGTCGCAATGGGTGTGCCGGGAGAAAGGGGGTTTAGCCCGCAAACTGAGTTGCACACTTCAGCTTGTCGCGCAGAACACGCGGCAACAAAAGGAAGAGGCATCGACCAATCCTAATATAGCCGGAGATTTAAATGGTCAGCATCTGCGCAAACCTCTGCGACATCAACTCCGTCCGTTCCGTGATGAACATATCGAAGTTGCTCAAGCTCAAATCAATGTCTGGGATGTAGTGTTTGAGCATGAAATCCTTGCGCTCCGAATGCGTGGGATTGACCTTTTCAAACCATGCCTTAAAATCTACGTCGGACTTTTCTTGATTTGGCACTCCTTCCAGCAATTGAAGGTTCGCCAGATAGTTCCATTCTCCCAGAAAGGAGTCAATTTTCGCTGAGGGCACACCTTTCTGCGCCAGCTTCCGTCTGCTGAAGAAACTCCTCGGATAGATGTGATCCACATGAAATTTGTGGCGGAAGTCAAGCGAAGGATATAGCAGGGCTAAAGTCGAAAAGGTATAACTTTGCCCATATTGATAGTAGAAGAGGTTTTGAATTTCATCGGCATTAAACACTAACGATTTGGATGTTCCTTTAAGCTTGTCAGCGATTTCCTGGAGAGGAAACTCGCTGTGACCTTGCGATAGAATCTGTCGCACAGGGCGCAACACCGTGTCCGGTTGCCCGCCAAAAACACGCTTGAGCACAGTAACCTGTAGCCATTTTAGAATCTTGGCGCGGTCAGCGGCATGAGAGGCGGCAATATCGAAGTTTTGAGGTATTCCCCGATTAAGCAAGTAGTAGGCAACCGGAATTAAAGCCGAATTGGATGTTAGGGTATCACGCCCATAACCGAAGCTGGAAGCCAGAACAACAGCTGAACGTAGCGCTGCCCCGATGTCGTCCCAACGGGCTTCAATCTTGAGCATATTGTTACGGTTGAAGTTATCTACCTTGAATGCGATGTCTGGAATATCACTCAACACTAAGCAGGTTTTGAGAATGAAGTCTCTCGAAGTTGAAACCATCTCCCGTGCCGTTGAGACTGTCTTGAAGATTGTTGATTTCCTCGCGGGCATCCTTCTTTTCCCATTGCGCAGTGGCAATAGAAAGCAGTAAGTCAGAATAACTAAGAGGCGTGCCGCCACTGTTGACGCGGATGAAGATGTTTAGAACTTTGTCAAGCCTTTCATCCGTTTCAAGGTAGTAGTTGATTATCTGGCGACGGTGAATAGCCGAGTGAAGCTTGAACAGAGTTTTGTTAGCGAACTTGAACGCTTCCGCGTTTTCCTTGTTCAAGTTATGGTCAATAAGATAATCATTGACATCACCCTCTTCCTTGATGTTCAGGATGTCTCCGACGAGAAACCAGAACGTGTCCGCGTCTTTCTCTTGAGACTCTAATGCTGTCAGGAAGCGAAAATCATACTCCAAATCCTCATCGCCAGTGCATGGCTGTAAGAGGTTCAGGTAAAGCTTGCGCTCGGGGAATGCCGCGTCGTTATCCCACCGTTTACGCGGCTCCTTGTAGGCGTAAGTGCCCTTCAGTCCGATGTAGAGGGCGCTCAATCGCTGTTGCCCATCCAAGATGGCAGTGATGCCTTCTTCTCCACTGACATTAGCCTTTGAATTATGCCGGTTCTTACGTTCATGATAATCGCGGACGAACTCATAAAATTGATAGTCCCCGATTCGACTCCGCTCGACTTCCCAAAAGAGGAATGAGCCGATGGGATAATCCCGCATGAGAGAGTCGAACAATCGTTCGATTTGGGCAACAGACCAGACCAACTCACGTTGAATAGCAGGAAGCAAATATTTGCGTCGAGAAACATTGTCGATTGCGGTGCGAATTGTGATGGGAGTTTGAAATGACATGGTGTTCCAACTTAGCTGTTGAGGTTTTCTCTATTCCTTCGTGGACATTGAATTGATATGGGCAGGGCTAACTAAAGAGCCGATAGCGGCCCGTGTTGAAAAACGACGTGCCGCTATCAGCTCTTTAGTTAGTCACCCGCAACCCGTCGTCGTGCCGCATTCGTTGCATTTGTAGCACGCGCCGCTTCTCACCGTGATCGCGCCGCAGTTCGGACAGGGCGGCGAATCGGCTTGGCTTTGCATCAGCGAAGCCTGCGCATCCGCGAGGTTGCCGTTGCGCGCGCCTTCTTCGTGAGACGATGCCGAAAACAGCGACGGCGAACTGGGCGCACTCGCACTCGAAGCGGGCGCCCGGTCAGCTTTTTTTGAGTCGGCTCCGTCTTCGGCGTGCGCTGGTTTGCCGATGTGCCCGTTGTCGCCGTTGGGATGGAACTTCTGATCAAACCAACGGAAGATGTAATCCATCAGCGACTTGGCAATCGGGATGTCGCGGTTGGTCGTGTAGCCGCTCGGCTCGAAGCGCGTGTGCGAGAACTTGTTGACCAGCACCCGCAGCGGCACGCCGTATTGTAGACACATCGAAATCGCAACGGCGAAGGAGTCCATCAAACCCGAAATCGTCGAGCCTTCCTTCGACATCTTGATGAAAATCTCGCCCGGCGAGCCGTCTTCATACAAGCCGACCATGAAATAGCCTTCCTGTCCGGCGATGGAAAACTTGTGCGTGATCGAGTTGCGCTCGTCGGGCAGCTTGCGCCGCATCGCGCGCTTGATCTCGCTTTCCTTCTTTTCCGCTTTTTGCGCGTCGCTCGAAGTCGAAAGCGGCTGCGTTCTCTTGGAATTGTCGCGGTAGATAGCGACGGCTTTCACTCCCAACTTCCACGACTGGATGTAAGCATCCATGATGTCTTCCACTGTGCAATCCTGGGGCATATTGACCGTGTTGTGGTTCACGATGCTGTTGCCCAGAAAGGCGTGGTTGGAAGGCACCTGGAAGTCGTAAACCGCCGCATAATCATCTTCAACGCTCTTGAGCGCGACGAAGTGGATGTTGTTGTCGAGGATTTCGCGCAGGTCGGGGATGGCCTCGAAAAGCGCTTCACCGTAGAAGTCGGCGACTTCCTTGACGCTGTGCCACGACGCATGTTTGGTGCGCGCATCGAAGAGGTGCCGGAAACGCTGGGCGTCGCGGCGCGCTTTGATGAAGGCGCGAATCTCTTCCTTGAACGCCGGGATGACGTCGGAATGAACCGAATGAACCCGCTTCGGTTTGGCACAGAGAAGTTCGAGTGCTTCAGTTTTGTGAGCGTCGTCCAAACGGAACAGGCGCGCGAACTGGCGTGAATCGGCACCGTGCATCCCCAGTTCACCGAAATGCTTGTTGTATTGCGGGTTGAACTTTTGGATGATGTGCGCGCGCAACCCAAAGTTGTTCAGCACGACTTGCAACTGTCGGAGCAGTTCGGGCGAGTTCAGGCAAATCGCGGTCATGCCGTCGCCGCGAACATAGCCGTCGAGCCACAGGCCGCCGACGAACTCGCGCACGCACTCTTCGCTTGAGCGAAGCACCGACCAGGGAATTTGCTTGCTGCTCGAATCGCCTCCGGCGCCGATGTGATCAAGAAACTCGCACAACGTTTTCGAGGCGACGACAAAACTCGTCACGCCGTTGCGCTTGTCCGTTTCGATGCGACCCGTCAAGCCGAACTGATCGCGCACCGTTTCGAGGCAGTGCGCCAACACATCGGTGTTGAGGTTCGTGACGCGCACGGTGTAGTTCGACGCGGCCTTGTTGCCTTCAGCGATGTATTGACCGAGAAAACGCGCGAGTTGTGGCGTCATTCGCTCAGGCAACGTGATCCGCTTTTGCGCCGTATGAAGCGGTGACGGATTGAAGCCCTTCAGCAAATCCGCGTTATCCAATGCCCATACATTGGCGCCCAATCGAACCGACACGAAGTCGCCCGCTTCCAAATCTTCCAGCAACTTCCAACCGTAACCCTGCGCGTTAGCGACTTTAACGCGGTGGTTCCAGGTGCCCTCGATGTTGCGGCCATCGGCGAGCAGCGCCCGTTTGGTCGGGCGAAGTCCGCCGTAATAAAACAGGTCGGCCTTTTGCGGCGCGCCAACCGAGGCGAGCGTCGCTTCGATGTCGCCGAACTCGCCCGGCTTTTCGCCGCGATACAACGAGCCAATCGGGAACAATCCCTGGGTTGAAGCGATCATCGTGTCGCCAGTGACGCACTTCGAGATTGCCCCACTCAGGAATGGTTGAGCAGCCGCCATCATCTTGACGTGGCCCATGTGATGAATGCTGCGCACGCCGTTCATCGCTTTGAACGCGCAGTCGAAGACCTTCAAATCTTCATCGCGTAGTCCTGGCGCACCTTCGATGGTGTCGTTCTTGTCGATGTATTCGACGATGGACTTGATCTCGTTTTCGTCATATCCTAACTTGCGAAGCGCAGCCGGAACGGTTTGGTTGACGATCTTAAGGAGTCCGCCACCGACTAACTTCTTGTATTTCACAAGAGCGATATCGGGTTCGACTCCAGTGGTGTCCGCGTCCATCATAAAACTTATAGTTCCAGTTGGAGCGAGAACACTCACCTGACTGTTGCGATAACCGTGCTTTTGCCCTAAGAGCAATGCTTCATCCCAACACTTGTGCGCTTCTTCCATCACGTTGGGCGCGACTAACGAGTGATCAATTCGGTTCACAGCGTCGCGGTGTTTACCAATCACTCGCAGCATCGGTTCGCGGTTCTTCGCGTAGCCCTCGAAGGCGCCCGTGTTGCGCGCGATCTTGGCGCTTTGACGATAAGCCGCGCCCGTCATGATCGCCGTCAGAGCGCCCGCGAAGGCGCGGCCTTCATCGGAATCGTAAGCCAAGCCCATCGCCATCAGGAGCGCGCCGATGTTGCAATAGCCAAGGCCAAGCGGACGATAAAGTTCCGAGTTTTCAGCGATTTTGGCGGTCGGATACGAGGCGAAGGACACGATGATTTCCTGCGCGGTGATGAACGTTTCGCTCGCGTGAACATAAGCCAGCGCGTCGAAGTGGCCGGTCTCGAAGTCGTAGAACTTGAGCAGGTTGATGCTCGCCAAATTGCACGCAGTATCGTCTAAAAATACAAATTCTGAGTTGTGGATGAATATCCCACTAAAGTTTTGTTGCCCTTTAGCAGATGATTCGTCTTCTGATGTCAAAATTGCGAAGTTGTGGTGAGTGTCCACCGTGCCATCGTAAACATCTTCAAACCCATCCGCTTCGACTTTTACAACTTTGTGGTTGTAAAGCATCGCGGCTTCGCGCAGTTTCGCTTGGGAGCCAAACATCCGCGCAAGCGTGGAGGCGTGCGGAACACGTTTGGCGCCCAAGGTGCGAGCTTGCAAGCGGAGCGTGTCCCATGAACTCAAGGTCGGCTCGACGCCGTTATCAAGCAACAAGCGCGCGGCTTTCAAAGCCGAAGCGCGGCTCGATGCACGCGCGGCCTGTGCTTTTTGTGCGGAGTCAGAAGCGCGCGAAACGGCAACGGACAACCCCGCGCGCGTTTGGGTCGAAGGGGTGCGACCGATTTTGGTCGCGCCGCCTTTGGCTCCGATCATGGCGCGGCCCATCGGCGACTGGCGGCATTCGTTCGAGCAAAAGACTTGCGTTTCGCGCGCGGCGCCGAAGTTTTCGCGGCATACCGGACAGCAACGAACCTCCCGTTCTTTGGGCGTGCGACCGATTTTGCGGCCCTGTGCGCGCGCTTCTTCCATCCAACTGAGGGCGCGTTGTGAGGCGAGATCGCGTTCTTCGCGGCTCTCGAAGCGCGCTTTGGCTTTGCGGCTCATCTCCGATTTCGCGGCGTCCGAGTGCGTTTTGCCGAAGTGCGGATTGTTTTCGCCCGACACGGCACGCGCGATGTTGGCTCGCCACTCGTCGTTCATCAGGCGCCGCGCCGGGTTGTTGTCACCGGGCATCTTCGAGACGTGCAGGGCGTTGTGTTCGTCGGCGCTCATCAAAACGAGGTTCGCGGGCGCATCGTTCAAGGCGTCGAAGTCGGCGTGATGGATATGCGTTTGCGCCGGTTGCTCGCCGTTCAGGGCGCTCCAAATCGCGCGATATTGCGGCGTCCAACTCGCGCCGTTCCAGATGAAGCGGCGCTTGGTGCGGTTCGAGTCGGGAGCCAGCACTTTCGAGTGGAACGGCATCAGCGAATCACCTGCGTTCAGATCGCGCACCATGCGATACGAGCCGTCGCGGAGCATAATGAGGTGATCATCGGTCACGCGAAACGTCGAGCCATCATCGAGAGTCACGCGAAAAACGGGCACGTTCTGACGCTTGACTTCGATGTTCCACATCCGCGAGATCGTCGTTTTGCCCGTCGCGTGATCGTGCGCAAAAACTGGCACTTCGGTTCCGACCAACTCTTTGATTGGCACAGCGACGCGCCCATCGGCGACCGCCACAAGCGTGTCACCCGTCACGCAACAAGGGTTCGATGCGTTGATGCGACCCGTGTTCGAGCAGGTGTGCCAGTCGTTGAGCGTGGTGTCGAACTGCAAGCCCGGATCGCCGCAGATGTGCGTTGTTTCGGCGATAGAGTGGAGCAGGTCGCGCGCTTGGAGCGTTTCGACGACTTTGCCCGATGTGACGGCGCGCGTTGACCAACTCGCGCCGTTTTCGGCGGCGCGCATGAACTCATCCGTCACGCGAACCGAATGGTTGGCGTTTTGAAACGCGACCGAATCGTAAGCGCCGCCGGGCACGTTGAAGCCGCCGTTGTAGCCCGCGTCAATCAAGGCCCACGCCTTTTTTTCTTCGTTGGCCTTGCAAACGATGAACTCGGCGATGTCGGGGTGGTCAGCATTTAATATCACCATTTTGGCCGCGCGGCGCGTCGTTCCGCCCGACTTGATGGCGCCCGCAAAGGCGTCCCAGCCGCGCATGAAGGAAACCGGGCCGGACGCGATGCCGCCGCCGCTCAGTTGCTCGCGCGACGAGCGGATACGAAACAGGTTGGTGCCCGCGCCCGAACCGCCTTTGAAGAGGCGCGCTTCGGTCGCGGCCAACTCCATGATGGATTCCATGTCGTCGTGAACCGAGTTGATGAAACACGCTGAGGCCTGTGCCCGCGCGCCTTTCACACCGAGGTTGAACCAGACCGGCGAGTTGAAACTGCCGTATTGATGAAGCAGCAGATAAACGAGTTCATCGCGGAAACTTTGCGCTTCGCCCTCGTTTTGGAAGTAGCCGCCCTGCTTTCCCCAGTCATGTATGGTGTCGGCGACGCGGCCAATGACTTGTCGAACGCTCGTTTCGCGTTGCGGGCTGTCCATCGGGCCGCGAAAATACTTGCTCACCACGACGTTGGTGGCGAGTTGCGACCAGAACGCTGGGATTTCGCAGTCTTTCTGCTCGAACACCGATTTGCCGTTTTCGCCGGTGATGGACGCCGTGCGTTTTTCCCACTGGGAAGTTGCAAAAGGATCTTGCCCCGCCTGCGTGAAGTGGCGCGCGAACTTGAGGGCGCGTTCGCTTGCGGTTTGCGAGCGAAAACCGGGTGTCCAGCCCGTTGAACCCGACCCACTTTGCGCGGTCATTTGCGCGAAACTTTGGCGCGCGGCTTCACCGTTTTGCAGTTCGGCCTGGGGCGCTTCGTCCGGCACGACGAGAGTTTCGCCGTGCGTGCGCGCCGCGCCGTTGCCGTTGGTTTTCGAGGAGGATTTGCCGTTGCCCTTTTCGTTGGAAAGGGCGCCGTTGAGTTCGGGCGCGGCGGGCGATTGCGTTTGATCTTGGGACATGGAATGTGGCTGCTGAAAAAGCTGAGTGGCGCGCATTTCACCAAAACCGGAGTTCGACTGGTGAAAGAAAAACCCCCTATGTTGTGGCTGCTCATCGAGAAAGGCACAACATAGCGGGCTTGTTGCTGCGAAACAGCATAAACGGCTCGCCCTTCCAATACAAGCAGAACGGCCCGCTAAATCCCCGCGAAAAACGCGTTTTGCGCCGATTTCTTCGATTTATCCCTGACAGGGAAAAGGTTTTCCACAACTTGTTCTTTGAGTGGATGCGGCGTAGGGTTTTCGCGGCGCGCAACGCCGCGCATCCAACTATTTCAAGAACTTGAAGTCGCGCCCGCATCGGATTTGGTCGGGGATTTGGCCTCGGTTGCTGCGGGCGTTTCGGGTTTGGTTTCGGTTGCGGGTTTGTCTCCGGTTTTGGGCGCTTCTTCGCTCTTGCCCACGCCTGCTTCGGCGCGCGTGTCGGTCAGGTAAAAGCCGGAGCCTTTGAAAATGGTGCGAATCGGGCGAAACACCTTTTGCGTCGGCGCGCCGCACGTTGGGCAGGGCGGCGCCCCGGCTCCGACTTCTTGCCACAATTCAAAAGTCGTTCTGTCCTGCGTGCATTTGTATTCGTAATTCGGCATTGCGTTTCAAGTGTGGCAAGGCGTTCGTGAAGAGAGGTATCTCCCTCTCCCACTTCGCGGGAAAGGGTGGCTGAGCTTGTCCCACTTCGCGGGAAAGGGTGGCTGAGCTTGCGAAGCCGGGTGGGGGTCGCGTTGCGCGGAACATCCACAAATTTGCAACTCGCGATTCCGCTCTTCGAGCGGCCCTCACCGGGCTTCGCAAGCTCAGCCACCCTCTCCCACTTCGCGGGAGAAGGATGAACTCGCCTCCGCTCCAACGCTCCTCCCCTGCGAAGAGGCGCCAAACTGCGCGCCCGTGTTTTGGCAGCGCATTTTCGGCGGCGACGCTTTTCTTCTGGCCCTAAGCGCAACGGCGAAGGTGTTCTTCATGGGATTGGCGGGATACGTTTTGGTCGCGCGCGGCGTGCTCAAAAGCGAAGCGCTCGCTGCGTTTTCGTCGCTCGTGGCCAACTTGACGCTCCCGTGCTTGATACTTCAGCGCTTTTCGCAGGGGTTCGACCCGCACGTGTTTCCGCTCTGGTGGGTTTTGGTTGTGGCGGGCGCAGCGCTTCAGGTGTTGCAAATCGCGCTCGGCTGGGTTTTGTCGCGGCGCCTCTCGCAGGAGCAGGGACGAGGCGAGATGGTGATGCTTCTTGGCTTTCAAAATTCCGGGTTTTTCGTTCTCCCGATGTTGCAAGGACTGTTGCCCTCGCCTGAATTCGGACGCGCCGCAGTGTTCTGCTTTTTGTTCATCATTTTCTTTAACGCCTCGTTCTGGCCGGTCGGGACGCGCGTGCTACTCGGCGAGCGCGGCTTCGATTGGAAACGCGCCTTGCTCGCGCCGCCCACGATTGTGACTATTATGGCGCTGGTTTTCTTCGGTATCTTCCACGACTTTTCGCACGGCTTCTCTCACACCTTCACTTGGCAGGTGATTTTCGGTGGCCAATCGCCCGGCGTTTTAGGGTTGTTAGGCGATTTGACGACGCCCCTGGCAACGCTGGTTTTAGGCGGAACGGTTGGTCAAACGGCGGCGCGCGGCTGGGCGGGATTTTCCAACAAAGGCGTGGCGCTCGAAGTGTGTTTTTGGAAGTTGGTCGCGTTTCCCCTCGTGGGATTGGCGCTCATCCACTTTTTCCCGGTGCTGTTCGCGGATCGTTCGCTGCGGTTGATGATCATGCTTCAGTTCGCGGCGCCGGTCGCGATGAACGTGCCGATATTCTTCCAGCAACACGCTTTGTCCATGCGCCTCACGCCCGCCGTTTGCCTCGCGTGCTATGCGTTGTGTTTGCTTTCCGTTCCGCTCTGGGTCGCGCTTGTGCTTTAAAAGCGCCCGCAAATTCACTTCAAACAAGAGGCGTCGCGCCTTTAAACTCAACCAAACACCAACATGGCCCGCGACAACAAACCCTTTCAAATGAAGGCGCCATTTGCGCCCAAAGGCGACCAGCCCGACGCGATCAAAAAGTTAGTTCAAGGCGCCCGCGACGGCTTGGCCCATCAGGTTCTACTGGGAGCGACGGGAACGGGGAAAACTTTCACCGCAGCGTCCGTCATCCAGCAGTTGCAACGTCCCGCGCTTCTGGTCGCGCACAACAAAACGCTCGCGGCGCAGTTGTGCCAGGAACTGCGCGAGTTTTTCCCCGACAACGCCGTCGAATACTTCGTTTCCTACTACGATTATTATCAACCCGAAGCCTACGTCGTTCATTCCGATACCTACATCGAAAAAGAATCATCGCGCAACGATGAAATAGATCGTCTGCGCCACTCTTCCACTCAATCACTCACTTCAAGGCGCGATGTGATCGTCGTTTCGTCTGTTTCTTGCATCTATGGTTTGGGAACGCCGGAACTGTATCAACAGTTCTCTCTCGACTTTCGTGTCGGCGATACCATCGACCGGCGCGCAACACTTGAACGATTGATTGCGATGCAGTTCGCGCGCAACGACATTAACTTAGTGCGCGGCACTTTTCGAGTTCGCGGCGACGTTTTAGAAATCCATCCGCGCGATTCCGATAACGTGGTTCGCATCGACACCTTCGGCGACGAAATCGAATCCATTCAGTTGATGAACAACTTGACGGGCAACATCGTTGAAAACCGCAAGTTCACAACGGTATTCCCGGCGACTCACTTCATCGCATCGGAAGATCGTATGGGTTCGGCGCTCGAACAAATCGAACGCGATTTGGAAGAACAAACAACTTATTTTGAGTCGGTTGGAAAACTGCTTGAAGCGCAGCGACTTCGCCAGCGCGTGCGCTATGACCTGGAAATGATGCGCGAAGTCGGCTATTGCAACGGCATCGAAAACTATTCTCGCTACCTTGATGGACGAATACCGGGTGACGCTCCTTATACGCTCATTGACTACTTCCCG
>JAABUR0100004585.1_pt1 | contig 18358 bp, 20 predicted proteins | sample 5560091 | NCBI WGS metagenome assembly JAABUR01 (sample SAMN10711879, study PRJNA513375) | rock metagenome | isolation source: Antarctica rocks | place: Antarctica: Victoria Land, University Valley sud | reverse complement strand
GCTCATGGCGCACGCCATCTGTGAATAGGCCATGCTGCGCCCGGGGCCCACCTTTCTGGGCGGGCCGCGCGCAGCGCCCTGCGCCGGTGGTTTCATGGCGCACGCCATCTGCAAGTAGGCCATGCGGCGCCCGGGGCCCCCACGGCCGGGCGGCGCGCGCAGCGCCTTGCACTGGTGATTTCATGGCGCACGCTCATGGCGCACGCCATCTGGTGAATAGGCCATGCTGCGCCCGGGGCCGACACGGCTGGGCGGGCCGCGCGCAGCGCCCTGCCCCGGTGGTTTCATGGCGCACGCCATCTGCAAGTAGGCCATGCGGCGCCCGGAGCCCCCACGGCCGGGCGGGCCGCGCGCAGCGCGATCAAGTCGTTCCTGTTCGTGTTCGAGGCAGCCAACCGCATCGTCGTGGAGAAGCCCGGCGCGCCCGGCGGCACGCGCTACGCGACGTACCTGTTCGAGCTGGAGAGCGCCGTGCCCGTGGACGCGCAGGCGCGTGGCTAGGGTCAGGGTCTGCTCCCTGGCGCACCGCAGGCCCTGACCTTTCCAGTGGACTCCACCCGTGTCGCAAGAGCAGGGCGCTGACCGGCGCGCCGCCGCGCGCAGGTGCAGCGCCTCGTGGCCGCGCTGGCCGTGCCCGGCGCGCGCGGCGCGCTGCTGGACGGCTCGCGGCACGAGCCGGCCAACGCGCCGGGCGCGCGCCTGCGCAAGCTCCTCAACTTCAGCGGTGCGCCCACCGGCGAGCGCCTGTGCTGTAGGCTGTTGGCCCGCCGCATGCGGCCGAGCGCCAGGGGCGGCGCCCCGGGCGACCCCTATGGCCTGCTGCGCAGGGGAGCGCATCCTGCACCTGCCGGACCGCGAGGGCAAGCGCGTGACGGAGTACCGCGAGCGGCTCGCGCGCGCGCTCGCGCACGGCGCCGCGCGCGGGCGCGTCGCGAAGCAGGCGTAGCGCAGACAGGCGAGTTTCCTTGGGATGTAGGAGTCAATTTGCTTCCTTCAGCCCCTTCCGGGTTGCTGGAGACTCAGGGTGGCACCGACTTTGCGAGAGCATGTTCGTTTTTTGCAGTGTGTACTTTTCAGACACCTTACAGCCATGTCCACAAGAGCTTGGTGGCGTCTCGTGAGGGATGACGGCCCGCTGCCCAGCGGGCGTCGCCTGGGCGTCCTGCTGCAAAGTATTTCTGCTTGAAGCCTTGTTTCAGGTTCCCGTCAGCATGCTCATGTAGTCGCATTGTTCTGCTGAACTGATGGCTGGTGCCTGTTAGCCAACTGGTCAGTCTACCACCTAGCTAGCTGACTTGGACCAAGTTCTGAAACTCACGCAGTAAGAGGCACACACCACTCGGCCAAAATTTCTCTCACACTGCTCAGTAAGAGGCACACACCCATCGCTTTCAACAACTTTCTCTGACGCACACACAGGAGGGCCTGCCTGACCGTTGTAGGTCCAGAGGCACAGAAAAGTGGCGCCCTCGGCTAGGCGGCTAGGCGATGCGTTGCTTGCATGCTGCTGCACTGACATGGTGCCACTCTTCTCTGGAGGTGCAGGCAGGTAACTTTGACGTCACGGATGATCACGTATGTCAACTCTCCAACAGTTTCCTTGACGGGCGTGCCGGCTGCTCGCGGCCCAGCGCACGGCCGCCGGTGACAGAGTGGGGCGCAGGTGCCACTGACCTCATGCAGCATGTGCGGCAGCACTGGGGCTTGCGTAGCTCAGCCCAAGAGAACTCCCTTGAGGGGCGGGCGGGCAGCGCGCGCATCATAAGGACAGCAGGACCTGCGCCCCTTCTGAAACAGGCCGTTGCGCGATGGCGCGCGCGCCGTCCGCTCGCCCCTACAAGGGAGTTTCACATGAGTTGAGCTATGCGAGCCCCGCTGCTGCAGCACATGGCTGCAATAGGTCAGTCAAATCTGCGCCCCGTTCTACAACAGGCGGCCGCACGCTGGCCACACGCGCCGCCTGCTGCGCCTTCAAGGGAGCTGTGGGGGCCTGAGCTATGTGAACATCAGTGACATCGTTGACGTCAGTGAACCTGTCCGCCCCCCCAAAACTTTGCTATGTTGTGCAGCAGAAGTAGTGCAAGCAACGCCCGACGAGAGAGTGGGGCCCAGGCGGCGTGCCTGTTACGTGTGCCATGACATAAGGCAGCGCGCATTGCTGCGGGTGGCCCACGAGCTGAGGCGGAGCACAACTCTGCTGTGCCAGACGGCACACTGTGCTAGGTGGGCACACCGTCGATGAGCGCGTCTTTGGCAACACCTTGGCACTTATCCAGGCATCCCTCTCTTGTCCTAGCAAACAGCTGACATGCCGGGGCGCCGCCGTGCCTCACAGCGTCCTACTGTGCAGACATTCGCACTGCGAAGCAGCAAAAGCTACGCTTATGTAAGGGTGGTTACGGGAAGAAACCTTTACGGGAAGGTTTCTTGGATGTGCCAAAGGCTATCGAGCCTCAACACACTCTTCGCCCGCAGAGAAGCTTCGTGAGAGTTGAGGTCGAAAGGATGTTGTTCTGTGCTCCCGCTCGCGCACTCCAGGTGCGCCGTGCCGCAAGCTTGGACACCGGGCGCGTAAGTAACGATGCAAACGATGCGTCAATTACACACCAACAAACGCAGGTGCACTGCAGGTGCGCCTGCTGCGCAGAGCGCGCCTCGCGTACGGCCTCGCCAGCAGAGCGCAGCCGGGCGGCGGGCTCGCCGCCGCCGACGAGGATGACGCCGACTGGAAGACGCTGCTGGCCCTCACAACCTCGCCAGAGGTGCGCAGGGGCGAGCACAGGCGCGTTTCAGCCGCCTGGCCGCAGCTGCGCGGCAAGCTCGCTGTGTGCGCGGCAGATAAAGCGCAAGATCGGCCACCTAAAGGGCGACCTCCTGGCCCTGCAGGAGCAGCAGCTCGAGGCGCTCAACCCCAAGGCGCGCGGCGCGCCTCTGCGTTCATCCGCTGGCGCGGGCTGCGTGTGCAAGCGTGCGAGGCCAGCCATGCGGTTCGGGGGTCATCAGCCTTGAGTTCTCCCTAGCGTGTCTTTGATCCGATGTGCGAGCGCCTTGCCATGCAGCGCTTCCTGGGGCACTGTGGCTGACTGGCAGTCTATGCGCCCAGCGTGAGCTCCGCTCCCAGTTGGGAGCTCCCGCGCGCCGCAGGACCCGGAGCCCACGCACATCGACTGGGACGACTGGAAGACTAAGCTGGAGCCGGGGGTCGTGGACATGTTCAGGGCCGCGCTGCAGCGTGCGCCCGCGCCTGCCGGGTTGCCTCTTGGATTGTCACGCGTGCGCGCGCTGCATCCCCCTCCTCTGCATTCTGTGCTGCGCCAGGCCTGCGCATCCCGCGCTACGTCCCCTCGTACGAGGCGGTGGACGCGATGTTCGAGCCGATCCTGGACGACGCGCGCGCGCTGGAGGCCCAGTCCGCCAGGCGCGTGGTCGAGCTGGAGGCCGAGCTCGCCAAGGTTGATGCGGAGCTGGTGCGCGCCCCTGGGCCGCCTGCGGCCCAGGGCTTTTGACCTGACACGCCTGGGGGCGCCGAAGGGCGCGCGCACTCCGAGCCTTTTCATATGCGCCCCCGGACGCACCGCGGCCCTCGGATGAACCCTGTTGCGCTCGTGCGGGCCGATCTGAGCATGGCTGGCAGCCGCGCCCGGGGCGCCTGTGACATGGGGCATGCCTGGGCACCGGCGGACCTCCCTGCGACGCTTGCGCAGGCCAACATGCCGCGGCTGACCATGGAGGACGAGTGGGAGGCCAACCCGGACATCGCCGCAGAGGTGGACAAGGAGATCGACGAGTACAAGTGGTTTTAGCCCGCGGCTGCTTGTTTGCCAGAGCGTGCAGTGCATGAAGGGTGCATGTGCCTGCTGAGTGTGGAGCTGTGAAGTAAGCATGCCTTTGAGCCTTCGAACTTGCATGTCCAGCAGGCGGATGGAGCCCGCTGAGAGGCGCAGTTGCAAAGAGGCCGAGGCCCGCTTTGCTTTGGGTGGATCGTCCAACGTGGATGGGTTTCCACATGCAGACTCGCTGTCACCCGAAGCCTTAGCCACCCACCCAATGCACCCATGCATCCATGCATGTTGGGTGGCAGTCTGCCGCACCCCCTGCGAGCTTTCACAGGCCCAGCAGTCCACCGCCTTTCTCCCTCGCAGTGGTTTTGTGGGCACGGCAGAGACTCCTGGATTCGCGGTTCCAGAGTTTGCCATATGCCAAGAAAGCAGTGGCAAGGATTACTGCCATATACGGATAGCGCTGCAGGGTGCTTAGCTGCACGATCAAGTCCACAGGCGTAGCCGTGCACGGCGTCTGTGCCCAAGCCAGGCCTGCAGTTCACTTGGTGTGCTCCTGCGGAAAGCGGTGCGGGCATCACGGCAGGCACAGCCGTGGCAGCTACACACGGCTGGGAGATGGAACACAGCTCAAACCGCTCTTTCATGTCCGGCTATGGAAGATTGTGTTTATTACACACATTGCCTAGGAGCAGGGCAGCGCTCGTGCTGGCATGGCACCTATATCCTGATAGATGCCCAGCGCACACGCATGCACAACGCACACCAAGAAAGAAGTGGACATTGGATATTCCTGCAAAGCATCACACCCAAAGCGCTGCCTAAGGAGCGGCATGCACCGGCACGACTCCATATGTTGGGAGGAGCCCCGCCGCGCGGGCGCGCACCCACGGTTAGCTAATTGCCATGCAAGGTGGCACACAAGAGCAATCAATCAGCGCATTCGGCCAATCCGTGAAGTGGACATCAGCACTTTGCCAGCGCACTCCAGTGCCTGCCTCGGAGGCAGACGTGGCCTCTGAGGCAGGCACGGAGTGCGCTGGCATACCACTTTGCACATGCATGTATGCCTATCTGGCGCACCCAAAAAACAGAGATAGAGTCCTGGCGCGGGGCCCTGAGAGCCTTCCGCCTGCCACACCAAACATTGTAAAACCCTTTTTTTCAAAGCTTCCAACCCTTTTCACTAAAAAGGTTAGCGCCCGTACCAGAAAGGAAGGGTGGTAAAGATCAAGTGTCTAGGAGCGGGCAGACCCACGCAATGCACCCAGCCGTCTGCATGGGGGCAGCGCCTCAACTCGCTAGGCAAGGTCCCACTTGTGCCATTTCTAGGCAAGGTCCCACTTGGTGCAGGCCTTGTGGGAGCGCCACAGGCCAACACACAACAGGCCAAAGGCAGACAGCTGCAGTCACACGCATGAAAGCCGGGCGTGCTCAATGTGCAATGACATGGTGGGGGGAGTGTCAACGCCCCACCGTGCAGACTACAGCTGCGAGGCAAGACGCACAATGTGCATGCAGCCAGGCTCATCTGATCTGCAGGCACGGCGGCATCCTGCTGCAATGGGCAGCCTGCAGGGGATCCTGGCGCACAGGCATACCGTCGGGCTGATCGCCCTGCAGAGGGCACAGCCCACACACAACATGTTCTGCTATAGCCTACAGTGCTACTACCCATATAGCAGCTAGCTTTAGAACAGACCAGCAACTGAGACCACAGGGCACCAGGGTCGCAAAGCGCGCACAGTGTCAGCGCAGCAGCCCATGTTCAGCCCCAAAACCATGGACCTTCGGAGCCAGGGCATTGCCGAACGCGGCTCTGCCAATAAAATACATTCAAATCCTGCACTAAATAGGACCCCTTCTGCACTTGCACTGCAAGACGCTAAAGAAGTGATGCGCGCACATCGCCCAAACAGCGCAGCGCGGATCTGTGGGCCAGCCCTGGTGTGGTCTGTGGCCCAGCACTCCATGCCCAGCATGCGCGCACCGCCATGCAGCAGGTGGCGAGTCGCGTCAGGCACAGCAGGCACTGCAGATGCATCTGAGGAGCTCGGGGGTAGCGCAACATTGCGACGCTTAGCACGTCAAGCAGAATCGCAGGCGGCAGCGCCTGCAGTGCAGCACGAAGGGGTGGATGTTCAGCAGCAAACACGCAAGTGCACTCCCCTTCTCAAGCCTATCCCTGCCGCAAAGCTCACAGCCTGACTCTCTAACCACACCTGCCTACGGAAAAAGCCTGCACTGCGCAGGCACTAAGCTCTCTTAAAAGTGACACAGAGCAGTGCAGGCGCAGGATGGCCCCGCCGACACTGCGGGGCGTGCGAGGATGGCCCCTGCAATACCTCACAGGGGCCATCCTCGCATGCACTGCAGCAAAGTCGACAGTTCTGACGCCTTACCAGCCAGGTATTGCAAGTCCGCCCGCGCTAGCCTGCCCACCCCCAGCTGATACCCCTGGTTCAAGCCCTCCTGCGCCTCCTTGCGCCCCGGCCACATGCACCAGCCCAGCGCCTTTCTGCTATAAAGCTCAGCGCCTAGCCAGACAGACGCATGATACATGCCCCAGCCTTGTTGTCACAGACCCATGCGCGATCGACAAAGTCAGCAAAGAGGCAGGATTAAAGCACTCAGAACGCTGCATATCTGCCACCGCGCGCGAAAGCGGTGCGCGATTATGGCGCCCCGCGCACCTGCCCAGGCCCCTAACCAGCACCCCCGCGCGCGTTCACCTCTCGAAGCCGCCGCGTGGTGCAGCGGTGTACACGCGGTGCACGTAAGTCATGTCAGGCCCGCGCACCCCGCATGCCCAGCTCTCGCACTTGGCTGCCGCGCTGCGCTCGCAGCCTGCACACACAGCCGCACAACGCTTGGGTGGCTGGGGCTCACTCCGCGCCAGCGGCTGCTGAAGTGCACCAGCACACGCGCGGCTCCGCTACGCTCCGCCACACAGCAGCCGGCAGCAAGGAGGTGCATAAGCTGTGTTTGCTCCCTCAGCCGTGACAGCATGCGGTCGGACAGCCCCACACAACAAGGCCGAGCTGACTGCTGAAAACCAGCGCTTTGATGAGGTGCATCTTATCTCATATCGCTAATCCACAAGTGCGTGGGCTGGAGGCTATGAAATCAGGCAGGTTTTGGTAGGGCATGAGGGCGGCACCCGACGCGCTGGCCGTGGATGCTGCGGCCGTGTGAGAGCGCGCGCGCGCGCGGCGCGGCGCGCGTGCGGCAGACGGCCGGGGCTCCGTCGGCATGCTGGCGTCTGCGGCGCCTCTCGCGGCCCAGCCGGCTGTGCGGCGCGCACGACACGGGTCAGGCTCTGCAGCCGCCAGCGCTGCGCCCCAGGACCCCGGGTGCACAACCGCCATTCCGCTTCTGTCCTCGACGCGGGCAGGTGCCGCGCAGGACCCGGGTGCTGCGCCCGCGCGCTGCGGCCGCAAGCAGATCAGCGAGGTGCCAAAAGTAAGTGGTGACGGCCTACGGCCCGAGCAGGCGCTGCGCTTGCGTGGAGGGCACCAGGCGCAGGCCCACGCTGCGCAGACCTCGGCCATTCCCGAAGATTGAGTGTGTGCTTTGGGGTGGCGACGTGCAGAGGGCCTGACGCGCGGCATGCCTGGCTGGTCCGAGGCGTCCAGGCCAGGCGCGCCCGACGGCGCACCACCAAAGCATACCACGCTGTCCGAGTGCGCGCGCCGCACAGCCGCCTGCGCGCCCCGGGCACGCGCCGCAGGCTCAGCGAGGCAGGGAGGCCAGGCAGTGCCGGCAGCCCACCTGCGCGCTCAGCGAACACAGGACGGTGCCGGCTCGAGGCGGCGCGCGTGCCGGCCGTGCGGCGCCCGAACGACCAAGGCTCCAGGCGGGGCTGGGCCGGCCTGCCATCACATGCGCTGAAACACGCACCCTCCCGCCGCAGCCAGGGCAGGGCGCGGCTGCAAGGCGGCGAGCTCGCTCTCGCTCGCCAGGGCGGCCGGCTGCGGATGCTCCCGCCTCGGGCCACGCCTGCGCACAGGGCGCGGGCGCGCGCCTCTGGCCCCGGGAAGCAGGACGGCGTCGCAGCGGCGGCGTGCGTCAGCGCGGCCTCGCACGCGCCCGCCTCGCTGCTGCTGCGGGCCGCGCGCGGCGCGCGCGGCGCAGACGGGCCGGAGCCGCGGCGCAGGCGGCCGCGCCCCGCGAGCACGTGGCGCGGCGCGCCCGAGCCGGTGTGCCCGAGGTCCTCGTCCGTCAGGGATGCGCGCCGCGGTGCGGGCGGCGCCGCGGCGCCCGCCGCCGTTGGGTCCCAGCCCTGCTGGCTCTGCAGCGTCTCGAAGGGCGAGGCGCGCGGCGCGCTGGCGCGTGCCAGAGCCGATGGTACGGTGCCCAGGGCGGCCGGGGGCGCCGCGGCAGGCCCGGACGGCGGCAGCAGCAGGTAAGCCGGCGGTGGCGCGCGCGCGGCGGCGGAGGTGGCCGCAACGCGATGGCTGCTCAGCGGCAGGATGAGAGGTGTCGCGAGCGGTAGCGCCGACGCCTGCGCGCTTGCGCATGCCGCTCAGCAAGGTGAGAGTCTCAACCTGCCTCACTCTGTGGCACGGGCCATGCTGCGCACATGAGCAGGACTGCCGGTGACCGCATGCCTGACATGTTCAAGAGGGCAGGTCCAAGAGGGCAGCCTCCTCTGCACGACATGCTCTGGGTCATGCGTGGTGCCCCAGCAGCCAACCAGAGCAGCTTCAGGGCGTGCTTGCCACACAGCCAGGCAGTCACAGCCAACACATGCAAAGCTGCGCGGAGGTCGCCAGATATGCGGCGCATCCGAGGACATCTGAGGGTGCTCACACCCACCACAGCATGGAGGCGGTGGGCAGCAGTGAAATGCACTCGTCTTGTCACACAGACCTGCAGGGACGCCCAGTACAATGCGGTTTGGTGAGACGACGATGGTTGGCAACGCGTGTGCGTTGTGTGGTACAAACTGCAACCTGCTTGTGGCGCAAGGTGTGTGAGCAAGCGCATGCAGAGCAGCGCGCCTGCATGGCCCGCATGAGCTCCGCATCGTCCGGCGAGGTGGCCGCCGCTGTCTGCTCGCTCTCAAACGCCCCGCCCAGCATTGGCGCATCGCGGAGCTGCCGCGCACCCAGCCCAGGGCATCGGTGGCGCGCACACGCACACGGGGCTTCCCTGAACACAGTACCGCGCTGCAAGGCAGCAGCACCCAGCAGGCCCAGCCCAAGCGCGCGTCCGGGCCACACGCCAGGCAGGGCTCGCCGCCGGCCGCACCCCGTCCCTGACGCAGTCGCCGGTGAGGTCCCGCAGGAAGGCCAGGTCGTCCAGGCGCAGGTCCATGGCGCTGAGCGGCTCGGGGTCCAGGTTGAGCGTGTTCTCGATGCTGAGCGGCTCAACCTGCAAGTGGCCCAGCCGCGGCGTGCGACCGAGCGCCGGCGCGGCCCTGGAACCCAGGCTGTGGCGCGCGGCCTGCCTGGCGTCTGCGCGGCGCTGGTGGGGGGGGCAGGGGTGGCCGAGCGGCGTCGTGGCGCTGTCAGGTGCGTGCGGATCGTCCAGGCACAGCGGCGGCGGCACCGCTCGGCTGAGCCACGACAGCAGGCGCGCCGCGTCGCCGTCGGGCCCGGCTGCCGGGGCGGCCTGGGGTGGCAGCAGCGGCGGCGGCGGCGGCGGCCACTCCAGCGCGGGCTGCTCATGCAGCGCAGCGACCTCTGCGGCGTGCTGCGCGGCCCAGGCGTCGCCGGCCGGCGAGGGGCGCCCGCCTCCCAGGTCGGCCCAGCTGCGCTTGCGCAGCATTGGCGGCAACAGGTGCTTGCCGTGTGGCAGCCTGGCGGAGCGTGCGGCGGCCAAGCAGTCGGCGCACGCCGCGTCGCCGTCACGCAGTTCGCTGGGCAGGCTCCGCGCACGCGCGCACGACGCGCACGCGAGGCCCCCTGTGGGCAAGTGGCCAGGCAGTGCGCCGGCGGCGGGCGCGGTGGCGGCGCGCGCGGGCGTGAGCGACCCGCCCACCCGCGCCTTGCTCAGGAGGCAGTCCAGCCGCATGCCGCACGCATTGCACAGCGCCTCCGCGCCGCACCACTTGGTGCGCCACTTGGGCGTCTTGGTCACGCCGCACCGCGAGCACGCCTGGCGCGCGCAAGGCCTCCGGCGCGTCGGCGCGCAGACGGACGGGTGCATAGCTACCACGGCCTATCTGTACTATGGATACCCGCCCTTGCACCAGAGGACAGCCAGCCACCTGACTGGCCGGGCAGCGCTCCCGCAGGAGGGGGTGCCCTGTGGGCGCTGGGCAGGCAGGTCGCGCCTGATCGGGCGCCCCGCGCGGCGCATCGTAGTCGGGGTGCCACGCGGAGTCGACAGCCGAGGAGGTCTCGGGCGCGGCAGCACACGCCTCCGCCGAACCGCCGGAGGACGCGCCGCGCGAGCCACAGCGCTCCATGGCCGCAGCAGCGGCAAGCACGCCCTGCGCGTTCAGCGCTGCATGCCTTGGGTGCAGGGTGGCACCCAGGGGGGCTGCTGCGCCGGCTGCCAGCAAGCTGCGCGCGCCCTGCCGCCGGTGATCCCGGATGGCTTTCCGACCGGTGGTTTCGGCCAACGAACATGCACCCCCGGTCCCCACACTCAGATGATCTGCATGCAGACTAGGTTAGGGCAGAGGCAACCTGCGTCTGTGTGATAGCTGGAGGGGGGAGGCACAGCACAGCCTCTGATTGGGCCTGTCGAGGCCTGCCTACCACACAAGCTCCTGTTGAAGCAGCAGGGCGCGATGCTCCGCGCCGCCTGTTCCCGCGCCCTGCGGCAGGTGCGCCCGCGTGACCCCGCCGTAGCATCGGCTGTGGCAGGCAGGCGTGGCGGTGCACGTTGGGCTGGCATGCAGGGACCGGTTCGGGATGGCTGCACTGGCCTGCGCACTGCCAGATAGGCCGCGGAGCAGGACCTGCACTGTGCAAGTCTACGACCTGTGCATTGCGCTCTTCGCTTCACGCGCAAGTGTATCGGCGAAGAAGGCTTTTTGTGTAGGCGCACCGCGGGTCCTGTCTCACGTCAGAGCGCGCCTTGTGGGGTGGCCGTGCTGACCCGGGCACGAGCAACGGCGTCTGTCAGCCCTCAATGGGGGCCACTCTGGGGCCGCAGGCGCAGTGGGGCCGGGCCGCGCTGGCGCGCGGCTATGCGCAGAGCGTGGAGACGGCCGAGTCGGCCGAGACCGGCGTGAGCGAGACCGCGGAGATGGACTGGAGCGTGCTGGAGAAGCTGGCCACGTCGGACGAGGCCAAGCGCCACGTGTCCAGCCTGCGCTCGACGTTCCGGGATGAGATGGCGAAGCTGGAGGCGCTCGCGCCGGAGGTGCTCGGCCCCATCCCGCCGCCGCCCTGATCTCTTGCTGACAAAGCAGCCGCGCGGGCGTGGGGCCCTAGTTTGACGCTCTGGGCACGCTGTCCGGCGGCTTTTAAGTGCGGGGCGGGGGGGCCCGCCGCGCGCAGGAGGTCAGTATCGACTGGGACTTCTACAAGGGCAAGGTCGACGACAAGCTGCTGACCACGCTGCACAAGGCGCTGACAGGCGCGCCCCTGCCTTATACCCACTCGCAGGCCCTGACGCCCGCGTCGGCGCCGGCCCGCCAAAGCCTGCGGGCCCGCGCAGGCCTGAAGATCCCCAAGTACGACATCTCGGGCGCGCTGAAGGAGGTGGACGACGTATTTGCGCCCATCCTCGCCGAGGCCAAGGAGCTGGAGGCCTTCTCGGCCAAGCGCGCCAAGGAGATCGAGGCGGAGATCGCCGCGGTGGACCGCGACATCGTGCACGCCCGCTCCGCACAAAGCTCGTTCCAGCCTCGGCCTGCTGCCTGCCAGGGCAGCGACTCGGGGCACCCGTTGCCCATTCCTGTGGTGTCTTCCCGACCCGCCTGTGTGAGCCTGTTATGGCTAGAGATGACAGCATGGCGCGCGCGGCCGCGCAGGCGCGGCTGAAGGAGGTGACCATCAACGACGAGATGGACAACGACCCCAAGCTGGCCAAGGAGATCGACGCCGAGATCATGAAGGGCAGCTACTACTAGTAGCCTAGGCTGGCCGCGTGACTGCCGCCATACGGCCCCGCGATGATATAAGGGCGGCCACTGAAGCACAGTCTGGGAGCCTTCTGCGTACCGAGGGTGGCTGGACTATGGTGTGCGCAGGGTTCAGCTGCGCTGTCCCGGCCTGTTTTGGATCTGGGCGCCGGCCTGCCTCGTACCAAACGGCTCGTCTTGAGTCAGCGTGACACGGCGACTGTGACCCGAGCCATGTATACATGGGCGTGCCGTGCCGCGGCGGCGCACCCGAGTGACGCGCACCCAACAAAGGGCCTACCCAATGGTACACCACATGAGCCGGTTCTGACAGCCTGTTCCTCGCACACAGTCCTGTGTAGTGTTGACACGCACATACTTCCCTGGCACTCCTAACCTGCTACATTCCTAGGCTGCTGGTACCAAGCTGTTCTGGCAGCACACAAACGCCTGGGGCCGTGCAATGGTTTGCAGCCAAACCCGGAATAAAAAAGGATACAAAGTGGCCGAGCAACACGCCGGACAGATTCGGGACGGTGGCAATTGCCAACCCGGCCGAGCCTTCCTGACCTGCGCGCGTCGCTACAAGCCACTGGCAGCCAGACGCAGCGCCCACACAGGCCCGCTCCATGCCGCGCTGGACCCGCCATCAAGACCTAGGCCTGGTGGTGCGGGGAGGCGGCCCCGGGAACCTGGGCGCGAGGCAGCGCCCTGCCCCGGGGCTCAGAACGGGCACACGAGCGCGGCGGCGCGGATGAGGAAGCCCGGGCACATGGGCGCCTGCCAGGACTCCATGCCCGGCCGGTCCAGCACGGTGGCCAGCACGTCGTCGGTCAGGCGGTCGCGGCCGCCGCGCATCGGGTTCTCGATCAGCGGGCTCGTGTGCGTCTCGCCCTCGTACAGCACCAGCTCGACCTGCGCGCGCGTGCCGCTGCGTCAGCGCCGCCAGGGTGGGGTTAGGGTTAGGGTGAAACCACCGCGCGCGCGACCAGCCCCCCCTGCGGACGCGGCGGCCGCTGCAGCGCCTCCGCACGGACACAATACGGCATCACTGCAGCCTGTGCACGCTTTATATCGCCCCCGTGGACCGGCACGCGGCTCGCCGGCCTGCCCGCGCGCCGCCGATGCTGCGACAGCCCCAACAGCGCACCCGATGCCCAGGCGAAATGCCCGGGCCGACAGCGCAAGCCGACAAGCAGGCTGGCCGCCGCGACGCGGCGTCCGGCAATGGCCAAAGCCGCGGCGCGGGGCGCGCCTGCGCGCCGGCGTCGCGCAGCGCCTCCGCAAACTGCTGCGCATTGCCGACGAGTGCGCAGCGGTCGGCAGTGCCGTGCAGCAGCACCACGCGCGGCAGCCGCCCGCCCCACTTCACGCCCTGCGCGCGCGCGCGCGCGCGCCCCGCTCAAGCCCCGCGCCCAGCCTGCGCGCCGCCTACGTTTGCTGCAGTGACCGCCTGCTGGGTGACATAACCGCATCACCCGGGCCGCGCAGCGCACGCAGAGCCAGCGCACGCATGCGCGTTCATGTGCTACTACAGACGCGCCGGCGCCGCGCGCCTTGACGCAGTGCGCGGGCGAGAAGAGCTTGAGCTCGGGCTGGCCCTCGAAGCTCATGATGCGCTCCAGCAGCGGGCGATACAGGCCGCGCTCGTGGAAGTGGTCCGCCAGGCCGGCCACGTTGTAGACGCCGCTGACGCCCACTAGCGCGCGCACGCGCCCGGGCGCCCAGCGCGGGCTGCCGCCCGGCAGGTCGCCCTCCTGCTCCGCCTGCTCCGCCTGCGCCGCCGCGCAGCCGCGCGTGCGTCAGCCGGTGAGGGTACCCAACCCTAGCTCTACCCGCGAGCCGACACGCTGACGCATGCATGTCACGCGCTCGCGGCCGCGCACGCTGCTACTGCCCTGTGCGGATCCCCGCGTGCGGCGCTGCACCGCTGGCGGCGCAGCGCCGCCGGTCTTGCCGTGCAAGGGGCAGGGGGACCCTGGGCGGCGGGCGGCGGCGCCCGGCCTGCAGCGCTTAAGGATGCGCGCGCACGACCCAGGCGGGCGCGGGGCGCGCGCGCGCCTGCGTGACCAGCGACAGCGCGGCCAGCTGCGCGCCGCAGGACTGGCCGACCAGGTAGGTGCGCTGCGGGTCGCCGCCGTGCTCCGCCGCGTGCGCAAGCGTCCATGCGATGCCGCCATTCACATCCTCCAGCATGTCCAAAATGGTGCCCTGCCGGACCCCGGACGTCAGCTGCTGCCACCCTGTGGCGCCCCGGCCGCGGGCGGCGCTCGTGGCGCCCAGCCACGGGCGCGCCGCGCGGCGCGGGCAGCGCCGAGGCGCGCCTGCGGCCACCTAAACCTGGGGATACCTAACCCTATCCTGGGCGTGCCTGCGGGAAGTTGCGGTAGTCCAGCGAGGCCACCAGCACGCCCTGCTTGCTCAGCCGGCGCGCCAGCAGGGAGCCCCAGGCCTTGTACCCAATCGTCCACGCGCCGCCTGCGGCGCGGCGCGCGCGCTTAGGCCCCGACACTCGCGGCCCTGCCCGCACGCTGCCGGCCCGCGCCCCTGCGCGGCGCGCGCCCGGCCGGCGTCCAAGCGCGCGCTCTGCCTGGCGCGGCGGGTCGGCAGCCGCCCGCGCTCCGGTTCCAGCTGATGAGCGACAGAGGAGACCGCATGCATGACTTTAAGTGGGCCGACACGCTTGCTGCAGAGCTCATTGCTGGGGCCGTCTGGCCAGTGGCAGTTAGTGGCACTGAGCCAGACATACTGGCCCGCCTCTTGCTGGAGCTCCCGCCGCTTTTGATCGGCATACTGCGTCTGGCGCTCTTGCGCTCGCCGGAGGTTGGCCATGGCGAGCTTAATGGCGAGCCTGCGGCGAGCGCAGGAGCCAGACCAAGTATGCCAATCAAAAGCGGCGGGAGCTCCAGCTAGAGGTGGGCCAGTATGTCTGGCATCGTACCAGTAAGTGGCACTGACCAGACGGCCGCAGCAGTACGCTGCGCAGCAAGCGTATCGGCCCACTTCGTGTCGTGCGTGCCGTCTCCTCTGTCGCTCATCAGCTGGAGGGCATGCGACTCCCAGCAGGCAGCTGGGGCTACTTCAGTGTCACAATGATGACGACGACCCAGGGCGGGCGCGGGGCGCGCGCGAGCCCTCGGCGCGCACCGGTGATGTAGATCACCACCGGCACGGGCGCCTTGCGCTTGCCGCCCGGCGGCAGGTACAGGTCTAGGCGGTTGCGCGGCGCCGGGCCGTACACCAGGCTGCGCTTCACGCGCGGGGACACCATGTAGAAGACAACCATCTGCGGAACCCCCCACACACCCCCGCTCAGCCTAGTCCGCCGCGCTGCTGCCGTGCGGCCCGCGGGCCCTTCCCGCGGCCGCCGCCCTGCAGCTGCGAGCAGGTGGGGAGCCAGGGCGGGCGCCCGAGGCGCTGACCGCGAAAGGGGGGCCGCCCCACCTGGGCGAAGCCGGGCATGAGCAGGATGGCGTAGACGATGAGCCGCGCGAGCATGAACGTCCAGCGCCAGCCCAGGCCCAGGTACGAGTACAGCCGCACGGCCAGCCGCGCCACGACAAACGTCTCGGCGACGCCCTGGCGCAGCGCCCCACCGCACGCCTCGGCAATCTGGTCCGCCCGGAGGCAGCCGCGCAGGGTCAGCAGTCCCCGCTGCGCGCGAGCTGGCAGCGTTCCAGCTGGGCCTGCAACCCGGGCGCCACACCGGCCCGGCAAGCCCTGCGCGCGGCAGCTGCACACCGGCCGTCCCCCTTGACAGCTTCCGCCTGGCGCAGTCCGCTGCCTCGACGAAGCGCCCCCGCATTTAAGCGCAGGCGGGCGCGCACGGCGAGCGCCCGCTGCCACTGGCTGGGCGCGCGCGGCTTCTTGACGACCAGCTCGGTGAGGTCGGCCGCGGAGATGCGCAGCGCGCGCAGCCGCACGGGCGGCACGTCGCCCACCGAGAACACGCGCGACAGCGACCGCCGCATGCTGCGCTGCAGCGAGCTGAAGTACCGCGCCGCGCTGCGCGGCGGCGCCCGGCCCGCGCCATCCAGGACATCCTGCGCGCGGCGCCGCGCCGTGACCGCCGGGGTGATGCCGTGGGCGCGGGCGCGCTGCCAGTATCAGTACTGCTGAAACCCGCCAAAAGGGGGCACACTGGCGACGCGTTCACGGGCGTGGTCTTCACGCCGGGCACCGGGACGTCGCACTCTGACTCGGGGGTTGAGCAGCCGTGCGAGTGTTTCCGGAAAGGCGACTCCATTGCGCGCGGCGGGCGCCAGGTGGAGCGGCCCAGCCTCCTCCTGCCCTTGTGCAGGGGCCAGCGCGTAGCTGGCGTACCGAGACTTTGACTCGAGCGCAGGAAGGGTTTCAAGCCCCGCATGGCATACTCAGATTGTGTCGAGACATCGTTTTCCCGTTGCTCTCTACCTGGCTGCCCTAAAAGCATGACTAGGACTGCTGACACTGATGCTGGCCAACCGCCACACAAGCACAAATGGGTGCTGTTGCGCGGCAAGGCTCTGGCTGCTTCTACAGTGTGCACTCAGGCGCTTTTGCTCTTGGCTTGCGCGCAGGGAGGGTTCCAGGCGCCGCTTGCTTGTTCCAGAAATTAAACCAGCTCCATCTCTCATCCGCGTTGGTCACTCTGTACCTGCCCTAAAAGCATGAGCGGGACTGCTCCCGCTGGGTGCGGCCCGCTGGCAACCCAAGCACCGCTGGACGCCCCGCCGCGCCCCACGGCCCACGCCGCAGCGCGTGCCAAGCCCGCCGCGGCCGGCAGCGGCTACGCCTTGCCGGCCGGCGCGTCCGTCTTGAGCACGGCGCCCTTCTGGATCATGCCCCAGCCGATCAGGCGCCAGTGCTTCTCCACGCGCCGGCTCAGCGCGACCTTCTCGCCCTCCTTGGTGCACACCGGCGAGGTCAGCTGCAGCTTGGCCAGGTCGCCTTTGACCTGCGCGCGCGCGCCGCCGCGCTAGGCGCCCGCACCGGCACCACGCACAAGCGCACCCCAATTGCGACCCGACAGCGGAACCGAGTCTTTGATCAATATTTGCGTTATCAGCGAGCCTCTCTGTCTAGAAGCAAGGCGACACTTAGGTGAATCCCATGGACAAGGTGGGTATTGCAGGGACGCCAGATGGTCACATGCAGGCAGGCCCGCCGGCTGCCCCAAGCAGGGGGCAGGTTGCGGCATGTCGGCAGCCGGGAGGACGGCGGGCGCTCGAGCCGCTGCGCGGCGCGCGCCGAAGGGCACCGCGAGCACACGCGCGCCCGTGCACATGGAGCCAATGTGAAGAGTAAGACTTGTGTCAGATTTGGGTTAGGCCATGCAAGCGGAGCGGGGGGCGCACCGCGAGCACGCGCGCGCCCGTGCACATGGAGCCGATGTTGAGCATGAGCACCTCGCTCTTGCTCAGCTTGCTCACCTTGCCCTGCTTCTCGCCGCCCTGCCGCGCGCCGCGCGCGCGCCCGGCCTCAGCCTCGCCGCCAGCCGCCTCCGCTTTGCACGCACCGCACCGAGACGCATGCCTCGCTGCCCGGCTGCCCTGCGCATCAACACGCGCACGAGGCGCGCGACGCGGACGGGGGCTGCGTGCGCGCAAGAAAGGGATAGGGTTAGGGTTAAGGGCCCGCGCCTGCGTGCGCACGCCCAGCAGGCGGCGCAGCAGGAAGAAATTGATCTCCAGCTCGGTGTACACGTCCGGCAGCGCGCCCACCTCGCCCAGCACCTGCCCCACCAGCCGGTCCGCGCGCGTCAGGGTCGGGTCCACCTGCGCGCGCGCCCGCCCAGCCCCCTCAGACCGCGCGCCCTGGACCATGCTTCATCCTCTCCGCTCCCCCTTCCCAGGAGGGTCCTGGCAAAGGCCTGGGTGCGCCGAATGGCGCGCGCACTCAGAGCTTTCCCTCTTTGCTTCACACGGCGCTGCCCGCGCACGCAGTCGTGACCGGGCAAAGACTGCCAGGTCCTGCTGCTCGGAAAGAACAGGCATGGCGCGCAAAGCAAGGCCGGCGGGCGGCGCGGCCGCGGCGCGCGCCGTGGTGCCCACGCCGATAAGGCCGCCCGGCACGGCGAACTGCAGCGCGTTCTGCTCCGCGAACAGCGACACGATGCGCGAGTAGATGGGCGTGCACGCCACGCGGCCCTCTGCGTCCTTCTGGATGATGCCCGGCCGCACCTCCACCTCCTGCCCCATCCGCAGCACGCCCTGCCGGCGAGCGCGCGCCGGGTCAGCGCCTCACCCTACCCTGTAACCTACCCTACATGACGCCCGCCGCGCCTCTATCTCCCTGCCCCTCGTTGGCAGCACGCCCTGCTGGCATGCGCGTGCCGGTTCGCCGCCTCAACCTAAACCTCTAACACCCTACAACATCCTGTAAAGCACGGCGCGCGGCGCGCACTGGCGCCCGCTGCTGCGCCACGGAGGAGGTCAGGCAGGCCCCGCCGCGAGCGCCCAGCTCGCAGCTGGCGCGCCCGCATCGCAGCCTGCCCGACCTCCTGCACGGCGCAGCGGCAGGCGCCAGTGTGCGCCGCGCCCAAGCTGAGCCCGACGGGTTGCCCGCCGCCTGGCCG
>JAABUR0100004581.1_pt1 | contig 18363 bp, 17 predicted proteins | sample 5560091 | NCBI WGS metagenome assembly JAABUR01 (sample SAMN10711879, study PRJNA513375) | rock metagenome | isolation source: Antarctica rocks | place: Antarctica: Victoria Land, University Valley sud | reverse complement strand
CAGCCCGTCGTAGGTGTAGGTCACGGCGTAGCTCAAGCTGCCCGTGCGCGCCTCGCTCAGCAACTGACTGCTCCCGTCGTAGGAATAGACCACGCGGTGCCCGTCCACTTCCTGCACGCCCTGGAGCAGCCCGCGCGGGTCGTAGCTCGCCGTGTAGAAGGCCAGGCGCACGCCGGTGCGATCCGTGGGAACTGCGGGCGTGGGGAACTGCTCCCGCGTGATCTCGCGGCCCGCCGCGTCGAAGGTGCGATAAGTGGCCAAGCCGCCCACCGTCCACTCCTGGTAGGCCCGATCCAGGAAGTCGTTCGAGAACCCAGCCACCTGACCGGAGGGGTCGGTGATCGAGGACAGGCGGCTGCCACTATCGTAGCTATACCCCGTGTTGCCGTCCGGCCCCTGCAACTGGGACAGGTTGCCCACCTCATCGTAGGCATACGTCAGCCGCTGACCCTGCGGATACGCCACTCCCGCCAGATAGAGCGGGCCCCACGCCAACTGCGTCGTCCCCACCGCGTCCTGGCGCTGCGTCACTCGGCTCAGGGCGTCATAGCCATACGCCACCCGCCGCCCCGAAGCGTAATCCACCGCCTGCAGACGGTCCAGCTCGTCCGGCGCGTAGCGGGCGAGCTGCCCGCGCCCATCGGTGCGGGTGAGCACGTTGCCCACCTCGTCGTAGGAGTAGCTCGTGGCCACGCCCAGAGGATCAATGGTGGCGCGCACCAAGTCGCGCTCATCGTAGACGGTCGTGGTACTGTTGCCGTTGGCGTCCACCACGGCCACGCGCCGATCCGCCCCGTCGTAGGCGAACGAAGTCAGAAAGCCGCGCGCGTCCTGCACCGCCTGGACGCGCCCAAGCACGTCATAGCTAGTGCTGCTGCGGTAGCCCAGGGCGTCGATGGTCGCCACTGGCTGTCCCAAGAGGTCATACACCAGCGTGCTGCGCTGCCCTAACGGGTTCACCTGGGCCACGGCCTGCCCTCGCGAGTCATACACCGTGGTCGTGAGGTTGCCGCTCTGCCCGCCTAGGGCCCGGAACCAGCTGACGCGCTGGCCGGCCTCGTCGTAGAAGTACTTGGTGTAGTCACCGCCCAGCTGCGGCGACTGCAGCTGATCCAGGCGGCCCGCCGCGTCGTACACGTAGGTGGTGCGGTAGCCGCGCGCCTCGACAGTCGCCTGCACCCGCCCCAGGACGTCGTACACCGTCGTGGTGCGGTAGCCACGCGCGTCCAGCACCTCGATCGGGCGGTCGGCGGCGTCGTAGGTGATCGTGGTGCGGTAGCCCAGCGCGTTCACCCGCGCGATAGGCCGATCCGCCTCATCGTACAGGGCCGTCGTCCGCTGCCCCAAGGCGTCCACCGTGGCGAGCAGGCGCCCCGCGAGGTCGTACACCATCGTGGTGCGCCGTCCCTTGGCGTCCAGCGTCTCCACGGGCCGCCCTGCGGCATCGTAGGTGGTCGTGGTGCGGTAGCCCGCCGCATCCACGGTGGCGATCAGTTGGTCGGCCTCGTCATACACCGAGGTCGTGACACGCCCCAACGGGTCCTGCACGCCCACCACGCGATTCGCGTCGTCATACAGGGTTGTGGCGCGCCGCCCCAACGCGTCCACCGTCGCCAGGGGACGATTCGCCGCATCGTAAAGGATCGTCGTCTGCGTCCCGGCGCCATCCACCGTCGCCTGCACCCGCCCCAGCGCGTCGTACACCGTGCTTGAGACGAACCCAGCCGGATCTATCGTCGCCACCAGCTGCCCGGCGGCGTCATACACCACCGTGCTGCTGCGCCCCAGCGCGTCGATGCTCGCCACGGGCCGGTGCATCGCATCATACACCGTGCTGGTGTGGTGGCCCAGCGGATCCACGATGGCGCTAACGCGCCCCGCCCGGTCGTACACCGTCTGGCTGACGTTGCTCAGCGCATCCGTCACGAATTGCGGACGGCCCACGGCGTCGTAGCGGGTGGAGGTCGTCGCTCCGGTGGGATCCATCACGCTCCCCAGGCGGCCCGCCACGTCGTAGACGTTGGTGGTGAGGTGGCCGAGGGAATCCATCGCCGACAGCAGGCGGCCCGCACCGTCGTAGTTCAGGGTCGTCACCCGACCGAGCGAATCGGTGACGGTCTGCGGCTGGTCCCACACGTTGTACGCGCTAGTGCTGCGCGCGCCCAGCGGATCGACCACCAACGTCTGGTTACCTACTGGGTCATAAGCGTAGGAGGTCGTGCGGCCCAGAGGATCCGTCTCGGCCACCAGGCGGTTCAGCACGTCGTAGGCGAAAGTACTGATGCGCCCCAGCGGATCGAGCTGGGCCACGACGTTGCCCGCCACATCGTACCCCAGCGTGGTGCGCCGTCCCAGCGGGTCGATGCTGTAGACGTGATTGCCCACGCCGTCATATTGGTGAGTGGTGATGCGTCCTAGCGCGTTCTGCTCGCGGATCAACTGGCCGCGCTCGTTGTAGGAGTAGCTGGTACGGAACCCCAGCGCATCCACCTGCGCCTGCAGGCGCCGCTTGGCTCCCGTGGTGTCGAAGGTGCTCTCAGGGTATCCCCATACCTGTGTGGTGACGCTGCCGTCGGGGTAGATCGTCGCCGTCGGGTTGTTGTAGGGGTCCCGCTGGATGGTGGTGATCTGCCCCAGGGCATCCACGCTGGCTGTAGGCACGCCGGCGCTGTATTGGGTCTGCAGGGACACCCCGTTGGCATCGGCACGTTGCGTCTCCCGCCCGTCCGTACGGTTGAACGTCTGCCGCACCTGCGCCGCGTCGGTGACGCCCGTAACATTGCCTCCCGTATTGAGGGCGGTGTGCGTCGCGACCCCGGTCGCGTCCTGCTTAGTGAACCCCTGCGCCGAGTAGGTGTAGGCCGAGGTGCCCTGGCCCTCCACCGTGCGCGACTGCACCCGGTTGTTGGAGTCGTAGGCGTAGGTCGTCTGGCGCCCGTTGGGATCGGTGATCCGGTTCAGGCGCGGGAAAGGGGCGTCCGGCAGGTTGGTGGCGACCTCGTACCCATAACCTGTGCGGTACCCGGCAGGGTTGATCACCTCGGTTAGGGCGGGCTTGGACGGCACCATCCCGGTATCGTAGAGGAAGGTGGTGCGCCGCTGTGCCCAGTCGTCGATGGTGCTCAACAGGCCGTTGCCATCGTAGCTGAAGGTGACCAGCCTGCCTACCGCATCTTGGAGGCTGCGCAGTCGCCCACTCCCGTAGCTGAAAGTGTGTCGGTTGCCAGCCGCGTCCTGCACCCAGGAGACGGGGACGACCCCGCCCGAAGGGTCCACCGGATACGCCGAGACGCGCCCGTCCGGCGTCGTTTCCTTCCACAGGTTGCTCGTGGCATCCCGTTCCAGCCTGTTGGCTTCGCCTCCCACGCTCTGGTACTGGCCAGAACCAGAAGAAGTTTCCTGGTAGGCGGACCGAGAGCCGTTGCCCCGCGTGAAAGTGACGGCGGCGGGCGTGCCGGAGGCCTGTACGAACAGGTTGACGTTGGCGGTACGCCCATATCCCAGGGGGCCGTTGTAGTCCGTGTTGCTGTTGTAGTAATGCGCGATCTCCACGTCCATGCCGGGGCTGGGCAGGGAGATTTCGGGGTCGACCTGGAGGTTGCCGTCCGCCTGCGGATCCGGCCGGTAGGCCAGGACGCGCTCATCCGTCGCCGACCCCAATCCAGAGCCACCATCGGTTCCAGCCGGAGTTAAGCCTCCTGGCAAAGCCAACGTTTCGTACGGAAGCCCCTCGGTATTCAGCAGGGAGATCATGATGGCTTTCTTGATGGCTCTCTTACACCAACCTGGTTTCGGCTCCACGCAACGCGGATATTCCGCACGTGGATATTCCGCCTGCTCCTGGCCTGATCCGGCTCGGGCCGAGAATTGCCGACGCCGCAATGGACCAAATTATACCTGCCTTGCGCGTAACAGTTGCAAGCTGCTGCAAGCTTCTTTCAGGTTTTCTCTTAGCCCTTTCCTGAGGTCTTCCTTCAGCATTACGCAGGCACGCGGGCAGCAAGTTCAACGGATGGCTGAAGGTCGCTAAAAGCTAGAGTCATCACACTCGGTCACCATCGGCGATGGTCCCGGTGATGGCTGCACCTGAACGGGAATCTGCGGGGGATATGGCAGCTCGCAGTGGCCCGGCGGCCCTCCCACTGGGGAGAAGTAGCCGCCGTAGTCGCGGTGGCGGTCACTGACTGGAACGCACACCAGCACATAATCGACGTAACTGTCTGTTACCGTGAGATTGCCCCCTACGTCGGGTTCGGATCCTGCCGCCATCGAGTACCTCCTTCTGTTTGCCTCACTCCAACCGAGGAGCAATTCCGGCACCGTCGGGGAGGGCAGAGCCCTGTCGGCACTCTGCCCTCTTGGCTGTGGGACCAAGTGAACGTCAGCCCGAACCCACAAAGTCGCAGGACCCAGTTGCTGGCCCCGGCCCAGGCTTCTTGCAGTTGCCCCTGCACTCATCCTGGGTGGCGTAGGGCTGCAACTGCGTGATCTCGTAACCGCTGGCCTCCAGGTCTGCCCGTTGGCCGAACATACAACCGTATACCCCATTCTTGAGCGTGCACCACCAACCCTGGATGGGTGACGTCCCCACCACCTTAAATCTCTCACTCAGGCAGGTTGTTACTCCGTAGTAGTCCGGCTGCCCTGGAGTGTGTGGCCCTCTGTAATTAACCCCCAGTTCGACATCGCCAGCGCTGCCAACAGGTGGCGTAACCCAAAGCGTCCAGGCGCCTGTGGTGTTGAGAGTCACCAGCCAACCACTGGGATAATCGGCACTGGCGATAGTTGAAAAGTCGCTGCCCACCGTCCAGTAACCATAGATGGTGCCGTAGTCGTACCCCTTGGCTGTGATGGCGAGTTCGGACTGGACTCCCTGTTGAATTTCCTTCGCTGGCATCTGGAGACTCCTTGTGATCACGATGCTGAAAAAGCCCTGCCCACCGCTCTGTGGTGAAGTTCCAACGCTTCGCCTGCCCTTATTTTACAACCTACAACAGGATGGTGCGGCCCTCGCTGATCAAGGGCAGACTCGGCTCTTGGATCCCAGCATGAGCCGACCAACAGTACGCTGCTTTGTAAGCACCCAACGTAGCCGTTCCTGCCAGGATCGCCACAACGCGCAACCGATCCGCTCCGTTGCGATGGAACCACACGGCTCCGATCGAAGGTGCATCTACGACGCCCTGCAACTGCGGGATTCCGACTCGCACGATGTCCTCGTCCTCCCAGCCCAGGATGCGGATGTTCTCGTGAGTACCTGGAACCAGATGCCGGCTCGAAGTGGAAGCGGCTCCACAACTTCTGCCTCTCGCCGCTTTTGGTAGCCGGCAAAAGTCTGGGCGCGGTGGCCACAGAGACCACCCTACATACACCAATCGGGAGCAGCGGCTTCGGTGGAGGCCGCTTGACCGCCTCGAAGCCCAACTTCATGGCCTGCCCGAATGTCCTCCAGCCGACGAGGCCGTCCGAGAACAAGCCGTGGCGAGCCTGGAACCCCAGCGTCGCTTTATGCGTGGCCCGAACTCGCCGTCGGCCACAGCGAATCCAAGTTCTGCTCGATCAGGAACAGCTGCCAGCGGCGCCTATCGCCTCCTGACAAGCCCTGCTGCATAACGCGCATGATTGCTTCACCTTGTAAACCTTCTCCTCGCCCTCGAACCAGTCGCAGGCTAAAGCGCCTTCGAGTAGGCACAGCGAAGCCAGGCATCCCTCGAAGCTCTCGTCCAAGGCCAGTTAGCGCACCGTGTTGCGCACTATCAGGCCGCCGAAGGAGTGCTCGATGAAGTGCAACCGCGCGTGCTGCAAGCCGGGGTTGCTCCCAACCAGGCCAGCGATCTTGGCAGCGGCCTAAACCCCTGCCTCGATGTCGCGCGCCTGCATATCGAAGAAGGCCAAGATAGGAGTGTCAGGCGCGCCACCATCCCATCCTCGGACGCGGCCTGCAGCCTCAGGCTCAGGGGAAGGCGCGCCAGCCCCGCCAGCACGTACTTGAGCGCCCGCGCCCGTCAGCACAGGGAGGACGTTGCGCTGGCCCAGGCACTCGTCGAAAGCGTCGCGCATCCGCAGCAGGCGCCTCCCGATCACGAAGAACGAGGCGAGCGGGCGGCCTCCAACGCCCCGACGATCCCAGCAGCGTCATCAGGAAGTAGGGCCGCCGGAACCGCAAGTCCTCCGGCTGATCCGGACCTATCTGGAAAGCTTGTTCGGCCCTACCAGCTCCTTGGTGAGGTGTCATCTCTCGCGGCGCGCCAGTTAACAGCCGACAAGAAGGCGGCGCTTGCACGGCGCTCAATGGCGTGGAGGGTGCCGCAGATGAAATTTGCCTGCTACTGAATGTTCTCTACCAGCAGCTTCCACGACCCTTTCCCTCGTTCAGATACGAGCCAGGGAAAGGCGACTGTACTACCAGGGAGCATTGTGCTACCTTAGCACTGTTCGGATTTTGTTCGCGTTGCGTGGGTGCAACTTCCTGTGCTTCTGCGCCGGGAAGGGAGCATCGTGGAGGCAACCAAACAGTAACCGAACACCATGCCCAGCCCCGCCTCCGGCCCAACTGCCACTACCTTATCCGTCCCTATTCTTTCCGCCTCGGTCGTCATGCCTCGCCGCACCAGCCTCATCCCCAAGGTCAACACGTCTCAGGTGCACAACCGCATCCTGGCGCTGATGGCCCACACCAACCGCTACGCCTTCAAGGGCGAGAGCCGCCTGGCCTCTGATGCCGGCGTCTCCAAGTCCGCCGTGTGCCGCTTGCTCAACGGTCAGAGCAGCCCCTCCTTCGCCCTGGTTTCTTCCATCACCAGAGCCTTGGAGCCGCACCTACAGCGAGGTCTTGAAGGCAGGAGGCTGGATCCCCACGAGCTGATCTCGCTGGATGGCACCTACCCCACCGCTTCGGCCTGCCAGCTCGCGGGCTGCAAAGGCTGCCTGCCCGCCCAGGCCTATGACGAGCACAACAGGCTCAGGCCTGAGTTCAAGGACGTGCTGCCCGGCCAGTGGTCGCTCTCGCCTGCGAGCGCTGGGGCTCCACGAACCAAGGAGGCAAAGGAGGCCGCGTGAGCCGCCGTCCCGCCACTTCCCTCTCCTCGGGGCCGTATCTCAAGCGTCTTCAAGGGCACCAAAAGGTGCGAGAGCAGTTACATCAGGAGCTGCTGGCTCTACCCGTCCCGGCTTTTGTCCGACTGATCGCCCGCCTGCTGTACCACTGCGGCTACGGCTCCGTCCAAGTACTTGGAGAGGCGCAAGGCGGCGCAGACATCGTGGCCTCCGCTTCAAGCGGGCTCGGCTCGACCCGGACGCTGGTGCAGGCCAAGCAGTATCGGGCTCCGGTCTCGCGCCGCTTCGTGGACGAGCTGCGGGGGGCGATGCTGCGCCACCAGGCGCCCCAGGGGCTGCTGCTCACCACCTCCACCTTCTTCGGCCCGGCTTATGGTGCCGCGGCCCTGGAAGGCCTCTTTGCGGTGCGCCTGGTGGACGGTGAGGAGCTGCTGGACCTGTTCCTGGAGAAGGGACTGGGCCTCCAGGACTCTGACGCCGGACACCTCGCGCTGGACCGGGAGTTCTTCGCTGCGCTCGTTCAAGAGCAGCCCGATGGCCTGCCCGCTCCCAGCTCTCACTCCCGCTCTACCTCCAGTTCCTCTTGTTCCTCTTGTTCCTCTTGCGGCGACGCCCTGTGCGGAGGTGCCTGGTGATGGGGCGCACTCATGCCCTGCTGGGCGTGGCTTCGCTGTGGCTGCTGCAGCCCCTGCCGGGTGCGCTCACCTCCGACACTTTGGCTCCGCTGGCTGTAACGGCGGTGTTCGGAGCGCTATTGCCTGACCTGGACGCCCAGGGCTCTCTTCTCAAGTACTGGCAGGTCGGCGGCGTGAGGCCCTTCGTGCCGCTGTCGAACCTGCTGCACCGGAGCTTCGGGCACCGAGGCCTCTTGCACTCGCTGCGCGGGCTGCTGGGCGCCTCGCTCCTCGCCCTGCCTCTGCTCTTGCTGGGCTGGCCCCTGTTCGTCGGGTTGGTGCTGGGCTATGCCAGCCATCTGGTGGGCGACGCCTGCACCAAAAGCGGCCTTCCCCTGCTCTACCCCGACCCGCGCCGCCTGCACCTGCTGCCCAGGCCCCTGCGCCTCACCACGGGCTCCCAGGCCGAGGAGGCCTTGCTGCCCCTCTTGGCCGTGAGCGTCCTGGCCCTGCTGCTGAGCCACGCCTCCCCTTTCGCCTCATCGTAATCATCCCCATGCCCCTTCCCCAGCCCTTCCACAACCCACCCCAAGAGCCACGGGTGCCCCAGCCACCGGAGCCGCCCTTCGTGATCCGGGTCGAGCACCTGGACGTCTCCCTGGGCGGCTACTTCCGTCCTGCGGCACACGTCTCCTTCGCTTCGCCCTTGCGCACGAGCGGGCTGCTGGCCGCGCTGCCGCCCGAAGCCGTCAAAGACTTGCTGCTCTTGCTCACCTTCGTCACCCCCAACGGCCACTGCGCTCCTACCGTGCGACAGATCGCTCAGGCCATGCGCGTTTCCCCAGGAAAAGCCCGCAGCCGCCTGGAGCGTTTGGAAGCCCTGCGTTGGCAGGCGCGGCCCCTGCTGTGGCACGGCACGAGCGAGAGCGGGCTGGAGTTCTTCTCGCCCCTCTCGGCTCTGGCTCCCGTGCGCGAAGAGGCTAAGGTGCCTTCGGCCTACGTTCCGCCGCCTCCGATCCGCGCCGCCCCGCGCGAAGCCGTCATCGCCCACTCGCGCGCCACCTACGCCCGGCCCCGAGCCGAAGTCGAAGCCCAGATCGAGGAGATGATGGGCTACCGCAAGGCGCACCAGTCTCCCAAACCACCGCAGGCTGCAGTGCCCATGGCCTCCCCTGCGACAACTCCGGCTCAGAGAACGGGAGATCTGGCAGAGGTGCCCCTGCCCGCTCCCTCACCCGAAGAGGCGGAGGCGCTACGCGAGCAGGAGGCAGTGCGGGAGCTGCTGCAGCAGGCCGGGCTGGACGCGGAGCAGGCGGAAGGCTTGCTGGAGCACTACGACCTGGTGCGCATCCGCCGGCAACTGATGTGGCTGCCCTACCGCCGTGCCAAGAACCCCGCCGGGATGCTGCTGGCTGCCGTCAAGGACGACTACGAGGCCCCTCAGATGACGCGGCACCAGCCGTCACTCGAACAGCTTGGAGAGGGGAAACAAGCGGGACAGGCCGTGCCGCCTGGGCCTCAGAGCAATCCCGTCTACGCCGCGCTGGATGCGGGCGAGGAAGTGATCCTGCACCCGCCGCCTCTTGAGGCGTGAGAAGGCTTGTTTAGTGCTCACAAAGATTCAATTGAACCGCTTTCACTCCTACCACAACGGTCTGAGACCGCAGGACGATCGCATTAGGAGGGCTTACGCTGTGGCTTCTGTGGTTCGGCTTCTTGGTGTGTAGCGGGCTGAGTTAACCGCTTGGAGGATCAGAGACGAAGAAGCTGGCCGCGCTCGTCGCCGTTCCCTGCGACCGTGGCCTGGCAGCAAGTACGTGCGCCCTCTGGCTTTCCTGGCGGCGGCGCTGCAACAATGGCAAAGCCGCTACGAGTGAAGCTTTCTGTTTGGACAGGGCGGCGCTAATTGAACTCGTTTGATAGCACCCAACGCTGTAGCCTTTCAACGTCTCGGGGGGCGCAGGTGGACAAAAAGTCTCTCGAAGGCAATTGAATGTGAGCATATTGCACCCCGTCGATCGAGTAAAGAACCCCACCGCAAGCGGTGGGGCATTAACGACCACGACAAGAAGTGCTCGGTGGCATTGAGCCACCTCCCACTTCCAGAACTTCCGAGGAGGAAACAGACATCGAGTCTGTTCCCTCCTCCAGCCCATTCATCCCCGCCGCAAGCAGCGGGGCACTCTGGGCTACTTCGTAGAGGGTTGGCGCCAACCAGCTTCTGGAGCAGGAGGTCGGTGTTCCAAGCGGCGGTCTTGCTCTTGAGGGAGAGCCTGATGGCGTAGGGTGTGTCCTGGCGCAGGATGTTGGTGGCCAGCCTCTACCCGGCTCGACGCAGCTCAGGAACTGGTTCCAGGAGTTGTCCAATTCCAGGAGTCGTCCAAGTTCGAACATCCTCCCAGTCCGGCACCTCCAATCCTGATGCGATTGCCCTGCTGAGACGGAGCAGTGCTGGATCAGGTCGGCCAAGCAACAAAGCACCCGACGCCATCCGCCACTCCAACCGATGTCAGCTTGCTCCGCCAACAACAGGGAATCCCCGGATATTGTGTGAGGTTGAATAAAACAAACATCAGGACGCACTCAAGGCCCGCTCTTTGACGCTCTGCCACTCCTGCGCATCCAGCAGCGGGAAGGCCCGCTCCTTGATCGAGTCCAGCGCCTGAGCCTTCACCTCTCCGCTACACACCATCTCGCGCAGCGTGTCCGCATACAGATCCAGCCGCGCGAACAGGCTCGACGGAAGCAGAATCGCCTCTTGGCTCTCTTCCTCTTCCTGCTCTTCGTGGGCGTTGTGCTCCACCGAGTTGTGCTCCACCGAGTCGACCTCTTGAGATGCCTCGGGCAACGCTTGGCGCATCAGCTCCAGTTCTTCCTGCCACGCCTGGTTGCGCAGCAGGCCGCACAGCACTTCCATCCACAGCGGCTGCGGGTACTGCCAGCGCCCCTTCACTCCGCCCTGCTTGAGCTCGCCGCTCACCCGCTGGCGCACCAGGGCCCTGGCCTCGTCGCAGAGCCCTTCGTAGAACGCGGTGGCGCTTCCCAGCTGGCGGCGTAGCGCCTCCTTATCGGCCCAGGCCTGGGCTGCCGTGGCCCTGGCTTGCTCGGCTTCGGCCTGGGGAAGGGCGCTTTGGGCCTGCTCCGCTTCGCGCTGGCGTTCGCGCGCCACCCGTTCCAGGTACAGCGGCGGCGGGGCCAAGTCGCGGCGCACCGCGTATAAGAACATGGCCGCCAGATCGCGCGGCTTGCGGTCAGCGAGGCAGTCCAGATGCAGCCGGATGGAGGGAAGCGGATGTTGCTTCAATACTTGACGTGCTATGTCACCGTCCACGCCGATACCGATCATGCTCCCCAGCAGGTTGTCCGCTTCCGCAGGTGCCAACGCAGGCACTGGATCAAGAACGTCTTCTGAAGTTCTAGGAGTGGGCGGGCGCTTCTCTTCCTGCAACTTCTCCGTTGCCGCCGTGGGAAGCGCAGCGGCTTCAGGGATATTGAGGGTGTAGGTAATCTTGTGCTGGCCCGCAGCCTTCATAGGCTCGATCCTGGCGTCCGCCAGAAAGCCGATCTGCTTGAGTTCCTCGTGCGCCGGCAGGAGCCGCTCTTCCATCTTGGAGAGGTAAGGCGTACCGCGCATCCCCAAGTGGTTCTCGTAGAAGTCACGCAGTTCCGAATGGAAGTGGCTGCGGCGCCGACCCGGTCCGTCATAAGTTTTGGCCAGGAGCAGGGGATACAAGACCAAAGCCACATCGGAGCGCAGGGACTGCACCACGTTGAGGTCGAAGGTCAGCAGAAAGCCGTTCTGGATGTTGCTGTAGATGCGATCCGACCAGCTGAAGGTACTTAGAGGCAGCTCGTCCGGCTCGATCTTGCCGCTCTTGCCAGCTTTTATGATGGTCACGTCGTCGATGATGGAGAACACGGCGTCTTCGATCAGGCCCGTGCGCGCATCCCGGAAGACGTTGCGCGCCGTAATCTTGACGGCCTTGAGGCGCTCGAACGAATGCAGCAACAGTTCGTAATCGCGCTTGCCGCTGGCGCGGCCCAGGCGCCGCAGCACGTCGTAGCGGGTGAAGTTGATGCTCTGCGCCAATCCCTGCTCGCGCGTCAACTCGCAGAGCACGTTGAACAGGCGCCGGTCGCCCGACATCGGAAGGCCGAGCTCAGGGTCTCCCGTCACCTTCCAGCTGGCTTTGATCTTCCGCCCGGCAATAGAGGGATGATCTTCCTCCCACTCCAGGTTGATGACCGTGGTCTTCTCATTGCGCCTCCACAGGGCAATCCATGGACGCAGGAACAGGTTGGGGTCTCCTTTACCCAAGCGCGTGTCACCCAAGCGGGCATCAGCGAGCCGGTTGTCAGCTGACGCAACCTGCGCCTTTTGTTCGGCGCCTATTTCGGAAAGCGTTGTGGGGGAAGCTTTTGCGCGTCTCATTGCTGATCGTTTCTGGTGTTTGCCTGGTGTCTTGGATGCCCAAACGAAATTAAAGCACAAACAACAACAGGGGTTTGTCTGTTTTGTTTTAGGTCGCGAAAATTTGTTTTCGGCGGCGCATAAGTTGTTGCTTAAAAGTACAAAGGCTTAAGTACTGCTTAGGAGGAAAAAAGAGCCTGAAACAGCAAGCAGGGAGAGGGTTTTTGGAAGTTCGATTTCCGTATAGTCCCGATAGTTCTTCCGTATAGTCCCGATAGTTGGTCCGTTTCCTTCCGTATAGTCCCGATAGTTCTTCCGTATAGTCCCGATACTCGGCCCATTTTCTTCCGTATAGTCCCGATACTCGACACCAAAGGTCTCGGAAGGAAGGGACTATCGGGACTATACGGAAATCGAACTTCCGATCAACCGGGTGCAGGGAAGCTTATCGGTGCGCGGAGCATTGATGCTGCCTCCTCTGGAAGTGCTCTGGCCGCCAAGCGAAGCGACGTGAAGTAGGCGCTCGCTGAGACGTGAGGTGGTAGTTCCATGAGTTAACTCCGCGAATGCTCTTGCTCCCATACGCTTGAGAAGAGCAAAACGGACATGGCAGCACTGCACAAAGAAGTGTTGTGCAAAGGTGTTCTTACTCAAACGAGCCTTTACTCAAATACTCATCTGCTGTAATGCACAACTACTCAAGTTAGCCTGGTCTTATTCACTTAGAGCGCGCCGCAGGAGTTCCCGCACGACTTCAGCTACGCTGCACTCTCGTTCCACGGCGTGGAGCTTGAGCTTTTTGTGCAGATCCTTGTCGATGTCGACGTTGAGCCGCACGGTGTCGGACTTGAGGTCGTTCAAGCTGATGGCCGGTTGCCGCTCACTGGGACGTCCCGCCTTCAAACCAATACTTGCCATGAGTCTTCTTCTCCTGTGTGTTGTGCCTCGCGCGGCTACCTGCGGCTACCCACTGATACCACGCGGCTACATTACCCTGCGCTCCACCCGTCCACTGGTGGGACGGCCCAAGAGGACCTCTTTTGCCAGCTGCCGTGTAACTGAGTGTCTAAGTATGCACTTAATTACTCATCTACTCAAGCATGGACTTGATCTCTTGAGCGAGCGCCCGCACTTCGTTGGCCGCCTCGCCTTTGGGGTCTTCGTCCAGAACCGTGCTGCCGTGGGCGGCTGAGGTCGGGAAGATGACGCGCTGCGTGATGCGGCTTTGGAGCACGGGCAGCGCGTATCCTTCAAGCGCGGCGCCTACCTCTTGGCCGATTCGGGTGCCCCGAATGGCGCGCGAGATCACGAAAGCCGCCTGGAGCTTTCCATCTGTGAGCTCGATCCGCTGCCGCACCAACTCGACCAGCGCTTGAGTTGCCCAGATGTCGAAGGGGCTGGGCTGGACGGGGATAAGCACGAAGTGGGCCGCCTTGATGGCGCTGACCACCAAGTCATGGGCTTGGGGTGCCCCATCCACAATGGCCCACTCCACCGGCGCGATGCTCTTGATGTCGCGTTCAAGCGTCGGTCGGTCGATGCCCACGGTTGAAACGGGCTGATCCTCCCGCATGGCGGCCCAATCGCGCGCCGACCCCTGCGGGTCGGAGTCGATCAGGAGCACGCGGGATCCGTCCATCTGGAACGCCCGGGCCAAATGCGTGGCCACAGTCGTCTTGCCCGCCCCGCCTTTCTGGTTCAAAACAGCAACTACTCGCATGGTTCAAGCACGTCCTCTGAAAATGCCTCTCACTACGGTTGAGTAAATGAGAAATGCTTCAAGAGCGCAATTGAGTAAATAAGTAATTGAGTAGAAAAGGCGCCGTCGTCTCAGGAAAGTGCTTCCCGCCCCTTACCAGTTCTCTCGGAGGGGCCTTCGCGAAACAGACGCGGTGTCCCTCCTGACTACCTACCAACTTTCTTGGAGGTTCCACGGCTTGCGCATCGAAAACTGCAAGATCAGGCTCCTCCTACAGCTTGGTCTTGGTGGAGTTCTTGGTGCCTTGCGCCTGGCTCGACAGCAGCTTGCCCAACCCCTTTGCGATGCCCCCGATCGTGTTGAGCAGGCCTCTCACCACCCACATCGTCGTTCCCACCAGCGCGTGGCGCAGCAGCTTGCCGCCTTCGCCCGGCACCATATGAGAGAAGACATACAGGAGGACGAAGACTGTCCCGAACGGCATCAGCAGGCGAGCCGTGGTCTCGATGAGCCAGACGCGCGGGTCGCGGTAGTGCGAGTAGCCCGTCGCGTCCCCGATCCACCTGATGGCTCCAGGAGCGGCCCACAAGACCCCAGCGAGTAAAGAACCCCACCGCAAGCGGTGGGGCATTAACGACCACGACAAGAAGTGCTCGGTGGCATTGAGCCACCTCCCACTTCCAGAACTTCCGAGGAGGAAACAGACATCGAGTCTGTTCCCTCCTCCAGCCCATTCATCCCCGCCGCAAGCAGCGGGGCACTCTGGGCTACTTCGTAGAGCAGCGTAGGTGAGCAGGCGGGCGATGCCCGAGAGCGGGATGGACGTGGCGGCCTCGGTCAGAACGGTGGAGCCGCACTGCCCGTAGTGCTGGGCCGTAGCGGGGTTGAGGTGGCGTCCTTTCTTGTTGTTGCACAGGCGTCCTCCAAAGGAGCGCCCGCAGTGGCTGCACAGCGGCGTGTCGGAGGACAGACGGCGGCACGCGAGGCACAAGCGCATGGCATACTCACCTCCATAGCGGGCCATAGCAAGGCCCTGATCTCATCCAGTCACTCTCTCTTGAGACGGCTGACCGTCTGATCCGGCCCAGCCTGCTGCGGCTTATTGCCACCGCTCCTTCTTGCCCTACACGGCTTTAGCACTCGAAGAGCCTGATTCCATGCTGATTCGGTTTCTGGAGAACTACCTCATCAGCACCGTCAACCGCAGGCTGGATCGGCGCGAGCAGCAGGCTCCGGCAGGGCAGGGTCATTCAGTTCTCAACGCAGTATCTTTTTAGATGATGCCAAACAGAATTCGCCCTCTGATCGAGGTCTTGAGTGAAGTTCCTGACCCGCGCACTCGTCGCGGTCGCCGCTACAGCTTAGTGTCGGTTCTGAGCCTGGTTTTTGTAGCGACGCTGTGTGGCTACAAATCGTAGGGGGCGATGGCGCAGTGGATCGAGGATTATGGGCTGGAGTGGCTGCCGCGCCTGGGGTTTGATCGCGGTGTGGCTCCATCTGTTGGCACCTTGCACGCGATTCTGACGCGCCTGGACGGGGAGCAACTGGAGCACCTTCTGGGACAATGGGCGCACAGTGTCTGGCAAGCCGCATCTCCCGCGGCATCTCTCGCGGCATCCCCCGCCGCCCAAGTCATCGCCATCGACGGCAAGAGTCTGCGTTCTGCCGCCAAGCAAGGCGCCCCTGGGGCCCATTTGTTGTCCGCCCTGGCTCCGGTGTTGGGCCTGACGCTGCATCAAAAAGCGGTTCCTGACAAGACCAACGAGATCGGAGCCATCCAGGAGGTGCTGTCGGCTCTGGTGCTCGAAGGGCGCGTTGTGACCGTAGACGCTCTCCTGACGCAACGCTCGGTGGCCCGCACCATCGTGGAAAAAGGGGGCACTACCTGATGAGCGTCAAGGCCAATCAACCCCAACTGCTGCATGACATTGAGCGCCTCCTGGCACGAGCCAAAGCCGGAGCTAAAGCCAAAGCCGGAGCCCAAAACTCCTTTCGTCCGGCTCAGGTGCGGGCGCTTGGTGAAGCGCCGCAGTGGAAGATGGAGCAGACGCAAAGCGTGGACTTGGCCCATGGGCGCATCGAGCGGCGCACTCTGCGCGTCTTGGAGGTGCCCGGTTCGATGCGAGGGATGTGGCCCTTGGTAGAGCAGGTGTTTGAGGTGGAGCGGCGCATCACGCACAAAAAGAGCGGCAAAACCTCGTGTGAGGTGGTGTGCGGAGTGACCAGTCTGCCCCGCGAGCAGGCGGGCGCCGCCGCGCTTCTGAAGATGGTGCGCGCTCATTGGGGCCTCGAAAACCGCTCCCACTGGATCCGCGATGTCGTGTGGCAGGAAGACCAGTGCCGCGCTCACACTGGCTCCTTACCCCAGGTCTTGGCCACCTTTCGCAACCTCGCACTGCCGCTCCTGCGTCGCATCCAGCCCAACAATATCGCACAGGCCACCAGAAAGTGCGCCGCGAATCCCATCATGGCTTTCCAACTCCTCCTGAGAACTGAATGACCCTGCCGGCAGGGCCTGTTGCTGCGCTGGCTCTGCCCGCCGATTATACCATCCTGGGGAACGTGATCCCGTCCGCGTTGGTGACTGAGGGTGATCCCCAGCCACCCGTTGTCGCCCTCTCGCCCCAGGCTCGGTTGCGCCACTTGTACGTGCTGGGAGCCACGGGAAGCGGCAAGACCAACCTGCTGCTGCGCCTCATTGAGTCTGACCTGCGGGCGGGCCGCACGTTGTGCGTGCTGGACCTGAGAGGCGATCTGGTCGACCGCATCCTGCCGCGCCTGGCCTCGCCTGAAGAATGGAGGGAGCGCCTGCTGCTGCTGGATCTGCGCGACGAGGGCCATGCCGTGGGCTTCAATCCCCTGGCTGGGGAAGGTGATGCCTACTCGCGCTCCTTGCACCTGCTGGACGTGCTGCGGCGCCAGAGCGAGTCCTGGGGCGTGCAGATCGACGAGACGCTCAGGAACTGCCTGCTCGCGCTTGCGGAGACGGGCTGGACGCTCCTGGAGATCGAGCCCCTGCTCTCCAACCCGTCTTTTCGGGCCCAAGTCCTGGCGGGCGTCTCGGACTCGCTGGTGCGCTCCTTCTTCGCCCACCATGAGGCCCGCTCCTCCTCGCAGCAGCTGGCCTGGAGTCTGGCCGCCTTGAACAAGGTCACGCCGCTGCTCTCAGCTCCCGCCCTGCGCCGCGTCTTGGGGCAACGGCGCTCTCTGCCGCTGCGGGAGATGCTGGACGGCAGGCCCGGCTCGGTGATCCTGGTGTCGCTGGCCGTGGATCGCTTCCACGGGGCGTCGCGGCTGGTGGGAGGGCTCTTCGTCTCCGCCTTCCAGAACGCGGTCATGGCGCGCATCGACCACAAGGAAAGCGAGCGCGTGCCGGCCTTCTTGTATCTGGACGAGTTCGAGAGCATGGCCACCGATCGCTTCGAGAGCATCGTGGCCCAAGGGCGGCGCTTCGGGCTGGGCCTGACGCTCTCGCACCAGAACCTGAACCAGATGCCGCCGCGCCTCAAGCAGGTGATCCGCAACAACGTGCACGCCCAGGTCTTCTTCCAGACCGGAGCCCTGGATGCCGCGGAGCTGGCGACCGAGATCTCAGGTGGCGAGCCCAGGGAAGCGGTCAAGGCGGCCCTGATGGCCCAGGGCATAGGAGAAGCGTTCGTGGTGCGGCGAGGGGAGGAGAGCTGCCGCATCCGCACCGCGCTGTGCCCCGATCCCGAAGTCAGCTCAGGGCAGGTGGCGGCTCTGCGCCAAGTCGCGTTGAACACCTATGCCCGCAGCCGTGAGCAGGTGGAAGCGGAGCTGCTGGGGCGCGAGCGCGCTCGGGAAGCGCTGAGCCGACTGGATGAGCCTTACTCGGCACCCGGCAAAAGGAGCGCGAGCCGCCAGGCTTTGGCAAAGGCTGGCCTGCCGCTGCCTGTCAGCAGGGCAACGGAGCATCTGACGGAGCATCTGGAGGAAGCGGAAGCCACCTCATCTGCGGCCTCTGAAGCGGCACCTGCGCCGGACTCACCTGCTCCGCCTCAGCCTGCCCCACCGAGCTACGTGATCCGCCACTCCAAACCCCACTCCTTCAAGCCCCGGCTCCCAGGCGGAGGTTCCAGTGGTGACAGGGAGGGAGGATCATGAGGCCCGCTGATGAGGAGAGTAGAGCGGAAGAGGAACAAGACGCAGGAGACACCGTGCTCCCAGGCGGCAGTGCCAAGAGTGGCAGCAGGGAGAAGCGCCCGCGCCCGGTGCGCTCGCGCTTCCAGCCCAAGGCCATGGCGGGGCTGCGCCTGGAAGAGCGCGACCGGGAGCTCTTGTGCGACTTGTTCTGGCAGCGCGCCATGAGCCGCTCCCAATTGCAGCGGCTGTACTTCACCTCGCTGGTGCGCGCCAATGCCCGCCTGCGCCTCTTGTTCGACCACGGCTTCGTGGCGCGCTACTTCCTGCCCGCCGCCCCCTACGGAGCCCAGGCCGTCTACGAAGTAGCCCAGAGTGCCCCGCTGCTTGCGGCGGGGATGAATGGGCTGGAGGAGGGAACAGACTCGATGTCTGTTTCCTCCTCGGAAGTTCTGGAAGTGGGAGGTGGCTCAATGCCACCG
>JAABUR0100004580.1_pt1 | contig 18369 bp, 18 predicted proteins | sample 5560091 | NCBI WGS metagenome assembly JAABUR01 (sample SAMN10711879, study PRJNA513375) | rock metagenome | isolation source: Antarctica rocks | place: Antarctica: Victoria Land, University Valley sud | reverse complement strand
GCCATCATCGAGTATTCGATGGTGCAGGATTACCGCGCTTCCCTGGCCCCGAGCTTCGTGCAGAGCTGGAAGCTGGCCTACGACAGAGGCATCAGCGGGCGGCAGATCGGCTTGCTCATCGGCGCCGTGACGCTGGTGACCTTTATCGTGGGCTTGCAGATGAACGTGCGCCTGGGCTACGACAACGGAGGGCTGGGGCTCCAGGGCTGGATCAAGCAATGGGGGCCTCAGGGCACCGCTCGCAACGCCGAGATGCTGAGCCGAGCCGCGCCCGATGTGGTGTGGACCAACTGGCTGTGGCTGGCCTTTGGCGCGGCTCTGACAGTTGCCTTAACCGTGGCGCGGGCTCACTTCGCGTGGTTCCCGCTGCACCCCCTGGGCTACATGATGGCGCTGTCGTATCCCATGAACGTGCTGTGGTTCTCGATGTTCGTGGGCTGGCTTTGCAAGACCCTGGTCAACCGCTTCGGCGGCCACGACACCTACCAGAAGCTCGTGCCCGCCTTTCTGGGATTAGCGCTGGGCGATGTCTCCATGATGCTGCTGTGGCTCATTATCGACGGCTGGCAAGGACGCAGCGGGCATCAACTTATGCCTGGTTAGTGGGGGTGATAGTGGTAGTGAGAGCCAGCGCCCTATCATTGCGAGGGGCCCTGAGCGACTGAAGAATCTGGCAGCAAGTACTTGAGGCCAGCGGGAACATCTTTCAGAAGCAACAAGATTCTTCAGTCGCTCGGGGCCCCTCGCAATGGCAGGTGACCTGGCTCTCGCTGCCCCGCCACCTCAAGACTTGATGGCGTAATCGGCGACGACAACAGCGGTGATTTTCTTGTCCAGGGCCGAGGAGTCGTCGCTGCCGCCGTCGGACTCCTGAGTGGAATACAGCGGCGTGATGTTAGGTGCGCTCATACGGGCCGAGCGCAAGTCGCCCAGGGTGCAGCTGGAGCTCAGCGCGATCTGCTCGGCTCGGGCGTGGGCGTCGCGGGCGGCTTCGGCCTGCATCGAGACCTTGAGCTCGCTCATCTTGGTGTAGAAATAGAGCGGGGCCTGGGAATCAAAGGCCACGCCCTTGGAGATCAGCTCGGTGGACTGGCGCGACACACGCTCGATGAGATCGACCCTGGGCGAGCGCACCTCGATTTCCTGCCCCAACTGGTAGCCGGCGACCTTGCGATAGATGCCGGTTGAGCTCTGGCTCTCATCGGCTCCCGTATCGTTGCCGACCTTGATGTACAGTGTCTTGACGCTCGTGGCCAGGAGCGTCATCTCATCGGGCTGCACACCCTGAGCCTTGAGGTAGTCCTGAGCCAAGGCCACGCCCTGCTTCAAGCTGGTGTAGCCCTGAGCCAAGGTCGGCGCGTTCTGCGAGACGTGGCCGCGCCAGATGATGAGATCCGAGCGAATCGGCTTGCGCGCCGAGCCGATCACATGAATCGTCTCCTGAGTCGAGCGCGTACGCACCAGAGAACGCCCCAGAATCGAAGCGCACGAGATCAGCGACAGCGAGATCAAAGCAGCGGGGAACAGCAGGAACAAGCGGTTGGGTTTCATGCCATCCTTGAAGCCAGAGCGCGCGAATTTGTTCCGCTCAGCTGCCCGTATTATGACCCTTGCGAGCGCGTGCGAAACATCGTGGCTGCAAGTACTTGAGGCGGGTTCTATGCCTGAGATGTATCTCTTCGGTGGGCCAAACGGAGCGGGCAAGACGACCACGGCGCTCAAGCTGCTGCCTGCTCTGGGCTGCGCGAACTTCGTGAACGCGGATTTGATAGCGCGCGGCCTGGCTCCCATAGGCGGCGACGTGAACTTCCAAGCTGGTGTCCTGATGATGCGCCGCCTACGCAAGCTGCGCGACCAAGAAGCGGATTTTGCCACGGAGAGCACTCTGGCAGCCCGAACCTTCGCGCCCTTCATCCGCGAGTGCCACGCCCTGGGCTACCGCTTTCACCTGTTCTACCTGGGGTCAGCTCAGAAAACGGAATATATTGCACGCTAAGGCTTCGAGAGTGAGCTGAACGCCCTGTATTTGCCCTTCTTTCCTCGCTGGCTTGAATGTGTGTTAGCCAAGATGGGTGCACCCATCTTGGCTGCCGGATTCCTCTGTGGACAGGAGCCGGAACTCCGATGTCACTTGGCCAGCCTCTATTTGGCTCCCCTTTTGGGCCACATAGTAGTGACCCCGCCTCTCACTCAAGGAACGGAGAAAACCTTAGCGTGCGATATATTCCGTTTTCTGAGCTGACCCCCCTTAGGGCACGCAGCAACACGCGGGCGCCGTGGGTCGAGGCGCCCGCGTGCTTCAAGTACTTGTAGGCGGGAAGAAGGTGGAGAAGTGGTCGCGTGCTACAAGTACTTGAAGCGTGGGCTCAGCGCAGGAGCCGCTTGATGTCGGCCAAGGTGCCTTCGAGGGCGTGCGTCTGGGCGCGCACCTGCTTCTTGTAGTCGGGTGTGAGAGAAGCGCCCGCGAGCAGCCTGGAAGCTTCCTGAGCCATCTTCGCGGCAGGCTTGAGCAGATCGCCCACGGGATCGCGCTCCTTGGAGTGGCGGGGCTCGCTTCTTGGAGCTGCGGGCGCCTGGGCGCTTGCTTGGCCCGTGTCCACGTCCGTGTTCTGGTCGTCCTGGGCGGCGCTGGCTCTGGAGGCTTCGGCGGGCTGCAGGCGGCGTTCAAGGGCCTTGACCGAGATCTCGTCCTCGACCACGGCGTGGATCAGCTCGGCGCGCAACTCGGGGTCTTGAACCGCCTGGATGAGAGGGGCGTGCTTGAGGGTGTCGCCGCGCGCTTCGACCATGGCCCACACGTCGGGCGCCATCTTGAGCAGGGCCATGCGGTTGGTGACGTAGCCTGGCGTCTTGCCCAAGACGCGCGCCAGGTCGCGTACCGAGAGCCCTTGCTCATCAGCCGTCTCGCGCAGAGCACGGGCTTCTTCCAAGACGGGAGGGGCGCTGCGCAGGGCGTTCTCTGTGAGCTGCAAGAGGCGCGTCATGCCCTCGGAGACAGCGGGCACGATGACGCAGGGCACCAGGGGCAGGCCTTCGTCTCGCGTGGCGCGAAACCTCTTCTCGCCCGCGATCAGGCGGTAGCCCTCGCCCTCGGGCGCAACCAGCAGCGCCTGCAAGACGCCCGTGCCTTCGATGCCGCTCTTGTGCGCGCCCAGCTCGCGAATTGAGGCGCGCAGCTCGTCCATCTCGTCCGCGTCGAAGGTGCGTCGCACCTGGGGGCGCACCGTGATGCGCTCGTGGGCAAGCATCTTGAAGCCGTTGGAGACCAGCCTCTCGCCCTGCCGCGCCCCGAAGAGGGCATCCATGTTCTGCGCTGCCTGCTGCTTTCCGTTTGCCTTGGCCATGACCACAGTGTAAAACAGCGAGGGGGTGTTCTCACGTGAGAACACCTAAGAGGGACGAGTTGGGCTGGGGCTTGGTGATGAACCACCTGAAGTGTTCTCACGTGAGAACACTTCGTCTCTGCACTCCATAGACGCTGCTGTGCGCCTGGACGTCTTGCGCGAGCACTGGTGCGGCCAAGTGTTCTCACGTGAGAACACTTCAGGAGCCGCGAGTGCCCTGACCCACTACGTCCAGGGCACGAATCTCTTGGGCCAGGGCACGGTAGGCGTGGGCTGCGGGCGAGGAGGGCGCGAACTGCAGGAGGGACTGGTGCGCGCTGGCGGCCCGCTCGAAGAGCGCGGTGCGCGGGATGACGCTCTCAAGTACTTGGTCGCCGAAAGCCGCGCGTAGCTGGGCCTCGTACTCGGCTTGCAGTGTGACGCGGGCGTCGCGCATGGTGACAAGTACTTGCAGGCGCAGGTGCGGGTTGCCACGCTCGCGGGCGGCATCGACCGTCTCGCGCAGGCGCGCGAAGCCTGACAAGTCCTGGAAGCGTGGCGGCACGGGAGCGAGTACGAGGTCGGCCAGCGGGATGGCAGGCGCGGCTTCGATCAGAGAGGGCGGGCAGTCGATGAGCGTCCAGGCCGCGCTTGAGCCAGCGATGGCGTCTTGCAGATCGGCCTTGCTCTGGGCGGCCAGTATTTGCACCTTAGGAATGGTGAAGGCCATGGCCTGCTGCTGCGAGTCGGCGTCGAGTACTTGCACGGTCTCGCCTGTTGAAGCGCCAGCTTCGGCGAGGGCGGCGGCGAGGTTGATGGCGGTGGTGGTCTTGCCGACACCGCCTTTCTGGTTGAGGATGGCGAGGATCATGGGAGAGAAGCGGAGGAACTGCGCGGAGCCTCTGACGCTACTGCTGTTTACCTGGTGCTGCTCAGCCCGGCAGCAGGCCGCGGGCGATGGATAGAGGCAGGAAGAGGTGCAGAGGATCGTCCTGCAGCGAGACGAAGCCCAGCCGCTCGTAGAAGGCGCGCGCCCGCTCGTGCAGGGCCACCACCTCAACCGCATGGATGCCCATCTCGCCGGAAATCCGCACCACACGCGCCAGAGCATCCAGCATCAGCAGCAGGCCTAACCCGCGCCCCTGAGCGCCCGTCTCAACAGCTAATCGCCCGATCAGGGCCGCAGGCACCGGGTAGCGCGGCAGCCTGGCGGTTTCGGCAGAGTCGGGCACATCCTGCCGGGCGATGGCGCTGCTCGACAGCGTGTAATAGCCCAGGATGCGAGCTGGAGCCTCCTCCTCAACGGCCACGTAAGTTACGCCCACCCCGCGCGCCATGTTCTGGCGGGCGAAGCGGTGCAGGAACACATCCAGGCTCTCCTCGCCACAGCCAAAGCTCGCTCGGTCATGGCCCGAGGCCAGGGGCTCAATGCGGATCATGGAGAAGATTCGCATCAGCCGAGGCCAGGCCCTGGCTCCAAGCCGCCTCATCCACGACGGTCGCGTCGCCTTCAGCTTGCGCGGCCTCAGCATAAGCACGCGCCGCCGCCTGCAAAGCCGAGGTCGGCGCGGGCGGCTGGAGTAGCGCCTGCGTGAAGCGCTCCCAGTCGCGCTTGGAGAGGGCGCGCTCGTGGTGCCTCTGCAGCACGGCCTCGGCCTCGCGCGCCAGGGTTGAAGCCGCGAACTCGCTCAGGCTCTGCCCCGAAGCCAGAGCCGCCCGCTCGATGCGCTCGCGCGCCGCCCGCGTTAGGCGGAACTCCAGCCTCGCCTCGCGGCCTCCCGGCTTGGCTCCACGTCCCCTCTTAGCCACCGTTCCAGGTGCCTGCGCCGCGCTTTGTGATTCCACTCGCCTCATCATCCACCTCTGAGGAGATTATACATGATTTGTCCGGCTCAATGACGGACAAATTGCACAAAAGATGGAACGATTTAGCTGTTGTAGGTATGTGTTGAGAGGTGTTCCGGTTCCAGGGTGCTACCGCGCCTGTAGCCAAGTGAGGCAGTACTTGGGCTCGCACTCCAAGCCTTGTGCTAACTCAACAGTACAGGAACAGGAGGAATGCCCAAGGGCTGGCCCCTGCTGTTGTGTGCGCTTCAGTGCGCTTGGGTATCCTCTGCTGCCATGTCCATCTCCGCCACGGTTAAATCCATCCAGGACATCATGCGCCAGGACGCCGGAGTCGATGGCGACGCGCAGCGCATCTCGCAGCTGGGCTGGATGTTCTTCCTTAAAATCTTCGACGACCAGGAAGCCGAGCTCGAAATCACCCGCAGCAGCTACAAGTCGCCGCTTCCCGAAAGCCTGCGCTGGCGCTCCTGGGCCGCCGATCCCGAAGGCATGACTGGCGACACCCTGCTCCGCTTCGTCAACGGCGACCTGTTCGACGGCCTCAAGGGGCTCAAGGGCGACGCCCGGACCAACCCGCGCGCGGTCGTGGTGCGCGCGGTCTTCGAGGACGCCTACAACTACATGAAGTCGGGCACCCTGCTGCGCCAGGTCGCCAACAAGATCAACCAGGTCGACTTCAACTCCACTTCGGACCGCCACCTCTTCGGCGACATCTACGAGCAGATCCTGCGCGGCCTCCAGTCAGCGGGAAACGCTGGCGAGTACTATACGCCGCGCGCCGTTACCGACTTCATGGTCGAGCGAGTCGATCCCAAATTGGGCCAGCAAGTACTTGATCCCGCCTGCGGCACCGGAGGCTTCTTGACGGGCGCCATCGAGCACATCAGAAGGAACTACGTGAAGCTCACGGGTGACGAGGAGAAGCTGCAGGCGCAGATCAACGGCGTCGAGAAGAAGCCTTTGCCGCACCTGCTGAGCATGACCAATATGCTCCTGCACGGTATCGAGGTGCCCACGCGCATCCGCCACGGCAACACCCTGCAGCGGCCCCTGCGCGACTACTCGGCCTCCGACCGCGTGGACGTGATCCTCTCCAACCCGCCCTTCGGAGGCACCGAGGAGCCGGGCATCGAGTCCAACTTCCCGCAGAACTTTCGCACCCGTGAGACCGCCGACTTGTTCCTCGTCCTGATCGTCAAGCTCTTGCGCGAGGGCGGGCGAGCGGCTGTCGTGCTGCCCGATGGCACTCTGTTTGGCGAAGGCGTCAAGACGCGCATCAAGGAGCACCTGATGTGCGAGTGCGACCTGCACACCATCGTGCGCTTGCCCAACGGCGTCTTCGCGCCCTACACGGGTATCAAGACCAACCTCCTGTTCTTCACCAAGGGCAAGCCGACCAGGGAGGTCTGGTATTACGAGCACCCCTACCCGGCTGGGGCCAAGTCTTACTCGAAGACCAAGCCGATCCGCCTGGACGAGTTCGGGCCGGAGCGCGACTGGTGGCACGACCGCGAGGAGAACGAGCGCGCCTGGCGTGTCTCGGCTGAGGACATCGCCGCCGGTGGCTACAATTTAGACATCGCCAACCCGCGCGGCAAGGCCGGGCCGGGCGGCGACCCCCAAGTGCTGCTCGACGAGCACGCCGCGCGCCTGCAAGAAGCCGCCGCGACGCGCGACTTGCTACGAGCGGCCATCGCGGGCGCCCTGGCCTCGACGGGCTCGAATGCGCGGTAGCAAGTACTTGTGATTGTGTTCGGCGCGGTGACTGAGGTGTTCTCACGTGAGAACAGCAGCTGGCTATGTTCGACTTCGCTCCCTTTCTGGATGAGACCGCGTGGGCTCGCCTGCTCCAAGTGCCGGGCGCGGTGGCTCGCTTGCGCGGTGTGATCTTGCAGCTCGCGGTGCGTGGCCGCTTGGTGCCCCAGGACACGCGCGACGAGCCAGCCCAAGTCCTTGCCGCGCGCATCGCACGCCAGCGGGCGCAGATGGTGAAGGAAGGCAAGCTCCGCAAATCTGAGCCGCTGCCGCCCGTGGGCGAGGACGAGCAGCCGTTCGAGCTGCCACACGGCTGGATGTGGACGCGGCTGGGCGAGCTGTGCTTTTACATCCAGCGCGGCAAAAGCCCAAGCTACGTTGACAAGAGCGACTTCCCCGTCCTCTCGCAGAAGTGCGTCCAGTGGAGCGGCGTCCAGTTCGAGCACGCCAAGTTCATCGACCCCGACAGCGTGAGCAACTACGGGCCGGAGCGGTTCTTAATCAAGGGCGACTTGCTTTGGAACTCAACCGGGACGGGCACTGTAGGCCGCGTTGCCCTGTTCGAGCCGGAACGCACCAAGTACTTGCAGGTGGTCGCCGATTCTCATGTGACGGTGTTGAGGCCGCAGGAAATCGCGCCCGACTTTCTGTTTCTGTGGCTCGCCAGCCCAACAATACAGAGTCAAATCGACAGCATGGTGTCGGGAACTACCAAGCAGGTCGAATTGAACTTGGCTACCGCTATTCAGCAGGCCGCGCCGCTGCCGCCATTGGCCGAGCAGAAGCGGATCGTGGCCAAGGTCTCGGAGCTGCTGGCGCAGTGCGACGCGCTCGAAGCCGGGCTGCGCGAGGCGCAGGAGTCGGGGCGCGCCACCTGGGACGCCATCGAAGCACAGTTGCGCGCCGACTGAGGCCCCGCCCACTCCACAAGTACTTGCAACCCCACTTGCCGCGCCCTTCACTTCTTTGGTAAGTATTTGGTTGTCAGATTGCAGCATTGGTAGGTGGTTTGTAAACTGGCCGTGAACACGGAGAGTAGACCAACATGAATTCGATAGGAGAACACATCAAGCGGCTCCGGCTGTCCAGGGGCTGGTCACAGGACGAGCTGGTGGAGCGTATGGGCGGCATCGTGACGAAGCAGGCGGTGTCGAAGTATGAGAACGGGCAGTCGCAACCCTCGGCGCCGGTGGTGATGGCTCTGGCGCGGGCTTTCGACGTGCGCTCGTCGCTGCTGACTGAGGAGGCTCCGGCGCGTGTCGAGCTCATCGCCTACCGCAAGCAGAGCGCGCTCAAGGCCCGCGACCGCGACCAGGTCGAGAACCTGGTGCGGAGCGCCCTGCAAGACCGCGTGATGCTGCAGGAGATCCTGGAGCTGGAGATCCCGCTGGTTCCGGTGGAGGCCTTCGAGGTGAGCACGCTCGAAGAGGTCGAGACGGCAGCCGAGGAACTGCGCGAGCAGTGGAATCTGGGCGAGGACGCGCTGTGCAGCCTGATCGGGGTACTGGAAGCGCACGGCGTCCACGTCATCGAGGTCGAGGCGTCCGAGAAGTTCGACGGCCTCTCAGCCATCGCCTACGGCAAGGACGGCGGCCTGGTCGCGGCTGCTGTGGTGACGCGCAAGGGCGTGCCTGGCGAGCGCCAGCGCCTGAGCATCGCGCACGAGCTGGGCCACCTCGTGCTGCGCCTGCTGGACGGCCTGGACGCCGAGAAGGCCGCCTACCGCTTCGCGGGAGCGTTTTTAGCTGTGGCCGAGGTGGTGCGGCGCGTGGTGGGCGTTGTGCGCCACAGCGTGTTGCTGGCCGAGCTGCTGATGTTCAAGCGCGAGTGGGGCATGAGCATCCAGGCGATCTTGCGCCGCCTGCTCGACCTGGGGATCATCGGGCCGGACTTATACAAGGCATGGTGCATCCGCATCTCGTCCAGCGGAATGCGCAAGCAGGAGCCGGAGCCGCAAGAGCCGGAAGTGTCCACGTGGCTGCGTCGCACTTCGCTGCGCGCGATGGCCGAGGGCCTGATTTCGAGCCGTGAGGCCTCGCGGATTCTGGGCGAGACCATCGAGGCCGAGGGCCTGTCGCCGCACCAGATCAAGCACCGCGCCTTCATGAAGCTGCCGCGCGAGGAGCGCGACCGCATCCTCGCGGAGCAGGCCGCCGCAGCCTCTCCTACGCGCACCCCGCGCCCGCGCCTGGCCTAACGAGGCAGCGCGATAAGTTTTCAACCGACGACCCGGAGGTCGCCAGATGTTTTAGTTTTCGATCTCGCCTCGCGACGGAGCGCCAGCCCAGGAGTTTTTAGCGATGTCATCAGTAAACAAGCCGCAGCACCCGCCGTCCCCCGCCCGAGCCACCTCTCCCGACCTGCCCGATCTGTCCAGTCCACGCTCGCTGGCCGTGCTGCCCGCCCGCGTCCTGACGCCGCCCTCAATGCCCGTGAGGGGCCAGATCTGGGTGGCCCAGTTCGGCCAGCGCGACGGCGTGCCGCTGCAGGTTCTGGTCATGAACTCCGGCGGGGCGAGATCCTCGCCGTGGCGCACGGTGCTGCACCTGCAATCCTGCGAGCCGGGCTTCGGGGGCCACGACACCCGATTTGCGATTCCCCCGGCGCCGCGCACGGGGCTCCAGCAATTGGTGGCGGTGGACACGCAGGTGTCGCGCTCGATGCAGGTGCAGTACTTGACGCTCTACGTGGGCCGCGTGCCCGCCGAGCTGATGGACGACATCAGCTCCAGCCTGGGCTTGGTTCTGGAGTGCATTTAGAGGCCGCGCGGAGGAGGCCGCGCGCCTCATCCTTGTTTGATTTCATTGAGGATATTTAAGTGAGTGAAAATTATGAGCAAGTTTTCCAACTGGTCTTGGTTAGACGATGAGGACGCCGACCTGGGAGCGTTCTTCGAGGGCGTTGAGCCTGAGCTGTTGAAGCAGATCGTGCCGGGCATGGTGCGTCACTACAACGCGGGCCAGCCCATCCTGGAGCACAACAGCGCGGCCAGCTCGTTCGTGCTGCTGCTGGCGGGCGAGGTGCGCGTGGAGGCCAAGGGCACGTTCCTGGTAACGCGCCGGGCGCCCGCGCTTCTGGGCGAGCAGGCTTACATCGAGGAGAGCACGCACAGCGCCGACGTGATCGCGCTGGGGCAGGTCAAGGCGTTGGTGTTACCGGATCGTCTCGTCCAGGAGCTGCTGCTCGACCCAGCCTTCGCGCGCAACATGATGCGCCTCCTCTCGGCGAAACTGCGGCAGTCAACGAGCGACCGGACGCGGCGCTACGCCATCCAGCAGAAGCTCTTCGACGAGTTCAAGGCCCACACCTCGGAGACGGTGCTGAATCGCCTGCTCGAATCCGGTCAGAGCTACGGCGCCCCGAGGATGATCGACGCCATCATCTTGTTCTCGGACATCCGCGGCTTCACCTCACTGTCGGGAGCGATGGCCGCCGAGCAGATCGCTATGGAGCTGGGGCCTTACCTGGACGCCGTGGTCGAGGTTATCCACGCCTACGATGGGCTGGTTGACAAGTTCATCGGCGACGCGGTGATGGCCGTCTGGGGCTACGCGCCCGAAGTCGAAGGCCCGCTCGATGCAGCGCGTGTGCTGGCGTGCGCGCAGGAGATGGTGCGCACCGCTGCCCGCTTCGAGATCGGCGGCCAACCAATCTCAATAGGCGTGGGCATCAACGCCGGGCGCGTGTTCTCAGGGAACATCGGCTCCAACGGCAAGCGGCAGTGGACTGTCCTGGGCGACGCGGTCAACCTGGCCTCGCGGTTCGAGAGCGCCTCCAAGACGCTTGGCGCGCCCATTGTGCTGGGCCAGAGCTTCGTTGATCTGCTCGGCGCCGCTGCCTGCCCGCCGCTCACCGTCCACCGCGAGCAGGAGTTCAAGAACGCCCCCAACCAAACCGTTTACACGCTCGACCCTAAGTGACCTCCGGGGCGAGCTTCTTCACATCTACAAGTACTTGAGGTCAAAGGAGCACACCATCATGGGATGGATTCTTAGCACAAGCCGCGAGCGGGTCGGCAAGCACCTGCTGGAACTGAGCGACATCGAGGTCAAGGCGATGGCGCGCGAGATGAACCTGGACAACCTCACGGAGAAGAAGTGCCGCCGCATCTTCGGCGCGCACGTCTACACCTACCTGCAGGGCTTCCCCGACCTGGCCTCGGTGCCCCTGGAGTGCGAGGACGACTTCGAGAAGTTCAAGCGCACCATCCAGGCCACGCACCTCTACCAGCGCGAGGTCTCGCGCATCATGGAGGGTGGCGCGATGTTCGACGCGGCGCGCATCCACTTCCAGGGTATCAAGCTGCACGGCCTGATCTACCGCCCCATTGAGGACGCCGAGGAGATCGCCTCCCGCGCCCTGCTGATGCTGGCGGTTCTGCAAGATTTCGTGACCGAGGTCTTCAACCCGGCCTACCCCAAGCTCGACGACGTGTCGATGATGGGCGGAGCCGACATCGGATGGGCCATAGGCACGCGCAACGGCGAGAAGGGCGACCGTGAGCTGCTGTTCCTGGGCTCGCCCGCCAACCACGCCGCCAAGATCATGCGCCCCGGCCTCCGCCGCGTGGCCTCGCGCCTCTACGAGAACCTGCCCCTCGACCTCAAGTCGTGGTGCTCCAAGGAGCGCGATAGCGACTACCGCCTGGTCGTCCCCTCCCAGCCGTGCCTGGACGAGACGCTGGAGGAATACAGCATCGAGTGGGATCGCACGGCCAGCGCCAAGAGGTTGGAGGACGACAAGAAGCAGTTCCCGCTGTGCGACATCGAGTACTCAGAGGCGAAGGTCAAGGTGGACTTCGACGGGCTGAGCATCCGCAACAACAAGCGCCTCCAGGCCGTCTCGCTCTTCGCCGACGTGTCCGGCTTCACGGCCTTTATCGACGCCGCGGACACCGAGGCCAAGCAGCAGGTGGCGCTGCGCGTCTTCCACCTCATCCGGCGCGAGATGGCCGTCGTGGTAGGCACCGACTACGACGGCGTGCGGGTTCAGTTTCAGGGCGACCGCGTGCAAGCTGTCTTCCACGTTCCGATAGGCAAGGAGGCCAACTACTGTGAGGAGTCCGTGCTGGCTTCGGGCGGGCTGCAGTCGTCGCTGGAGGAAGCTATCAAGCCCATGTTCCTGGACGTTCCCGAAGTCAGGTCGCTCAAGCTGGCCATAGGCTGCGACAGCGGGCGGACGCTGGGCTCGAACCTGGGCACGCGCGGCCACCGCGATCGCATCTGCTTGGGCCGCCCGGTCGAGGACGCCGCCGAGCGCGAGGAAGACCTGGAGGGCGGGCAGACGGGCATCAGCGCCGAGATGTACAACGTGCTGCCCGCTGCGCTGCAAGCGGCGTTCCTATGGAATGAGGCGCAAGAGTGCTACGTCGCCGACAACCTCACGGCGAGCGCCATCAAGGCCCGCCTGGACGGGGCGGAGCTGGACGCGGGCGCGCCCGTGGTCGTGAGCCCCGGCAAGGGCGGCGCGTCCGTCACCCCGGCCAAGCCAGGCAAGTGCCCGCTGGGGCGGGTGTTGCCGGTGGCCTCGTCCTTCGGGCCGTCGGGTTCGGGCAAGTAGGAGGAGTATGCTGAGTTCCACCTTGAAGCAGTTGGAGCGGCGGCAGGCGAGGCAGTGGGCGGCGCGGTTGGAGGCCGACCGCCTGCTGCCAGCCCCCGACCTCCTGGGCCTGTCCTGGGCCGAGCACGAGGGCGAGCCCGTAGTTGAGGGCGATCTGGTGCTGGACGACGGCTGCGGGCCGCCTCAGGCATTCGCGGTGCGCATCGTCTTCCCGCCGGGCTACCCCCTGCATGAGCCGCTTGTTTACGATGTGCGCGGGCGGTTCGAGCACATCGCCGACCGCCACTTCTACGACGACGGGCACTGCTGCTTCTGGCACCCTCTGGAGTCCGCCTGGGAGCCGGGCGACCCCGAAGGGCTGCTCAGGATCGTGGCGGAGACCGCGGCCTTCTTCCGCCGCCAGCTCATCTGCGACGTCAGAGGCAAGTACCCTGGCCCGCAGCGCGCGCACGGAGGACTGGGCACCCTCGAAGCTCTGGCGGCCTCTCTGGGCGAGGCCCGCTTGGTGCTCCTGTTCCGCAAGACGCTGCTGTTCGAGGGCGAGTGCGGGCACAACGCGCCGTGCCCGTGCGGCAGCCGCCGCAAGTACAAGCGGTGCCACCTGGCTGTGCTGCAGGCCATCCGCCAGCGCGTGAATCAGGAGGCCATGCGCCAGGCGTTCGGAGTTCTCGCCACGCGGCCCAACCGGGCTACGCGGCGAGCGGCTCTGTGGCCGCGCCCGGCCCCGAAGGTGCCACGGCACCAGCGTAGATCTCGCTCTCCAGCTCGCCCAGCGCCTTGAGGTAGCCGTCTCGCCCACCGAACTGCTTGACCACCTCGACCGGCGTGCCCAGGTTCAGCAGCCTCAACACGCCCATGTCCTCGATGTTGGGCAGCCCCGCGTCCGCGTACTTATCCAGCAACGCACCCAGCACGGCCCGCGCCTGCTCGGAATAGCGGTCGAAGCAGCTCGTCTTCTTCACCTTGGCCGCGCGCTCGCGGCGGGTCAGCGGCGGGCGGTCGAAGGCGACGTGGCACAGCAGATCGAACGGATCGTAGTCGCGCCCCACCTCCTCGGCCAGAGCCTCCAGGAACAGCCCCTGCTCGGCCAGCTCGCCCAACAGAGCGCCCTTGAGCGCGGCCTTGTTCCAGCGCCGCAGGAAGGCGTCCAGCGAGCCGAACTCGCGTTGGGCGGTCTTGCGCGTGTAATCGCGCAGCGACTCGGTGATCAGCTTGCCGTCCGGCCCGTAGTACTGCACCCGCTCGGCGATGACCTCGACGGCCACATCACCCACGAAGTACTTGCGCCTCTTCTCGCCGCCCTGCGCCTCGTGTGTGATGCCGGGGATGATGATGGGCATGGGGTTGCCCGGCTCACCATTTTCCTCCGCGCCTTCTGCAACTGACTCGCCTGGCTGACCCTCCGGCGGCAGAATAGGGTCGTTGGGGCCGGGCTGGTAGATGTGGACCGGGTCGCCGTCGAAGGCAGGATCAGCGAAGAGCTCAGTCGCCTTGCGGAAGTCCATGACCGTGAAGAAGAGCTTGCCCGCGTCCTCGCGCAGGCGCGTGCCGCGCCCGATGATCTGCTTGAACTCAGTCATGGACCCGACGCGCCGGTCCAGCACGATGAGCTTGCAGGTCTGGGCGTCCACGCCGGTTGTCATCAAGCGCGAGGTCGTCACGATCACCGGGTAGGCGCTCTCGGGGTTGATGAAGTTGTCCAGCTGCGCCTTGCCCAACTCGTTGTCACCCGTAATGCGCATCACGTAGCGCCCATCCTGGGCCACCAGGTCGCCGTTTTGGTTCACCAGCGCCTGGCGCATCCTCTCGGCGTGGTCGATGTCCTCACAGAACACAATCGTCTTTGAGAAGCGGTTGGTCGCCTTGAGGTACTCGGTGATCTTGGCGGCCACCAGCTTGGTGCGCTGCTCCAGGACCAGCGCGCGGTCGAAGTCGCGCCCATTGTAGACGCGGTCCTCGATCTCCTCTCCGTACTTGTCCCTTTTGCCCGCCTCGGGCCGCCAGCCCGCCAGGTCGCGGTCGATGTCGATGCGCATGACCTTGTAAGGAGCCAGAAAGCCGTCCTCGATGCCCTGGCGCAGCGAGTAGGTGTAGATGGGCTCGCCGAAGTAGTCGATGTTGGAGATCTCATCCGTCTCGCGCGGCGTGGCTGTGAGCCCGATCTGGGTGGCCTTGGAAAAGTATTCGAGGATCTCGCGCCAGGCCGAGTCCTCGGAGGCGCTGCCCCGATGACATTCATCGACGATGACCAGGTCGAAGAAGTCGGGCGAGAACTGCTTGTAGATGTTGTGCTCTTCCTCGGTGCCCGAGACGGCTTGGTACAGCGAGAGGTAGACCTCGTAGGACTTGTCCACCGCGCGGTTGGTGATCTTGGTCATGGCCGCGCCAAACGGCTTGAAGTCGTTGGTGCGCGCTTGGTCGACCAGGATGTTGCGGTCGGCCAGGAACAAAATCCGCTGCTTGCGCCCGGCCTTCCACAGCCTCCACGCGATCTGGAAGGCCGCGAAGGTCTTGCCCGTGCCCGTGGCCATGACGAGCAGCAGGCGATCCTGGCCACGGGCGACGGCTTCGAGGGCGCGATTAATAGCCACGCTCTGGAAGTAGCGTGGTGCCTTGCCGCTCGCGTCCTCGAAGTAGGCCTGCGACATCAGGCTCTGACCGTCCTCGTCCCAGCCCTTGGCTGTGCATAGGCGTGCCCACAACTCGCCCGGTGAGGGGAACTCGTGCAGCAGAATCTCACGTTCGAGGGGCCCCTGGGTCTTGGTCAGGTCGTGCTCCAGAAAGGCGTCGCCGTTGGAGGAGTAGGCGAAGGGGATATCGAGCAGGCGAGCGTAGTCGAGGGCCTGCTGCATCCCGGCCCCGACCGCGTGCTTGTTGTCCTTGGCCTCAACGACGGCGAGGGGGATGCCGGGCTTGAGCGAGAGGATGTAGTCGGCGCGCTTGCCCTGGCCTCGCGTAGCAAGCTGGCCTCGCACGGTGATGCGGCCCGCGGTGAAGGAGATCTCCTCGCGGATCTGGAGCATGAGATCCCAGCCCGCGCCAGTGATCGAGGGCGTGATGAACTTAGAGCAGATGTCGCGTTCGGAAAGCGAGGATTTATGGAGCATGGCTGACCTTTAGCGCTTCGGGCTCTTCGTTCGCGACGATCCACTGGGCGCGGGCCAGCAACTCGTCGAAGGTGAGGATTTCGGGGTTGTGCAGGTTGCGGCGGAAGGACTCGAAGGAGCGGCGCTTAAGGGGTGTGCTGAGCTGGCGTGTGTCCCCCACGACGAGGATGCCCTTGGGCTCGCAGGTGCCGATGTCCGCCTCATGCAGCGCCTCGGCGTTTTCCTCCTGGCGCGAGCCTTCCGTGGCCCAGGTGCGGCAGTTGGACTGCAGCTGCGCGACTCCGCCCGCCACGTCTTCCCCCACTCGGTGGGCCTTGTTGCGATAGATGGCCTCTTCAACCAAGAGCGCCTGGGGCGTCTTGATCTCCACCAAGACGGTGAAGGAGGCCGCAGCTGCGGTGCTCATCAAGTAGTCACCCCGCTGGCCGCCCTTGCCCGTCATGGTGGTGCCACCGTAATGGGGTTGCTCTTGGAGCAAATCGAGGATGCGGAAGTCGAGACCGTGACCGAAGATCCACAGATTGTCCGAGAAGAACTTCTGCCAGTGGCTCTCGTTGCCGCGTCCTCCGGCCAAGACGCGGCGAAACTTCTCAATTTCGCTCCGCCTGTGATCGTTCACCCGCTTCTGGGCGAGCGTGGTAAGCAAATCGGGCTGCAGCTCGGCCAGCGCCGTCCACAGATCGTCGCCGTAGGTGCCGTGCAACTGCTCAAGTACTTGGCGCGCCTCCCCCTTGACGATCAGGCTGTCCTCGGCGGTTTCCTGACGTAGGGCGACGTAGGTGCCGCTGCGGGCAGGCACGCCGTTGCGCCCCAGAGCATAGAGTTGCTCCAGAGCCTCACCCAGGCGCCATGTTTCCGTGGCGCCCAGCTCCAGGCGCACCTCCTCGCCGCCCTTCAGAGTGGCCAGCTTGAAGGAATCGGCGTCCTGCCACGGCTCCTTGAGCTTGTGACGGAATTGGTGCATGAGGGTCACCTGCACCGAAGCCTCCGCCTCGTTCTGGTTGTTGACGATGGTGGGCCGGATAAGGCGCCGTGTCTTGGCGCTGTCATCCAGTGGCGTGAGCGGGATGTCCTCGACGGTGGCGCTGTCGGCGGAAGTAACCGTGACCTTGTACTTGGCGTCCATAGAAGTGTCGGAAGCACCCTCATCTATCTACGCATCGGCCTGCAGAATCTCAATCTCCCGCCACCGTGCTGCCGGAGCCAGCGATGACAAATCGCCCACGTCCACCGTGGCGATGATCCACTCGTCCTCGCTCAGCCCCAGCGCCTCAGCCTCCAGGCGCACCTGTGAAGCGATGATGCAGTCGGCGTCCAGCGCCTTGGGATCAGCGGTCGGGCGCCCGGCCTGGCGCGTCCTGGCCCACAGCACGGCGGCGCGACGCAGAGCCGTGTCGCTGATGGGCACGTAGTCCAAGAGCTCAGGCAGCTCGTCCAGGCGCTTTAAAGACGCCTCGGCGTTGCGGAGCAGGTACTCGCGCCTCAGCTCGTAGTCGGCCACGGCGGGCACCAGGACGCGGACGCCCGCAGCGACCCACTCCAGCACGCGCTCCAGGCACTGAGCGGCCTCGGACTCAGGCACGGGGCGTGGGTGCGTGACCAGGCCCAGAGGCCCCGTGTCCAACGCGATCAGCTTCAGCTTAGACGCCTCGTTCATGGCGAGGTGCCCGGCGCAGCCTCGGGCGCGAGGTTCGGGAAGCGGCGACGGTAGGAGAGGCGATCCTCGTCCACCGAGCGGGCGGCCTCCTCCCACTCCTTCGCCTCGCGCTGCGCTTGCTCATCGGAGCCGCCAGCGCGCGCCTCGTCGATCCAGCCGCGCAGCACGCTCTGGGCGCGCCGGGCCTTGGCCTCGCGCGCGGCGCCCTCCAGGCCGCTCTGGATCAGACGGCGCACGTAGTCAGACACGGGCACGCCCTGCTGGGCGGCCTGCTCCGCCAGATGCTGCTCCTCCACAGGAGCCAGTTCAATCGTCAAGCTCATATCGCGCCTCCTCTGCTCGCCCTCTCAGCCCTGCAGCCACGCCTCGACCTCGTCATCGAGCAGGCCCTTGCAAGTACTTGTCGCTTCTTGGGCTTGCTTGACGGCTTGTTCCCACAATTCCAGAGCTTCCAAGAACTGGGCGTGGCTGCCCGCCTGCCCCACCTGCTCCAGATGGCGTGTGGCCAGCGTGACGCCGCGCAAACAGCTGCCCAGCATCGCGCGCCCGGCCTGGGCTATGCTGCGGGGATCTTGGGGTGCCATAAATATTCTCCTGCTCGGTCGATACCGGTCTCAAGTACTTACTGCTTTATTTTTGCCTGCTGTAGAATGAGCCTCACTCTGGTGCGGAGCGCGTGACTTGGAGGTCTGGCGCTTCGCACCGGGGCTTGGCTCTGCCGCGCGCGCCTGCAGCTCACTCTCGCTCTCGGTGTGCTCGATGCGTCGAGCGTCGAAGCCCTTCTGGAAGGGCTTGCCACGGGGCTTGGGAGCTCGCGTCGGGGGCTCGGCGCCCTCGATGTGGTAGGCGCGGGCCTTGTTCCACAGCGGCGAGAAGCAGGCCGGGCATTTGGACGGCGCAGGACTGGAGCGGCGCGGCTTCCACAAGTGGCCGCAGCGGTTGCACTGGCACAAAGTCACCGTTTGCTTGGCGCCCTGAACCGTGAGAGTGGCCGCCATGAGGGGCCGCGAAGTCGTAGACGTCATAGCTCCTAAATTTACCAAAAACGGCGTAAAGCCCCTGCCTTTAGGCACGGGGATATAAGCCGTGTCGAACGAAGTTCGACTTGTTGTCGCGCTTA
>JAABUR0100004579.1_pt1 | contig 18376 bp, 16 predicted proteins | sample 5560091 | NCBI WGS metagenome assembly JAABUR01 (sample SAMN10711879, study PRJNA513375) | rock metagenome | isolation source: Antarctica rocks | place: Antarctica: Victoria Land, University Valley sud | reverse complement strand
ATCTTCGACAACATCTTCGTGATGACAAAGGGCGCCGAAGGAACGGAGTCCTCTTCGTTCCTGACCTACCGACAAGTGATCGAGCAGTTCCAGCTAGGGATGGGCTCGGCGCTCTCAGTGCTGTTGTTCCTGACGGTGCTGCTGCTGGCTTTTGGAATCGTCAAGTTGTTCAAGGTCGACCTGGCACAGGCGAGGGGTGAAGGCTGATGAGGGGCAAGACCGGAGTCGGGACCTGGGTCGGCTTCGCCGCCATCCTCGTCTGGTGCCTGCTGCCAGTGGTTTGGATCCTCTCGCTGTCGTTCAAGCCCGTCAGCGAAACCGCGACAGGTAGCCCGCAGTTCCTGCCGGAGACTTGGACCATCCAGAACTACAAAGACATCCTGGCTGATGGGGACTTCACCAGGGCACTGATCAACTCGTTCGGCATCGCGCTGGTTGCCACGGCGTTGTCGGTCATCTTTGCGACCCTGGCGGCGTACGCCATTGCCCGGCTGGACTTCAAGGGCAAGCGCCTGGTGCTCTCGATCGCGCTGGCGATCGCGATGTTCCCGGTGGTGGCTCTGGTCGGTCCGCTCTTCGACTTGTGGCGGACCGTGCACTTGTTCAACACGTGGCCCGGCCTGGTCATCCCCTACATGTCCTTTACGCTCCCCCTGGCGATTTGGACCCTGTCGGCCTTCTTCCGGGAGATCCCGTGGGAACTCGAGCAGGCTGCTCAGGTCGACGGCGCCTCACCGTGGCAAGCGTTCCGCAAGGTCATCGTGCCGTTGGCCGCTCCCGGTGTCTTCACCGCCGCGATCTTGACGTTCTTCTTTGCCTGGAACGAGTTCGTGCTCGCGATCTCGCTGACCTCCACCACCGCGTCCCGGACGGTGCCCGCTCAGCTCTCCTACTTCGTCGGACCGGACCCGTTCAACCCCCCATTCTCTCAGTTGGCGACGGCCTCCGTCGTGGTGACGGTCCCGGTGATCATCATCGTCCTGCTATTCCAACGCAAAATCGTTGCCGGCTTGACCTCCGGCGCTGTGAAGGGTTGATGTCCCATGGCTGAGATTGAGATGAAGAACATTGTCAAACAGTACGGCGACGGCTTCGCGGCTGTGAACGACGTCAGCATCGACGTCGCCGACGGAGAGTTCATCATCCTGGTCGGCCCCTCCGGGTGCGGGAAGTCCACGCTGCTTCGGATGATCGTGGGGCTGGAGGACATCACCTCGGGCGACATGGTGATCGATGGTGAGAAGGTCAACGACAAGGCACCCCGCGACCGCGATCTAGCCATGGTGTTCCAGAACTACGCGCTCTACCCGCACCTGTCCGTCTACGAGAACATCGCCTTCCCGCTGCGGCTGTCCAAGGACTTCAGCGACTCGGAGATCGACGAGAAGGTGCGGACCGCGAGCAAGACGCTCGAGCTCGACGAGCACCTCGACCGCAAGCCCGCCAACCTGTCAGGTGGTCAGCGTCAGCGGGTAGCGATGGGACGTGCGATCGTCCGCGACGCAAAGGCATTCTTGTTCGACGAGCCGCTGTCCAACCTCGACGCCAAACTTCGCGGCCAGATGCGGACAGAGATCTCCCGACTGCAGAAGAAGTTGGGTATCACGACGGTTTATGTCACCCACGACCAGACCGAGGCCATGACGCTTGGGGACCGGGTCGCGGTCCTCCGGCGAGGAGTGATGGAGCAACTCGCCACCCCGCGGGAGCTATACGAGAACCCGGTCAACTTGTTCGTCGCCGGCTTCATCGGGTCTCCGCCGATGAACTTCCTCCCCGCGACCATCGAAGGCGACATGGCCAAGTTGCCGTTCGGAGAGGTTAAGATTCCCGCCGACAAGGCAGAACGCGCACAGGGACGTGGCCTGCTCATCGCCGGTGTCCGACCTGAGCACTTCGAGGACGCGTCGGTGATGGACCCCGACAAGGTCGCCGAAGGATCGACGTTCCGGGCCCATGTCGACGTGACCGAATGGCTAGGCGACCAGCAGTACGCCTACATCCCATTCGAGGCCCCGCCGGAGGTTCAGGAGCAGTTGACGCAGCTTGCGAGGGACCTCGACGGTGAGTCGCTTCGCACCCAGCTCGTTGTGTCACTCGACTCGGCCAGTACCGTCCCCGAAGGCGAGGAGATTGAGCTCTACATCAACGCCGCGAAGATGCACCTCTTCGACCCGGCGACCGGTGAGAACCTGACGGTAACCTCGTCACGCGACACGGCCTCGCCACATGACACGGCGACGACACGCAACACAGCGCCGGCGCGTGCAGCGGCCACCTCGCGCGCAGAGGCAGCGCCAAGCGGAGGGGCCACCTCGAGCGGAGGAACCACCTCGAGTGGAGGGGCAACCCCGAGCGGCGGTGCTACCGCTACCCGTTAGCGGGTGCTAGGTCATCCGCGTCAACAACCAGGCGCTGGTATCGGGAGGCAAGCTCCGTTGCGACATCGTCCGGCTCGATGCCAAGAGTCCCGACACCAGCGGGCTCGACGAGAGTAGGACAGCTCCTCTAGGCAGGTCGATGCCTGCGCTGGTGGTGTTGACCCAACACTGCAGACCTCCTCGCCGGAACGCGAGGGTTCCCTCGGGGGAGTCGACCCACTCCAGGTCGCCGTGCCCGGTGAGGTGCTCACGCCGTAGCCGCAGCGCGGCCCTGTACAACGCCAGCATGGACGTCGGGTCGCCCTCCTGCGCCGCCGCGATAAGGCCGGCCCATGCCTCCGGCTGGGGCAGCCACGGGTTGGCCCCGGCGTTGTCGGGGCTGAAGCCGAATGGTGGGGACTGCCCTGACCAGGGCAGCGGCACGCGGCAGCCGTCGCGTCCGGGGTCGGTGTGCCCCGACTGCACCCAGGTGGGATCCTGGCGCAGGTCACCGGGGATGTCCTCGACCTCCGCCAGCCCGAGCTCCTCACCCTGGTAGAGATAGGCGACCCCCGGGAGCGCCAGGGCGAGGAGTATCGCGGCCCGCGCGCGCTTGACCCCCAGGGCGATATCAGCCCGCTCGTCGCCCCAGCGAGCCCGCTCCCACTCGCTCTCGACCGCATGGTCGGGCTGCGAGCGCGCGTAGCGGGTGGCGTGACGAACGACGTCGTGGTTGGAGAGCACCCAGGTGCTCGGGGCGTCCACCATGGTGGCCGTAGCGATGGCGTCGTCGATGACCGAGCGCATCCGCTGCGCTCGCCAGGGGGCTCGCAGGAAGTCGAACTGGAATGCCGTGTGGAGCTCGTCACGACGGACGTACTGCGCCAGCCGGTCGTTGCTGGCCACCCACGCCTCGGCTACGAAGATGCGCGGCGGGTCGTAGCAGTCGGCGATCTTGCGCCAGCCTCTGTAGATCTCGTGCACCTCGTCTTGGTCCCACGCGGGGTGAGGCGCGGTGTGGTGGGCGCCGGGAGCGGCGTCGAGTGCGTCGGGCAGCCCCGCCGCCTTGCTGAGGCCGTGAGCAACGTCAATTCGAAACCCGTCGACGCCACGGTCGAACCAAAAGCGCAAGATGTCCTCGAACTCGCCCCGCACCTGTGGGTTGCACCACTCGAGGTCAGGCTGACCCGGGGCGAAGAGGTGGAGGTACCACTCGGCTGGAGTGCCGTCGGGATCGGTGATGCGCGTCCAGGCCGTTCCGCCGAAGATGCTGCGCCAGTTGTTGGGCGGCTCAGCGCAGCCCTCCCCACGGCCTGTCCGGAAGACGTAGCGCTCGCGAGCGCCCGGCTCGTCGCGTAGCGCAGCCTGGAACCAGGGGTGGGCTGCCGAGGTGTGGTTGGGCACGATGTCGAGCAACACCTTCAGGTCCGAGCCGTGCGCCTCTCGGAGAAACGCTTCGGCGTCGGCGAGCGTCCCGAAGGTCGGCTCGATGGCGCGGTAGTCGGCGACGTCGTACCCACCGTCCTCCAACGGCGAGGGGTACCACGGGTTGACCCAGAGCGCATCGACTCCGAGCGAGGCGAGGTACGGCAGCTTGGCGCGCAACCCGTTGATGTCGCCGACGCCGTCACCGTCACTGTCAGCGAAGCTGCGGATGTAGACCTGGTAAACCACGGCCGTCTTCCACCACGCGGTCGCCTCAGTAGCCTTCTCCACGCCGGGCGCAGGAAGCAACGTCAAGGGGTCTCCCCATCGCGTGGCAGTGGCAACTTGTCAGACTGTAGTCGACCTATACAGACCGACCGGAGGCTTGACCACTCCGGGAGAGGCCGGTGGACAGGTGAACGTGTTCATCTCGTGCGACATGGAAGGCGTCGCGGGAATCGTCGACTGGTCGCAGTGCCGTCCAGCCGGCGGCCGGGCGTACGACGCCGGTTGCGCGCTGATGCTGGCCGAGGTCAACGCGGCGGTGGACGGTGCGGTCGCAGCCGGCGCGGAGCAGATCATGGTCAACGACTCACACGGTGCAATGTTCAACCTCGACCCAGCGGGGCTGCGTCGTCCGGCCACCTACCTGTCTGGCCGCCACAAGCCCGACTACATGATGCAGGGGTTGGATGAGAGCTTCGACGCCGTCTTCCTGGTGGGATATCACGGGTCGATCTCCGGTGAGCCGTCAGCCTTGTCGCACACCTACAACCCCGAGGTCATCAGCGGTGTGCAGCTCGGGGGGAAGTACGTCGGCGAGAGTGGGATCAACGCGTTGGCGGCGCACTCTTACGGAGTACCTATTGCCCTCGTCACCGGCGACGCCGTGACGCTGCAGGAGTGCGAGTCCTTTGCCCCCGACTGCGTCGGCGTGGTGACCAAGGAGTCGATCACTCGCTTCAGCGCCGCCAACCTCCACCCCGAGGAGGCATGCGGACTGATCGAGAAGGGCGCACGCAAGGCCGTTGAAGCGATATCAGCCGGCCAGATCGCGACGCCGCGGATCGAGTTCCCAGCACAGTTGGACGTCGAGTGCCACACGGCAGACATGGCTGAGCTGGCCTGCTGGGTGAAGGGTGTCGAGCGGTTGGCCACCCGGTCGGTTCGCATCCGCGGCGACAACGGCCTGGCGATGTTCCGGTCCTTCGTCGCGCTCACCTACATCACCCGTCAAGCTGGTGGCCGCTGAGCCGCCGCTGCTACCCGACCACGAGGGACGGCTAAGCCATGACATCAGCCTGGGCCGCGCCTGGACGGGTGAACCTGATCGGCGAGCACGTCGACTACAACGAGGGCGTCGTTCTGCCGTTCGCGCTCCAGTTCTTGACCATCACCCGCGCGACTGCTCGTGGCCGCGACACTGTCTGCGCATCGTCGGAAGGCGTCGGCTCAGCCGAGTTCCCCGTCGATGCCCGCCCCGGAGATGTCGACGGTTGGGGGGCGTATGTCGCTGGGGTGGTCTGGGCGCTGAGGCAACGCGGGGGCGACCTGCCCGGACTCGACCTGGCCATCACGAGCGACGTGCCACTCGGCGCCGGCCTGTCGTCCTCGGCGGCCTTGACGTGCTCGGTCACGGCTGCGATCAGCGACGAGTGCGACCTCGGGCTGACCCGCGAGCAGGCGGCCGAGGTCTCCCGAGCCGCCGAGAACGACTTCGTCGGCGTGCCGACGGGTGCGATGGACCAGCTGGCGTCGCTGCTGTGCGAGGCCGACTTTGCGATGCTGCTCGACTGTCGGTCGATGCAGACCCGCCAGATCCGGTTCGACCCCGCTGGCGCCGGGCTCACGCTGATGCTGATCGACACAGCCGCTCGCCACTCGCTGGTGGGCAGCGAGTACGCCGACCGGCGGCGGGACTGCGAAGAAGCTGCCGCACGGCTCGCAGTGCCATCGCTGCGCGACGCCACGCTCAGCCAGGTGGCGAAGCTGCCGACTGACCGGCTGCGGCGGCGCGCCCGCCACGTCGTCACCGAGATCCAGCGCGTCGCGGATGTCGCCGCGGTCCTCCAGGCTGGCCACCCAGCCGACATAGGTGCTTCCTTGACGGCGTCTCACGAGTCACTGCGTGACGACTTCGCGGTGTCGTGCGAGGAGCTCGACGTGACTGTTGACGCCGCCGTGTCAGCTGGTGCCCTTGGTGCCCGGATGGTGGGCGCGGGATTCGGCGGCTGCGTCATCGCCTTGTGCAGGAGCGCCAACGAACAGTCCGTGCTCCGAGCTGTCCGCGCGGCGTACGACGTGCACAACTGGCGGCTGCCGAGAGTCAGCGGGGCACGGCCCTCCCCGGGCGCGCACAGGGTGAGCTGACAGCGTCGCGGCGTGGTCTTGGGGATGGCGTGTTCCCAGGTGCGCTGGTGTCGGCTGCGCCCGATGGTGTCGCCGTGCCAGGCGACGCTGTCGCGGCCGTCACGGTAGTAGCACAGTCCAGCGGTGGTGAAGGACTCACCGAGCTCGGGCAGGTAGTGCGCGTTCAGAGCAGCCCTGGCTTGCTCGAGGATGAGGTGCGGCAGGGTATCCACCGCTGAGTACCGGCTGAGCAGTCGAGGCACGTCGACAAGCCGGTCGTACATCTGGCGCTTCTCGGCGTACCAGGGCACTGTCTCGACCAACCGCTCGAACGACCAAGGGTTCCTTCTCCCTGGCTTCCGGTGTTGACTGGCCACATGACGTTGAGTGGACAGTATGCACCCAGCCCTTCGCAGTGGGTGCGAGAGCAGGTCGACGAGTACGAGAGCTCCGGCGGCACGTCGGGCACGAAGATGCGGGGCATGCCGGTTGTCATCGTCACGAGCAAAGGTGCCAAGTCGGGCAAGCTGCGCAAGACGCCGCTGATGCGGGTTGAGCACGACGGCTGTTACGCCGCCGTCGCTTCGCTTGGAGGCGCCCCCAAGAACCCCGTCTGGTACTACAATATCGCCGCCGACCCGCACGTCGAGCTGCAGGACGGGACGATTAAACAGGACATGACGGCTCGCGAGGTCACCGGGGATGAGAGGGCGCAGTGGTGGGAGCGTGCGGTCGCCGCCTTCCCTGACTACGCCGACTATCAGCGCAAGACCGAGCGCGAGATCCCGGTCTTCGTGCTGGAGCCCGCTGACTCCTGAGCGGACGGCGGGTAGCTATCGCCGGTGATCGTACGACTCGTGGCGATCGAGAATCTCGCGCAGTCGGTCAGGTGGCAGCCTGACCGCAGTGATGCCGTCTCGTCCCGTCATGGTCTGCGCGGCTGACAAAGCGTTGACGATGGCCTGCTCGGTGGCCTCGATCGCGGCGTAGAACAACGGGTCGATGCGTGCGTCGGGCAGCATCGAGATTCCGAGGACGCCCGACGCCGCTGCGTCGGTGGCCTCGGCGGGTTCGGTGGACAGCCGGTTGCCAGTCGCGAAGGCCAAGAACAGATCACCGCTGCTGTTCTCACCCGCGCCTCCGGTGCGTGCCACCCCGAGGCTGGCGCGTTGCGCCATTCGGTTGCACTGGTGCGGCAGCAAGGGCGCGTCGGTGGCGACGACGCAGATGATCGAACCGCCGGCTTGGAGGTACGGCAAGGTGCCGGGCGCGGAAGGCGGCGGCACCTCGGTCTCGTCGAGGTGTCGGCCCACTGGCGCCCCGTTGATGCTGAGCCGGTCCCGCCGGCCGTGATTGGCTTGGACGAGAACCCCCACGGTGTAGTCGCCGGCCCGGCGAGAGGCGGTGCCGATACCCCCCTTGAAGCCGTGGCACACCATGCCGGTGCCGCCGCCGACGTTCCCCTGCTCGACCGGGCCGTCGGCGGCCAGCGCGTACGCCGTGCGCACATGCGCAGGGTGCACATGGAAGCCGTCGCAGTCGTTGAGCAGCCCGTCCCACGTCTCGCCGACGACGGGGAGCGCCCAGTGCTCGCCGGCCCGAGTCCGGCTCTCGACCTCGATTGCCACCAGGGTGTCGCGGACCACCCCAACACTGTGGGTGTTGGTCAGCCCGACCGGTGAGGTGAGTGTGCCGCTCTCATTGACCCAGGCCAGACCTGTCATCTCGCCGTTGCCGTTGAGGACGTGCGAGCCAGCGAAGACCGGCGCCTCCCAGATGCCGTCGGCGTGCGGGAGTACGACGGTGACCCCGGTGCGCACCGGACCGGTGCCTTTGACGAGTTCACCGTTGCCTTCGATCAGGGTGCAGTGGCCGACGCGTACGCCCGCGACGTCGGTGATCGCGTCATACTGCCCGGGGTCCCCAGTGCCGACACGGACGCCCATGTCAAACGGGAGTGACAACGAGCAGATGGCCGGCGGCGTCGTCGTCACCGACACGGCGGTGCTCCTCAAGCGCCAGCCCGGCGGACTCCAGGGCAGCAACGACCTCAGCGACCGGGCGGATGTTGAACCCGTGCGCGGTGAAGGGCAGCTTAGCCATCCACTCCGGGTCTCCCATGCCGACGACCGCTCGCCCGGAGGGCTTGACCGTGCGCGCGAGCTCGGACAATGCGGCGTCCAGTTCGGGTAGGAAGTAGATGGTGTTGATCGTGATTGCGCCGTCCAGCGAGTCGTCCGCCAACGGGAGCCGGGTCAGTGAGCCTGCTCGGAGGTGCAGCCGCCCATCGCCCGTCTCGTGTCGGAATCGTCGCTGGGCGCGGGACAGCATCGTCTCGGATTGTTCGACGGCGTACACCCGGCCAGCAGGTCCGACCCGCTCCAACAAGACCGCTACTCCGACGCCGCCGCCGAAGCCGAGATCCGCGCAAGCCCGCCCGTTGAGATCGCCCAGCGCGTCGATCGCCGCGGTCACCACGCCTCGATTCCTGCGGTTGAGACGGGCGCCGACTACTCGACCCAGCGGCCCCCGTGGGTGGCCGAGCTGACCGGCCAGGCCCTTCATCATCCGGGTGCGCAGACTCATGTCAGCACCCTAGCGAGAGCACCGTCCAGCGACCATGCAGCGGCAGGCCAGCACGGTGTCTGCCCTCCGCGCCAGCCCCGCCAGCTCGTCAGTCATCCGGGAAATCGTCCGGGTCACCAAGGGTGATGCGCAACGCCTGCGCCATCGCCGCGGTGAAGGTCAGCGCGTCAAGCGGGGAGCCGTGGACGATCGTTGCCCCCGCCAGGCTGGAGATGCCGCGGATACCGTCCCAGGTGCAGTCGATGAACGTGGCCCGCGTCGCTTTCACCTGGGAGAGCTCGGCTCTGGTCAGGTCACAGCGCCGGAAGACGGCGCCAGTCAGATCGGCTCCAACGAAGTCGGCGCCTTGCAGCCGGCAGTCCACCCACTCCGCGCGCGCCAAGGACGCGAAGCGGAAGGAGCTCAGGTCTGCCAGGCAATCTCTGACCAACACGTGGCGCCACGCGGCGTCGGGCGCGGCGAGGCCGGTGAGTCGACATGCGGTGAGCTCCACTCGGGTCATCGCACCGCGGGACAGCTCTGCGTTGGCGAGGTCGCAGCGTTCCAGAATCGAGTCAGAGACGGTGAGTTTGTCGAGGCGGCTGCCGGCAAAGCTGCACCCGGTGAGGCGACAGCCTTCGATGTCGACAAGCCGGGCCGGCCGACCTCCGAAGTTGACGTCGACGAAGACGAGCTCACTCAGCAGCGCGTCGTCGACCAGGTCGTCGCGCGGAAGCTCCGCCTTGGTGAGGTCGGCTTCGAGTCGCGGCCGGACGAGCCGTTTCGCAGGCTTCGTAGGTCGCTGGCCTTCCCCGCTCATCAACCCACCTTCCCACCCGCTCGTTTGGAACGCTCTTGGATGAAATTCCGGCGCGGCGTGCAACAACGTGCCTAGCGGCCCACCCAAGACAAGCGCGGTCGCCACCTGCTTCGCAGCCGTTGTCGCATGGTCGTCACAGACCTGCGGCGACCGCGGCACCGGCGGCGAGCCAGGCGCGCTGGGTAGCTGGCCGGAGAGCGTCGAAGCGGATGACACCGCTGTACAGGGCGGGATCGTGCGGAATGGTGACCACGGTGCGGACCAGCGGCGCGAAGTCGTTGACGATGCGCCGCATGTGAGGGTCGTTGCCCGGTGTCCGCTGAGAGATCACCGCCACGGCGTTGCGGGCGAGCTCCGCGGAATGGTCATCGCGTTGCGCCAGAGCCTCGAGCATCCGGGCACCGGCCTCGGCGGTGTCCTCCACGTTCGTGCAAGGGACCACGAGAGAGTGGCCGTGGCGGATCATCGCTCGCCAGTTGCTGGCCCGCTCGGAGTTGCCAGAGTCCATGAAGACGAGACGGTAATACTTGGCGGCAACCTCGTGGATCGCGTCGACCTCCTCGCCGGTGACTTCGTGCTCGCCCTCGGTGGACTGGTCGGACCACAACACGTCGAACTTGTCGGCCGGCTGATGGTGCACGTAGCGCGCGAGTTCGGCCGCCTGCGCGCCGACCGCAAGGAGCTCCTGTGTCCTCGGCAGGAGATCGAGGACGGTGGCGTCGTGGGGGCCCTTGCCGGTTCGCCAGGCGGCCGTGCCGCGCGTCTCGTTGTTGTCCCACGCGAGCACCGGCCCGCCGCCGTAGCGGGCGAAGATGGCCGACAGGCACACCGTTGTGGGGGTCTTGTTGGCGCTGCCCTTTGGGTTCGCGACGGCCACGGTTCTCGGGCCGGCCCAGTGCTGGCTGACCAGGCGTACGTCGTCTCGCAGCGCTTGCTCTTTGCGTGATGGTCCCGTGCGGATCCCCATCCGGGCCAGCGATCCGCGCACACCAACCTGCGCAGGTTCGACCGGGGCTTCAGTGGCGATGAAGGACCTACGCGCATGCCGCCCCGGAGCGAGAGGCGTCTCCATGGGTGGCGAGCCGTCGCCGGACGGCGGTGAATCGGCCACGCTCGGCGAGCCGTCGCTGGACGGCGGTGAATCGGCCACGCTCGGCGAGCCGTCGCTGGGGCGTGTCGAGACGTCCGCTGGCGGTGGGGAAACGGTGGTGGGCGGTGGTGAAGGAGATGTGACCGGCGCGGCCTGGGAGCGCGCACGCCGTGGAGGTGTGTCGCCGTAACGTGGGTCGACGGCTGGCGGCGGTGGATCCAGTGGCGGTGGCACAGCCGGTGCATCTGCCAGCGGCGCAGGCGTGGACGCGCCGGGCGGCTCGACGGCAGCCGGGGGAGTTTGCCCCGCGGGCCACCAGCTGCCTTCCTCGACCGCGCCTGGTGGCCAGAACGGAGCCTCGTCGACCGCGCGAGGTGCCGCCACCGGCGAGGCTTCGGCCGGCGGTGCGGGGTCTTGCCGGACGTTCACGGTGCCGTCGGGATGCACAATCAGCGTGCACGGGCCGTCGGGGTCGCTGATCTGCACCTGGACGGGACCGCCGGACTTCTGCGACCCCTGGGCCACCACGAGTTCTGTGGCGGTACGCCGGGCGTCCTGCAGCGTCGGCTCTGCAACCGGAAAGAGGGCGTCATCGATCGCCACCTCCCCAGTTCCGTCCACCCGAACGGTCACGTGAATCTTGGGGGCGGCGGATTCGTCGTCGGGGTCGAGGCTCATTGGCATTGCCCCAAGATATGACGTCTGTCGGGTCAAGGAGACATGGACCGGTTGCAACCGTTGATACGCGTCACTCCTCGAGGCTCCAAAACGCCGTACAGGTGCCACGCTGCACAGAAGACACAAGCAGATCAGCGCGTGGCCGTCAGCCGACCACTCCACCAGCGTCGACGTCAGCGAGGCGGAGGATGGCTCCGCGGAACACGCGCTTGAGGAGGGCGCGGCTGTCAATGTAGGCCAGCTCTCCGCTTCGCTGCGGGCACGATTATCTGGGGGAGTTCGAGATATTGGTCGACCTGCTCACGTAAAAGCCCAAGCGGCGCAGCTGTTGTTCACGCGTCAGAATGTCGAGATCGGCGTCCGTGTGCCGACGTCTCGGGTGGAAGGGCCGCACGGCCACCGACGAACAAGGGAGCGACTCGTGAAGTACCTCATCCTCATCCACTCCAACCCCGAACCCTGGGGCCACCCAACCGGCGACTATGTCGCTGAGCACAAGGCTCTTCCGCAGGAACAGCGCGATCAGATGAGCGAGGAGTTCGACGCCCTGTACCGGGAGATGCAGACCAGAGGCGAGTTTGTCAGCGCGGAGGCCCTGGGCGACCCGGCGGCTTCGAAGCTCTACCGGTGGGAGGCCGGGGACTCGTTGGCCACCGACGGTCCCTATTCGGAGTCCAAGGAACACCTCGCCGGCTTCTTCCTCATCGACGTTGAGAGCCAGCAGCGCGCTGAAGCGATTGCGGCGCAGTTCGCCGGGCCTGGCGAGACGATCGAGCTGCGGCCCGCGATGTGGCCCGGCGGCGACGACCAGTGACGTCTGACCTCGAGGACGTGTGGCGGCGGGAGGCGCCGCATGTCCTCGGGGCCTTGGTGCGTCGGTACGGCGACTTCGACGGCTGCGAGGACGCCGCCCAGGAGGCGCTGCTTGCGGCGGTCACGCAGTGGCCGATCCAGGGGAGGCCTGACAATCCACGGGGTTGGCTGGTGCGGGTCGCCTCCCGCCGTCTCATCGATCAACTGCGCAGCCAACGAGCACGGGCTCAGCGTGAGCACGCCGTCGGGACCCGTCAGCCCGCCGACGCGTTCCATGCTCCGCCGCCCGACGCCGACCGGCCGCCTGTGGACAGTGACACGCTCGAGTTGCTGCTGCTGTGCTGTCACCCGGCGCTGACCCGTCCGTCGCAGGTGGCGTTGACATTGCGCGCTGTCGGTGGCCTGACCACCGCCCAGATCGCCGCGGCCTTCTTGGTGCCAGAGTCGACGATGGCCCAGCGCATCAGTCGGGCCAAGGCCGCGCTGCACTCGGCGGAGCCCGGTTCGTCGTACCCGAGGGCCAAGAACTGACAAATCGGCTGGCGGCGGGCCTGCACGTGCTCTATCTGGTGTTCAACGAGGGCTACACCACAAGTGGTGGTAACCAGCTTCTCGACGTGTCTCTCACGCGTGAGGCGATACGCCTGACTCGCCAGCTGCGACGAGTCCGCCCCGACGACGCCGAAATCGGTGGTCTTCTCGCGCTGATGCTGCTCACCGACGCACGACGCGAGGCCCGCACCGACGCGGCCGGAGACTTGGTCCCCTTGGAGCACCAGGACCGCGGCCGGTGGCATGGCCACGCCATCGCCGAGGGAGTGTCGCTGCTTGAGGACGTGCTGCCGAAGGGGCAGGTCGGCCCCTTCCAGATCCAGGCGGCCATCGCAGCCATCCACGACGAGGCGCCGACATGGCCGGACACCGACTGGCTCCAGATCACGATGCTGTACCGAATGCTCGACCGAACAGCCCCGAGCCCAACCGTCACGCTCAACTTTGCCGTTGCGGTCGGGATGGCGCACGGCCCAAGAGCCGGGCTGGACCAGATCGAGCCCCTCCTCGAGTTGCCGGAGATGCGCAGGTATCACCGCACCCACGCGGTGCTTGCGCACCTGCTGGAGATGGCCGGCCGCCATCAGGAAGCGACCGAGGCATATGCCTACGCGGCGCGCCTGACGGCAAGCATCCCCGAGCAGCGCTACCTCAACGAGCGAGCCAGAAGGAGCGCACAGATGGCATGAGCGCCCGGGAGCCGAGTCAGCCCACCTTGGCGTGCGGGGCGCTGGGTGACCACCTCAGGTGCCCAGCACGAGTCTCGTCCGGCTAGTCGCGCGCCATGTCTACGAATCTTGAGAAGTGGCCCTGGAAGGCGAGGACGATATCTGCGGTAGGACCATTCCGGTGCTTAGCGACAATGAGGTCGGCTTCGCCTGGTCGCGTGGATTCCTTTTCGTACAAGTCTTCGCGGTGAAGCAGGATCACCACATCGCTATCTTGCTCCAAGCTGCCGGATTCGCGTAGGTCGCTCAACAAAGGTCTCTTTGACGTGCGCTGCTCCGATCCGCGGTTCAGTTGCGCGATGGCCACCACGGGTACGTCCAGTTCTTTGGCGAGCAGTTTGATCTGGCGGGAGAACTCCGACACCTCCACCTGACGGTTCTCGACCTTCTTGCCCGACGTCATCAGTTGGATGTAGTCGAGGACGATCAGCCGCAGGTCGTGGCGCTGCCGCAGGCGGCGCGCCTTGGCGCGAATCTCCATCATCGTCAGGTTCGGCGAGTCGTCGATGAACAGCGGAGCCTCGGACACCTCGCCCATCTTGCGGACCAGCTTGTTCCAGTCGTCGTCGCTCATCTTGCCGTTACGCATGTGGTGCAGCGGGATGCGCGCCTCTGCCGACAGCAGTCGCATCGTGATCTCGGTGCGGCTCATCTCGAGGGAGAAGATGACACTGGTGAGGCCATGCTTGATCGACGCCGACCTCGCCAGGTCGAGTCCCAGCGTCGAGTTGTGCGTTGGGATCATCGCCCGGCTCGCCAGGTACAGGTGATCAACCGCATCGACCTCGATGCAACGAACCGGAACGCTGTCGACCGGCACGACCGACGCCACCTTGAAGTCGTCGTAGCGCCCGCACTCCACCCGCGGGCAGGTCCAGTGGGTGAGCGCCACCTCGCCGCGCAGCGGCGCATGCCGGCGTACGGAGTGCACCACACCCCGCTCGATCGCACCGGCCAGATCCTCGGTCGTGCGCACCGCGGACTCGAAGTCGGAGTCGGTCAGCCACTGGTGCTGCGCGTCAGCGACGATCGCTGTGCCGTCGGAGAACGTCACCCGGTAACACGGCCGCCCGACCATCACCTCCGTCGACGCCACCACCTGGGTCGGCCGACCGTCGGCTCCCACCAGGAAGTCGCCGACCGCCACCCCGCCCATCGTCGTCCAACCCGTGGGCGTCGGCAGCGCGGTGCCGAGCGCCAGCGCCTTGCCGACCGCCGGACGCGCGGCGACGATGACCATCTGACCGCCGTGCAGGCCGTTCGTCAGGTCGTCGAGCTCGGCGAACCCGGTCGGCACGCCGGACATCGACCCGTCTCGGTTGCCGATCGCCTCCAGCTCGTCGATCGTGAGCTCCATGATGTCGGCCAGTGGCGCATAGTCCTCCGACGCCCGCCGGTCGGTCACGCCGTAGACCTCTGCCTGAGCCCGATCGACCACGTCGTCGACCTGCCCCTCGGCGGCGTAGCCGAGCTGCACGATCTTCGTGCCCGCGTCGACAAGCCGCCGCAGGACGGCCTTCTCGCGCACGATCTCGGCGTAGTAGCCCGCGTTCGCGGCCACCGGCACGCCAGCGACGAGCGTGTGCAGGTATGGCGCCCCGCCCACCCGTGCTGCGTCACCGGCTCGGGTCAGCTCGGCCGCCACCGTGATCGCATCAGCCGGCTCGCCGCGGCCGTAAAGGTCGAGGATCGTGTCGAAGATCAGCTCGTGCGCCGGCCGGTAGAAGTTGGAGCCGCGGATCACCTCCACGACATCGGCTATCGCGTCCTTGCTCAGCAGCATCGCCCCGAGCACGGACTGCTCGGCCTGCTCGTCCTGCGGCGGAGTACGCCCGGCGGGCGCACGGTCGTAGTCGTCGCCACGGCCGACCTGCGCCCCTCGGAACTCGGCGATGGTCACGACTCTCCCTCCCATAGCTGGCGAGCGTGCTCGAACTAAGTTCGAACATAGGATCGACCACCGACAAAGCGTGGTACGCCGCCCCCCGCGACGCTACGGACGGGCTCAGCCGGTGGGAAGAGCGCCGTTCACAGGCGGTGTGGACGGGCCCACTCGAACCTGTGGGTAAGGGCGGGTTCGATGTGCACAGGCTGGGTATACGTCTGTGGACGAGCGGTTCAGCCGGTGCTCTCCAGCCCACCCTGACCTGCCCTGTTGCTTGCCCCCAGGTGTGGAGAAAAGAAACTTGTCCACCAAAATGGGCGCCGATGCCAACTCGTCCCGCTGGTGAGACCACCGCTGCCGTCTCGTCGGCGCGAGAACGCAACCGTGCTCAAGACCGAGAGATCGCTCGGCTAGCCGTCCCGGCTTTCGCTGCCCTCATCTCTGAGCCGCTGTTCCTGCTGGCCGACGCCGCGATCGTCGGGCACCTCGGCACTCCCCAGCTGGCCGCTCTCGGCATCGCCGGAACCATCGTGCAGACCGCCATCGGCCTGTTCATCTTTCTCGCCTACGGCACCACCTCGACAGTCGCGCGCAACCTTGGTGCCGGTGATCGCCGCGCCGCGCTCGCGGGCGGCATCGACGGGCTGTGGCTGGCGCTGCTGATCGGCGCCCTCGTGGGCGCCTTCACCGTCGCCGTCAGCCCGGGCCTCGTCGACGCCTTCAACCCCTCCCCCGATGTGCGGAACCTGGCCCTCATCTACCTCCGGATCGCCGCCTGCGGCATCCCCGCGCTGCTCCTCATGTACGCCGCCACGGGCGTGCTGCGCGGCCTCCAAGACACCCGCACGCCGCTCGCGATCGCCGTAGCTGCGAACCTGGCCAACATCGGCCTCAACCTATTGTTCGTCTACGGCCTCGGCTGGGGCATCGCTGGGTCCGCGCTCGGCAGCCTGGTTGCCCAGGGTGTCGCGGCGCTGGTGATAGCCGCGGTGGTCGTGCGGGCGGCCCGGCGGCACGGCGCTTCGCTGGTCCCGCGCGCGCCCGGCGTACGGGCGGCCTGGCGGGCCGGCATCCCGCTGATCGTGCGCACCCTGACCCTGCGTGCGGCGCTCGTGCTGACGACGTACGTCGCCGTGTCGATCTCGACCACCTCGGTCGCCGCCCACCAGGTCGCATTCACGGTCTGGACTTTCCTCGCTTTCGCTCTGGACGCGATCGCGATCGCCGGCCAGGCGATCACCGGTCGGCTGCTCGGCGCGAGTGACGCGGCGGCCACCCGGGCTGCCACCCGGCGGATGATGTTGTGGGGCGTCGTGGCCGGAGTGGTGCTGGGGACGCTGCTGGTCGTGACGCGGCCTCTCGTCGTACCTCTGTTCAGTCCGGACGCCGATGTGCAGCGGCTGCTGTCCGCAGTTCTGCTCGTGGCGGCGCTGGCCCAGCCGGTCGCCGGGGTCGTCTTCGTGCTAGACGGGGTGCTGATCGGCGCTGGCGACGGGCGCTACCTGGCGTGGGCCGGGGTGGTGAACCTCGTGGCGTTCGCGCCGATGGCTCTTGCGGTCGGCTGGCTCGGCGGCGGCTTGACCTTGCTCTGGTGGGCATTTGCCGGCTTCATGCTGATGCGGATGGCCACCCTGCTGTGGCGGGAGCGAGGCGACGCCTGGCTGGTGCTGGGCGCAAGCCGGAGCTGATCCGCTGCTCTGCGTGGGCTTGGTGTCCACACAGGCGGTGTTGCCATCCGGCCAGGTCGCCAGTGGACGGTGCGCTGCTTGCGACTAGGTGGGGACGACCTCGAGATTGACTGTCGCGGACACCTCGTCGTGAACCTTGACCGTCACCTGGTGGGCGCCGAGGGACTTGATCGGCCTGTCGACAAAAATGCGGCGCTTGTCGATGTCGGGACCACCGCAGTTTTTGACCGCATCGACGATGTCGGTCACCGTCACCGCCCCGAAGAGGCGGCCACCGCCGCCGGCCTGAGTGGGCACCGACACCTGCAGTTCCTCGAGCTGGCGCTTGATCTCCTCGGCTCGACCGAGGTCGTTGACCACACGCACGGAGCGTGCCTTCTTGATCGAGTCGATCTGCTTCTCGGCGCCCCGGGTCCAGCGGATGGCGAACCCGCGGGGCATGAGGTAGTTGCGGCCGTAACCGTCCTTGACCTCGACCACGTCGCCGGGAGCGCCGAGGTTGGAAACTTCCTGCGTCAAGATCAGCTTCATCGCGTGGTGTCCTCTCAGCGCGCAGTCGAGGTGTAGGGCAGTAACGCCATCTCGCGCGCGTTCTTGACCGCGATGGCGACGTCTCGCTGATGCTGCACGCAGTTGCCGGTCACCCGGCGCGCCCGGATCTTGCCGCGGTCAGAGATGAACTTGCGCAACAAGGTGGTGTCCTTGTAGTCGACGCCGGTGGCTTTGTCCTTGCAGAAGGCGCAGACCTTCTTCTTCGGCTTGCGCAGAACTGGTTTGGCCATTGTGGTGCTCCTTACGATGAGCCCGGCGACCGCCGGAATGGTCTGGTCAGTGGAGGCTTAGAACGGTGGCTCGTCTGGTGATCCGCTGGTCTGGGTGGCCCATGGGTCGGTACCGCCCGAGGAGCCGCCGACGGGAGCCGGCGTCGCCCACGGATCATTGGTGTTACCGTCTCCGCCGCCGCCTCTGGCCGCGCCGCCTCCGCCGTAGTTCGACCCGCTGCTGTCGCCGCCTGAGCGGCTCGCCTTCGTCACCTTGGCGGTGGCGCTCTTGAGGCTCGGGCCGACCTCGTCGACGTCGATCTCGAACACCGTACGCTTCTCGCCCTCGCGGGTCTCGAAGCTGCGCGACTTCAGCCGCCCGGTGACGATGACGCGCATGCCACGCTGCAGCGACTCAGCGGCGTTCTCTGCCGCCTGCCGCCACACGGCGCAGCTCAGGAACAGCGTCTCAGCGTCCTTCCACTCGCTCGTCTGCTTGTCAAAGGTGCGAGGGGTGGACGCGATGCGGAAGTTGGCCACCGCGGCGCCGGACGGGGTGAAGCGTAGGTCGGGATCGTCGACAAGGTTGCCGATGATCGTGATAGTGGTTTCGCCTGCCATCTGACAGCCTCCCAGGTAGGTCAGTTCAAGGGGAACGACCG
>JAABUR0100004576.1_pt1 | contig 18382 bp, 16 predicted proteins | sample 5560091 | NCBI WGS metagenome assembly JAABUR01 (sample SAMN10711879, study PRJNA513375) | rock metagenome | isolation source: Antarctica rocks | place: Antarctica: Victoria Land, University Valley sud | reverse complement strand
CCGTCGAAGAAGCCCTGCAGATCCGTGACGCCCAAGACGGTGAGGTCGTCGTCGTCACGGTCGGCCCCGAGGTGGCTCGCGCGGCAATCCTGAGGTCGCTGCAGATGGGGGCGGACGCCGGCGTGCATGTGCTCGACGACGCCATCCGCGGCTCGGACTCGGTGGGCACGAGCCTGGTCTTGGCCAAGGCCGTCGAGCGGCAGGACGCCGACCTGGTGCTGTGTGGCATGGCGTCCACCGACGGCGGCATGAGCGTGGTTCCCGCCATGCTGGCCGAGCGGCTTGGTTTGCCCCAGATCACCTTCGCCTCGGAGGTGACCATGGAAGGCTCGACGGTGCGCATCCGACGCGATGGCGACGCCGCCACCGAGATCATCGAGGCGACCGTGCCGCTCCTGCTCAGCGTCACCGACCAGTGCAACGAGCCGCGCTACCCGTCGTTCAAGGGGATCATGGCGGCGAAGAAGAAGCCGGTCGAGACCCTCGCCCTGGCAGACCTGGGAGTTGCCGCCGACGAGGTTGGCCTCGACGCCGCGTGGACTCGAGTTGACGGCTTTTCGGAGCGACCGCCTCGGTCCTCCGGCACGATCGTGACCGACGACGACGGTTCGGGAGCTGACGGGCTCGTGAGCTTCCTCGTCGGGCAGAAGTTCATCTAGACGATTGAGGGGCTGTCCGTGAGCGAGATCCTCGTCCTTGTCGACCATGCCGACGGCTTGGTCCGCAAGACAACTGCTGAGCTGTTGACCTTCGCCCGCCGTCTTGGCAGCCCCTCGGCAGTCTTCATCGGCTCGGGCCTCGAGTCGGCCCGCAACGCGCTGAAGCAGTACGGCGCCGACAAGGTCTACGTTCTCGACTCGGCTGACCTTTCCGACTACCTGGTGGTCCCAAAGGCGGAAGCGTTGGCTCACCTGGTTCAGACCAAGCAGCCGGGGGCCGTCCTGCTGCCGTCGAACGCCGAAGGCAAGGAGATCGCGGGAAGGTTGGCTATCAAGACGGGTTCTGGGCTCATCACCGACGCGGTCGACGTCGTGGCCGAGGGCGGCGGTCTCTCGACCACGCAGTCGGTGTTCGCCGGGAACTACACGGTGAGCTCGACCGTCACCCACGGCACTCCGATCGTCACCGTCAAGCCCAACTCCACGACGCCCGAGCCGGTCGAAGGGGCGGCTGCTGAGGAGCGCATCGACATCGTGCTCAGCGAGCTCGCCAAGACCGCCAGAGTCGTGGAGCGCAAGCCCCGCGAGGCGACCGGTCGCCCAGAGCTCACCGAGGCGGCGATCGTGGTGTCGGGTGGACGCGGGACGGGCGGCAACTTCGAGCCGGTCGAGAAGTTCGCCGACGCACTCGGAGCCGCGGTCGGTGCCTCGCGAGCGGCGGTTGACTCCGGGTGGTACCCGCATGCCTACCAGATCGGACAGACCGGCAAGACGGTGTCGCCCCAGTTGTACGTCGCGACTGGGATCTCCGGTGCGATCCAGCACCGCGCCGGAATGCAGACGTCCAAGACGATCGTGGCGGTCAACAAGGACGAGGAGGCCCCGATCTTCGAGCTCGTCGACTTCGGCGTCGTCGGCGACCTGCACACGGTCCTTCCTGCCGCCACCGCGCAGGTGCAGGCACGCAAGGGCTGACCGCTCGGATGGGGCTGCGGGTGATGGTCATGGGAGTTTCCGGGTCGGGCAAGAGCACGGTCGGTGAGCTGCTGGCGCAGCGCCTCGAGGTGCAGTACGCCGACGGCGACGACTTCCACAGTGAGGCCAGCCGCGCGAAGCTCGAAGCTGGAGTCCCTCTCGCAGACGAGGACCGGTGGCCGTGGTTGAACGACATCGGTCGGTGGCTCGCCCGACGCAAGGCCACCGGGGCAGTGGTCACCTGTTCGGCTCTGAAACGGCAGTACCGAGACGTCATCCGCGCGCTGGTGCCCGACGTAGAGCTGCTGTACTGCGAGGGCAGCCTCGAGCTGATCACCGAACGGGTCGCGAACCGGTCGGACCACCTCATGCCCGCGTCGCTCCTCGAGTCACAGTTTCAGGAGCTCGAAACCCCGGGCGATGACGAGCGCGCCGTTACCGAAAATGTCGCGCAGGCCCCTGAGGCCATCGTCGACCACTTCGTGACCCAAGTACTGCGTCGCCGCGCGGGCGGGGATCACAGTTGAGGTCGCGCGTGCCTGCCCAGCCTGACCCCGCAGTCCAGGCTGGGTACGCGCGCGATCTTGAGCCGGAGAAACTGGCCTTCCAGCGGCTCTACGGGCCGTGGCGGCCGTTCTCCATCCAGGAGGCCGCGGCGGTCTTCGGCTCACTGGACATCCCGTGGTGGGTCGCGGGCGGGTACGCCGTCGAAGCCTTCACCGGCGCAGAGCGAGAGCATGAGGACATCGACGTCTCAGTGTTTCGCCGCGACCTCGAGCGGTTGAGGACAGGGCTCAAGGACCGGTATCACGTGTGGGCGGCGGGGCCCGGTGGTCTGTGTCCGCTCGATGACGCGCAGATGATGATGCCGCAAGAGGCCGACCAGGTGTGGCTTCGCGAGCACGCCCTTGCCCCTTGGCGGGCCGACGTCTTGCTCAACCCCGATCGGGACGGGGCCTGGGTCTCTCGTCGAGACCGCGGCTTCGCCGCTCCACTCGACGAGGTCACGTGGAGCCGCGACGACGTCCGGTACCTCAGGCCAGAGATCGTTCTCGCCTTCAAGGCGAAGCGCGCTCGCCCGAAGGACGAGCTCGACTTCGCCGCGGCGGAACCGCTGCTCGATGCGAAAGCGCGCGCCTGGCTCCGCGACTACCTGACCCGGTGCGAGCCGGAGAACCGCTGGCTGGCCAGGCTTTAGGCCAGTGCTTCGCCGAGCCAAAAGGCTCTTGGGAGATGGCTTACGCTGGCAGGGCAATGAATGCCACCCGGTCACCTGTGGCTTACCTAGACCACGCCGCCACCACCTCCGTCTACCCGGAGGTCATCGCGGCGATGACCTCACAACTGGCGCGCCTTGGTAACGCCTCCTCGCTGCACGGGTCGGGGAGAGCGGCTCGTCGTGTCGTCGAGGAGTCCCGGGAGACGTTGGCCGCCGTACTCAACGCCCGCCCTTCAGAGGTGGTCTTCACCTCTGGTGGCACGGAGGCCAACAACTTGGCGGTCAAGGGTTTCTTCTGGGCCCGGCGTCGGGCCGATCCCCGCCGTACCCGAATCCTGTCCACCGCCATCGAGCACCACGCGGTCCTGGACCCGCTGCACTGGCTGGCCACCGAAGCGGGGGCGACCGTGGATCTGCTGCCCGTGGACGACGACGCCCGACTCGACCTCGGGGCACTGCAACGTGCGATCGACCAAGACCCGGCAAGCGTTGCCCTGGTCACTGTCATGCACGCCAACAACGAGGTTGGGACGCTGCAGACGATCGAGCAGGTGTCTGCGCTGGCGGCCCACCACGGCATCCCAGTGCACACCGACGCTGTGCAGTCGATGGGCCAGGTTCCGCTGGACTTCTCGGCCTTGGGAGTGGACGCGATGACGCTGTCCGGCCACAAGATCGGAGGGCCTTTCGGCGTCGGCGCGCTGCTGCTGCGCCGGGAGGCCGAGCTCGTGGCGCTGCTGCACGGAGGGGGTCAAGAGCGTGACGTGCGGTCCGGGACGATCGACGCACCCGCCATCGTCGGGTTCGCCGTCGCCGCCGAGCTGGCGGTGAAGGGACAGCCGGAGCGAGCCGACAGCCTCGCCGCTCTGCGCGACGAGCTGATCGCGGGGGTCCTGGACGCCGTACCCGATGCTCGCCTGAACGGCCGGCCAGGCCAGGGTCGGCTCCCTGGCAACGCTCACTTCTCGTTCCCCGGATGCGAAGGCGATTCGCTCCTGATGCTGCTCGACGCTCAAGGCGTGGAGTGCTCAACGGGGTCGGCGTGCTCCGCCGGCGTGCCGCAGGCGTCCCACGTGCTGCTGGCGATGGGCCGTGACGAGGCCACCGCTCGGGGGTCGCTGCGGTTCTCCCTCGGCCACACCTCGACGGCGGCTGACGTCGAACGGGGAGTGCGAGCGATCGGCCCGGCGGTTCAGCGCGCCCGGCTGGCCGGCGCAACCTCGGCGGGGAGCAGACCGTGAAGGTTCTTGCCGCGATGTCGGGCGGTGTGGACTCGGCAGTCGCTGCCGCCAGAGCGGCAGCGGCCGGGCACGACGTCACCGGCATCCACCTCGCGCTGTCGCGCAACCCTAAGTCCTACCGCAGTGGCGCGCGAGGCTGCTGCACGATCGAGGATGCCAACGACGCGCGGCGGGCGGCCGACGTCATCGGCATCCCGTTCTACGTCTGGGACCTCAGCGACTCCTTCCATGAAGCGGTCGTCGAGGACTTCGTGAGCGAGTACGCCCAGGGGCGGACGCCCAACCCGTGCCTTCGGTGCAACGAGAAGGTCAAGTTCGCGGCCGTGCTCGACAAGGCGGTCGCCTTGGGTTTCGACAAGGTGGTCACGGGGCACTACGCGCAGCTGCGTCCCGGGCCGGACGGCGATATCGAGATGCACCGGGCCGTCGATGCAGACAAGGACCAGTCCTACGTCCTCGGCGTGCTGACCCAAGAACAGCTCGAGCACTCGATGCTTCCGCTCGGGGGCTCGACCAAGCCGCAGGTGCGAGCAGAAGCCCGGGCGCGCGGCCTGTCGGTCGCCGCCAAGCCTGACAGCCACGACATCTGCTTCATCTCCGACGGCGACACCGCCGGCTGGTTGCGCGAAAAGATCGGTGCGGCTCGTGGTGACATCGTCGACACGACAGGTGCGGTGCTGGGCAGTCACGAGGGCGCCTTCGGCTTCACCATCGGTCAGCGGCGCGGGCTCCGGCTCGACCGGCCGGCGCCAGATGGCCGTCCCCGCTACGTGCTTGACATCGAGCCGGTGTCGCAGCGGGTCACCGTCGGTCCGCGCGAGGAGCTGGCTGTCGACTCGATCGTCGGCGTCAAACCTCGCTGGTGTGGATCCCCACCGGCGCACGAGTTCGCGTGCACGGTGCAGTTGCGAGCCCATGGTGAGCAGCACCGAGCAGTCGTCCGGCTGTTGGCGGAGTCCGTGGAGATCGACCTGCTCGACCAAGCCATCGGAATCGCCCCTGGGCAGGCCGCGGTGCTGTACGCCGGGACTCGCGTCGTCGGCAGCGCAACGATCGCGCGGGCACATCGCCGTACCCCCGTCTGAGGCCTCCGGATGGTCGAGCCTGTCGAGACCACCATCGGGCGAAACCTCGCGTGCATCGGGGGAGAACCGTTGAGCGGTTACGGTATGCGCCATGACCCAACCCGGCGAGCCGACGAAACCTGACACGGTCTCCTTCGGTAACGCAGGCGGGAGTCAACCGGAGCGCGGACGTCCTGTCGTCCAACCCCGACCACCGGCTGAATCCCGCCAACCGCTCAAGCCAGCCGGAAGCTCCAGCCAACCAGCCCTGGATCCCACCCGGTGGGCGCTGGTGGCTGTTGCCCTCTTCACAGTGATCGCATTGGTGGTTGCTGTGGTCGCGTTGGTCCGCAGCGGCGATTCCGACTCCTCGACTCTTCCTGCCGTCGAGACGCATGAGCTTTCCCAGGATCAGGCGGCGTGCTTGCGCTTCGGCCTAGTCGAGAGAAGGTTCGACCTCACCGTTCCGCTTCGCCAAGGAAGGGAAAGTTCCGTTCTCAGGCCCGGCTTGCTGCGGGCGCTTGATAGCGAGCTCGCGGCTGTCGACGCCATCGCGGCGAACTATCCAGAAGCGGACTACCGGATCATTGACGCATTCGCCGACGTCGGCGACGAGTCAGCTGCTCTGCTGGCGGGAAATGCCACCTATATCAACTCGGTAAGCGAATCCCTCGGCCATCGCAAAGAGGCCGTCAGCGCCGCCCGGGACGTTTGTCTCGAGGTCGCAGGGTTCGACACCGTGGACATGACCCCAGCCGGCTGACCTGTCGCGTGAAAGGGTGTGTTGTGGCGCTGCGGACGAAGAGACAATGGTGGGGCGTCCAACTCGACGCACCGGACGGGCGTGAGCTGGCGCACTTCTATGCGAGGCTCCTGAGCTGGCAGATCTTCAACGAAAACGAGAGGGGCGCCACCGTCGCACCGTCGGAGGACGCCGGCTACAACCTCGCGTTCGAGACCGAGGAGCACTACGTCCGACCGGTCTGGCCGACCGAGGAGGGCAAGCCGCAGATGATGATGCACCTCGATGTCGAAGTCGACGATCTAGAGGAAGCGGTGGCGTACGCCGTCAGCGTGGGTGCGGAGGTGGCGGCGTACCAGCCGCAGGAAACGGTGCGCGTGATGCTCGATCCCGCCGGGCACCCGTTCTGCCTCTACCTCGACACCGACGACGCCTGAGCAGCGACTTTTCGACCAGCCGGTTGCGCATAGGGTCGTTCCCGTGGCCAACGCAGCGACAGGTGTCGGGTCGATGCCGGGGGAGGACTACTCCGAGAGCACCCGGGTAGTGCTTGGCGAGCTGGGAGACCTCCCACACGTCGTTGAGCTTCCGTCTCGGGGGCCGACCGCCTCAATGATCGGACGGACGCTAGCCCTGGTGAGCGAGCTCGGTGCAGATCTGCAGCCAGCCGGCTGGCGGCTGACGGATTCCCCTGGACTTGACCACCGACGGGCAAAGTCGTTGCTCGGCCACGACCTCGATGTCACCGAGGAGCTTGCCCAGGGCCACTCCGGGCGCTTCAAGGTGCAGGTGGCCGGCCCGTGGACGTTGGCCGCCACAGTCGAACGCCAGCGCGGTGACAAGGTGCTCTCCGACTTCGGGGCGCGACGCGACCTCGCCCAGGCACTTGCGGAAGGAGTCGGTGACCACGTCGCAGCAGTGCAGCGCCGCATCCCGGGAGCGGAGATCGTCGTACAGGTCGACGAGCCGTCGCTCCCCGCGGTGCTTGGGGGCGGCATCGCCACAGCCAGCGGGTTTCACAGGCACCGAGCCGTGACTCCGGCCGACGCGGCGCGGGCACTCGACTGGGTCCTGACAGCTGCGGCGTCGGCCGGTGCCAGCACGGTCGTGCACTGCTGCGCTCCCGAACTGCCCTTCGCGCTGTTGGCACAGACATCGGCCGACGCTGTGTCATTCGACCTGGGGCTGTTCTCGCCGGCGTCCTACGACGCCCTCGGCGGGTGGGTGGACGACGACCGTGGCGTCTGGCTCGGTGTCGTGCCTACGACGGGATCCGAGGTTCCACCGAGCGAAGCGGACGTTACCCGTGAGGTGCTCTCATGGTGGTCCCACGTTGGCCACTCAGAGCTGGAGACCCGCCCACCGACGACCCTGACACCAACCTGTGGGCTGGCCAAAGCCACCCCGGCCTGGGCCCGAGCGGCCCTCGGCCTGTGCTCGCGGGTGGCCAGGAATCTGTCGGTCGAGCAGGGCAGAATGGGCGGATGAGCGAGACGGCTTCAGCCCGGCCAGCTGTGCCGCCAACCGCAGCCCGCGAGCGTCATAGCGAGCTGGCCGAGGCCATCGACGGTCACCGGTGGCGTTACTACGTCCTCGACACGCCGACGGTCAGTGATGGGGAGTTCGACGCGCTGATGCGCGAGCTGGGGGGCCTCGAAGACAACTACCCGGAGCTGCGCACGCCCGATTCTCCGACTCAGCACGTCGGAGGTGCGGTGTCGACGATGTTCACCCCGGTCGAGCACGCCGAACCGATGATGAGCCTTGACAACGCCTTCTCGCCCGAGGAGCTGGCGGCGTGGGTCTCCCGGGTGGAACGTGACATCGGTGCCGGAGTGGAGTACTTGTGCGAGCTCAAGGTCGACGGGCTCGCGATCAACCTGACCTACGAACGCGGCCGCTTGATCCGAGGGGCCACCCGCGGCGACGGGCGCTCAGGCGAGGACGTCACCCCCAACGTGCGGACGATCGACGGCGTCCCCCATCGGCTGGCTCTCAGCGCCGACTGGCCCGTGCCAGAGTTCGTCGAGGTGCGCGGTGAGGTGTTCTTCCCGGTCAAGGCGTTCGAGAGGTTGAATGCGACGCTCGTAGAGGCAGCCAAGCCGCCCTTCTCCAACCCCCGCAACGCCGCAGCCGGCTCGCTGCGCCAGAAGGATCCCCGGGTGAGCGCCACGCGGCCGTTGCGGTTGGTGTGTCACGGGCTAGGTGCTCGGCGTGGCTTCGAACCCGAGCGTCAGTCGCAGTCGTATGCCGCGTTGCAGGCGTGGGGGTTGCCGATCAGTGATTGCGCCACGGTGCTGGGCTCGCTCGACGACGTACAACAGTTCATCGACCACTATCGCGAGCACCGCCACGACGTCGAGCACGAGATCGACGGTGTCGTCGTCAAGGTCGACCAGGTGGCGCTGCAACGCCGGCTGGGCTCGACGTCTCGAGCGCCGCGCTGGGCGATCGCGTTCAAGTACCCCCCTGAAGAGGTGACGACCAAGCTGCTCGACATCGCCGTCAACGTGGGCCGGACCGGACGAGTCACGCCGTTCGCGCGGATGCAACCCGTGCGGGTGGCTGGCTCCACCGTCGAGTTGGCCACGCTGCACAACGAGTCGGAGGTTCGCCGCAAGGGTGTCCTGATCGGTGACACCGTTGTGCTCCGCAAGGCCGGTGACGTGATCCCTGAAGTCGTCGGCCCGATCGTGGAGCTGCGCACCGGCGACGAACGCGAGTTCGTCATGCCGACGTCTTGTCCCTCGTGTGGCACTGCGCTGGCGCCGGCCAAAGAGGGCGACGCCGACATCAGGTGCCCCAATACGCGGTCATGCCCGGCCCAGCTGCGCGAGCGGGTCTTTCATGTGGCGGGCCGCGGTGCCTTCGACATCGAGGTGCTCGGCTTCGAGGCCGCATCAGCGCTGCTCGAGGCTGGCTTGATCAGCGACGAGGGTGACCTTTTCTCGCTCGACGAGCCGGGGTTGTTGACCGTGCCGTTGTTCACCAAGCAGGACGGCGCCCTGTCGGCCAACGGGGCCCGGCTGCTGGCGAATTTCGAGACTGCCAAGCAGCAGCCGCTGTGGCGGGTGCTGGTGGCTCTGTCGATCCGACACGTCGGCCCAACCGCGGCACGAGCACTGGCGGCCAAGTTCGGTTCGCAGCAGGCGCTGGAGGCCGCCTCAGTCGACGAGATCGCCTCCACCGACGGGGTGGGTCGCACGATTGCTGAGTCGATCAGCGAGTGGTTCGAGGTCCCTTGGCACCGAGAGGTGGTGCGCAAGTGGCGCGAGGCGGGCGTCCGGATGGCCGACGAGCGCGACGACTCGATCCCGCGAACTCTGGAGGGGCTGTCGATCGTGGTGACGGGGTCACTCGACGGGTGGTCGCGCGACCAGGCCAAGGAGGCGATCCTCACTCGCGGTGGGAAGGCCAGCTCGGCGGTGTCGAAGAGCACCGCATTCGTCATCGTCGGCGAGGCGCCAGGGTCCAAGGCTGACAAGGCGGTCTCGTTGAAGGTTCCCATGCTCGACGAAGACGGCTTCGCCGTTCTGCTCGGTGAGGGGCCCGACGCGGCCCGCGAGGTCGCTCAGGTGGGAGACCCGTGACGCCTCCTGCGCCTCGTGATCCGGCCGAGGGAGCGCGGTCAGACCTTCCGGGCGGTATCGACCCCCGCGGGGTCCCACGCCCAGGCGGGGGTCATGACACCTTTGTTGTCACTGCCGCTGTCGTGGTTGCCCTGTTGGCGCTGGCGTTCACTCTCGGCTGGATCGTCTACCATCAGCTCGTCACCGGTTGAGTCGGTTCAGTCGCAGGGGTAGCCGCCTTCCTCCCAACCAGCCTCTTGCTCAAACCGGTTCTCGCAGGGGTCAAAGCCCTCGCGGATGTACTCGTAGATGAAGCGGTAGTAGCCGTAGTACGCCCACTGCTCGGAATGGATCCGCTCGTGACCGAGGAGCGGGCCGAGAGGTACGCCGTTCAGCGTGTCCTGCGTGACGGCGGCGCGCAGCACCGCTGCTGGGTCGTCGTGAGACCCGTTGGTGACGAACATCTCTCCCCAGGTGACTCCGCCTCTCACCGAGAACAGGTCGATGAGGTTGGGGAGTCCGAGGTCGGAGTCTCCGGCCGCCGTCATCAGGATGCCCTCGGGTGTGGCCACGATCGCGCCCCCGTTGTCGAGGACCAGCGACACGTCACTTTGTTGCCACAGAGGTCCGTCGTACGTCCAGTTGTTGGCATCACGTCGGGCCTCGGAGTAACTCGGTTGACGGCCGTTGATCAGTTCGACGGCCCGGGCGATCTCCTTGGCGCCCTCGTCGTCGTCAAGCAAGAAGTAGGGGTGGCCTTCGGGGGTCCGGAAGATGTCCAACCCGTCGAGGATCTTGAACGTCTCGGCCGTGACTCCCTCCTGCTCGGCGCGGCGGACCATCTCGAGGGGCGGGACCCCCGAGAGCATCGTCCACCAGATCCACTCGCGATACAGGTCGGGCGGCTCACCCGCGAGCAAGCCGGCGTCTTGCAGCGTCGTAACGAAGCCGTCGACCAGTCGGCTCCGCTGGGCCTCGCTCAGACCGAGCAGGAAGGTCGTGTAGGCGGCGTTGGTGAACTGGTCGGGATGCGCCAACAGATAGTCGACGAGCTCTCGCTGCGCTGACTCGGGCATCGCGATGTCGTCCAGGCCGTAGCTCGGGTAGACGATCATGGCGTAGGGGGGAAGCGCCCCGGCTCTCCACATGCTTTGTACGTCGGACAGGTTGGGACCCCGGTCGAGCATCGCGGCGATCTCGGTGGCCCTGTCGTCGAGGTTCCCGTCGAGACGGTTGTACTCGGCGGTGAGCTCACGGATCAGCGCTGCCCTGGCGGCGCTGAAAGCTGTCGTGTAAGCGTCGTTGGCCTGCTGGCGCTCCTGCTGCGTCGCGGTAGAGCCCGGGTCGTCGTACGTCACGCCGAAGTTGTTGTCGGCAGCGGTCCGGTAAGCGCTGTTGAGACGGGCCACCGAGCGGGGACTGATGCTGCTGTAGTTGAACGTGTCGATGCCGAGGCTGAAAAGCTCGAGGCATCCGGCAGCGAACTCGGCCTCCTGCTCTACGGCGCTCGCCGTGGTGATTGCTTCCGTGGGCGCGTCGGCGATCGTGTCTCTGAGGGTGCCGGCCACGGCCGCGACGGCCTGCCGATGGTCGGACTCGACCTGGTCGGCCAGTCTCTTGATGGCTGAGGCGCGGTTGCGGGTGGCGTCTGCGGCGCTCTTGACCTGCCCAGCGGGAACCGGGTAGTACTCGAAGAGCTCGTAGAAGTACACCTCTGCCCTCCTGACGACCAACTTTGCTGCTAGCGATGCCTGACGATAGTCCCGGCCGGGGTCATGCCTGGTCAGCGTCACCTTGACTAGGGTGCGATGCAGACGGCTCTTGCTCCACGGCCCGAGTCGGTCGGCGAGGAGCGTGATGAGCACCAGCAGCGGCGGCTTGGCCAGACCGCGTCGTGGCGTCTGGCTGGCGGTGGCCGCAGCGTTGGTCAGCGCATGCTTGCCGGGTGAGCCGGTGCGCATCAGCGCCGTCCGGATCGAGGACGGCCAGCTGCGCTACTTGCTGGGTGACGAATGTGAAGGTGTCACCACCGTGACCGTCGACCTGATGGACGACGACGGCGAACAGCTGAAGGCTGTCGACACCTGGTCCGTCTCGTCGGTGAACGACTCAGGTGCCGTACTGAGCGGGCTGACGGTCGGCGCGACGCCGGACGGCTTCACGGAGACCGACGCTCTCAGGCGATCTCCTTCCGACGTCGACGTGGTGCTGGTCACCCTCGACTCGCCAGACTCGCAGTCACGTAGCTCCGCCCAGATGAGCACACTTCGCGACGAAGCAGCCGAGCATCCCGGCGAGTGGTACGTCAAAAGCGAGGGCTGGAAGACGGAACAGGAGTTCTTGGATCTGATCGACCCAGGCGCCGGTGCCTATCCAGGCTGCCCTCCCTGAGTCGTACTCCCGGTTCAGGCGCTGAGCGCGGTGTCCAGCCTCAGTGTCGGGAGCACCCAAAGCGTGACTCTAGGATTGCGGCCATGGCTGAGCCCGTTGCGTCGTCGAGACCGACAGTCTCAATGACCCGCGACGAGGTCGCTCGGCTGGCCCAGCTGGCCCGGATCGACCTCAGCGACGCAGAGCTCGACCACCTCGCCCCACAGCTGGCGGTGATCGTCGAGTCAGTCGCCGTGATCAGCTCGGTCGCCGCCGACGAGGTGCCCGGCACGTCCCACCCACTCCCGCTCCGCAATGTCTCCCGACCTGACGTGGTGCGGCCGAGTCTGTCGCGCGAAGAGGTGCTGGCCGGGGCGCCAGAGGTGGAGCAAGAGCGGTTCAGCGTCCCGCGCATCCTCGGAGAAGAGGCGTGAGCGACCTGATCCGCCTGTCCGCCTCGGCGCTCGCCACCGCGTTGCGTGCCGGTGACGTCAGCTCGGTCGAGGTGACGCGTGCTCATCTCGAGCGCATCGAGGCGGTCGACCCAGCGGTGCACGCCTTCCTCCACGTAGACGCCGACGGCGCCTTGCAGCAGGCCCAAGCCGCCGACGAGAGGCTCGCCGCGGGTGACGACACCGCGCTGCTCGGCGTACCCATCGCCGTCAAGGACATCGTCGTGACCCGCGGACTGCCCACCACCTGTGGCTCGAGGATGCTGGAGGGCTGGATACCGCCGTACGACGCCACGCTGGTGACGTCTTTGCGCGCGGCAGGCATGCCTCTGCTGGGCAAGACCAACATGGACGAGTTCGCGATGGGTAGCTCCACCGAGTACTCCGCCTACGGTCCCACCCGCAACCCGTGGGATCTCGACCGCATCCCCGGCGGATCAGGTGGCGGCTCCTCGGCCGCCGTGACGGCGTTCGAGGCCCCGTTGGCGGTCGGCACCGACACCGGTGGGTCGATCCGGCAACCGGGGGCGGTGACAGGCACCGTGGGGGTCAAGCCGACGTACGGCGGGGTCTCCCGCTACGGTCTGGTCGCGCTCGCCAGCAGCCTCGACCAGGCCGGCCCGGTCGCCCGCACGGTGCTCGACGCGGCGCTGTTGCACGACGTGATCGGCGGTCACGACCTGATGGACTCGACAAGCATCGACGTGCAGTGGCCGTCGATGGCGGCGGCGGCGCGCGAGGGCGACCTAGCCGGGCTGCGGGTCGGCGTGGTCAAGGAGCTCGGAGGCGAGGGCTACCAGCGCGGGGTACGCGACCGCTTCGACGAGGCGGTCGGCCTGCTCGTCGGCGCCGGCGCCGACGTCGTCGAGGTGTCGTGTCCGCACTTCGAGTACGCCTTAGCGGCGTACTACCTGATCTTGCCCAGTGAGGCCAGCAGCAACCTCGCCAAGTTCGACGCGATGCGCTACGGGTTGCGGGTGCTGCCCGACGGTGTGGCCGCACCGAGCGCCGAGCAAGTCATGGAGGCGACTCGGGAGGCCGGCTTCGGGGACGAGGTGAAGCGCCGGATCATCCTCGGCACGTTCGCGCTGTCCAGTGGCTACTACGACGCCTACTACGGGCAGGCACAGCGGGTTCGGACGCTGATCTCCCGCGACTTCGCCGCGGCGTTCGAGCAGGTCGACGTGCTGCTGTCACCGACCGCCCCGACCACCGCCTTCAGGATCGGCGAGAAGCTCGACGACCCGCTGGCGATGTACCTCAACGACATCGCAACGATCCCGGCCAACCTGGCTGGGGTGCCGGGGCTCTCACTGCCGAGCGGGCTGGCCGACGAGGACGGCCTGCCCACCGGCATCCAAATCCTGGCCCCCGCGCTCGAAGACGCCCGGCTCTACCAGGTGGGAGCGCGTCTCGAGGCGATGCTGCAGGAGCGGTGGGGCGGCGCGCTGCTCGATCGGGCGCCTGAGCTGGAGGTCCGGTGACAGCGGTGTCGACAGGCTCGACCCAAGGGCTCCCGACGGGCCCGACAGGCGCTGCTGAACTGATGGCGTTCGACGACGCGCTGGAGCGCTTCGACCCGGTGCTGGGGCTCGAGGTGCACGTCGAGCTCAACACGGCGTCGAAGATGTTCTGCGGCTGCAGCACGGTGTTCGGCAACGAGCCCAACACCCAGACCTGCCCGGTGTGCCTGGGGTTGCCGGGCGCGCTACCGGTTGTCAACGCATCGGCTGTCGAGTCCGCGATCCGCATCGGCCTCGCCCTGAACTGTGACATCGCGCCGCAGTGCCGCTTCGCGCGCAAGAACTACTTCTACCCCGACATGCCGAAGAACTTCCAGACATCGCAGTACGACGAGCCGATCGCCTTCGACGGCCACACCGACGTCGACGTCGACGGCCAGACGTTCCGGATCCAGATCGAGCGCGCCCACATGGAGGAGGACACGGGCAAGTCGCTGCACGTGGGCGGCGCGACCGGGCGCATCCATGGGGCCCACCACTCCCTTGTGGACTACAACCGCGCCGGCATCCCCCTCGTCGAGATCGTGACCAAGCCGATCGAGGGGACCGGTCGGCTGGTTCCTGTCGTCGCTCGGGCGTACGTCGCCACCCTGCGAGAGCTGCTCCTCGCCCTGGGCGTGTCCGACGTCCGGATGGAGCAGGGGTCCCTGCGCTGCGACGTCAACCTGTCGCTGCGGGAGAGCCCGCAGGCGCCGTTGGGCACTCGCAGCGAGACCAAGAACGTCAACTCGTTGCGCTCGGTGGAGCGGGCGGTGCGTTATGAGGTCTCGCGGCAGGCTGCCCGGCTGGTGAGTGGTCGCAGGGTCGTCCAGGAGACCCGGCACTGGCACGAGGACACCGGTGTCACGACGTCGGGGCGCAGCAAGGAGCAGGCGGAGGACTACCGGTACTTCCCCGAGCCCGACCTGGTGCCGATCGCCCCCGTTGCGACCTATGTCGAGCGGTTGCGGGCGACCCTCCCTGAGCCGCCGGTTGTACGTCGTGCGCGGTTGCAGACCGACTTGGGGTTCTCCGACATCGAGATGCGAGATGTTGTCGGGGCCGGGGCACTCGATGTCATTGCACAGACCGTCGCCGCAGGTGCAAGTCCCTTCGCAGCGAAGAAGTGGTGGCTGTCGGAGCTGGCTCGGCGGGCAAACGACGCGGCGGTAGCCCTCGACGAGCTGGCGATCACTCCGCAGCAGGTCGCAGCGGTCCAGTCCCTGGTCGACGCGGGACGGGTCAACGACAAGCTTGCCCGGCAGGTGCTCGACGGCGTACTCGCCGGTGAAGGATCGCCGGAGGAGGTGGTCAGCGCCCGCGGCCTCGAAGTGGTGTCGGACGAGGGCCAGCTGTCGGCCGCCGTCGACCGTGCCATCGCGACCAACGCCGACGTTGCAGCAAAGATCCGCGCCGGCAAAGTGGCGGCGGCTGGCGCGCTCATCGGCGCCGTGATGAAAGAGATGCGCGGCCAAGCCGACGCGGCCCGAGTGCGCGAGCTGATCCTCGAAAAGCTCAGCTGACCGGCTCCTCGGCAAGGTGGCTGAAGCCGCCATCCGCCGTCGTTTCCCGTCGCGCGTCGGATCGGTCGACCACCGGCCGAAGCCATGAGACGGTGTAACCGATCTGCCCACCCTGCTTGACTGGTGCCGCCCCCGCCTCTCGTGACCCCGGAGAAGATCTCAGATGGCCGACCTGTTCGACGACGACGACGCCGACCTGAGCGTCGTACAGGCGCGCAACGTCGCTGTGCTGGGCTATTCCAGCCAGGGCCGCGCACAAGCACTGTCCCTGCGGGACTCCGGCGTCGACGTGCGAGTCGGGCACATGGAGAGCTCCCGGGAGTGGGGTGATGCGCAGATGGAGGGCCTGCGGGTCGTGACGCCGTACGAGGCCTGCGAAGAAGCCGATCTGGTGGTGGTGCTGACTCCTGATCCCGGGCAGCGCACCCTTTACGCCGAAGCCATCGAGCCGAACCTCGTCGACGGTGATGCGGTGCTCTTCGGACACGGCTTCAACATCCGGTTCGGCTATGTGAAGCCGCCCGACGGGGTCGACGTCATCATGGTCGCCCCGAAGGGGCCAGGGAACCTGGTGCGGCGGGAGTTCGAGGAGGGGCGTGGCGTGCCCGTGCTCGTCGCCGTGGAGCAGGACGCGTCGGGTCAGGCGTGGGACCTGGCCCTTTCATACGCGAAGGCCATCGGCGGCACCCGGGCGGGCGCGATCAAGACAACGTTCGCCGAGGAGACCGAGACACACCTGTTCGGAAGGCAGGCGGTGCTGTGCGGTGGCGTCTCCAGCTTGGTGCAGTCGGGCATCGAGGTGCTCACCGAGGCTGGCTACCAGTCAGAGGTGGCCTACTTCGAGTGCCTGCTCGAGCTCAAGCAGGTCGTCGACCTGATGTACAGCGCAGGCATCGCCGAGCAGCGGCGCTCGGTGGGGGTCAGCGCTGAGTACGGCGACCACACGTCAGGTCGCTATGTGATCGACGACTCGGTGAGGAAGCGGATGCGAGACGTCCTGACCGCGGTCCAAGACGGCTCGTGGGCGGCCGACTTCGTCGCCGACCAGGACGCGGGGGCGCCGCGGCTCAGGTACTTCCGGCAGCGCAGTGAGGTCCACCCGATGGAGCAGACGGGTCGCGAGCTGCGCCAGCTCATGAGCTGGGTCAGGGCGTACGACGACGACCGCACTGAAGGCCGGCTGGGCTAAACTGGCGAGCCCAAAGCCCACACCCTGGGGTCCGGCTGGCCGGCATCGACCTCAGCCCTGCGCCCCCGGGTCGCCTGCCCCGTAAGGACCACACCGCGTGACGAAGCCCGTCGTACTGATCGCCGAGGAGCTGAGCCCGGCCACCGTCGAGGCTCTCGGTCCAGACTTCGACGTCCGCCACTGCAATGGTGCCGATCGATCCGAGCTGCTAGGCGCGATCCCTGCCGCCGACGCCATCCTGGTTCGCAGTGCCACCAAGATCGACGCCGAGGCGCTCGCCTCAGCCCGGCGGTTGAAGGTCATCGCGCGCGCCGGGGTCGGCCTCGACAACGTCGACGTCAAGCAGGCGACGCAGTCCGGCGTCATGGTCGTGAATGCGCCCACCTCCAACATCGTCAGCGCCGCCGAGCTCGCCGTCGGGCTGCTTGTCGCCGCCGCCCGCAACATCGCCCCGGCAAACGCGGCGTTGAAGAGCGGGGAGTGGAAACGCAGCAAGTACACCGGGGTCGAGCTCTACGAGAAGACAGTGGGCATCGTCGGACTCGGCAAGATCGGGGTCCTTGTCGCTCAGCGGCTCAAAGCGTTCGGCATGGTGGTCATCGCCTACGACCCGTACGTCCAAGCCGGCCGCGCCGCCCAGCTCGGCGTCCGGCTGGTGACGCTCGATGAGCTGCTCGCGGCATCAGACTTCATCTCCGTACACCTTCCCAAGACCGCTGAGACGGTGGGGCTGATCGGGGCGGAGCAGCTCGCTCGGTGCAAGCCGTCGGTGATCCTCGTCAACGCCGCCCGGGGCGGCATCGTCGACGAGCACGCGCTGTACGTCGCGCTCAAGGAGGGGCGCATCGGCGGCGCCGGGCTCGACGTGTTCACGACCGAGCCGTGCACCGACTCCCCGTTGTTCGAGTTCGACAACGTCGTTGCGACGCCCCACCTTGGCGCCTCCACCGAGGAGGCCCAGGAGAACGCCGGGGTTGCGGTGGCCCGCTCGGTGCGGCTCGCGCTGAGCGGCGAGCTGGTTCCGGACGCCGTCAACGTCCAAGGCGGCGTCATCGCAGAGGACGTCCGTCCCGGCATCCCGCTGACCGAGAAGCTCGGCCGTATCTTCACCGCCCTGGCCGGCGAGGTGGCCCAGCAGCTCGACGTCGAGGTGCGCGGCGAGATCACTGAGTACGACGTCAGGGTGCTCGAGCTGGCCGCGCTCAAGGGTGTGTTCCTCGACGTGGTCGAGGAGACCGTCTCCTACGTCAACGCGCCCCTGCTCGCAGCCGAGCGCGGACTCGCCGTACGTCTTGTCACCGAACGGGAGAGCCCGGACCACCGCAACCTCGTGACCCTGCGCGGCACGCTCGCCGACGGCAGCCAGGTGTCGGTGGGGGGCACCTTGATCGGCATCCACCAGCGTGAGCGGCTGGTGGAGATCAACGGCTACGACGTCGACCTGGAACCGTCAGAGCACCTTGCCTTCTTCACCTACGAAGACCGCCCTGGCATGGTGGGCGCGATCGGCCGGATCCTCGGCGACGCCCAGATCAACATCGGCGGCATGCAGGTCGCTCGGGACCATCAAGGCGGCAGCGCGCTGGTCGCGCTGACGGTGGACAGCGCTCTTCCAGCTCTGGTGCTCGACGAGATCACCACCGTGATGCAGGCACAGCTGGCTCGCGCTGTCGACGTCTGACAGTTGTCGCGGCCCTCCTGTCCGCGCGAAACTGCCGAAAGATCCGACCTGGTGACCGTTATGGCGTGCTGTCCTGTCTCATCAGATCGCTGACACTTGATGTCTCAAGACATCGCTGACACCTGATGCGGTTGGGCCCGATGCTGGGCCATGGCCAGAGACGGAGTTGCGGTGGATTCAAGGTTGGCGGCTGCGG
>JAABUR0100004575.1_pt1 | contig 18383 bp, 19 predicted proteins | sample 5560091 | NCBI WGS metagenome assembly JAABUR01 (sample SAMN10711879, study PRJNA513375) | rock metagenome | isolation source: Antarctica rocks | place: Antarctica: Victoria Land, University Valley sud | reverse complement strand
CCGAACGAGCTGGCGGGCTTGGCGCCGGCCTGCTTGACGACCAGCGGCTTCTCGCCCAGCTTGTAGTTGTCCAGGCCGCGGATGGCCGCCTGCGCCGCGCGCGCGCCCCCCTCGCGCGCCGCGCCAGAGCTCCGCACTTTCAACCTGCCCTCTTCACTTTTCCGGGGCCTGGGCTTCCGCACATGCGCCTGCCAACAGGTGCACGCTCCGCTGGCGGCCATGGGCGCGCCAGGTGCGGAGGCGGCGCCCGCGCTTGCGAGGCTGCACACCAGCACACCCGAGACAGGCACCAGGCACGGGCGCTGCCGCGGGTGCGATCAGGCCAGGGGTGCATGGCGGGGCCCGGCAGACGCCGTGCCCATGAAAAGCGCACGGCAGCGGCCCGCGGCTCGAGTGCACGGCGGGGCGCGGGCGCGGGCGGCCAGGCGAAGCGGAGCGAGCGGCGGGCACCTGCGCCTGCGCGGGGCTGGCCATGGTGACAAACGCGTAGCCCTTGGGCTGGCCGGTGTCGCGGTCGACGATCATGCGCACGTTGACCACCTCGCCAAAGTCGGAGAACAGGCGGTGCAGCTGCTCCTCGTTCGCGCCGTGCGACAGGTGCGCGACGTACACCTGCGCCGCGCCGCGCCGCCCCGGCGTGAGGCCGGGGCTGCCTGGCCCGGACGGCGATGGCAGGCTCCTGGGGCACAGGTGAGGAAGCGCGTCTGCTGTGTGCGCCGCCTCTCGGTGCGCAGCCCGGTCTTTTAGCGGCACCATCCAGTGAGAATCAAGACCGCGCGCCGCGCAGATGGCATCCGGGCTCTGCGCGACCTTGGGCCGGCGGCTTGTGCCGCCGCCCCGTGCCGCCCAACACGCAGGGCCTCCTGACTGCGCAGGCAGCAGGGACCAGAGCGCGCCGGGCGGCCGCCCGGCAGCGCGCGGGGGCGCGCCCTTGCGCGGTCGCAGGGCTGCTCGCTTTCGCGCCGCCTGCCCGACGCGCGGCCCTGCTTCTGAGCGGCGGCGCGCGGGGCGCGCCTTGCTCTCGTCGTTCTCGCCGGGCGCAAAGCCGCGCGAGGGCCGCTCGCCGCCGCCGCCGCCGCCGCCCAAGCGCCCGCCCTCGCTGCGCAGCCGCACCACCAGCGCGCGGCCGTCCATGATCTTGCCGTGCATGCCGGTCGACGCCTGCGCGCGCGTTCTTCCCAGTTGAGCGGCGCCACAGGGGCCGTCGCCGCAAACGTGCTGCGCATCTGTGAGGTCGTGCATCTGCCAGGTGCGCTAGAGCGGCCTGCCTCAAGATGTGTTGCACGCAGAGCGCCAGTTGCTTAAGCGCCAAGCGCGGCAAGCGCTGCTCAACCTGCGCACGCGCAGGCGGGCTGACACCGCACGCAGACGCGCCCCGCCGCAAGGCTTCCCGCGCTCGCCGCGCGCCCGCGAGCGCGCCAAGCGAGGGTGCTGCGCGCGGCGGCGGCGCGGGCGAGGGCCGCACGTCTGCGGCGGCCTTGGCGCAGTCCATGTGCACGAAGCCGAAGCCGCGCGACTGCCCGGTCGACATGTCCAGCAGCACGACCGCGTGCAGCACGGCGCCGAACGGCTCCATCAGCTGCTTCAGCACGCCGTCGGTCACCGCCGGGCTCAGGTTGCCCACGTACAGCTTGCAGTCGTCCGGCAGGTCGTCGCCGGGGCGCATGCGCGGACCGCGGTCGCCGCGGTCGCCGCCGCCAAACCCGCCGCCAAAGCCCGGGCCGCCCCCGCCGCCGCCGCCACCGCCAAAGCCGCCGCCGCCGCCGCCGGGCGGGCCAGAGGAGAAGCCGCTGGGGCGGCCCTCGCGCCCGCCGCCTGGCCCGCCGCCTGGCCCGCCGCCCAGCTCCGCCAGGAAGCTCTTGTACTCGTCGTCCAGGCGCCCTGCGCAGGACGGGCTTGATCAGGCTGGCGCGACGCGCTGGCGCGTGCCCGCCCATCTCCGCTCCGCCAGGCGGCTCATGGAGGGACCGCCCATGTACTGGACATGTTCGGCCAAGCGCGCTGGGGCACCGCGCGTCGCAGCGCGGCATGCCCTCGCGGGGGGGAGCGCGGCGCCTTGCCCAGGGGATGGTGAGGCAAGCGGCGATCGGTGTCGGAGGGACTGCAGTGTGCCCTGCCTCCAGGCGGCCGCGCGCGCCTCAACCGCCGCGTCTGCAGCACGCCGCTCCCATGCACGACCCGCACGGACAGCGCCCCCATGGCGCCCACAAGACCGTGGCAGACACCCCCGCAGCAAAGGCCAACCATGCGAAGCTCTGCGCTGCAGCGCGGGGCAGGGGAGCGCGCAGGCGCACCGGACGGCGCGGCGTCGCCGGCCATGCGCGCCACGTCGCGCTGGTACAGGTTGTCCACCTTCTCCTGCATCTGCGTGGGCAGCTTGTAGATGTCGTCCGTGCGGTTGGGGCACTCAAACTGCCGGTGCCCGTTCTGGCCGCACAAGTAGCAGTGCTGGTCGTCCTTCAGCGTGCCTGCGCGCCGCGCGCGCCGCGGGCTGGGCGCGGGCGAGGTGCTGTCGCATGGCAGGCGCGCTGGCGCGCGCTGCCAGCTGCGCAAATAAAACATACCAGGCGACCAGGGCTTGCAGCCGTGACATGGACACGTGCTCGGGGCGCAGGAGGACAGGCTCTCCCGACAGCCAGCAACGAGCCCCTCGCTGCCCAGCAGGCGGACGCGGCTTATGCACGCGGGCGACCCAGGACGCACCATTGAGGGCGGCCAGCTCGCGCAGCTGCAGCCGCTTGTGCTCGTTGCGCGCCTCGTCGGTCGGCACCAGGAGGTCGTGGATCATCTGCGCCGCGTTGTCGACCTGCGCGCGCCCCGGGCACGCCGTCAGCCGCAGGTGGCGCCGCCCACACAGGTTCTACAAGCGCGAGCTGTGTGCGGTGTTAAGGCTTCCCGCGCCCTGCGCGACCGCTCGCCCCAGGTGGCCCAGCGCCGCGGACAGGCCGTGCACTGTGGGCGGCGTCCTCCGGCACGGGCGTCCGGCACGGCAGGGCGGAGCGCGGAAGGACCAGGCGCGGCGTGAAGAGAGGCCGCGCACGTCCTCGGTGGTGTCGCCGGTGATGAGCACGTGCAGGTCCTCGTCCTCGCCGTAGTCGTACTTGGGGTCGCGCGCGGCGCCCTCCTTGACGCTGCCCTTGCCGCGGATCGCAATCTTGCTGTTGGTCTCCTTCTGCATGCGCTTCTGCGTATTGCCGCGCGGGCCGATGATGAGCCCGATAAAGTTGTAGCCCGGGTAGTCCTTCTGCGGGATGAAGATCTTGCGGCTCTTCTTGGCCGGCCGGTAGTCGCCCGGCGGCCGGTACGTGGGGTCCGCCTTGATCAGCTCCTCTATCAGCGTGCTGCGCCGCTCCATGAGCCGCTCCTTCATGCGCACCTGCCGCCGGCAGCGCGCGCCGCTCGCGGGCCGCGCGAGCGCGCGGGACGCGAGCGCGCGCGCAGAGCGCAGAGTCCCGGCGCGCGCCGCGCACCTCGCGCGTGTTGAGGCGGATGCCGTTGCGGTCGTACTGCGGCTCGGGCGAGGGGCTGCGCTGGCCCTCTGGCGGGATGTCCAGCTCGTTGTCCAGGATCTTCCGGTTCACGACACTCAGCTCCTCCTGCAGCTCCTTGACCCGCGGGTCGTTGCTGGCCGAGCCGTGGATCAGCGCCGAGGGCAGCGCCACCTGCAGACGGGCGGGCCCGGCGTTTGAGGCGGAGGGCATTGCCGCAGGCGAACAGCCGTTCTAGCTACGAGCCGGCTCTGCCTGCCCCGCCGGCACGACGCGGCCGGCCCGACGCAGCCAGCGCACCTTGATGCCGCCGGGCAGCGTAATCTCCTTCGGCAGCACATTGGCCAGGGCGGTCTCGCTGTTCTCGGCCGGGTCCTCCCAGCGGCTGCGCCTCTTCCGCTTGGCAGGCTGCCCGTCTGCGCCCACGCTGCCCGGCGCCGCCTCCGGCTCCACCGCCGGTGCGCCCCAGCGGTTGCGCCGCTTGCGCGGCTGCTCGGCGCTGCCATCTGCGCCGTTGGCCCCAGCCTCCGCGCCGTCTGTCACGCCCCCGTTCTGCTGCGCGGGCTCCGCGCCGGCCGCCGCCGCATCAGGCGCGGGCTGGCTGGCCGCCGCGGGAGGCGCCACGGCCGGCTCAGCCGCAGGCTGCGCCGGCGCGGCCTCGGCCTGTGCGGCGCCCTCTGGCGGCGCGGCCGCAGCCTCAGGCTCGCTCACGACGGGTGGTGCCTCTGCCGGTACCGCATCCCCGGCTGGAGCGGCTGCCGGGGCCGGCGCGGCCTCCGCAGCAGCATCGCTCTGCAACTGTTGCAGAAATGCGTCTGCCTCAGCGGACAGGTCCATTGGCAGACCAGCAGACAGGCGGCTGCCCAACAAAAGCTGTCCACACTGTTTTGCTTCAGACCTCACTGGTTCATCCGATGCCTTGCCATGTCCCGGTGCCATCAGCAACCCTACCCAGCCAAGGAGGACATATGAAAACATGCCAGGCTGGCTCTGCCGGGCATGAGGCCGAGCTGGCACGCGCTACTCATGTACACATTACAACGTGCATGACCCCGCTCAGCCAAGCACGCCTCTGGGCTTCGGTGCTCCAACTAAATGAGCGTCACTTCAACGGCATGCTCTAGAAAATCCATGTGCAGCGTACACCAGACGTGGCACACTCGAACCGCACTGCATCGGGCACGCGACGAGCGGCAGACCTAAGATTCCACTTCTGCTTCTCTGTACCGTGGCACAAGGCAGCACTGATATCAGCAAGACAGGAATGCCTGCACGTGGGTGCACCCGTGCAAGGGCAACCCCCGGCAGCCGCCCGCCGCTACGCCTGCGCGAGCCCGGCGTCGGCGGCGCCCCGCCGGAACGCCATGCGGTACGTGTACACTGCGACGCGCCCGGAGCACAGCCTCGCGACTGCGGCTGCAGCGGGGCTGCCAGGGCTTCACGCTGTGGAGTTGCAGCTCACAGGCAAGCACAACAACGGCGCAGGCGAGTCGCGGGCCTGCCGCCTGGCGCGTGCGGGTCCGCCGGGCGCACCGGTCACGGGCTGGTTCTGCGCGCGCATCATGAGCAGCTCGCCGTCGTACGGCGTCAGGAAGTCGCTGACCACCTGCCGCGCCGGGGCGCCGGCCGTTGCGCGTCTGCGCCAGCGCGGTGCGCGCGCGCAGCAGCGCCGCGGACGGCAGCCCACCGGGTGGGCCGCTCTCCGCGTGGCGCTGCAAGCCAGGCAGGACGAGAGCGCGCGCACGCTGTGGAGCAGGGCCGAGGACTGTGGGCTGTGGAGCATGGCCACGGCAGCGGTGCACCGGGGCGGCACAGCGAGCTTGGCTGCCCGCGGCCTGGGGAGCAGAGCAAATGGCTGCAAGGCTGCGCTGCGGCCTGCCGGACGTGCGCGGGCCTGGCCTGCCCAGACAGCGCGCACCCACAGGCGGGCTGCCGGTCAGGTCACAATTTCTGTAAAGCGCACCTGGGTCGCCACGATCGCCGCGCCGCTATCGCCGGCGGCCGACTCCGCTCGCCAGCGGTACTTGGTGAAGCACTGGCTGGCTTTCACGCGCGGGTCCGGGCGGCCCGCCACGTCGTACACCTGTCCGCGCGCGCCGGTCATCGGCTGGGCGCGCGGCTGCACGCGCAGGGTGGGGCCGCAGGCGGGAGCGCAGGCAGGCCGAGCTGGCGGCGCCCTGGTCTGCCGGGCTGCCGCCAGCCATGCTGGCGAGCCTGTCTCCGCGCAGAGCGGCCGGCTCGTGCTGAGAATGATGAGCAGGCCATGGACAGCGCACGGCGCCCGGCTGCGCCGCCGGCACCAGCCATGCAGCGCGCCCGGCACCGGCCAGCCCCCGCGCGCGCAGCAGCAGCACCCTTCCTCAAATATGCCTCCCCGGCCCCAGTCAGCGCCGCGCCTGCTCAAAGAACTCCGAGGTGTCGAGGCGGCCCGGGTCGGCCGGCTGCGCCTGGGACCGGCGCGTCACGCGCGTGCGGATGCCCAGCCCGCCTGCGCCGCACCAGGCCCGCCTGAGCTCCCGCACGTGCGCCGCAGCCACCGCAGGCCACGCGCGGGCCACCGAGCCTCTCCCGCAGCCCGTTCGTATTCCCTGTGCTGCCGGGTCAAGCGCGCGCGGGCCGGCCGGCGAGCCGCACGCCAGCTCCCGCGGGCGCCCACAGTCGCGTTAATCAGTCCCGGGTGCGCCGAGGCAGCACGCTTGCGGCGAGCACGAAGTCACGCCTTCAACACGCAGAGGCCGCAGCGCGCCTGGCAGGCGGATGGAGAGCACGTTGGGGTCGTTGAGGTTCCAGGCGATCGCGTCGGCGGCCAGAGCGCCCTCGCCCATGTAGTGCCCCAGCAGGTGCGCCGTGTTGAACTGGCGCTGCGCGCGCCGCAGCGCCGGGGGCGGTAAGCTGGGCAGTGTGACAGCGCGCGGGCAGCTCTGCACGGGGCGACGGGCGACGGCGCGCGTGCCAGGAATAGTGGCCTGTCCACCGCTGTATGCTATTCAGGCGACGTGCGCTTTGCAGCTCGGCACCGCGCAGCTGGATGGACGGCTCAAAAGCTCAAGCGGATTCCCAGGCGGGTCCATGCAGCGGGTCCGGGGGGCAGAGGCGCCGCACGTCAGTCACCACGCGCCCGGCGCCGTTGCGCACAAAGGCCACCTCGTAGCCGATCGGGCGGTTGAGGTCCTCCTCGCGCGCGCGCTGCACCACCTGCCAGCGAGCGCTGCCTGCTCATGCACGCAAGCTCGTACACGCCTCCCAGTAGTAGTTTTGCGTCGTGCGTGGCACGTCCGCGCGGGCACGCAACGCAGCGATCCCACTGCCTGCATCGGCCCGCCCGCCACGCGCGCGGCGTCTCGCGACAGGGCAGCGCCGGCGCCGCTGGGCGCTGCGGGGCCGGGCGGCAGGCTGGGAGGCGGCCCGGCACAGAGCAGCAGGCCAGCAGGGGGCTGGACGGCGGGCAGGCCAGCGGCGCACGCGCAGGTTGGGCGCTGCGGGGACAGGCAACAGGATGTTAATCGGCCCGGCAGCAAGCAGCAGGCTGGCAGGGGGCCAGACGGCGGGCGGGCGGGCGGCGCACGCGCGGGTCGGGCGCTGCGGGGACAGGCAACAGGATGGTAAGCGGCCCGGCAGACAGCAGCAGGCCGGCAGGGTGCCGGGCGGCGGGCGGGCGGGCGGCGCACGCGCGGGTCGGGCACGAAGTCGGCGCCCAGCGGCAGCTGCACGTTGGTCAGCGTCGACCGCACCTGCCAGACGCCCAGCCACGGCTCCGGGAAGACGAGGTCGGCCGGCCCGCCGCCCAGCTGCTCCCACGCGCGGTCGAAGGCCGCCGGCAGCTTGCTGGCCTGCGCCGCGGCGGCGCGCGGGCGCCTCAGCGCGCGCCGGCGCCGCGGCGCCGCGCCAGCTGAGCAGAGCAATGTGCGTCCGCAGGCGGGAGGTGCATGCCCAGCGGGGAGCAGGAAGCAATCCTGCACGGAGCAGCAAGGCACACAGCCTCACCTCTGCTGCTGACTGCATGCGGCCGCCGGCTGGCGTGCTGCATGCAGTCTCATGAGTGGGGGCTCCAGCGCCCAACCCAGCAAGCATGCACACAGCTGAGCCGGAGGTTGGGCCCCCGCGCACCCCCATCACCCACCCACCCCGTGCCCGACCTGTCGCTGGAAGCGCAAAACTCGGCAGTCACACGCGCCCGTTGACGCCGAGGCCGACGGCGGCGGCCCCTCAGCGCATGAAGCACTGCCCCGCCTTGCCTCCACCCCGCAGGCGTGCTTCGGCGTCCCAACAGCCCAGTGTGCCAGCAGGCTCTGTGTCTCTGAAGGCACATGGGCAGCTGGGGAGCACCTGTGCTGGCCGCGCCGCGAGCGCGGCCGCCAGCGCGCCGAGAAGGGGGCGCCTGCTCAGGCGCGCCGCGCCGCCCTGGGCGGGCTCGGCCCCCGCGCCGCTCTCCGGGGGCGTGCGCGCCGCCGCCGCGCAGTCACGCGGAGTCTCTGTGATGCTGCGGACCCTCCTGCTCGGCAGCGCCGCACCGAGCTCGCATGATGATCTGAGGCTTGACGCAAAACACTCACAGCCACCGCCGCTCGGTGGGTCACTAGCAATACGCGCTGTTCTTGCCACTTGAGCAAGCACTCATGGAGCCTCTGAGGAGACGACATTGGTAGCTTGCACCAGAACCACGCGAACTTGCAAGGTAGAGCGCGCAACAGACCTGCTCGTGCATATCGGCAAAAGCCGATGCGCGTCCTGTGCTTTGCCACTTGTGCTTGCAGCCCCGCTGCAACCGCACAGGCTGCATGACATGGAGATGTTGCCCGCCATGCCTGTATATCCGCCTGCACTGGCCCGTGCGCCCAGTCACTTTGTGAACTGTCTGCAGCTGATGTGGGGGACGTTGTTGTCCCTTATTTTGCTCTGCCTTGCCACCTTTGAAGGGCGACGGCTAAATAGGCTTGCACCTTGGCATGGGCCTCGGACAAACACTGATGGTGCGCATGCAGATGTCCTCAGGCAGATGGCGCAGACGATGTCGCTGGCCGTGTGCGGCCTGCACCTGCGCGGGCAGCCGCTCAACGGGCAGCTGACCAGCCTGGGGGCCACCTTTTGCCGCGAGTGCTGGAGCGCGCCATGCTACCGGCTGTTCGCGCTCACCGACGCGGCCCGCGGCACAGCCAAGCCGGGCATGGTGCGCGTGGCGGCCGGCGGCGTGCGCGTCTTCCTGGAGGTCTGGAGCGTGCCGGTGGAGCAGTTTGGGCGCTTCATGCTGCAAGTGCCCGCCCCGCTGGGCATCGGCATGGTGCAGCTGGAGGACGGCGGCGCCACGCACGGCTTCATCTGTGAGGGCATTGTGGCGGAGGGTGGGCCAGGTGTCGAGGACATCTCGCACCTGGGGAGCTGGCTGGAGTATGTCAGGCTAAAGAAAGGGGCGAGCTGATGCGCCGCAGCAGGCCCCACTGTACTGTTGATCGTGTACGAATATCAACGGACAGTGTGTGCTGGGGACTGCGCCTCAGGCAGCAGTCAATGGGTGCAAACTTTGTCGCTGAGAACTGCTGGTCTGCTTGCTTACGTGAACGGTCCTAGTCGTCCTTGTAAAGGATTGGCGAGTGCACCCGTGCCCCCCTCCTGGGGCTGAGTAGGTGGGCGTGCCTGCGCCCGTGCAGCACAACAAACCCTACAAATTAGCTGAGCGGTACCCGCGATCAACACCACTAGCCACTTGACTTTGTGTTGAAAGCTTGCATCGCTGTCCCCTATTGCATCGCACGACGCACATCCACGGAGGCCAGGCAGGCAGTGCTCACGTTGGGGACCTTGCGACCGCGCTCTTGGTCCATCAACACTTTTACTCGCATAGGAGCGGCCACTGCGCTCAGAGCTGGACACTGCCCAGCCTAGCGCAAGCACGCGGCCATCCAGCACGTGTGAGCGGCGCGGTGCAGAGGCATGGAGGCAGTTGTGCAGCAGGCCGTCGAGCACTCGCTGCTCCAGGTGCGCGGCGCATGCCGCAGCCACTGACCACTGCGCGATCAAGCTCCGCAGCACGGATTTCTGTGCTCTTATATAGCAAGATGCACCTGCGCCTTGACCTGACCCTTGCTGATCAAGCTCGTCGCTGCGCAACGTTTAAGGAGGCAAGCGCACGTGGCAGCTGGTCAAACGGGGGGCATGCAGGCTGCGAGCCCAGCACCGTATGGCGGATCACACAGCGCTGATCCCCGCAGGCGGCCACCGAGGTGGAGAGCCAGCTGGACAGCCAGCTCAAGGCACTGGAGAACCTGGATGAGGACGATATCGAGCGCATGCGCCAACGCCGGGTCTGCCAGCTGAAGCGGGACGCCTCGCGGCGCCAGGCGCGCGCCGGCTCTGCCTGGCGGGTTCACCGCGCCAGCAGCGCTGCGTGCCGCTGGCGGCAAGCACCTCACAGCCAGCCTGGCGCTGCGGCCATGACCGTGCCTGGCGCCCGCGCTTGCCCGTCGCGGGCCGGCAGGCAGCGCGGCGGTCTGCCGCCGCTGCCCTCTGGGCGGGCCAGGCGTGCGCGGCCAGTGGGCAGCTACAGCAACCGCGCCCAGGCGGGCGCGCGCCGCAGGAGTGGCTGGCGCGCGGGCACGGCGAGTACCGGGAGGTCGCCGGCGAGCGCGAGTTCTTTGCGGAGGTCAAGGGCGAGGAGCGCGTTGTTTGCCACTTCTTCCGCGAGAACTGGCCCTGCAAGGCGCGCTGCACGCGCCGCGGCCGCCCGCCCGCCGCCCGCGCACCGGCTGCCAGTTGTCTGCGCGCGGCTGCTCCTGGCGCTGCGCGGCAGACAGGCAAGCGAGCGGCGCCTGCGCTGACGCGGCGCGCGCGCCAGGTGGTCGACAAGCACATGGAGATCCTGGCCAGGCAACACGTCGAGACAAAGTTTATAAAGGTGACCGGCGCGCCATGGCGCGACTGCCCCTGTGCCTGGACGCATCATTGTGCTGTGCCTGGGGGTGCCCGGGGGTGCATCGGCGTGCAGAGGTGCTCTGGCCTCCCCAAGTCTGCTCGCTGCCGCCTCCCAAGGTGCAGCCTGGCCACGCGGCGCCCCAGCTGCGCAGCCTGTTGAGGGCCCGCTGCTGCCGCCATGCAGCCGCCGCTGCTGCCCACATGCTGCCCACATGCTGCCGCCGTGCACGCTCGGGCCGCCGCGCTCTCAGACCCAGACCCCCGCGCGCGCGCCCGGCGGCAGATCAACGCGGAGAAGAGCCCCTTCCTGACGGAGCGCCTGCGCGTGTGGATGCTGCCCACGCTCGCGCTGGTGAAGCTGGGCAAGACCGTGGACTACGTGGTCGGCTTTGCCGACCTGGGCGGCTCCGACGACTTCCCCACCGCCGCGCTGGCCGCCAGGTGGCCCCCGCGCGCGCGCGCTCCGAGCATGCTGCGCCCCACCCGCGCACACAGCTCGAGGGCGGTGCACCGCAGGCTAGTTGCCACACTTGTCGCACAGGACGCTGTTGGCAGGACAGGGGGTGGGTTTTTCAGCTTGACATTGTGAACGAGCGCTGCACAGCTAGGCGCGCACCGCATGACGGGCGACATGCCGCACCGCCAGGCTGGCGGCGGCGGGCCTGCTCACAGAGGCGTCCGGTGAGTACGGCGGCGCCGGGCGGCGGCCGGGCGGCGGCGCGCCCGCCGCGCAGCGCTCGGTGCGGCACGGCGGCCGCCGAGCTGACTCCGACGAGGACTCCGATTTTGAGTGACGGAGCGAGGCGGAGCTCCGAACTGTATGATGGACTGTAGGCTGGCAGCCACGCAGCTGCCCAGCTACCTGGCATGTGCCTGGTGGTGCAGCAGCAGCCGCCAGCGTAATGTGCAACGCTGAGCCGGGCAGGTCGGCCGCCACGGCGATCTCGACAGACTTGGAATAGTACCTGGTCCATGTGCGCAGCTGCTGACATGTTGCAAGCACTTTGGCTGCACCGCGTCGTGAGCGGGCGGCGCTGTACACTTACATCTCAATTGTCCAGCTGACTTGCCCAAGCACAGCTGTCCAGTGCCGCACTTGCGGCAGTGCCACTGCTTTGCGCCTGTGCACACTCCCAACCCAGCCAGACGTGCATACCCCGCAGTAGCGGCCCCCACTCGCTCCACGCCCCATACAACGGCCCTTGTATCATCTGAAATTAGTCCAAACGGCCGCGCGCGCGTGCGCCGCCGCCGCGCTAGAACGTCACCGCCGCCGTCACCGCCGCCGCCGCCCGCCGCGCTAGAACGTCACGGCGCCCGTCTCCGACACGCGCATCTCCACGCGGTCGTCCTGCACGCAGTCGGCGCGCCGCAGGCTGTCCAGCGTGACCTCGGGCGGGTCGTCGCCCAGCGAGCCGACGATGCGCTCCGCGCCGGCAAAGTCCTGGCTGGCCGTGCCGGTCGTGTACGTGATGATGCAGCGCATGCCGGCGCCCTGCGCGGCCTGCCACCGACGCCAGGCTAGTCGTCAGGGCCCAGCCAACTGAGGGAACCATGCTCTTATGGCAACGCTGCAGCCGCGCAGGTCGTCGTGCTGCGCATGCGGGCTGCATGAGGCAGGCTCAGCCCATCCAGGCCAAGCCTCACTCCAAACGGATGGCGAGGAGCGGCTTGACGGCAGGTCAGAAAACCTGGTGCCAACGCCATCTGGGCCCTGGTGCCAAGCGCGGGTCAGCGCCGGGCTGTGGAGCAGGCGCAGGCGGGGTGCGCATACCCTGAGGCCGACCATCGAGTCCTCGATGACGACGCACTCGTCCGGCTGCACGCCCAGGCGCCGCGCGGCCTCGTTGTAGATCTGCGGGTCGGGCTTCTTCTTCTCGATGTCGTCGCCGCCGAGGAAGATGTCCAGGCCCTGCCGCGCGCACAACGCCTCCTCAGGCTCCGGCACCCGGCCCTCGGGCACTTGCTTGCTTCACGGCGTGGCGCTGCGAGCGCCCTGCTTACCGCCCCCGAGACTAGCGCCAAGGCGTGCGGCCGGGCTGCGTGCAAAATGTCATGCGCGCCTGGCCGCTACGGCTCAGGATCAGGAACGCGTTGAGGCGCTCCCGCGGCAACGCCCGGGGAGGTCGCGGCAGGGGCGCGCGCCTCGTAGCGCTCGCGGCCCAGCAGGTTCTCCACGACGGCCACGGCCGAGCTGCGCGTGGCCGCGCTGCACACGCCCAGCGCCAGGCCCGCCGCGCGTGTCTCGTCCATCAGCCGCAGCACGCCCTCCCGCGCCGGCACATTCCCGCTGGCTGCGCGGCGAAGTAAAGAGACTCAAAACAGGAGCCTCAGGCCCGCGCCGCGTGGCCGCCCGCCTGTATGGATGCACCATGCATGCGTGTTGTTCGCCCGCCAGCGCCGCGCCCTGCCGGGCCCGGCGGCGCGCGCGCGCCGCTCGCCAGCCAGCACCGCTCGAGGGCGCATGCAGCGGCCCCAAACGCAAGGCGCAGTGTTATCACCGCGACTGAAGAGTGCGTGTGATGTGTTGTGCGCGCGCGCGCTCTCCCCGCCCGACAGGCGCGCCAGCCGCGGGCCGTGAGTCAGGGCTCAAACCAGGTATGCGCCGGACCCCTCACCGCGACCTGACCATGACCATTCGCCATGGCTCCACGCGCAACCACGCCAGGTCGGAAGCCGCGTCACACCCTCCACGCACCACGCGCGCCGGCGCCGGCGCACGCGGAGCACCACCGCGCACACCGCCAGCCGCCGACTGTACAGTTCCCGACCGGCCCTGCACGCGCTCCCAATGCCGGCGCCTGCCTCGCGCCGCTCCCCGCCCCGCCCGGCGCCCCCGGCGGACCCGCGGCGCCACCTCCAACCCCCCAACCCTATGCCTGTGCGCGGGCTGGGCGGGCGGCCGCGCCTAGCAGCTCCTGGTAGTGCGTCGTCTTCCAGTCCTGCAGCGTGTCGACGAGCGTGGCCTGGTCCGCCTCCGACTCCGGCGCGGCCGGCAGCACGCTCGATGTCGGCCACCCGTTTCTGCCTGCGCGCGCCGCTCGTCGCGCTCAGCATGCGCCGCCCGCGCGGCGCGCCGCGAGGCAGGCGCTTCCGGCGGCGCGCCCGGCGGCGGCCCCTGGGCGCGCTCGCACGCCCGCTCGCTGCTCAGCGCCCGGCACCGCACAAGGCAGCGACCTGTCCCGGCCTGCCACATCAGCAGGCCAGCTCGGCGCCGGCACTCGACGCCACGCAGGTCAGCACACCCCGGATCATGCCGTACGTCAGCACACATGACCGAGCGGGCACACTTCGGGGCCTGCAATGCAGCCCACGAGCACACTTGGCTAGCCCCTGGACCGGCGTTGGGCGGCAGCACAGAAACCGCGAGCTCCTATTGCTGGCCGGCCAGCGCGCGTTTTGACACTGGAGTGAGGCGCGCTCTACACTCCTGTCAAAGCAGCTGGAGACAACCTGTGGCCCGCCGGCGTGCTGATGCAGATGGTGGGGCAGCAGGCGGGGCCGGGAGCGCGCCGCACCAAAGTACCACCGCATCTTGGGCTTGCCGCCGCCCACCGTGTTCGACAGCATGTCGTAGAACTTCTCAGACCACACCACGGGCTCCCCGCCGCAGCGCACGTCAAATTCCTTAAACGCCGCGTTGTACGCCTCGCGGTGCAGGTCCTCCGACAGCACGATAACGCCTGCCGCGCACGCGCTCAGCCCCTCGCCCTTGTCCTGCTGCACCTTTACAACGTCTCAGGCAGGAGACTTATGAGGGCGAAGCAAGCACAGGGCGGCTGCGATGCAATTGGGACTGAGGTGAGCAAGACGAGCTCCTGGACAGTGCGCAGGTGTGTCCGGGCAAGCGCGCACCATCGCAGTCGAACAGCACCGCCTTGAGCTCTGCCTGGCACGCCACCCCGCGCGCCCGGCGCTCTGCCGCGCCCGCCCGCAGCGCGGGCCCCGCCCGGCGCTCCCAGCTCCTGCCTTGCCTGTGCAGGCAGGCCAGCGAACAAGGTGCAAAGGTGCTTGTGGCGAGGCTAGGCAACACCTTGGTGTCAAGTGCAGCCGAGTGCAGGCGGTGTCACAGGCATTTGCGTACGCGGTCCATATTTGCACGGTGGATAAACTCTCTGCAAGTGCTGCGAGTAAGAGCAAGGATACAGCAACAACAACCTACAGCAGTGTACGCTGCACCTGGCTGGGGCCGTTGCTACGCCTGCATGGAATGGTGCGGCGCGCGGCGCCTGTGCACTGACAACACATGTGTGGCTGATAGCGCCCGCAGGTCGATGGAGAACGGTCTGCATGATGGCTACTTTCTGTTCGGCCCGCATTGGCATCTCCCGCCCAACTGGGTGGGACAGATTTTGAGATTAGGATACTGCTCGCGAGAGGGTTTAAAAGTCGTACTTTTAGCATACGACTGCTGGATGCTGTTCTGCTTGGACTGCAAGTCTAACCAGAAGCGGTTGTGTACGTGCGTGAGGCTCGCACAATGAACTTGTAGGCCTGAAGGTTGCCCGCGGCAGCGCCAGCATTGGCATTGTCATCTCAACGTGTATGGGCTGGTACTTTGACAAGTGCGCATGCCTGCAATACCCTTCACTTACGTGCGTCAGGTTGGTATAAATAGTGAGACGTGTGCGGCGCTGCTCATCCAGTGCCAGCTTCTGTTTGGGTTTGAAGGCGTCGAGCGCAGAGAGCTGTGGGTGGTGCCTGCGCGTGACCAAGCTAGAACGCTGTTGGTTGGCTGTCTGGTGTTGCGTGCGACCTTTGCTGCTGCGAACCTGAGAGCGGCTCAGCCTCTGTGCGGCGCGCAGCACGTTGCTTGTCGGCTCAGTCAATGTTGTGGTCGCTGCAGCAGCCTTGTGAGCCAAACAACAGCTCTGCGACGTCTCGGTGAGCTGTCACTGAGAGGCTGTAGTCCCCCTGTTCTCCACACTCGCGCGCGGCGGGGTTGCGCAGGATGCGCCTGCACCTGCTCGCAGCGCTCATGGCGGCTGCGCTTGCGTCTCAGGCAGCCGCGCAGACCTCCAGCACCGATTTCTATGGCTGGGCCACGCCGTACGGCGGACACACGGTGCGCGCGCGCGAGCCTGACAGCCGCGCCACAGCAGCCTGGAGGCTCTTGCCCGGCCGGAGCGGCTCGGGCAGCGTGTAGTGCCAAGAGCTGTATATAGATCACTTGTGTGAGGTGCCAGCAATGACTGGATGTCTGGCATATTGCTTTGCCCAGTAAGGGCGGCCCCAAGACCTGGAGCGGCATGCGAAAGCAGTCATTTGTAGACTCATGGAGCCCGCAGCAGCTGGACAGCGAGACAGGTGTGAGCCAGGGCATGTGCGGCACCCAGGCGACAGCGCCGGCCGGGCCTTGCCTGTGTGTTCTGCCCCGTATGCAGGCCCTGGTGAACCACCTTGCATCTCTGACGAGGGACCGGCGGCTCCGCCACGGGCGGCGCTGACCCGCTCGACGTGGTATCTGCGCCGCAGCAAGGCCTGGATGCAAACACGGCGACGTTCGGGCTGATCAACGGCGCGTGCGGCTTTGGCTCGGTCGGCAACCGCAGCACCTGGCCGTTCTGGAACGCGGTCGCAATCCCGCGCACCAGCCCCATCGCGCGCACCGGCCTGGCGGGCAAGGACGGCTGCGGCGCATGCCTGCGCATCAGCTGCACGCAGAATGTGCGCTCACCTGGTTGGGGTGAATGCGGCACAATGGGGGGTGGGCCTGCTACCCGCGCGCAGCAGCTGCACGCAGAATGTGCGCTCACCTGGTTGGGGTGGGTGCGGCATGGTGGGGCGTGCGCCTGCATCGCGCTCCCAGCGGCTTGTGCCAGGGTGAGGTCCAGGCTTCGGCGCGCGCTCGCGCAGCGGCCGCGCACAAAACATGCGTTCCTGAGGCTGTCATGCGCGTGTGTGGGGCGAGGCGGATCAGGGAGGTCAACACGCCCGCCGGCTCTGGCTGCGGAGCCCGTGACGTCTCACACCTCGCCCCTGTCCAGTCGCGCGCTCGTCACGGCCCTCCTGGACCGCTGGGGTCAAGCACTGACCGTGGGTTCTCTGCGACTGGCCGTCTGGCACCTGCAAACGCGCTCACGCCGGCCTCCCGCTGCGACCGGCAGTGCCGCGCGGGCGCGTCGCCGTTCGTCGCGCTCGTCACGGACGTGTGCGTGAGCTGCGGGCCGCAGCAGGTCAACCCGCACGCGCTCGCGTACGAGGCGCACCTGTCGCAGGACTACCAGGTGGACGTGCATGTCGAGCAGGCGCGGCGCGTAGGGTAGGGTTAGGGGTCCCGGCCGAACCGAGCGCAGCCCGCGCTGCGCGAGCGAGCGCGGCCCTGCTTTCTTCCCCCATGCTCCATCCGAGGTGGGAGGTGGGAGGACTGGTACTGCCTCATCCGCCTTGCTGCGGTGCGCCAGGCTGGTCCCTGGTCGAGTGGCAGGGCCGCTGATGCTGCTGATGTTGTGCAGAGAGCGGGGCCCCTGTGTGCACGGCGATGGGGCGCGTGCGGCTGGTGCGGGCGGCCTTCGGTGCGCCCAGCAACGGCGCGGCATGCTTCGCCGTGCGGCCGGCGCAGTGCAGGACGGGTGGAGTGCAGGGCGCTCGTATCAGGCTGGGTGGCAGGCATGGGTGTAAGTGGCGCGCGCTTTGGACGTCTGTCCGTACGTGTCGACGAACGCTGGTGCTGCGGCGCAGGTGCCCTGCGACCCGCCCGGCAACATCGTCATCCGCGTGACCGGCGGGCACCGCGACCCCAACTACATCCGCTTTGTGCTGCTGGACGTGCGCGCCCGCGCGCGCGCCGCGCGCCCCTGTCGCGCCGCCTGCGTGCATGCGCGCCCGAGACACGCAGTCTGCATGCATGCGCGCCCGCGACACGCAGCCTGCATGCATGCGCGCCCGAGACACGCAGCCTGCGCGCGCACCAGCGACGCTCCCCGCCTGGCTGGCGTGCTCGGGTGTCGCGCAGAGCGGTGCCACAAGGGGCCTGCGCTGCTCAACCCCCCCCGCATGCATGGTCGGTTGAGGCCGCGCCGCGGCCTGCAGTGCAGCAGAGCGCATGTGCCGCCGCCGCGTGCGAGCGAGCTCAGGGACACAGGCGCCCGGTGCACAGTGTGCGGCAATCTGACACGCACCCGCGCCGTGCTGAGCACGGGCGGGCGGCGTGCAGATTGCGGGCATGCAGCCCATCCAGTACGTGGACATCAGGAGCGCGGTGAGCCCCGCGCCAGGAAGCCCTATGCAGCCCTATCGGATTCAAAGCGCTGCGCGCGGCAAACGGCTGTGCCTGCTGTGCCCGCCCGCCGCCTGCGAGCTGGGCTGGCTGGCCCAGCCGGCTGCCGGCCCCAGCTGGCAGGCGCGGTGCGGCCCGCCGAGCGCTGGCTCGCGCACCGGCCGAGAGGGGCCGGCTGCGAGCGGCGCGCTGACGCGCGGCGCGGCGCCGCGGCGCAGGGCAATGCCACCTGGGTGAGCTGCTACAACCAGTATGGCGCCGCATGGCAGGGCGACAACCTGGGGCCCGCGCCCTACGACGTGCGCATCACGCCGACAAACGCGGCCGCGCTCGTCGCCCCGTGCGCGCCCCCGCCTGCACCGCTTCGACCGCGTGCGGGATGCTGTTGCTCTGTCATGCCCCCCCCCTCCGTCCCGCCCACAGAACAAGTGAGCAGGCCTACCCGGTCTACGAACCTGGGCACAGGCGGGCCAGCCCGCAGCATGAGGGGTACCTGCGCACTGCATGCTGGGCCTGGGCCTGGGCGCTTCCAGGCTCCTACCTCGCCTCCAACGACCTCCTCAGGCTCAGGCGACAGCAGCGACACGGTGATGCGCATAGCGACCCGCAAACAGTGAGGTCGCTGGGGCGGACCGGCCGCAAGGCGCGGACCGGCATCAAGGGGCGGACCGGCCTTGCATGGCTGCCGGCGGCTCACGCCGCGCGCGCGCAGGGGCGTCATCCCGGCGCTCGCCGAGGGCGACTTCCCCACCGGCGTCCAGGTGGGCGGC
>JAABUR0100004573.1_pt1 | contig 18392 bp, 18 predicted proteins | sample 5560091 | NCBI WGS metagenome assembly JAABUR01 (sample SAMN10711879, study PRJNA513375) | rock metagenome | isolation source: Antarctica rocks | place: Antarctica: Victoria Land, University Valley sud | reverse complement strand
AGGGGCGCGCCGGTCATCCGCGCCAGCGTCGCTGGTCCACCGGGCAGCAGTGCTGGCTCACCTAGCAGCTGGACTTCGATGCCGCTCCTGCCGATGTCGCGGTCGGCCACCAGGCACACCAGGCGCCCGGCGCGCAACGCCGTACGCAGCTCCGTCAACGGGTTGCGGCCCCCAGTGAGCGGCAGCACCTGCATGCCGAGCTCCTCGCGGTAACGGACGAACCGGGCGAACAGCGACTCAGGCTTCAGTCGCTCCGCCACCGTGGTTACCGGCATTCCGGTGAGGCAGGCCCAGGCGCCGGCGTGATCCCAGTTCGCCATGTGCGGCAGCGCGATGATCGCACCGCCGCCGCCTGCATACCCCTCGCGCAGCGGTGCCTCGTTAACGGTGACGACGGAGTCCACGATGCGGCTGGGGGTCCACGCCGGCAGCCGGAAAGCCTCGTGCCAATAGCGGAAGTACGACCGCAGTGCCTCGTTGCACAGCCCCTTCATCTCGTCGTCGGTGACGTCGGGCACGGCGCGGCGCAGGTTTGCCTGGAGTTGTTGCGCCGCAGCACCGTTCTGCTTGCACATCCGGTCGGCCGCGCCTTCGAGCAGCCGGGCAGCAGCCGGCTCCGGCGCGTGCCGGGTGATGGCCCAGCCGAGGCCGAAGGCCGAGTCGACGAACCGCTCACGGGAGGGGACTGACGGAGTCAAGACGGGAGAACCGGGTTGGCGAGCGCCTGGCGGCGGACGAGGACCATGCGTTGCCCGACGGTGATCGTGCTCGCCACGGCGAGCGCCCACAAGACGATCGTGAGCAGGATCGGCAGGTCAAGTAGGTCAGCGAAGAACGTCAGCACGAGCACCGCGACAAGCCGATCGGCTCGCTCGGCGATTCCGCCCTTGGCCTGCATGCCGAGGCTCTCGGCCTTGGCTCTCGTGTACGACGTCACCGAACCCATCACCAGCGCCCACAAGGCGACGTACGCCAGCAGCCGATCGTCGCCACCTTCGAAGAACCAGATCGCCAAGCCGGCGAAGATCGCCGCGTCACCCAACCGGTCAAGCGTGGAGTCCAAGAAGGAGCCCCACCGAGACGACGTTCCCATCGTGCGCGCCATGTAGCCGTCGATGAGGTCTGAGAACACGAACGCCGTGATGACCAGGACGCCGACCCACAGCTGACCGCGGGGAAAGAAGATCAAGGCGCCCAAGACCACGCCGACAGTCCCGACGAACGTGACCGTGTCCGGCGAGACCCCGAGCCGGATCAGCAGATGAGCGACCGGTTTGAACATCTTGGTCCAGAACTGCCGGAAGTGTTCGAACATCGGTGCGGGGGTGGCTTCCTCGAGTGAGTAGGGCGGCTGGATTTCGTCTGATGCTACCGGCCGCGTGGAGCGGAGCGACGCTTGTGCGCGCGGCCCGAGAGGTGAAAGGTGGAGCCGACGGGCAGCCGCCAACGCGGCTCGACCGAAGGAGTGAGTGCATGGCCGGCAAATCGGGCGGGCCGGTGAGCGGGGAGCCCTCGGCGTACCAGCCTCACAGCCCTGACCAGCTTCGCAACGTCGTGCTCGTCGGACCATCGGGCTCGGGAAAGACCACCCTCGTGGAGGCTCTGCTGGTCACAGCCGGAGCTGTCGGCCGGCCGGGTCGCGTCGAGGACGGCACCACGGTCACCGACTATGACGACGCCGAGATCCGGCAGCAGCGCTCGATCGGGCTCGCGCTGGCGCCGTTCGTCGCCGGCGACATCAAGGTCAACCTGCTCGACGCGCCCGGCTACGCCGACTTCGTCGGCGACCTCCGCGCCGGGCTACGCGCCGCCGACTGCGCGCTCTTCGTCATCGCCGCGACCGAAGGCGTCGACGGCCCCACCAAGGCCCTGTGGCAGGAGTGCGCCGCGGTGGGCATGCCGCGGTGCGTCGTGATCAGCAAGCTCGACTCCCAACGAGCCGACTACCCCGATGTGCTGGCTCAGGCACAGGCGGCTTTCGGCGACAAGGTGCTGCCCCTGTATGTCCCCGTCGAGGCGGGCGGCGCCGGCTTCGACGGACTTGTGGCGCTGCTGTCGGAGACGGTTTCTGTCTGCTCGGCGCGCGGCGCATCCCGTTCGGTGAGCGAGCCCGACGAAGCGCAGCGGGCTCACATCGACGAGCGCCGGGGCCCGCTCATCGAGGGCATCATCGAGGAGTCCGAGGACGAGGGCCTGATGGACCGCTACCTGGAGGGGGAGCAGATCGACGTCCAGCTCCTCATCGACGACCTGGAGAAGGCAGTCGCCAGGGCCTCCTTCTTCCCCGTAGTCCCCGTCTCCTCGCTCACCGGGCTGGGGCTGAGCGAGCTCGTCGAGATCATGACGTCAGCTTTCCCGTCGCCATCGGAGCACCCCCTCCCCGCCGTCTACACCACGGCCGGCAGGACCGTCAGCGGCTTGTCCTGCGACCCCGCGGGCCCGCTGCTCGCCGAGGTCGTCAAGACGACCTCCGACCCGTACGTCGGCCGAATCAGCCTCGCGCGCCTCTTCTCGGGCACGGTCAGAGCTGACGCCGCCGTGCACGTGTCGGGGCACTTCTCGCAGTTCCAGACCGCCGCCTCCGGTCATCCCGACCACGACGAGGACGACCGCGTCGGCGCCGTGTCCTCACCGATGGGCAAGACCCTGCGACCCGGCGACGCCTGTGTCGCCGGTGACATCTGCGCGATGGCAAAGCTGTCCCGGGCGGAGACTGGCGACACGCTGAGCGACAGGGACAACCCGCTGGTGATGGAGCCGTGGTCGATGCCTGACCCGCTGCTCCCGATCGCACTCGTCGCGCACGCGAAAGCCGACGAGGACAAGCTCGGCAGCGCCCTGCGGCGGTTGGCCGCCGAGGACCCGACAGTTCGCATCGAGCACTCGGTCGAGACTCACCAGCTCGTGCTGTGGACGATGGGTGAGTCGCACGCCGACGTACTGCTCGACCGGCTCCGCCATCGGTACGGGGTGCAGGTCGACCAGGTGCAGGTCCGCGTCCCTCTGCGCGAGACCTTGGCCGGCCCGGCGAAAGGCCACGGCCGACACGTCAAACAAAGCGGTGGCCACGGCCAGTACGCCGTGTGTGACATCGAGGTCGCACCCGCCGAGCCGGGCAGCGGGTTCCAGTTCGTCGACAAGGTGGTCGGCGGATCGGTGCCGCGCCAGTTCATCCCCAGCGTGGAGAAGGGTCTGCGAGCCCAACTCGACAAGGGGCTGAGCGCCGGCTACCCGGTAGTCGACCTGAAGGTCACACTATTTGACGGCAAGGCGCACAGCGTCGACTCCAGTGACATGGCGTTTCAGATGGCGGGCGCGCTGGCGTTGCGGGAGGCGGCGCAGGCTGCCGGAGTGCAGCTGCTGGAGCCGATCGACGAGGTGGACGTCCTCATCGACGACGACTACGTGGGTTCGGTGCTCGGCGACCTCTCGACGCGACGCGCCCGAGTGCTCGGCACGCAGCCGGTGGGGACCGGGCGCACCCGCGTCAAGGCGGAGGCTCCGCAGCTGGAGCTCATCAGGTACGCGACCGAGTTGCGGTCGCTGAGCCATGGCACCGGCACGTTCCACCGCCGCTACTCGCGGTACGACGTCCTCCCGGCCCACCTCGCGACAAAGGTCACCGCCGCCAGCTAGCCAGCTGGCCGCTTCCGGTCGCCGGCGCGCTCAGTCGTGGGGCCACGCCTCGGACAGCAGGTCACGGGTGTCGCGCAGCAGCTGGGGCAGCACCTTGGTGCGGCCCACGACAGGCATGAAGTTGGTGTCGCCGCCCCAGCGCGGCACGATGTGCTGGTGCAGATGAGCGGCGATGCCGGCACCGGCGACCGCACCCTGGTTCATGCCGATGTTGAAGCCGTGCGCCGCCGAGGCAGTTCGCACCGCGCGCATGGCCTGCTGGGTCAGCAGTGCCACCTCCGCGCCCTCGTCGAGGGTCAGCTCGGTGTAGTCCGCGACATGGCGGTAGGGGCACACCATCAGATGGCCGGGGTTGTACGGGTAGAGGTTCAAGACGGCGAAGGTGAGCGCTCCTCGGCGTACGACCAGGCCCTCATCGTCGCTGCGTTGCGGGATAGCACAGAACGGGCATTCACCGCCCTCGTCGGAGGCTGGCTTGTTCTCACCTTTGATGTAAGCCAGCCGGTGCGGCGCCCACAACCGCAGAAACGGGTCGGACTCCCCCGCACCCTCCTGCCGCTCGTACTGCGTCATGCCTAGGCTCATACCTGCTTGCGAGAGCTCACCGCTTCGACGACGCGGGCAATGGCCTCCTCGACAGGTACGCCGTTGTCCTGAGCACCGTTGCGATAGCGGAACGACACCGCCGCGTCCTCGGCGTCGCGATCACCGGCGATCAGCATGAACGGCACCTTCTGGAGCTGGGCGTTACGGATCTTCTTCTGCATCCGCTCATCGGAGGAGTCGACGTCGACTCGAAGCCCGCGGGCGCGGAGCCGGTCAGCCACCTCGGTGAGGTAGTCCGTGTGCCGCTCCGCGATCGGGATGGCGACCACCTGCACCGGAGCCAGCCAAGGGGGGAAGGCTCCGGCGTAGTGCTCGGTCAGCACACCGACGAAACGCTCGATCGACCCGAACAGCGCACGGTGGATCATCACTGGTCGTTGCCGGGACCCGTCGGCGGCGGTGTACTCCAGCTCGAATCGCTCGGGGAGGTTGAAGTCGAGCTGGATCGTGGAGATCTGCCAGGTGCGGCCGATGGCGTCCTTGGTCTGAACGGAGATCTTCGGCCCGTAGAACGCGGCACCGCCCGGGTCGGGCACGAGTTCCAGCCCCGACTCCTCCGCAACCCGCTGCAGCGTGGCGGTCGCCTCTGCCCAAATCTCGTCTGACCCGACGTACTTGTCAGGGTCCTTGGTGGACAGCTCCAGATAGAAGTCGTCGAGCCCGTAGTCCTTGAGCAGGTCCAGCACAAAGCCGAGTACGCTCGCGAGCTCGTCGCCGAGCTGGTCTCGGCTGGCGTAGATGTGCGCGTCGTCCTGGGTCATGCCGCGCACCCTGGTCAGGCCGTGCACCGTGCCCGACTTCTCGTAGCGGTAGACCGAACCGAACTCGAAGAGTCGCAGTGGCAGCTCCCGATACGACCTACCCCGCGCCTTGAAGATCAGGCAGTGCATGGGGCAGTTCATCGGCCTGAGGTAGTAGTCCTGACCTGGCTTTCGCACCTCTCCCCGCTCGTCGACCTCCGCGTCGACGTGCATGGGGGGATACATGCCGTCGGCGAACCACTGCAGGTGACCGGACGTCTCGAACAGGCCCCCCTTGCTGATCTGCGGGCTGTAGACGAACTCGTAGCCGGCTTCCATGTGGCGTTTGCGGGAGTAGTCCTCCATCTCCTTACGCAGCGCGCCGCCCTTGGGGTGGAACACCGCAAGGCCCGATCCGAGCTCGTCGGGGAAGCTGAACAGGTCGAGCTCGGCCCCGAGCCGCCGGTGGTCTCTGCGGGCCGCCTGCTCGAGGCGTTCGAGGTGGGCGTCGAGGGCGTCCTTGCTCTCCCAGGCGGTGCCGTAGATGCGCTGCAGCTGGACGTTCTTCTCGTCGCCTCGCCAGTACGCCGCCGCCGAGCGGGTGAGCTGGAACGCGGGGATCCGCTTGGTGGTCGGAAGGTGCGGCCCCCGGCACAGGTCCTTCCACGCAGGCGAGCCGTCACGCTTGACGTTGTCGTAGATCGACAGCTGCCCCTCGCCTACTTCGGCGCTGGCACCCTCGACCTCTGCGCCCGCAGCGTTGCGGCTCGAGCCCTTCAGCGCGACAAGCTCCAACTTGTACGGCTCGTCTGCTAGCTCGCTCGTCGCCTCTGCGTCGCTGACCTCTCGGCGGACGAAGCGCTGGTTGTCCTTGATGATCTTGCGCATCCGGGTGGCGATCGCCTCGAGGTCGTAGGGCTTGAACGGCTCGGGTACGTCGAAGTCGTAGTAGAAGCCGTCAGTAATAGGTGGCCCGATACCGAGCCTGGCGTCGGGGAAGAGCTGCTGCACCGCTTGGGCGAGCACGTGCGCGGTGGAATGACGCAGGATGGCGCGGCCGTCGTCGGTGGCGATGCCGACAGGCTCGACGACGTCGCCTGCGCCGATCTCGTGCGACAAGTCCACCAGGTCGCCGTTGACCCGAGCGGCGATGACGCCGTCATCACCGCCGACCAGCTCCCAGGCCTTGGTGCCCGCCGTCACTGTGCGCGCCGCCTCGCGGCCGGAGCCGGCCACGGTGACGACCACGTCGGACAAGACGAGCTCCTACTGGGTGAAGAGGCGCCCCGTCGGCGAGGCGGCGGCGAGGTGCCCCGATGGTATCGAGCGCCGAAAAAATCCAATCCGCACCCTGATCCGTTCCGAATCCGGAGCAACGACTAACTCACACCGGCGATCGAACTGTCGCCATCACGAATGGAGCACGTTGCATGCGTACATCTCACAGGCTGGCCACGCTAGCGGTCGGCACCTTGGCTGTCGCCCCATTTCTGGGCATGGGCCAGGCATTGGCCGACGACGGCGACGTCATGGCGAACCTGCAGCCGGTCGAACTGAACGGCGTCTCGGCATCCGGCACCGCGTGGGTCAAGGTCCGCGGCGCCACGATCGACGTCACAATGCAGGCCAGCGGCCTGCTGGCTGACAACCCCCACGCTGCGCATATCCACTTCGGTGACGACGCTCGCCATGAGTGCCCCGTGGCCGCGGACGACACCGACGGCAGCGGCACCATCAACACGACGGAGGGCGGCCCGGCCTATGGACCTGTCACTGTCTCGTTGACCACTTCCGGTGACACCAGCCCTGACAGCGTCTTGGCCGTCGACCGCTTCGACTGGGCGCCCGAAGGCGAGTTCACCTATCAGCGCGGCAGCATCGACGTCGCCCCTGAGCTCGCGGCCTCGATCGCGGCTGGCGACGCCGTGGTCGTGGTGCACGGCGTGGACTACAACGGCACCGGCAAGTACGACGGCAAGGCCATGAGCGACCTGGACCCGAAGCTTCCCACCGAGGCAACTGACCCAGCGATCTGCGGTGTATTGGCCGCCGCACCAGAAGGCGGCGCTGACACCGGTCTGGGAGGTACGTCGACCGGCACCGACACCGGGCTCCTTGCTCTTGGTGGCGGCGTGCTGCTGCTGGCGGCTGGCTCCGGTGTTGCAACTGCTCGCAGGGCGCGCACGCGCTCTTGAAAACAGACGGCAGCCAGCCCGGTGATCGTCGCGGCACATATGCTGCGGCGGCGGTCACCGCCGTGCTGGTTCTCGTCGGAGCTGTCCTGTTCGGCATGGGTGCCCGCGGCACAGATGGGCCCCCCCAGCCAGAGAACGCGACGGCTTCCCCCCCGACGGCAGCGTCTCGAGCTCAAGGGAAGACCCCGCAGGTGACTGCTCCCGCGATAACGGCTCTCCAGCCGACCTCCGGACCTCTGGACTTCGGTCCGGTGCTCCCAGCGTCGGAGCCCGTCGCGCTAGACATCCCAGCGATCGACGTTCACAGCCGCAACATCGTGGACCTGGTCCTCGCTGACGACGGCAGCATCGAGGTCCCAAGCGAACCGTCTGCTCCCGGCTGGTTCAGTCCCGGTCCGTCGCCGGGCCAACTGGGGCCGGCCGTGATCGCTGGGCACGTCGACAGCACGCAGGGACCCGCGGTGTTCTACCGGTTGGGCGCCATGCAGGACGGAGACCGAATCACAGTGACCCGCGCCGACTCCTCGGCCGCCACGTTCGTCGTCGACCGGGTGGAGGTGTTCGCGAAGGCGGATTTCCCGACTCACCAGGTCTACGGCAATGTCACGAGCCGGGCGGAGCTACGCCTGATCACCTGCGGCGGCGGCTACGACTCCGCCACCGGTTATGTCAGTAACGTCGTCGTCTTTGCGCATCTGGTGGGCGCCAGATGACGTCCATGGCCGTGCTCGACAGAGTGCGCGAACCTGAGCCGCCGCCGGCGAGCGCCGAGCCGACGACCTTCGAGAGCTACGCCGCGACGTGGCTCGCCGGCCGCACCTTCAAGCCGCGCACTCGCTTCCACTACGCGGCTCTGCTCGACAAACACATCAACGTGACCTTCGGCCCCTACGATCTCGCAGCCATCAGTCCCGACGCCGTACACCGCTGGCACGCCGAGATGGGCTCCAGTAGGCCGACCCTGCGCGCACATGCCTACGGCCTCCTGCGATCCATCCTCGGCGCCGCCGTCGAAGACCAGCTCATCGTCACCAACCCTGTTCACATCCGTGGCGCCGGGAGCTGCCGCCGTACCCCGAAGATCGAACCCGCCAGCCTGGACGAACTGGAAGCCATCGTTCTCGCGATGAAGCCCGAGAGATACCGGCTGATGGTGCTGCTCGCCTCATGGTGCGCCATGGGGTTCGCTGAGCTCGCCGAGCTACGTCGTGGCGACGTCGACCTCCGGGGCGGCTCCATCCTCATCCGCCGCACCGTGGCTCGTGCCGACGGCAAGGCCTTTGTCTCCACGTCCGACAGCGAGGCCGCCACCCGCGACGTCGCCATCCCCTCGCGACTGCTGCCCATGGTCGAGAACCACCTACTGGCCAACGTCGGGGACGGCATGAACGGCCTGCTCTTTCCTGCCAGCGACGGCGAGAGCCACCTGGCGACATCCAGCCTCTACAAGAGCTTCCACCGGGCCAGGGCGGCTGCCGGTCGACAAGACCTCCGCTGGTACGCCCTGAGGCGCACCGAAGCCGTGCTGGCCGCCGCAACCGACGCCGCCCTCGCAGAGCTGATGGCCAGGCTCGGTCACTCGACGCCGGGGACTGCGCGGCGATACCAGTACGCAACCGAAGGGATCTGACCTGCAGACCGTGGCGGGTGGGCGATACTGGGTTCGAACCAGTGACCTCTTCGGTGTGAACGAAGCGCGCTACCACTGCGCCAATCGCCCGACTGTGTCCTCACGGATCGCGCACAGGCTAGCGCAGAGCGTCCGAGATTCGAAAAATTCGCAGTTCCTCGACGTGGAAGCGTTACGTGTTGCCTTCCGCCTCGTTAGCCACAGGGGACGGCTCTTGAAGGGAACACAGTTGATGGACGCAGCTTCGTGAACGTGACTTGCGCACTCACCCTTGAGCTCATCGACGCGAGCGGTGCCGCAACGCCTCTTGACTCGGTGCTCAGCTACGACGTGAGCGATCCTTATGCCGTCGCGGTCAGCTTCACCGCCACCGGGGCCGATTCCACCGTGCACTGGGTGTTCGCTCGCGCGCTTCTCGCCGTCGGTGTCTGTGAGCCGGTGGGTGAGGGCGATGTCCAGGTCTGGCCGTGTCTGAACGCGCGCGGGCAGGCGGTGACCGTGATCGAGCTCTCCTCCCCTGACGGCGAGGCGCTGATGCAGGCCCGAAGCGACGAAGTCTGGGACTTCCTCCGGCGCGCCGAAGACCTGGTCCCTCAAGGCGCCGAGACGACGTACCTCAACATCGACGAGGCGATCTCCGAGCTCCTCGGGTAGGCCTGCTGTCCGAGAGGTCGCGGGCCCGGCGTGGTGATCACTACGCTGGGCCTCGTGATCTTCAGCCATGACACCGAGGGGTCGCTGCTCGTCGTCGTCGACTTCGTCAACACGGCTCGCCAGTGCGGTGGGACTGAGCGGTTGCCCGATGCCCACCATGTGCAAGAGTTCGTCGACCGCCACGGACTGCCCTCCAACAACACCGGCGATCTTGGCGACCTCACCTCCCTGCACGCCGTACGGGACTGCTTCCGCCGCGTTTTCGGCCTCACCGACGCTGCCGAGATCGCGGCCGAGGTCAACGCCCTGATCGCTGTCGCCCCCGTCTCCCCGCGCCTCACCGACCACGACGGCTACCACTGGCACATGCACTACTCGGCCCCCGATGCGCGCCTGGCGGACCGGCTCGGCGTCGTCGGCGCGATGGCGCTCGCGCAGGTCGTGAGTGACAGCGAGACCGAGCGGCTCCACATCTGCGAAGCGCCCGACTGCAACGCGGTGCTGGTCGACCTCACCCGCAACCGCTCCAAGAGGTACTGCGACGCGCGCGGCTGTGCCAACCGCCTGCACGTGGCGGCGTACCGGGAGCGCAAACGCTTGGAGTCTGTGCCACCGAAGCCGCTGTGAGATGGCGAGCTTCGACGTCGTGAGGCGTACCGTCTTGTCGGCCGAGGAGGCCTGGTCGCGGCTGACGGACTGGGAGCGGCACGGGGAGTTCCTTCCACTCACGACAGTCCGGTTAGCGGACGGCCCCCGCACCGGTGCCGGCGCGGCCTTCGTCGCCCGCACGTCTCTTGGGCCGCTCGGGTTTGACGACACGATGGAGGTCACGGTGTGGCAGCCGCCCACCGGGTCGGAGCCAGGGCTCTGCCACATCACCAAGCGAGGCCGCGTCGTGGTGGGTTCGGCGCAGCTGACCGTTGCCGCCGCGCCCGATGGAGCGCTTGTCAACTGGCACGAAGAGGCACGATTTCGGGCGGCCGGTCGACTGCTGGACTGGCCCAACCGGTTCATCGGCGAGATCGTGTTCGGTCGGCTGGTCGATGGGTTGCTCGCCGACGCCTGACCTCACCCAGAATTGGCCGTCTCAGGTCGATCGGCTAACCTCGTGCTCGCACCACCACGGGCTCGGGTGGAGCGCGCGGACGTGGCTCAGCTGGTAGAGCATCACCTTGCCAAGGTGAGGGTCGCGGGTTCGAATCCCGTCGTCCGCTCGGAGAGGGTCGCTGGCTTACCATCCAGTGGTGGAGTGGCCGAGAGGCGAGGCAACGGACTGCAAATCCGTCTACGAGGGTTCAAATCCCTTCTCCACCTCGACGAAGGCTCGTCCCGAGGGCGATTGGCGCAGCGGTAGCGCGCTTCCCTGACACGGAAGAGGTCACTGGTTCGATCCCAGTATCGCCCACCAGCAACACCGCAGGTCAGAGGCCCTTTCGAGGCCAGCCGACCCTGTCGGCGTACGAGCGCGGCACCAAGTCGCCGACGCTCGCCGTGCTCGAGCGCATCCTGCACACGCTCGGCTACGAGCTCGGGCTCAACCCCCGCGTCACCTTCCGCGACGTCCCCGACGAGCACGGTGCCACCTATCGCGTGCCCGACCGGCTCTGGCACGTCGCGCCACCCGCATGCTTCGCCCCGCTGACGATCCACGAGGCACTGGGGAGTCGACGCACGTTCGACCTGCTGAACCGCGAGGGCCCAGCGTCAGGTTGCTGCGGCGCTCGGTGTCTTCCAGCCAGCGGTCAGTCAGCAACTCAAGTTCGCACCGGACCTCGACCGAGTGCACCCCCAAACACTCCTGCAGGCCGCTGCCCCGATCCTCAAGGCCGTTGCGGAGCAGCACGGCTACTCGCGCCTGGCCGTCTTCGGGTCGGTCGCTCGGCAGCAGGCCAGCCAAGACTCCGACATCGACTTGCTGGTTGAGGCTCCCGATGGGACATCGTCGTTCGGGTTCATCCGGTTCAAGCAGCTCATCGAGCACGTGCTCGGTCGTGAGATCGACCTGATCGAGTACGGCGGGCTCAAGCCCAAGCTGGACGACGACATCCGTCGTGAGGCGGTGCTGCTCTGATGGACCACAGGGCAGCAAAGGAACTGCTCCACATCGAGGGCTGGCTCGTCCGGGTCGGCGAGATCATCCAGCGCGGCAAGGTCGCGTACCTCGATGATGATCTGCTCCAGGAGGCCGGCGCGACCTCACGTGGCTGACACTGTCGGAAGACCTTCCAGCCTGGCACGCCTCGCTTCGTTTGCTGATCGAGCAGGCCGGGTCTTCGTTCGACGACCCATCGTAGACGCGCGACGGTGTCGGCGAAGACCCTCGCGTACAACCCACGGCGGACAAGAAGCGAGCAGGGCTGCGCGCCGGTAGCCCGACCGCACTGCCAGAATGTTGGCATGGCCGATGTACGTCGCTCGTCCCCCGAGCCGCCTTGGGCTGGACCCCAGATCCAGCACACGCCCGGGATGGCCGATGACCTCATGTGCGAGATCGCACCCCTGCTCGCCGAGGACGGCATCGACCTCAACGATCCCGCCAAGATTCCCGACACCGAGACCCTGCAGCTCGCACTGAACCGCGCGATCGAGCGTCGCAACATGGCGCTGTTCACCCCCGTCGGCACGCCCCGCGAACTCGCGCTCACCACGCTCCGTCTGTACGTCGAAGCCGTCGCCACCGGCGAGACGGAACTGGCTGGAGCCATCCTGGCTACCGCGCAACCCGAGTCGCCCGACGACTCCGTCGCCACCGTCGCCGGCACCATCGGAGTGGCGCTCGACCTCCTCGACGGGATCCTGTCCGGTCAGCGCAGCGACGCACCGGCCGGGATCGGCGCGCGCACCCGGCTCCCCAAGGGCCACTGGGTCGGCGAACGTGCCGCACGCGACATCCTCGAACTTTCCCGCAGGGGACGCGCATTCGGTGCGCTCGGAGCGCTCATTACCAAGCAGGGCAGCCCAGCCGTCCAGTCCGGCGCGGCGCTCGCCCTTGCCGCCACCATGCAGGCCTGGGCTGATCTGACCGGCACGCCCGTCGATCAGGTCACTCCGAGCGCCTTCAGCCATGGCTGAGTCCGACGGCGACCTCATCCCGGGACGGCGTCACCACCCCTGCGACCCGGAGCGGCTCCGCGGCCACCGATCGCCATCACGCCCGACGCGACACCCTGAGCAGGCGCACGGCGACAACGAGCAGACCGAGAAGGACCGCCACAGCCGCGAGGACGATGAGGACGTCCACGAGGAACGCGCCTGCCGAGACGGTCGTCGGGAGCTCCAAGGGCGATACGAACTCGGTCTGCCACGGGAAGGGCGGGTCGAGCGAGCTCTGGTCTTGGTGGACCCACGCGATCGGCATCCCGAACGCCACGTCCTGCTGGTCGGCCTTGTCACTAACAGTGGGGTGACCGAACCGAGGCGTCAGCAGGACCAGCACCACCGAGAACACCACGGCGAACACGGCGGGGGCCAACACTCCCAGCGTCCGGAGCCAGGGTCGCCGAACGTCGGCCCCGACCTGCTCGCGGTTCTGTAGCTCGGTCATGGGCTACATGGTGCCAGCCAGGAGCGCGTCAGCAGCGAATCCATGCACGCCCGATCCGACACGCCGACCGTGCGTCAAACGAGCCCACAGAACTCTCCCTCCGCCGCGGTAGCAACCGCCCCTGGCTCGCAGCTGCCCACGGGCAGTGGGCGTCAGCCCTGGTAGGTGTAGTCGGCGGGGGTCTCAAGGAAGCTGATGTGGACGTGGTCCTTGTGGTTGGCGGTATCGCTGCCTAGGTCGGCCATGGGTCGCCAACCCTCGCTGGCCCGCTCGACGGACCAGATCCGCTGGTACCAGATGACGTAGGTGGTGTTGAGCTGCAGGTAGTGCTTCTTCGCGAACTCGGCAATGCGGTACCCCTTGTCGGTGTGCGAGTACACCATGAAGTCCGCGGCGAGACCTTTGCCGTGGTCGCTCGTCGCCGACTCCCGGTAGCCGTAGACCGTGCGGACGGCGTACCTGTGCTTGACGACTCGAGACGACCACGTGGAGTGCTCGAGAAGTCCCCACGTCTCGGTGCCATCACCGTCTACGTAGGTGAGCCCACCCACGGGGATATAGACGCCACCAGTGGCTGGCACGGTGTGCGCGGCGGCGGGCGCAACGATGACGGCGGTGCCTGCAAGGGGGAAAGCAAGTATGACGGCGGCGAGCCGGCAGGCGCGGCGATGGGAAGGGGGTCGACGGTGTCGACCGGGCAATGCGGGCATAGGGAAGGCTCTTCCTACGCCTGCGGGGTTAGCTGTCGGGTTCGGGATGAGAAGATGCCCGGCCGCGTCGAACTGGTGCGGCTTAACCCCGAGGTCGGAGCCACTGCTCCGACCGGAAGGCCTGTGTCCCCCGCTCCTGCCCGCGACGTGGTCGAAGGACACCCGTGGTGGTCAGAGGCAGGACTCGGCATTCCGACCGGTGCAAGTTATGTAGAACACCACCGGCCGAAAGGCGCCAGCTAATGTGCAACCGACACTAGCACGCAATGAAAACTCTGCGCTACTGTCTAACTACGAACAGTGACGCTACGGACGTAGGGTGACCGCCGAAATCGTGGAAATCAGGCACAACAAGCCCCATGCCGAGAGCGGCGACGGGCCCGTAGCTAGCTCTGGCGAGGTTGCACCTCGTAGGGATTTTCGAGCGCGTTGGGGCATGGTCCCCCGGAAATGCGGGTAAGCCCCTTCTGGACACAACCAATAGAGACGACCTAGGAGTGGTAATGACTTCAGACAGCAGCGGCGGTGCCAGCTCGGCAGGCGGCAGCGGGGAGCCGCGTGAGTCCACGGATTACGAGACAACCGACTACGGGAAACGTGATCGCTCGATCCCGGTACGCGAAGAGTTCGTCGAGCCGCGTCAGACACAGGTGCGCGAGGAGACCGTCGTGCACCAGCAGTCCCGTCCGATCGACCGCGACGACGACAGCGGCCCGGTCAACGTGGCCGTCGGTGCCGAGCGCCAGGACGGGGTCAGATGGGGGCCTATCTGGGCCGGCCTGCTGACAGCCCTCACCACGTTCATCCTGCTCGAGCTGTTGTTCTTCGCGTTCGGCTGGCTGACACTCGACCCCGGCGAGAACGACCCGGGGAACTCGAGCGGGTTGGTGACCGGCATCTTGGCCCTGCTGGCCTTCTTCCTCGGCGGTTTGGTCGCCGGCGCAACGGCTATCTGGAAGGGGTTGTTCAGCGGGCTCCTGCACGGCTTCTTGGTCTGGGCCCTCGGGGTAGTGGCGTTCATCGCGTTGACCTTCTTCGGTGGGAGCGCCCTGCTGGGCAGCTTCGGCAGCCTCACCAACCAGCTTGGTGTAGGCCCACAGCAGGTCCAATCCACGACAGACGTTTCGGACTCCGAGGCCCAAGACATCGCCGACAAGGCGAAGGATGCCGCGGCGCCCGCCTTTTGGGGCTTGCTCCTGCCTTTGGGGGCCTCCATGCTCGGCGGCCTGATCGGCTCCAAGATCTGGCCCCGCAAGGACGACAGCGACCCAGACACGGTCCGGCTGCGTGCCTGAGCCATCTGGGCGGATTAGAGGAGCATACGAAATCGGGTCGTCGTGTTAGGCGTCCAGGGCTATGGGTACGACACATCTCGAACAACAGCCAAGAACCGATTCAAGTAGAGGAGACAACATGCTGGGCCAGGACCAGATCGATCAGGTGCAAGGCAGCGACGCCTATGACTCTGACGGAAGCAAGATCGGACGCGTCGGGCAGATCTACCTCGACGACCAGAGCGGGCAGCCCGCCTGGGCCACCGTTAACACGGGGCTCTTCGGCACCAGCGAGAGCTTCGTGCCGCTCACGGAAGCGTCGTACTCAGGTGACCGCCTCACGGTCCCTTACGACAAGGACCGGGTCAAGGGCGCGCCGAACGTCAGCGAAGACGGCCACCTCTCCCCCGAGGAGGAGCAGACCCTGTACGAGTACTACGGCATGGGCTACACCTCGGGATACGAGACGACCACGACGACCGAAACCCGAGGCGTCGTAGGCAACGACACCTCCGGTCCCGAGACCGACAGTGCGATGACTCGCTCGGAGGAGCAGCTTCGGGTCGGCAAGACGTCCGAGGAGACCGGTCGCGCTCGCCTGCGCAAGTACGTCGTGAGCGAGAACGTCAGCGAGACCGTCCCGCTCACCAAGGAGCGTGCGGTGCTGCAGCGCGAGCCGATCACCGACGCCAACATTGGCAACGCGACAGAAGGTCCCGCGATCTCCGAGGAGGAGCACGAGGTGACTCTGATGGAGGAGCGCGCCGTGGTCGAGAAGACCGTGACGCCAGTCGAGCGGGTTCGCCTCGACAAGGAGGCGGTCACCACGGAGGAGACCGTCACCGATGAGGTCCGCTCGGAGCGCATCGAGGTCGACGGCGACATCGTCGACGACGACAGGCGCTGATTTCCCGAGTAGTTGAGTAGCTGGGTCCCGCCGTCCACCAGGACGGCGGGACCCAGCTACGTTTGCAGGAAGCGAGCATCTTCCCGACGCGTCACGTCAGCCCCGGTCACCCCGCGAAGGAGCACGATGGAGGTCTGGCCCGGCGCTCCGTACCCGTTGGGTGCGACGTACGACGGGGGGGGCACCAACTTCGCGTTGTTCTCAGACGTCGCGGAGGCCGTGGAGCTGTGCCTCTTCGACGAGCACGGCGCCGAGACCCGGGTGGCCGCCCCTGAGCGCGACGCGTTGGTCTGGCACGTCTACTTGCCTCGGGTCATCCCCGGGCAGCGGTACGGCTATCGAGTGCACGGGCCATACGACCCGGCCACCGGCTTGCGATGTGACCCCAGCAAGCTGCTCATCGACCCCTACGCCAAGGCGCTCGAGGGGACGATCGACTGGGCTCCCGCCTGCTTCTCGCATTCCTTCGGAGACCCCGCCAGCCGCAACACTGACGACTCTGCGCCACACACGATGAAGTCTGTGGTGATCAACCCGTTCTTCGACTGGCAGGAGGACCGCTCCCCTCGCCGGCTCTATCACGAGACGGTCATCTACGAGGCGCATGTGAAGGGCATGACCCAGACCCACCCCGGCATCCCCGAGGAGATCCGGGGCACGTACGCCGCCTTGGCACACCCGGTCATGATCGATTACCTCACCGGCCTGGGCGTCACCGCCTTGGAGCTGATGCCCGTGCATCAGTTCGTCAACGACTCGCGGCTCGTCGAGCAGGGTCTGTCGAACTACTGGGGCTACAACACCATCGGTTTTCTCGCCCCTCACAACGCCTACAGCTCCGCTGGCCAAAGAGGCGAGCAGGTGCTGGAGTTCAAGGCCATGGTGCGCGAGCTGCACCGGGCGGGCATCGAGGTGATCCTCGACGTCGTCTACAACCACACCGCCGAAGGCGACCACCTCGGACCGACCCTGGGTTTTCGCGGCATCGACAACACCGCCTACTACCGGCTGGCGGACGGAGACCCGTCGTCCTACCACGACACCACCGGCACCGGGAACACGCTGCTCATGCGCCACCCCCACGTGCTGCAGCTGATCATGGACTCGCTTCGGTACTGGATCCTCGAGATGCACGTCGACGGGTTCAGGTTTGATCTTGCTGCGAGCCTGGCGCGGCAGTTTCACGATGTCGACCGGCTGAGTGCGTTCTTCGACCTGGTGCACCAGGACCCGGTGGTGTCTCAGACGAAGCTCATCGCCGAACCGTGGGACATCGGGCCAGGCGGTTACCAGGTCGGGAATTTCCCGCCCCGCTGGACGGAGTGGAACGGCAAGTACCGCGACACGGTCCGAGACTACTGGCGCGGTGTACCCAGCTCTCTTGGAGAGTTCGCCGCCAGATTGTCAGGGTCGAGCGACTTGTACGAAAACGACGGCCGGGCGCCGTACGCCTCGATCAACTTCGTCACAGCACACGACGGCTTCACGCTGCGCGACCTCGTCTCTTACAACGACAAGCACAACATGGCCAACGGTGAGGACAACGCCGACGGCGACAACCACAACCGGTCGTGGAACTGCGGTGTGGAGGGGCCAACTGACGACACCGGCGTTCTGGCGTTGCGCCAACGCCAGCAGCGCAACCTGCTCAGCACGCTGCTGCTCAGCCAGGGTGTTCCGATGCTGCTGTACGGCGACGAGATCGGCCGCAGTCAGGCGGGCAACAACAACGCCTACTGCCAAGACAGCGAGATCTCGTGGATGGATTGGGCGAACATCGACGAACCGCTGCTCGAGTTCACCCGCCAACTACTGGTCCTGCGGGCTAAGCACGCGGTCTTTCGGCGACGCCGGTTCTTCACCGGCGAACCGGCTCCTGACGGGTTGCCCGACATCGCCTGGCTGCGTGCCGACGGCAGCCTGATGGACAACGACGACTGGTCGCAGGCGTCGGTACGCCCGCTGTCCGTGTTCCTCAACGGCGAAGGCATCACCGAGTCTGGTCTGCGCGGCGAAGACATCACGGACAGCTCCTTCGTGCTGCTTCTCAACCCTGGCCACGAGAACGCCTCGATGACCTTGCCGGGCGCACCGTTCGCCGACCAGTGGCAGCTCGTGCTCGACACCAACGAGTCAGCTGCCCTCGGTGCGGACGCCGCTCACGAGCAGGCTGGCTCGCAACGGCTCGTGGTGGCGCGCTCGGTGGTGTTGCTCAGGCGCACCTGAGCCAGCCCTCACCTGCACAAAGATCCGACGCTGAGCACGCCCGAGCGATCACCACGTCGGATCTTGCCGCGATGCGAGTGGCGAAGGCGGGGTCAGGGGCGGGCGCGCCTTGGGGTGCGGTGTTCCTTGGACAGCAGTTTCCACTGCTCTTGCTGCTGCCGGCGCAAGCGCGCGTCGGAGCGGGTTGCCATCCAGTGGGCCTCCCGCTGGAGTCTGCGCCAGCTCTCGATCCGCCGTACGCCGAGCTCACCGGTCTCGACAGCCTCCCGG
>JAABUR0100004567.1_pt1 | contig 18410 bp, 16 predicted proteins | sample 5560091 | NCBI WGS metagenome assembly JAABUR01 (sample SAMN10711879, study PRJNA513375) | rock metagenome | isolation source: Antarctica rocks | place: Antarctica: Victoria Land, University Valley sud | reverse complement strand
CGCTCCCCGAAGAGCTCGACCGGCCAGTCGAAGGCCTCTGCCTGGACGTCCTGCGGCAGCGCGAGCGTCACGGCGCCCGTCTCGACGGGGTCGGTGAGCACCCGCATCGCACCGAGCAGGGCGGAGGTCAGCTGTTCCGGTCGGTTCACCCGGTCGAAGTAGCGCGAGAGCGGGCGGAAGGCGTCGTTGACGGTGAGGTCCCCGGCATACGGCTGCTCGAGCTCCTGCAGCACCGGGGACGCGCACCGGGTGGCGAAGGTGCCCGACGGCAGGAGCAGGACCGGGAGCCGGTTGATCGTCGCGAGGGCTGCGCCGGTCAGCATGTTCGTCGACCCGGGACCGACGCTCGCCGTGCAGACCCAGGTCTGGAGGCGGTCCTTGGCCCGGGCGTAGGCGACAGACGTGTGCACCATGGCCTGCTCGTTGCGGGCGAGCACGTACCGCAGGGGCGGTCCGCCGCTCGCCCCGAGCTCGGCCTGGAGCAGCGCCTGCCCGATCCCGGCGACGTTGCCGTGGCCGAAGATGCCGAAGGCCCCGGCGAAGAACCGCTGCCGTCGACCGTCGCGTTCGGAGTGCTGGGCGGCGAGGAACCTCACGGTGGCCTGGGCCACGGTCAGGCGCAGGGTGCCGGTCACTGTCCTCCTCCGAACGGCAGCCTGGCGTCGACGCGCTGGTCCTGCCATCGCTGCCTCACCCAAGCATGCTCCGGGTCGTCGCAGATGAGCCAGGCGCGCTCCGGGCCCGGACCGGCCATGACGTTGAGGTAGTACATGTCGTACCCCGGTGGTGCCATCGCGGGCCCGTGCCACCCGTGCGGGACGAGCACGACGTCGCCGGAGCGCACCTCGGCGAGGACGTCGATCGGGCGCTCGGCCGTGCCGTAGACGCGCTGGTAACCGAACGCACGGGGGGCTGCGCCCCCCGTGAGCCCCCCGAACGCACGGGGGGCTGCGCCCCCCGTGGACCCCCCGGTGGTCTCTGCCTGCAGCTCGAAGTAGTAGATCTCCTCGAGCTCGCTCTCCTGCCCCGCGCGCTGCTCGTCGTGCTTGTGCGGGGGGTAGGAGGACCAGTTCCCCGCCGGCGTGAGCACCTCGCACGCGATGACCGACTCGGCGTCCAGCACCCCGGGGGTGGCGAAGTTGCGCACCTCCCGGGAGCACTCACCTGCGCCGCGCAGCTCGACCTCGACCTCGCCGGCGCCGACGTGACGGAACGGCCGGGGGGTCCCCGAGCCGGCCCGGGCCGAGGCCAGGGCGACCCGGCCCCCCTCCGTGCTGGTGATCCGCAGGGTCGAGCCGGGCGGCACGTAGGCCACGTCCGTCGGGCCCGCGAAGACGCTCTCGCGCCCGGCGAGGTCGGCCCGGTGCTGCATCCCGAGGCTGTCGGTCACCTCGACCAGCAGGGCGCCCGCCAGTGGGACGACGACGTACTCCCCCCGACCGGTGCTGACCTGCCTGGCCTCACCCGGTGCGAGCGTGGCCACCAGCAGCCCGGTGTGCTCCCAGCCGGGCAGGTGCGCGCCGATGGCCACGTCGTACCCGTCGGTGCCGGCGCTGCCGAGCGGCTTGAACCACTGGCTGGGCGCGCTCACCCGGCGCCGCCGTGGACGAGGGCGGCGGCGATGTCCACCGCCGCGGCGACGTCCTGGTCCGGGGGGTAGAGCAGCGCCCGCCCGACGACGAGCCCCCGGACCGCGGGCAGCGCCAAGGCCCGCGCCCAGGCGGCATACTCCTGCCGCGGGTCCCCCTGCGGGTCACCACCGAGGAGCAGCGTCGGCAGCGTCGTCGCGTCCATCACCCGCTCCAGGTCGTCGACGAGCGGCAGCTTGAGCCAGGTATGGGCGCTGCTCGCACCGAGCCCGGCGGCGATGTGCATGGACAGGATCGTCGAGTCGGGGTCGAGCCGGTTGACCACCCGGTCACCGTCCCTGGCTGACATGAACGGCTCGACCATGGCCATGAGGCCGTGCCCGGCGAGCTCGGTCACCGCCAGCGCGCTCGCCGCCAGCACCGCCACCGTCGCCGGCTCGGCCAGGGCGACCCGGGTGAGCATCTTGCCCCCGTCGAGGCCGCGGGCTGCGATGTCGCATGCCCGGTATGCCGTGAACCGGTCGTCGAGCTCGAAGACCGCTCCCTGCAGGCCCCCGCGGTTCATCGAGCCGATGACCACCATGTCCTCCAGCGCCCCCAGCAGCAGCAGGTCCTCGAGGATGTCGGGGGTGCCGAGGACGCCGTCGACACCGGGTCTGCCGAGGGCCTCGACGAGGCGCCCGAGCAGCTCGCTGCGGCTCGCCATCGCCTGCGAGTCGCTGCGGACGCCGAGAGCGCCGCGGGCGGGGTGGTCGGCGGCGACGATGAGCAGCCGCCCGTCCGCGCCCACCAGCGGCCGGCGGCGGCGCACCGCCCACCTCGCGTCGATGTCCTCGGGGTGGCGGGCCCGGGTCTGCGTCAGGTGGCTGACCTGCCCGGCGGTGAGGCAAGGACCGGGCCGGGCCTCAGCCGGCGCGCTCATCAGCCCGCCTCCTGCGGCCCGCTGACGAGCAGGGCCTCGACCTCGGACTCGGTCGGCATCGCGGTGGAGCACTCCAGCCGGGAGGCGACGATCGCGCCGGCGACGTTGGCGAACGCCAGCGTCCGCGCGAGCGGCCACCCGGCGAGCAGCCCGTGGCAGAGGGCTCCGCCGAAGGCGTCACCCGCGCCGAGACCGTTGATGACGGTGACGGGGAACGGCGCCACCTCGAGGCGTTCCTCCCTGGTGGCGGCCAGCACTCCTCTCGGTCCCTGCTTGACGACGGCGAGCTGGAGCCCCCGGTCGAGCAGCGCGTCCGCCGCGCGCTGGGGGTCCGACTCACCGACCGCGACCTCACACTCCTCACGGTTGCCGACGGCCGCCGTGACGTGCTCGAGGGCGCGGGCCACCTGCTCGCTCGCCTCCGCGGGGTCGGCCCAGAACATCGGCCGGTAGTCGAGGTCGAGCACGGTGTGCTCCCGCCGACCGCGCGCCTCCCATGCCGCGAAGTGGGCGTCGCGGCTCGGCTGCTGGCACAGTCCGGTCACCGTCGCCCAGAAGATGCGGGTCCGCCGGATCGCGTCGAGGTCGAGGCTGTCCGCCTCGATGAGCAGGTCCGGTGCCGTGGGGTAGCGGTAGAAGTAGAGCGGGAAGTGGTCCGGCGGGAAGACCTCGCAGAAGGTCACCGGGGTCGGTGGGCCGTCGACCGCGGAGACGAAGACGTCGTCCACCCCGAACCCGGCCAGTGCCGTGTGCACGTAGCGGCCGAAGGCGTCGTGCCCGGTGCGGGTGACCAGGGCCACCCGGCGCCCGTGCCGGGCCGCGGCGACCGCGACGTTGGTGGCGCTGCCGCCGAGGAACTTCTCGAAGGTCCGCACGTCCTCGAGGCCGACCCCGTGCTGGAGGGGGTAGATGTCGACGCCGGTGCGCCCCATCGCGATGAGGTCGTATGCCGGGTGCCCGGTCGTCACCTGACACCTCCGCCGTCGGCGCCCGGGACGCCCAGCGCACGCAGGTGGTCCAGGCTCGTGCGCACGTCCGCCACCGGCGGTTCCTGCCCGCCTCCCGGGGCGGAGGGGTCGCCGCGCAGGATGGTGTCCTGCTCGAGCACGTACCACCCGGCATACCCGCTGCCCTCCAGGGCGCCGACGATCGCTGCGATGTCGACGTCGCCGTGACCGAGCGGTCGGTACATCCCGTCGCGGACGGCATCGGTGTAGCTGACCTCCCCGGACCGGACCCGGCCAGCGCGTGCGAGGTCGACGTCCTTGAGGTGGACGTGGGCGACCCGGGCGGGGTGGTGCACGGCCACGGCCACCGGGTCGCCACCGCCGATGATGAGGTGGCCGGTGTCCAGGCAGAGCCCGATGCCGCTGCCGGCCAGCACCCGCTCGACCTCGTCGCCGTCCTCGACCAGCGTGCCGACGTGGGGGTGCAGCGTCGCGGTCAGTCCACGCTCGGCGGCGGCGGCGTCGATGCGGTCGAGGTTCGCGAGGAGGATGGACCACCCCCGCTCGTCGAGGACCGGGCGCTCGTCGTACCCCTCCGCACCGGTGCCGGCGGCCAGGACCAGGGTCGATGCGCCGGCGGCGACGAGGGCGGTCATCGAGTGCTGCACGTCCGGCACCGGGTCGTGGCCCGGGTCGTGCAGGACGACAGGGACGAACTGCCCGACCGCCTGCAGGCCGTGGCGCGCCAGCGTGCGGGGCCGTTCGGCGGGGTCGGAGGGCAGGAAGTCGTCGGGGCCGAACTCCGTTGCCCGCAGGCCCACCTCGCGCATCTCGGTCAGCACCGTGACGGGGTCGTACTGCCAGCCCCAGCCCGGGACCTCGCACACCCCCCAGGAGATCGGGGCCCCCGCGACGCGGTCGAGCAGGGACGGTGTCGCGGGGGTGGTCATGTCGTCTCCACCTCCTTCAGGTGCACGGGGCGCCCCTCACGGCGGGAGATCTCGCACGCCTCGGCGGCGCGAAACGCCTCCAGGGCGTCCTGCACGGTACAGGGGGACGGTCGCTCCCCACGGACCACCTCGGCGAATGCCGTCAGCTCCGCGCGGTAGGCAGCATGGAAGCGCCCCATGAAGGAGCCGTGCGCCGGCCCGGACGGGAAATCCACTCCCTCCTCCGCAGACCGCAGGGCGAGGGAGTGGTCCAGCCCGACCGCCATCGCCCCGGCACTGCCCAGCGCCTCGAACCGCACGTCGTGGCCGGCCCCGTTGTACCGGGTCGAGGAGACGAGCGCCAGTGTCGAGTCGTCAAGGGTGAGCACCGCCGCCCCGGTGTCCACGTCACCGGCGTCCGCGAAGAACCGCTCGCCCCTGTTCGCCCCGGTGGCGAACACGCTCTCGACCTCGCGGCCGGTCACGAAGCGGATGATGTCGAAGTCGTGGATGTTGCAGTCCCGGAAGATCCCGCCCGACGTCGGGATGTATGCCGCCGCCGGTGGGCTCTGGTCATGGGTGTTGGCCCGGATGGTGTGCAACCAGCCGAGGCGCCCGCTCCGGACCGCTGCCGCCACCCGCCGGTAGCCGTCGTCGAAGCGTCGCTGGAAGCCGATCTGCACCGGGACGCCGCAGCGCCCAGCGAGCCGGGCGAGGTCGATCGTCTCGGGCAGCGTCGCGGCCACCGGCTTCTCGCAGAAGGTCGGGATGCCTGCGGCGATGCCCTGTCTGAGCAGGTTCGCGTGGCTCGTCGTCGCCGCGGCGATCACCAGCCCGTCGAGTCCGGACGCCAGCAGAGCGTCCGTGTCCGCGGCGTGCTCGCCGCCGAACTGGTCTGCGACGGCCCGTGCCGCCTCGGTGTTGACGTCTGCGACGATGACCTGTTCGACGGCGGCCAGCTCGCGGAGGGTCGCCGCGTGGAAGGCGCCGATCCGCCCGACACCGACCAGCCCGATCCGCATCCCTTGTTTCCTTCCGTGTCCTCATCCGACCCGTCGTGTGGTCCTCAGCCCGGCCATGACGTCAGGGTTTGTGCTGGGCTAACATACTGTCAATCCTTTGTCCGGACATTCCTGCCCGCACCGCACTGCGGTCGCGCCCCATGCGCCCTCACGACCCCGCGCGTCGGGAGGACAGGTCCTCGACGACGTGGCGCAGCGTCGGATAGTCGGCGCCGCTGCCGACGGCGAGGTAGTCGGGAGCGAGGAAGCTGGGGCTCGTCAGGGCGCCCGAGCAGTAGCCGAGGTAGCTGCCGCCGGCCTGCTCGAGGATGAGAACGCCGGCAGCGACGTCCCAGGGTTTCGTGGCGAAGCCCATGGTGGCGTCGGCCCACCCTGCTGCCACGTGCGCGAGGTTGAGCGCGCCACTGCCGAGGTTGCGGACCGCCTGGAAGCCGTGGATGAGCGTTGCCTGGGCACTGAGCGCCTCGGTCCCGAAGAGCTTCAGGTCATGGGCGTTGGGGAAGCTGGAGACGATGGTCGCGCGAAGCTCGTCCGTCGCGGCTCGCGCCACGAGGGGCTGCCCGTTGAGCCAGGCGCCGTTCAGGTCCGCACTGAAGACTTCGTCCATGACCGGGTTGTCGATGACGCCGGCCACCACACGTCCGTCGACGACTGCCGCGATGGACACACACCAGAGGGCGATGCCGCGTGCGAAGTTCGACGTGCCGTCTATGGGATCGACGTACCAGTGGACCCGTCCCGCGCCGCTCTCGCCTCCCTCCTCGCCGACGACGGTCGAGTCGGGGACGGCCGCCAGGATGACGGAGGTGATCGTGTCCTCGGACGCCTTGTCGTGCACGGTGACGATGTCGTGGACGTCCCTCTTGAACCTCAGGTCCATCACGCTGCGAAAGGCGGCCAGGAGGTCGGCCCGCACGCTGCGCGCTGCCTCCCGCGCGGTGTCACGCAGGAACTCGGACTCCTCCACCGACGTCATCCGCCGAGCTGCGCTCCCGTCCGCCGTCGAGCCGGTGCCGGCGGTGCTCACCAGGCGGGCGTTCACCGGCGAGGCTCCATGAGGAGCGTCGGAGCAGCTGTTGCCGTGTACGTCAACAGCTCGGTGCCCTCGCCCTCGGTTCCGTCGTCCGGCGCCACGTGTAGGCAGAGGTTGTCCGCGTCCATCGTCAGCGCGACGGGATTGCGGGTCACGACGTGGTGCGCGCTGCTGAACAGCTGGACCGGGGTCTCGTGGACGATGCGATGGTTCAGCAGGTCCACGATGGCGAGCCCCCCGAGCTCGGACTCGCCCCCGTCGGCGTCTCGAGGCAGGGCTGAGACGCCGCCGCAGATCGCTTGACCCGACCCCAGGTACTGACAGTCCTGGTAGTCGACGAAGTCGCTCCCGTTGTCCCACCGGTCCAGCTCTGTCCCCTCGGTGCTCCATGTGTAGAAGCGCCGGGAGCCCCAGTTGCCTCCGTGGATCGTGGCCTGACGCGGGTCGCTGACCACCCAGCTGATGTGGTCCTGCACGCGGAACTTCTCGGTCACCGTGAACGTCACCGGGTCGACCGCCAGCACCACGCTGGCGCTGTACGCGCGGTACTCGGCCACCGGGACCCAGACGTGGGAACCGTCGAAGTCGATCCCGCCCGGGTGGTACATCTCTCCTTCTCCGACGGCAATGTCCCTCACCAGCGCGCCGCCGGGACCAATGACGAACAGGTGTCCCACTCCGCGCCCGGACGTGCGTTCTGTCGCTGGGGGGCGGCGCACGGGTTCCTCGAGGACCTGCACGGAGGAGAGGAACGTGTGCTCCCCGACAAGGGCCAGCCCCTGCGGATGGTAGGTGGGGAAGGTCAGCGGAAGCGTCCTGACCCGTACCCACGGCGTCGAGCGACTCAGCTGGCCGGCGGCGCGAAGGACCGATGCCCCGGCGCTCACGCCGTCGGGGGGCTGCACGCTGGGACGTCCGGCGTGGTGGGGTCGGCGGTGCCCGACGCCCTCGGTGTCACCGCTCACCATCCGGGTTGCCGACGAGCAGGTCGTCCCGGAACGTCATCGCCTTGGTGATGCGGGCGAAGCCCTTCGACCCCTCCGGCGGTATGTCGCCGGTGAGGTAGGCGCGCAGCAGGGCGTCGGACCGTTGCAGGAGGACCTCATGGAAGTGCCCACGCGGGATGATGCGTTCGACCGTCGCCGGCATGCTGCCGGGCACCTGCTCCGTGCCGAACAGCACGTCCTCGGGTCGCACCCCGACGACGTCGTCACCGGGGGCGATGTGCCCGTCGCGGAAGGTGCCCTTGATGCGGTTCATGGTGCCGATGAAGGTGGCGACGAACGCCGTCTTCGGTTGTGAGTACAGCTCCCCAGGAGTGCTGTACTGCTCGATGCGACCCTCGTTCATGACGGCGACCCGGTCCGACATCGACAGGGCCTCGTCCTGGTCGTGGGTGACGATCACCGTCGTGATGCCGAGTCGCTGCTGGATCTCCCGGATGTCCTCGCGCACCTTCACGCGCAGCTTGGCGTCCAGGTTGCTCAGCGGCTCGTCCAGCAGCAACAGGTCGGGCTCCTGGACGAGTGCTCGCGCGAGGGCCACCCGCTGCTGCTCGCCGCCCGAGATCTGCGCCGGCCGGGAGTCGTGGTGGTGCCGCAGGTTGACCAGGTCCAGCACGGCTGTGACCCGCTCCTTGATCTCCGCCTTGGACAGCTTCCGGATCTTGAGCGGGTAGGCGACGTTCTTGAAGACGGTCATGTGCGGCCACAGGGCATAGTTCTGGAAGACCATTGCGCTCGGCCGTCTCTCCGCACCCAGCGCGGTGACGTCTCGGCCGGCGACGACGATGGAGCCGCGGTCAGGCGTGAGGAACCCCCCGATCATGCGCAGTGTCGTCGTCTTGCCGCATCCCGAGGGACCGAGCAGCGAGACCAGCTCCCCCTCCTTCACCGACAGGTCGAGGTTGTCGATGATGGTTCGGCCGCCCAGCACCTTGCTCAGGCCCTTGATCTGCAGTCCCGCCGGTGGCTGGCCAGGCGGTCCACTCTCTGCGGTGTCCCGGGTGCGGACATCCGGTGTGCTCATCGGCTGTCTCCTATCGGATCTGGAAGCCCTCGGCGAGCTGGCCACCCATGATGTGCTTACGGGCGACCATCAGCAGAGCCACGGAGGGGATGGACAAGAGGATGGAGAAGACCGCCACGACCTGCTTGGGGTTGTTCAGGACGAGGTTGTACATGGCGGTAGGCATCGTGAAATACGTTGGGGCGCCGACGAGGTAGGTGCCCTGCGCCTCGTCGAATGCCGCGAGAAACGACATGACAGCGGCGACGAGGATGCCCGGCAGGGCCATCCGGAAGGTGATGCCGAAGAACACGCGCAGCCTGGAGGCCCCCGCGTCCCTGGCGGCCTCCTCCAGGTTGCGCGGCACGGCAGCGAAGGCCGCCGCCGGTATCCACGTCATGAAGATGATGGTGCCCAGAATCTGCACGACGATGATGCCGGCGACCGTGTTGATGAGGTTCAGCGTGTAGAAGAGCGAGGCGATCGTCGCGTACAGGCCCATCTTCGGGAACGCGTTGGTGGCGAACAGGCCGATCATGAACACCTTCCGCCCGAAGAAGTCATGGCGCGCGAAGGCGTATGCCGCGGGAAGGCAGATGACCGAAGAGATGAGGACCACGAGTGGGGAGATGACCAGCGAGTTCTGCACGGCGACACGGAGCGCGGCGTCGTCGAACACCCTCTGCCACCAGCGCAGCGTCCACCCGTCGGGCAGCAGGTTCGGGTAGGTCAGGCTCTCCGCGAAGGCTTGTGCACCGAGCCAGAGGAGCGGGCCCAGGATGAAGACCACCATGAACACGATGAAGAGAACGATCAGGGCCCGGGTGGCGATGGAGCTCAGGCGGCTCGCCGACGTCGTCCTGGCGCTCTGGCCCAGGCGCTGCGGACGAGCGGCACTCTCAGCCACGGCGGGGGCGGCGCCCTGAGCGACTTCGGCCATCAGATTCGCCCCTGTTCCTTGGCGCTACGGAAGTTGGCCCACACGTAGAAGGCGGCGATGCCCGAGGCCGCGGCGAAGACCGAGAACGCCATGACGACCGACTGTTGGGGCTGGTTGAACGACACGAAGTACTTCGTCAGCTCGACCCCCAGCATGTTCGGGGTGTTCGGCCCGGTGAAGTAGGGGACCGTGAACGACCCGATGATGTGAATCGCGGTGAAGGTCCCGGCGATCACGATGGGGACGAAGGCCATCGGCATCATGATCGTGAAGACGATGCGGAGGAAGCCTGCCCCCGCGTCTCGTGCCGTCTCGATCATGGCGTCCGGAATGCCCTGGAGTCCTGAGGAGATCATCAGCACCGCGAACGGCAGGGATGTCCATACCGACCCGATGATGATGGCGATGACCGAATAGCTCCAGATCGGTCCCTCGAGACCGAACTGCGCGAAGAAGCTGCGGACGAGCCCGTCGGCTGAGTAGAAGGTGAGAATGGCCCAGGAGGCGATGACCACCGGGATGAACAGGGGGACGACGGCCAGCGCGGAGAGGAGGCTGGCGAGACGGCCACCCCTCATCTTCAGGTACAGCCCGATCCCCATTGCCATGAAGAGCACCACAGTGGCACTGACGAAGGTGACGAGAAGCGTGACCACGAGGTCCGCGAGGAAGCCCGAGTTCGTGAAGACCTCGCGATACGCCTCGAGGGTTCCCCACCAGTTGTCCGCCTTGTGGACGTTGAGTCCGATACTGGCGACGACGGAGTTCAGGCCCCCGGTGAACCCCAGACTGAACCCCAGGGCCAGGACGATGGGAAAGCCCACGACCGCCAGGATGAGCACGATGGGGGGTAGGGCCATGAAGAACCCCCGCGTCGAGCGCCCCGGGGTCTTCGTCGCCTCGAAGCCCCCGCTCGCGGCTTCGTCCTTGGTGGCGACAGTGCTCACTGCTGGCCGCCCTCTCGCTCGCCGGTCCCTACCCGCCACCTACTACTTGCCCGGAACCTTCTGGGCCCACAGGTTGTTCAGGTCCTGCCTCATCGACGCGAAGTAGGTCAGCCGGAGGTCGTCCGATCCGGTGTTCTTGAACTGCTCCTGCACGTTCGGCGGCAGCTTGTCCAGTTTGATCGCCGGGTACCCAGCGAGGGTGTTGATCATGAGCCCCTGTGCTTCCGGGGTGAGCACCCAGTTCGCGAGCTTCAGCGCCGCCTCCTGGCGAGGTGACGACTTGGGGATGCCGAGGTAGGCGGCGCCGCCGGTGAGAGACGGGTTGGAGATCTGGGTGTACCTGGCGGTCGGTGGGATCTGCCCGTTCTTCTGTCCGGTGATGAACATGTCGGACCAGACCGGCGCCATCGAGATCTGGCCGCTGGCCAGCAGCGAGAGGATCTGGTCGTTGCCGTTGGGGTAGACGCCCTTCTGGTAGATGTACGGGTTGAGACTCGCCAGCAGCGCGAAGCCCTGGTCCCAGTCCTTCTCCAGGTCCTTGGCGTAGCTGGTCTCCATCTTTGCGCGGTCCTCGGCCGGGACGAACTTGTCCAGCACCGTCGTCACGAACGCCTGGCCGGAGCCCCCGGAGTTCGGTGTGTTGTACGTGAACTTGCCGGGGTTCGCCTTGATCCAGGCGAGCACCTCATCCAGGGTCTTGGGCGGCGTCGGCACCGTCTTGGAGTCGTAGGCCAGCAGCACGGACGAACCACGGTAGGGGATGCCGCCGTTTCCCCCTGCCTTCACCGTCTTCTCGGGCACGTCCGCCAGGTTCGGCACGTTGCTCGTCGAGACGGGGGTGAGCAGTCCCGCCCCGGCTGCCTGCGTGACGAACCCTCCATCGACCAGGTCGAAGCCGGGGTCCTTGTTCTGCTGGGCGGCGCTGGCGAGCTTCGCCATGGTCTGCGAGTCGCGCTCGCCATGGAGGTCGAGGTTCACGGTCACGCTGTAACCGGGGTTGGCCTTTGAGAACGCGGGGGCCAGCGAGTCCTGCCAGAGCTGTCTGACGTTGTCGCCGCCGCTGATGAAGACGGTGAGGCTCTTGTCCGACGACCCCCCGCTGCCCTGTGGCGCGGACGGGGCGCTGCTCTGGACACACCCTGCGAGGGCGACCAGGGCGGCCGATACGACGACGGTTGTCCGAGCCAGACGACGTGTCTTCACTGGTTTCTCCTGACGAGGGTGGGGGGACGCCGTGCCGAATGAGCAGTCATTCCGCACCGTCACCCGAAGGAGGGTGCAGCGCGGGGCGGGCAGCGGTCAGCGCCCGGAGCCGCTCGGCGGCCGGCGTCCAGAGCCGTTGCCGGCGGACCCCCCGTGGTCCTCGTTGACTGCTCCACATGATGGGAGCGAGCATGTCTGGGTCCCTCGCGATTTGTCAAGACATTCATATGTCCGATCCTTAGCCACTTTCACGAGTCCACCACCACGAGCGGGCGTCCGGGCGGGCGCCGGGACCGGATACTCTCGCCGCATGGCCAAGCAGCTGTCGGTGAGCATCGACCGGGCATCGCCGGTCCCGCTCTACCACCAGCTCGCCCAGCAGCTCAATGACGCGATCACCGACGGCCGGCTCCAGCCCGGTGACCCGTTCGAGAACGAGCTCGCGCTCGCCGGCAGACTCGGGCTGTCCCGGCCCACCGTTCGGCGAGCCATCCATGAGCTGGTCGGCAGGGGGCTGCTGTTGCGCCGCCCAGGACTGGGGACGACGGTCGCGCGCCGCAAGGTCCACCGCCGGGCGGAGCTGACCAGCCTCTACGACGACCTTGCCAAGTCGGCGACTCAGCCACGCACAGTGGTGCTCTCCTACGCCCTGCTCGAGGACACCCAGGTGGCGCAGGCGCTCGACCTGCCGTCGGACACCCTGCTGCTGGCGGTCACCCGGCTGCGTCTGGCGGGGGAGAGTCCCCTGGCGATCATGCGCAACTGGCTGCCACCGCCCAGCAGTGACATCTCCCGAGAGGAGCTCGAGGAGCACGGTCTCTACCTCGCCTTGCGCAACCGGGGCATCCGACCGGTGGTCGCCCACCAGAGCATCGGGGCCCGGCCGCCCACTGCGCTGGAACGGCGCAACCTCGGCCTGCGTGCCTCCGAGCCGGTGCTGACGATGACACGCAGCGCGTTCGACGCGGTCGGCAGACCCGTCGAGTACGGCGACCACTCCTACCGGGCGCAGGACTACACCATCGAGGTGATGGTCGACCAGCGCTGAGCCCGGACCGCGACGGACGCCATGCCCACCCGCGCGAGCGCCACCACGAGGCAGCGCGCAGGCAGAGGGCTCAGTCGTCGGCGGGCACGACGAGACCGGTCACCCGCGGGTCGAGGGCGCGCTCGGCAGCCCCGTCCGGCAGCGGCGGGGGAGTGCCGCCCCAGGCGGGGCACAGCGGCCGGTGTTCGCACCAGTCGCAGAGCCGCGAGGTCCGCGGCTGCCAGTCGCCGGTCGCGGCCGCCCGCTCGATGGCGAGCCACAGCGCCTTGACCTTGCGCTCCGTCGCGAGCAGGTCCGCCTCGTCGGGCGAGTAGCGCACCAGCTCGCAGTTGCCGAGGTAGACCAGCTGCAGCATCCGGGGGACCACGCCCCGGAGCCGCCACAGCACGAGGGCATAGAACTTCATCTGGAAGAGCGCCTTGCCCTCGAAGTGCTCGGACGGCGACCGCCCCGTCTTGTAGTCGACGACCCGCAGCGCGCCGTCCGGTGCGACGTCGAGCCGGTCGACGTAGCCACGCAGGACCAGGCCGTCGAGGTCGGCCTCGACGTAGAGCTCGCGCTCGGCCGGCTGCAGCCGCGTCGGGTCCTCGAGGGTGAACCACCTCTCGATGAGCCCGACCGCCTCACCGAACCAGGCGTCCTCCACCCCCTCCTCGGAGGCGTCGAGCAGCTCGGCCAGCTCGGGCTCGGCCACGACGAGCTGCTGCCACTGCGGCGCCACCAGGGCGGTGGCCGCGGCCAGCGTCCGCTCGGCAGCCGGTAGGTCGAAGAGCCGCTCCAGGACGGCGTGCACGAGCGTGCCGCGGGCCGCCGCGGGGGACGGCGGCGAGGGCAGCCGGTCGATGACCCGGAAGCGGTAGAGCAGTGGGCACTGCATGAAGTCAGCGGCCCGGCTCGGGGACAGTGCGGCAACCATGCTCGGCACTGTATGCCGCGGCACCGACAGCCCTCGTCGACCCGCGCGCGGCCCGCCGGCACCGGCGGACGGCCCGGCTCTGGTCCGGAAACGTGACGTAGTGTCCCCCCATGTCCTCCGCTGCCCCGGCCGGCGCCCCCGCGTACGGCTGGCGCCTGGCCAGCGTGCACGGCGTACCCGTCTACATCGGACGCAGCTGGCCCATCATCGCCGTGGTCATCACCATCAGCTTCGGTCCGCAGGTGAGCCACCCGACCGACCCCTCCGCGCCCGGCTGGTTCGGGTATGCCGTCGCCGCGGCATACGCGCTGCTCCTCCTCGTGTCAGTCCTCACCCACGAGGCCGCGCACGCAGTGGTCGCGCGCCGCTTCCGCTACCGCGTCGACCGGGTGGTTGCCGACCTGTGGGGCGGCCACACGGTCTATGACAGCTCGAGGTCGCGGCCCGGCGCCAGCGCGATGATCGCGGTCGCGGGCCCCGTGGCCAACCTCGCCCTCGCCGGGGTCGGCCACCTCCTGCAGGGGGTCGTGGCGGACCCGGTGGCCGGCCTGCTCGTCGGCGCACTCACCTTCACGAACCTTTTCGTCGGCGTCTTCAACCTGCTCCCCGGCCTGCCCCTCGACGGCGGCTTCGTCGTCGACGCCCTCGTGTGGCGGGTGACGGGGGACCGCAGCAAGGGCCTGCTCGTCGCCGGGTGGCTCGGACGCGCCCTCACCGTCCTCGTGCTGTTCTGGATCGTCGTGCGGCCCCTGCTCGCCGGGCAGACCCCGTCCCTGTTCACCATCGTCTGGGGCGGCCTGATCGGCGCGTTCCTCTGGTCGGGCGCGACCAACGCGATCAAGTCCGCCACCGCCCGACGCCTGATCTCCTCGGTGACGGTCGGCCAGGTGCTGCGCCCCGTCCTCACGGTGGCGGCGACCGAGAGCGCACAGGGCGTTCTCGACCGGCTCGGGAGGGACCCGCAGGTGGGCTTCGTCGTCGCCGTCGACGGGTCCGGCCGCCCGGCGGGGCTTGTCGACGTGCCGGCCATCGGCGGCATCGACGAGGTGCGCCGGCCGCTGGTGGCCGCGGCCTCCCTCGTCCTGCGGCAGCCGGACGGCTGGCTGGTCGCCGCTGGCCCGGACGACGACGTGGGCAGCGTCATCAACGCGATCGCCACGCACCCGCAGTCCGACGGCAGCCAGCTGCAGGTCGTCCTCGTCACCGACCCGGTGGGGCGCATCCTCGGCACCGTCGCCGTCGACGACCTCAACCGCGCCTTCCCGCGCTGAGCGTCCTTCGTGCACAACCCCTCGCGTCCGTCTCCCTCCCTCCACAGCCGGCCCGCCGGTGCCCTCGGGCGGCCCCGTCGCGTCCGAGACTGAGGACGAGGACCGGCAGCCGGTATGCCGCGTGCGGCCGGGCTGCGGCCGCGCCACCGGGCTGCTCGGGGCGGGAGGGACTGGTGACGGGCAGGGCGATGGCAGGCAGGGCGATGGCAGGCAGCGCGATGGCGGGCAGGGCGACGGCGGGAAGGGCGATCGTGGGGGAGGAGGGCGCGGACCTCAACGTGGTCCGGCTGACCGGCCGGGTCAGCGCCGAGCCCGAGGCCCGCGAGCTGCCGAGCGGGGACCAGATCGTGCAGCTGAGGGTGGTCGTGCCGCGACAGGTGCTCGTGCCAGGTCAGGAGGGGCCGCGGAGCCCCCGGGCGGAGCACGTCCCGGCGGGCGGCCGCACCCGAGCGCCCCGGGTGGACACCATCGAGGTGACCTGCTGGTCCGGGCCCGTCAGGCGCAGTGCCCTGCGGCTGCGGGCCGGGGACCTCGTCGAGGTGCACGGAGCGCTGCGGCGCCGGTTCTTCCGGACCGGTCCGGTGCTGCAGAGCCGCTACGACGTCGAGGCACGGGTGGTCCGGCGGCTGCACCGCCCCCGAGCGGCCCCGGGGGCCTGAGCGGCTGCACCACCCCCGAGCGGCTGCACCGCCCCCGAGCGGCTGCACCGCCCCTGACCGGCCCCGGGGCCTGAGGGGCGGCCCCTAGACTTGCCCCTCGTGACCGACGAGCCAGGCCCCCCGTGACCCAGGAGCCGAGCCCGGGCCCCGCTGCCCGGCGCGGGCCGTTCGCCGTCGGCGACCGGGTGCAGCTGACGGACAGCAAGGGGCGCCTGCACACGGTCGTCCTCGAGCGGGGCAGGGAGTTCCACACCCACCACGGGCGACTGTCCCACGACGAGGTCATCGGAGTCCCCGACGGCTCGGTGGTCCTCAACACGGCCGGAGTCGAGTACCTCGCGTTGCGTCCCCTGCTTCCTGACTACGTCATGTCGATGCCGCGCGGTGCCGCGGTGGTCTACCCCAAGGACGCCGGCCAGATCGTCATGATGGGGGACATCTTCCCGGGGGCGCGGGTGGTCGAGGCCGGGGTCGGCTCCGGTGCCCTGAGCATGTCGCTGCTCCGCGCGGTCGGGGAGCGCGGTGAGCTGTTCTCGTTCGAGCGCCGGGCGGACTTCGCCGACATCGCGCGTGGTAACGCCAGGGCGTTCTTCGGCGGCGACCACCCCGCCTGGCGGGTGCAGGTGGGGGACCTCGCCGAGGCCCTGCCGGGTACGGTCGGGGCGGGCACCGTCGACCGGGTCGTGCTGGACATGCTGGCGCCCTGGGAGTGCCTCGACGTGGTCGCCGACGCGTTGCTGCCCGGTGGTCTGCTCATCTGCTACGTCGCCACCACGACCCAGCTGTCCCGGGTCGCCGAGGCGGCGCGCGGGCACGGCGGGTTCACCGAGCCCTCCGGGTGGGAGTCCTTGGTGCGCGGCTGGCACCTTGAGGGCCTGGCCGTGCGACCGCAGCACCGGATGCACGGCCACACCGGCTTCCTGCTCACCACCAGACGCCTCGCCCCGGGCGTGACGGCCCCCCGGCGCACCCGCCGGCCGGCGCGCGGCGCGCCGGACGGGAGCGACCCCGATGCGAGCGACGCCCACGGGAGCGAGCCAGCCGGCATACCTGCTGCTGGGGATGACGCGACGGGGCCGGACTGGAGCCCGACGGCGCCGGACTGGAGCCCGGAGGCGCTGGGGGAGCGGGCCGTGTCGGAGAAGCGGATCCGGCGGGTACGCCGGACTGTGACCGAAACGTCCACCGACTGACGGCGAATGGGCGTTAGGGTCCAGACAGACGACCGGATGTGCCGTCAGGAGGTTCCGATGACCGAGGACGCAGCTCGCGAGCACGGTCCCGCGCCGGGGGACGAGGACGTCGCCGGCGCGGCCCGTCAGCACGCCCTCCTCCGGGAGGAGGTGGACGAGCTCCGCGAGAGGGTGCGGCACAGTCCCACCCGCGCCCGTGACCTGGAGAACCGGCTCCTGCAGATGCAGGCCTCCCTGACGACCCTGTCGAACCAGAACGAGCGGCTCGTTCGGACCCTCAAGGAGGCCCGCGAGCAGATCGTCTCGCTCAAGTCCGAGGTGGACCGTCTCGCGCAGCCGCCGAGCGCCTTCGGCCTCATCGTCGAGGCCCATGAGGACGCCACCGTCGACATCCTCACCTCCGGGCGCAAGATGCGGGTCGCCGTCAGTCCCAACGTCGACCCCGCCAGCCTCGCCCCAGGACGGGAGGTCATGCTCAACGAGGCCCTCAACGTCGTCGCCACCTGCGGGTACGAGCGGGTGGGCGAGGTGGTGCTCATCAAGGAGCTGCTCGAGGACGACCGGGTCCTCGTCGTCGCGCACGCCGACGAGGAGCGGGTGTGCCGCCGGGCCGACTCGCTGCGCGATGTGCCGATCCGCGTCGGGGACGCGTTGATGCTCGACCCGCGCTCGGGGTTCGTCTACGAGCGGATCCCCAAGGCCGAGGTGGAGGAGCTCGTCCTCGAGGAGGTGCCGGACATCGCCTACGAGGACATCGGTGGCCTCGCGGGGCAGATCGAGCAGATCCGCGACGCGGTCGAGCTGCCCTACCTGCACCCCGAGCTGTTCCGCGAGCACCGGTTGCGTCCGCCCAAGGGCGTGCTGCTCTACGGGCCGCCCGGGTGCGGCAAGACGCTCATCGCCAAGGCGGTCGCCGCGTCCCTGGCCAAGCAGATGGCCGAGATGACGGGGGCGCCCTCCGAGAAGAGCTACTTCCTCAACATCAAGGGCCCCGAGCTGCTCAACAAGTTCGTCGGCGAGACGGAGCGCCACATCCGGCTGATCTTCCAGCGGGCCCGGGAGAAGGCGTCCGACGGCACCCCCGTCGTCGTGTTCTTCGACGAGATGGACTCCCTCTTTCGCACCCGTGGCTCCGGTGTCTCGTCCGACGTCGAGACGACCATCGTCCCGCAGCTGCTCTCGGAGATCGACGGGGTCGAGCGCCTCGAGAACGTCATCGTCATCGGCGCCTCCAACCGCGAGGACATGATCGACCCCGCGATCCTGCGTCCCGGGCGCCTCGACGTGAAGATCAAGATCGAGCGCCCAGACGCGGAGAGCGCCCGCGACATCTTCAGCAAGTACCTCACCGTCGACCTGCCGCTGCACGCCGACGACGTCTCGGAGCACGACGGGAACCGCGAGGCGACCATCGAGGGGATGATCCAGGCCGCGGTGGAACGGATGTACTCCGAGATCGACGCGAACCGCTTCCTCGAGGTGACGTATGCCAACGGCGACAAGGAGATCCTCTACTTCAAGGACTTCAACTCCGGGGCGATGATCCAGAACATCGTCGACCGGGCGAAGAAGATGGCGATCAAGGACTTCCTCACGGTCGGGCAGAAGGGCATCCGCGTCGAGCACCTGCTCGCCTCGTGCGTCGACGAGTTCAAGGAGAACGAGGACCTGCCCAACACGACCAACCCGGACGACTGGGCCCGGATCTCGGGCAAGAAGGGCGAGCGGATCGTCTACATCCGCACGCTCATCAACGGCAAGGACGGCACGGAGGCCGGTCGCTC
>JAABUR0100004566.1_pt1 | contig 18411 bp, 18 predicted proteins | sample 5560091 | NCBI WGS metagenome assembly JAABUR01 (sample SAMN10711879, study PRJNA513375) | rock metagenome | isolation source: Antarctica rocks | place: Antarctica: Victoria Land, University Valley sud | reverse complement strand
CGATTTTTGGATCGCCTTCTCTGGGGTGCTCATCATCGTAAGTAGGCTCATCCGACGGGGCTGGACCCACTACCGCTGGGAGGGTCGACCTTGCCGCCGACCATAGCCTACTGGCGCGGCCTCTAAGAGCCAGTCAGCCGCTGTTGTGTTCTCCAGGTCTGTCTCCTTGCCTTGTTCGTGGAGCTTCTGGATACGGACTGTGCGCGTGGAGTCAGCCATAGATTAAGTATAGAGCAAGGTTGTGGTCCACTTGCTTACTTTGCTTCATGCACGACGCCATGGACGAGACGCTTGACGCTTACGGGCGGGAGATTATGCCTACGGTGATCTCGAAGTCCGTCTAGTAGAGAGTAGCTGTCGAGAGCCTATGATTCGAAGCGGCTCATCCTAAGTACTCTAGATCATTCAGGTCTTTCAGACGACCGCTGGCCCGTTTGTTTGCTTTCAGATTCGGAAGGCTGATGATGTTCGCGCTCACGTCATCCCACACTTCGACGATGCGTGCCGCATAACACTCCTCAAAACCAACGCCCGACACCGACGTCAACAGTTCCAGCCTGATCGGGGGCACGCCCATCCGGATCACACGCGATTCTTCGAGGAACATCTCCGAGGTGGGATTACTGCCTCCGAAACCGAACTCGCGAAGGACTTCCACCAGACGCTCCGCGTTGTCTCGTTCGCGATCCACCCAGATGTCCATGTCCGCCGTCGCCCGTAACCGTGATAGCCCACCGCGTACCCGCCCACGAGCAGGTACCTCACTTCATGCTCGTTGAGCAACCTCAAGAACTCGCTGAAGTCGGGTGGAAGCGGGATCGTAGCCATAGATCATCTGCCGGATTTCCTCGACGGCCAGTAGTCTCTCATGCGGACTCTTGCCGCGCCAATATCTCTTCTCATCTTCGTCTTGTTCCTCCAACGAAACAACGGAGAAGACTCTACGATCCATCTTGTATTCCATGCGAGAAGTCTATAGCGCCCACATGTTATGCACAATGAACAACATCAATAGAATTTGGCAAGCTCCTTCTAAATTGTTCAAGTTGAAGGTATAGGGTGATCTGACAATCCTGTCATCGGCCAGCAGGAACGCTTTGCTCGGGATGTGCGGCGGGGGCTGGATCGTTCTTGGCGACGCTCCTCGGGCTGGCGCTTATCGTGGTAGGCTGGCGCTTGTCCTGGTAAGCCAGTCGTTGGGAGGACTGCATGGAGTATCGTCGTCTCGGACATTCGGGTTTGAACGTCTCGGCCCTGACCCTCGGTACTATGACGTTCGGGGGGCAGGGGGGATTCAGCAAGGTTGGCTCCACCGACGTCGCCGGTGCGAAGCGGCAGGTCGATATGTGCCTGGACGCCGGGATCAACCTCTTCGATACCGCCAACATCTACTCTGACGGCGAGTCGGAGGAGATCCTCGGGAAGGCCATCTCAGGCCGCCGCGACGACCTGCTGCTGGCGACGAAGGTCCGCATGACCATGGATGACGGTCCTAACGGCGCCGGCCTCTCGCGCCACCACATTATCCGCCAGTGCGAGGAGAGCCTGCGCCGCCTCGGCACGGACTACATAGACCTCTACCAGGTTCACGAGTGGGACGGACTGACCCCGCTGGAGGAGACTCTGGAGGCGCTGGACACCCTCGTCAAGGGCGGCAAGGTGCGCTACGTTGGCTCCTCGAACTACTCCGGCTGGCAGCTAATGAAGGCGCTCGGGGTCTCGGATGCGCTCGGGCTTCAGCGGTTCGTGAGCCAGCAGATCCACTACACCCTGCAAGCCCGTGAGGCCGAGTACGAGCTGGTTCCGCTTGCCATAGACCAGGAATGCTCCATCCTCGTGTGGAGCCCGCTGGCCGGTGGGCTTCTCTCAGGCAAGTACCGTCGGGATAAGGACGCCGAAGAGGGTAGGCACGTCGAAGGCTGGGACGAGCCGCCGGTGCGCGACAGCGACAAACTATACGACACGGTGGATGTGCTAGTGGAGATCGCCGAAGGACGCGGCGTCTCGGCGGCCCAGGTCGCCCTTTCCTGGCTGCTCGACAGGCCAGGCGTGGCCTCCATCGTGGTTGGGGCGCGTACCGATGAGCAGCTTACGGACAACCTCGAAGCCGCGGATCTGAAGCTCTCCAAGGAGGAGCGCGGCAGGTTGGACGAGGTGAGCGCTCCGCCTTTAATCTACCCTCACTGGCACCAGCTAAAGACCGCCTCAGACCGTCTCGGGCCTGCCGACATGCCACTCCTCGGGCCGCATCTGGACGGATGATCCCCGTTCGCCCCTGACCCGGTAGCGACAATGGACGGTTGCCCGAGCTGACCGGCTTGTAGGCGTGGCGCGGGCGCCAGCGCTCCTGTGTCTGGATGCGCGCTTAGAATGGGACCATGGTGGCCTTGCGCGAACTGGAGAGCCACGGGGAGCCTGGCGCCCTCGTCTACCTGTCGGATTGCGTGGAGTTGATGCGCATGATGCCTGCTGGGAGCGTCGACGCGGTTTTCGCGGACCCACCGTACAGGCTCTCCACGGAGAGGGGCATCACTGTGAAGGGCGGCCGTCTTGCCCCCGTGGACAAGGGCCATTGGGATCGATCGATGGGGTTCGAGGAGGACCACCGGTTCAACCTGCGTTGGCTGCGGGAGGCGCGGCGCGTCCTCAAACCGGACGGCACCATCTGGGTGACGGGAACGCATCACATAATCTTCAGCATCGGCTTCGCCCTCCAGACGCTCGGCTCCAGGATCATAAACTCCGTGGCCTGGGAGAAACCGGACCCTCCCCCGAACGCCCTCCACACCGCGTTCACCCACGCCCACGAGACAATCATCTGGGCGAGCAGGGGAAAGGGCGCACGCCACACCTTCAACTACGATCTCATAAACAGCCCCGACCCCGCCTCGCAGGTCTCCTCCGTGTGGCGCATCCACGCCGTGCCGAAGCGGGAGAAGATGCACGGATACCATCCAACCCAGAAGCCGTTGCGCCTCGTGCGCCGGGCGCTACTCGCCTCCACGGGGGAGGGGGATCTCATCTTCGACCCGTTTTGCGGTTCAGGGACCACGGCTGTGGCCGCCAAGGAACTCGACCGCTTCTTCGTCGGGGCGGAGCTGGAGCGGGAGTACGCGGAGCTGACTGCCCGCCGCATCATGGCCGCGGAGCGCGGTGGCGTTTTGCGTGAGATCTCCGAGACGCTTTGGGACGGCGCCTGACGCCCCTCGCCGCAGTCATCGCCGACACCCACGTACCGCGTCGCGCGTCGGGATTGCCCGATGCCCTGTTGCCGCATCTGAAGCGCGTGGATCTCATCCTTCACGCCGGGGATCTGATGGACTTGCGATTGCTCGACGATCTCGCGGAGATCGCCCCTGTGCGGGCTGTCCGAGGAAACCTCGATCCACCCGAGGCTGGCCTGCCACAGACGTTGGAGCTCGAGTTCGGCGGCGTCCCGATAGCCATGATCCACGACTCCGGCCCGAAGCGCGGGCGTCGTTCACGCATGAGACGACTCTTCCCCGGGGCCAGGGTCGTTGTTTTCGGGCACTCGCACATCCCTTGGCTGGAGGATGAGGACGGCCTGTTGCTTTTGAACCCTGGAAGCCCCACGGACAAGCGCCGCCAGCCGGAGTTCACCTTCGCGTTGTTATCCGTGGATGATGGTGGAGCTCGCGCTGAGATCCTAGCGCTTTAGTCCCGATGGTGTAGCATCGGGGGGGTGTCTGGACGGACCATAAAGCGTATTCTCAGCCCCTTCGAGCAGTTCGTTCACAGCGAGAGCACTGGCGGGGTCACCCTGATCTTCGCTTCGATCATCGCCTTTGCGTGGGCCAACTCGCCGTGGGCTCCCTGGTACCTGGATCTGCGGGAGATAAAATTCGGGATTGGCCTCGGCGGCTGGAGCCTGGAGAAGCCGCTGCTCCTTTGGGTCAACGACGGGTTGATGGCTTTCTTCTTCTATCTGGTGGGACTCGAGATCAAACGCGAGGTTCTGGTGGGGGAGCTCTCCGAGCCGCGGGATGCGACGCTCGCGGTGGTCGCGGCCGTGGGCGGTATGGCGGTGCCCGCATCGATCTACGCGGCGATCAACTGGGGCGGAGATGGTATCTCGGGCTGGGGCGTGCCGATGGCCACGGACATAGCCTTCGCGCTTGGCATGATGGCGCTCCTCGGTGACCGGGTGCCGCTCGCCCTGAAGGTCTTTCTCACGGCCCTTGCCATAGTGGATGACCTTGGCGCGGTTTTGATCATCGCCCTCTTCTATACCAGTGAGATCAGCGTTCCCAGCCTCCTCGTCGCCGCAGGGGCTCTGGTCCTTGCCTTCCTCTACGGGAGGCTTGGCGGACGCAACCTGAAGGTGCTTGCGTTCATCGGGCTCGTGGTGTGGTTCTTCGTGCTCCAGTCTGGCGTACACGCCACTGTGGCGGGGGTTCTCGTTGCCCTGGCGACGCCGATCCGACGCAAGATCTCACCCAAAAACCTCCGTTCGGAGTTGCGGGCGGGCCTGGATCAGGGGGAGTTCGAGGAGGTCGAGGTGAAGGTCGCCAACCTGGAGCGGGTTCTTGGCGACGCGCAGAGCCCTTTGCATCGCCTGGAGCACCTGATGCATCCCTGGGTCGCGTTCCTCATACTGCCCATCTTCGCCCTCTTCAACGCTGGCGTCGCGCTCGGGGGCTGGGCCGGTGTGACCGGGCCTGTCACCCTTGGGGTCTTGCTTGGGCTGCTCCTTGGCAAACCCCTCGGGGTGCTCGGGTTCTCGTGGTTGGCCACGAAGACGGGCATAGCCTCGCTGCCGGATGGCGTTGGATGGCGGGAGATGACTGGGGCTGGCCTGCTGGCTGGCATCGGCTTCACCATGTCCCTGTTCGTGGGCGGGCTGGCCTTCGACGGCGGCGGAATGCTCGAAAGCGCCAAGCTGGGAATCCTCGCTGCGTCCGTGATCTCGGCCATCCTCGGTCTCGTCGTGCTGTCGAGGCGGCCACCGGAGGGGCGAGGTTCGCGCCGGTAGGAGGGGTGGGAGGCCCGGTATAATTCCGCGCATGTCGCATGGGAGGAGACCGGCGGGGTGGACCGCCCTGGAGGCAGTGTTCGGGCCAGAGGGCGAGGCAACGCGGCGCATCCGACTGGCCGTCGTCATGCTCTCCGGCATCATCGTTGTGGGGACGCTTGGTTACCTGACCCTCGGCTGGTCACTCTTGGATGCGTTGTATATGACCGTGATCACGGTCGGCACCATAGGCTTCGAGGAGGTGAGGGATCTCGACGGGAACGTCGCCGGGCGGCTGTGGACCATCGCCCTTATAATCAGCGGCGTTGCGGTCCTCGGCTACGCCACAACCTCGCTCGTTGCGCTGGCTGTCGAGGGCACTGTGAGGGACTATTTCAGGAGCCGGAGGATGAGGGCCGAGATCTCCAAACTCAGCGGTCACTACGTCCTGTGCGGATACGGACGGGTCGGGCGTCAGGTGGCGGCCGAGTTCGACCTGGAAGATGAGCTTTTCGTGGTTGTGGAGCAGGATCTCCAGGTTGTCGAGGAATGCCTGAACGAGGGCCGCCTGGCGCTCTACGGCATGGCTTCGGACGACGCATTGCTCGAGGAAGCCGGCATCTCGCGTGCGAAGGGGCTGGTGGCCGCCGTGGACTCCGACGCTGACAACGTCTTCGTGGTGCTCTCTGCCCGCAAGCTCAACCCGAATTTGCACATCGTCGCCCGCGCCTCATCGGACGAATCCGCGGCCAAACTGGAAATGGCTGGCGCAGACCGCACCCTCTCGCCATACGCCGTTGGAGGGCGCAGGCTTGCAGCGCTCGCCACCCAGCCTCTGGTCGTGGATTTCCTGGACGTGGTGACGCGGGGCGAGAAAGGCATCGAGTTCCGCCTCGAAGAGTTCGTGGTGCCAGAGGACTCCGACATCGCGGACCATACCATCGGGGATCTCAGCATCGGCGAGCGAACCGGCGCCATAGTATTGGCCTTCCGCACCCGTGACGGCAACTTCGACACAACGCCAGCCGCCACAGACAGGTTGCGCGCGGGCGACACCCTCATAGTGTTAGGCAGCAGGGGCCAGATCACACGCCTCGAACAACTCATGCGCGGCGATAAGACCCGCGACGCCTAACCCCGTCACGACGCACGCCCCGCCCCCAGTCTATCTAAAGCTAAATGCAATCACTGGCGTGCGGTGGACAGGGAGGTTGGATCCTCGACGTTCCCCCTCTACCCCTTTTCGCGCCGTTCACCCCGTATTCGAGGCCGTCCACCAGCGCCTGCCACGATGCTTCGATGATGTTCTCCGAGACCCCGACGGCGCCCCACATCCTCTTCCCGTCCGACGAATCTATGAGGACGCGGGTTGTGGCTGCTGTTGCCCGATGCTCGTCCAGGATGCGGACCTTGTAGTTGGCGAGATGAATCTCGTCGACCTCTGGATAATGCGCCCCGATAGCCTGCCTGAGCGCGTTGTCCAGTGCGTTTACGGGGCCGTTGCCTTCTGCGGTCGAGATCACACGTTCGCCCTTCACGAAGAGCTTGATGGTCGCCTCGACGGTTGTCTCCGTGTCTGCCTGCTTCTCTGAGATGATGCGGAAGCTCTCCAGCTCGAAGAGCGGCTCGTCTTCGCCGGTCGTGCGCCTGATGAGCAGGGCGAAGGAGGCATCGGCGGCCTCGTAATGGTAGCCGTCGTGCTCCTTCTGCTTCATTGCCGACAGAACGGCGTTCACGTCGCCCGCATCGAGGCCGAGTTCTTCAGCCTTCGCCCTGATGGAGTTCTTCCCAGATAGCTCCCCTACCGGCATGCGCCTCGCGTTGCCGACGGACTCGGGGGCGACGTGCTCGTAGGTCCGGGTATCCTTGGAGATGCCGTCGACGTGCAGCCCGCCCTTGTGGGAGAAGGCGCTCCTTCCGACGTAGGGTCTGTGGCCATCGGGGGTGAGGTTCATAAGCTCTGCGACGTAGTTGGATGCTTCGGTCAGCCGCGCCAGAGATTCGTCCTCGACCACCTTCAGGCCCATCTTGAGTTGCAGGTTGGCGATGGTGGTGACGAGGTCGCAGTTGCCGCACCGCTCGCCGACGCCGTTTATAGTCCCCTGTACGTGCGTGGCCCCGGCCTCGACCGCAGCCAGCGCGTTTGCCACCCCGCACCCTGCGTCGTTGTGGGTGTGGATGCCGATCTCCACGTTCGGGAACCCCGAGAACTCCCTCACGGTGCGGCCCACTATCGCCTTCAACTGCGTCGGAAGCGTGCCGCCGTTGGTGTCGCACATAACCAGCGTCGTCGCCCCTGACTCAGCCGCCGCGCGCAGCACGGAGAGCGCGTGATCCGGGTCGTCCTTGAAGCCGTCGAAGTAGTGCTCGGCGTCGAAGATCACCTCTTTGCCAGCATCCGCCAGATACTTCACCGTGTCCCTGATGGACTCAAGGTTCTCTTCGGGTGTCGTGCGAAGCACCTTCTCGATGTGCAGCCGCCAGCTCTTCGCCACGATACAGGCCACGGGCGCGGAGAGGGAGGGCAGAAGCGTCACGGCAGGGTCGTCCTCGGCCCTGCCGTTCGGGCGGCGGGCGCGGGTGAAGGCGACGATCTTCGCCTGCCGGAGTTCCGTGGCGTCGAAGCCCTCGAAGAACTCCAGGTCCTTGGGGTTTGAGGCGGGGAAGCCAGCCTCTATGTAGTGGATGCCGAGGGCATCGAGTTCGCGGGCTATGCGGGCCTTGTCCTCGGCGGTGAGGCTGACGCCCTCGCGCTGGGTTCCGTCGCGTAGTGTAGTGTCGAACAGCTTCATGCTCATATAACACCCTCTCCCGCCGCGACCCAGCGGGTGACGGCCTCTGTTACTTCTTCGGTGGTCTTCTTCCCGCCCAGGTCAGGGGTGAGGTAATGCGCCTCCAGCGCGACCGAGACACCGCGTTCGATGCCGGCGGCCACGTCTGGGCGACCGAGCGAGTGCCGGAACATCGAGGCCGCCGAGAGGATGGTCGCGTACGGGTTCGCCTTGTTCTGTCCGGCGATGTCCGGGGCGGAACCGTGTACGGGCTCGAAGATGCCGGGCGTCCCCGGCTCACCCAGGCTCGCCGAAGATAGCATCCCCATCGAACCTGGGAGCATTGCCGCTTCATCGGACAAAATATCGCCGAAGAGGTTTTCTGTGACGATCACGTCGAACCGCTTCGGATTCTGGACGAGCATCATGGCTGCCGCGTCTACCAGGACGTGATCCAGGGCCACGTTCGGATAATCTCCAGCCACGTCCGTCACCACGCTCCGCCACAGGCGGCTCGTCGCCATCACGTTCGCCTTGTCCACGGACGTGACCCGGCCGCCGCGTCCCTCGGCCGCCTCGAACGCCACCCGCGTCACCCGCTCGACCTCTTCGCGGGTGTACACGCTGAGGTCGCTCGCCCGCTCGTCGCCTTCCTCCTTCTCCCCGAAGTACGCGCCGCCTGTGAGCTCGCGCACGATCAGGATGTCCACGCCCTCGACGATCTCCTTCTTCAACGGCGAAGCCGAGAGAAGGGCCGGGATGGCCGCGACGGGCCGCAAATTGGCGAACACGCCGAGGTGTTTCCTGAGCTTGAGGAGTCCTGCCTCCGGGCGTTTCGGTCCCCTGTCGAAGTCCGGGTGGCCGACCGCCCCGAGCAGTATGGCGTCTGATGCGGCGGCGGCTTCGAGCGTCTCGTCAGAGATGGGCTCGCCTTCCTCGCGGATGGCGATACCCCCGATCCTGCGTTCCTCGTAGCGGATCTCCACCCCGAAGTGCTTCGCAGCTGCGTCAACGACGCTCCTTGCGGCCCCGATCACCTCAGGCCCGATGCCATCTCCTGGTAGCAAAAGTACGTCGAACGAGTCTCTCATATCTATCCTCCCTAAAACTCTGGACGTCCTTCGAGCCAAATCCGTCCCCTGGAACCCAGGGAACCAGCGAGCAACTCCTCCGCCCGTGCCTCGCCCACGATCTCCATCTCCTGCCACAGCTCGTGAACCAGTCGTCGTAGAAACTCCTCACCGAACTCCTCCAACGCCGCTGCGCCGAACCCGAGCAGCAAGTTCTGGAATACCATCTGCCGCCCCGCGTCCGCCGGTCCTCCGAACTCTCTGACGGTGAGGTCGGGGGATGGACCTATCTGTTCGAGGTGTGCTGAGAGTACGCCGGTTCGCCACGCAACCGCCGCAGCGAGGGCCTGTGGCACGAACTCACGAAGCCAGGCCGGGGTGCGGGGGACGGGCTTCTGAAGCAGAAAGGCGTGCGCCAGCTCGTGCCAGACCACGAGCGGCCACGTTGCCTGCGTGCGGGGCTCGAAGGCGGAGGATAGGGTCTCTGGCAGCACGAGGGCTGGCGGATTGGTGGACTGTGTGAGATACGGCAAGCCGGGTGGGTAAGGGCGCTCGCCCTCGCGCGGCGCGTCTTTCCAGTCTTCGCTGGCTACCAGCAGGGACGAAAGATCCGGCGTCCCTGCATCAAGTATCTCCGAGAACGTTCGCGTCCCTGTGTCAAGAAGATCCCGCGTCTCCCCGGCCAGGTCTTCCAACTCCATCGGATGGAAGACCGGCACGATGCCATGCAGGCGCGTGTAGCCGGGGAGTGACGCGGAACCCTGATCCCGCCCCTCCGTTACGGCGTTATCGAGGCTTCCCACGGGGCTTTCACCCGGCCCGAGGAGTACACGTTCGCCGCCCGCACGTAGGCGCGGGCAGCCGCCTCGACCACGTCCTGCGATAGCCCGCGCCCGGCGTACTCGTTGCCCTCGAATTCCACCGTGACGCGCACCTCGCCGAGGGCGTCCTTGCCACCCGTAACGGCGTCTATGCGGAAGTCCGTCAGGCGGCCCTGTATGTTGGTCGCCGCGTCTATGGCGCGGAACACGGCGTCCACCGGCCCCTCGCCTTCCGCTTCGGCCTCGAATGTGCCGTGTTCGGCGTGCGAGATCGTCACAGCCGCCCTGCTCTGGCGGCCTGTAGCCGCAACCACCCGGAAAGAATCGAGCACGAACTTGCCCTCGAAGGAGCCAACCTCGTCAGCGGCGATGGCTTCGAGGTCTGCGGCGGTCACGGTCTTCTTGTGGTCCGCCACCTCCTTGAATCGCACGAAAGCCCGCTTGAGCACGTCGCCTTCCAGCGTGTAGCCGAGCTCTTCCAGGGCCTCCTTGAGGGCGTGGCGGCCCGAGTGTTTGCCGAGGAAGATGTTGGTGCCTTCGAGGCCGATGTCTTCTTTGGTCATGATCTCGAACGTGCGACGGTCCTTGAGCACGCCGTCCTGGTGGATGCCGGACTCGTGTAGGAAGGCGTTGCGGCCCACGATTGCCTTGTTCGGTGGAACCTCGTAGCCGGTGATGTTGGAGATCATGCGGGAAGTATTCGCGAGTTGCCTGGTCTCGACGCCGACCTCAGCGTCGTAGAAGTCGCCACGCGTGGCGAGCGCCATAACTACCTCTTCCAGCGAGGCGTTGCCAGCCCGCTCCCCGATGCCGTTGACGGCGACCTCGATCTGCCCAGCCCCGACCTCGACGCCTGCGAGCGAGTTGGCGACAGCCATCCCCAGGTCGTCGTGGCAGTGAACCGAGAGCACGCGCTCCTTGAGCGTCGGAACCCTCTCCTGCAACTCTTTCAGGAACGCCGTGAACTCGACGGGCGTCGTGTAGCCGACGGTATCCGCGATGTTCACCACGTCTGCGCCAGCCTCCACGGCGGCGGCCACGATCTCGGCCAGGTACCCGATGTCCGTGCGCGTCGCGTCCATCGGCGAGAACTCCACGTTCTCGCAGAGGCTCTTGGCGAAACGGACGGCCTCACCGGCTCGCTTCAGGATGTCCTCCCGGTTCGAGCGCATCTGGTGTTCGATGTGCAGGTCCGAAGTCCCGACGAAGGTGTGGATGCGCGGCCTCTCCGACCATTGAACCGCCTCCCACGCCCGCTCGATGTCCTGCTCGTGAATGCGGGAAAGACCGGTGATCCTCGGCCCCTTCACCTCAGCCGCGATGCGGGAGACCGCCTCGAAGTCCCCCTCGGACGTGATCGGGAAGCCAGCTTCGATCACGTCAACCTTCAACCGGCCGAGCTGGTGCGCGATCTCTACTTTCTCCTCAACCGAAAGGGATATGCCGGGCGACTGCTCTCCGTCGCGCAAGGTGGTGTCGAAGATCTCTACTCGACGCATGTGACTCGTCCTCCTACGTTTGAAACTAGTTCAGAATTGCGATGCTGGTTGCTGGTGACCGCGGACAGCCGGTTAGATACCGGGGCTGATAATTCGCCCGGCGGTCACCCTGGTTAGTCGTAGGATGTGGCGAGAAACGCGCAAGATGTCTAGAAGTTCTCCCTCATGAGGGACGCAAGTATCTCATCGAACCGCTTGCTCTGCAACCTCGAGCGGGACTGTCCAGTCCCTGTACTTGTCCCATTCCCCGCGCGCGGCCTGAAAGTACATCCGCTGGAGGTTGGAGGCGAGATCCCCGATCCTGCCGTCCCCGACGGGCCTGTCGTCTATCTCCACGACAGGCGCTATCTGGAACCCGGTTCCCGTGAGGAAAACCTCGTCGGCGACGTACAGTTCGGTGCGCCCGACCTGGCGCTGTTCGGTTTCGAGGCCGAACTCTTCCCTCGCCAGCTCCATCACGGCGTCGCGGGTTATGCCTTCGAGGATGTCAGCCGTCGGCGGTGGTGTGATGAGCTGTCCTTTGCGGAGCAGGAACAGGTTGGCCGCGCTCGCCTCGGAGACGAAGCCGTCGTGGGTAAGGAAGATCGCATCGTCGTAACCCGACCTGTGGGCGTCGTCCACCGCGAGCGCGGTGTTGGCATATGAAGCTGTGATCTTGGCCCGCGTTGGGATGGCGTTGTCGGCGACCCTGCGCCACGACGAGACGCAACACCGCAGCCCGGTGAGCGACACGTAATCTCCCATCGGGGCCGTGAAGATCGAGAGCGAAGGCGTCATGTCCAGCCTCACCCCGATGGATGTGGCGCTCTGATAGGCGAGCGGCCGGATATATGTATCCTCGCGTGGGGCGTTGCGGCGCAGGATCTCCAGCGTCGCTTCACAGAGCTCATCTATCGAGGCGCCGAGGTCTATGTGGAGCAGGCGGGCGGATTTCTCGAAGCGCTCGTAGTGCTCGCGCAACTTGAGCACCTGAAGGGTTCCCTTGCCCTCGTTCCAGTACGCGCGGATGCCCTCGAAGACCCCGGTTCCGTAGTTGAGCGCGTGGGTGGCCGGGGATAGTCGAACGTCCCCGACCTTCATTAGCTCACCGTCGTGATAGCACCACTCCGCGTCGGAGACGCTGAACGCCGTTCGGCTCATCTTTCACCTCCACTCGGGGCTTCGACGCCTTCGGCGGCGAGCGCCCGCAGATCCTGCCCAACTTTCTCAACCATCGACTCGGCCCCCCGGCGGCGCATCGCGAGGAAGCTCGCGGCCCCAGCCTGGTTTTCGAGTACCCACTCCCTGGCGAACTTGCCGCTCTGGATGTCCGAGAGGATGCCGCGCATACGCTCGCGTACCGCGTCGTCCACGATCTTCGGCCCGGCGGTGTAGTCGCCGTACTCTGCTGTGTTGGAGATCGAGTACCGCATCTCGGCCAGACCGCCCTCGTAGATGAGGTCAACGATCAGCTTGAGCTCGTTCACGCACTCGTAGTACGCGAGCTCCGGCTGGTATCCTGCCTCTACGAGCGTTTCGAAGCCCGCCGTGAGGAGCGCGGAGAGACCGCCGCAGAGCACGGCCTGCTCCCCGAACAGGTCGGTCTCGGTCTCTTCCTCGAAGGTGGTTTCGAGCACCCCGGCACGGGCGCAACCTATGCCTTTGGCGTAGGAGAGGATCACATCTCGCGCCTGCCCGGATGCGTCATTCTCCACAGCGAAGAGCGCGGGTAGCCCGTTGCCCTCGACGTACACGCGCCGCAATACGTGCCCCGGTCCCTTGGGAGCGACGAGCCCGAGGTCCACTTCCGGGGATACGTCTACCTGGTTGAAGTGGACGTTGAAGCCGTGGGCGAAGAGCATCAGGTCGCCTTCGGTGAGGTTCGGCGCGACCTCGTTGTTGAATACGGGTGGTTGGCGTTCGTCGGGAATGGTCATCATCACAACGTCGCCCCATTCGGCTGCCTCGGCGACGCTCGCCACCCGCAGCCCCGCGTCCTCGGCCTTCTCGCGGCTACTCGATCCTTCGTACAGTCCGACTGTAACGTCGCAGCCAGACTCCTTCAGGTTCAGCGCGTGGGCGTGGCCCTGGCTGCCGTATCCTAGAATCGCGACTTTCTTGCGTGTGATCTCATCGCCAATATCTCCCTCACGGTATACCCGCGCCATATTGTTCTCCTATCTGTTTGGTGACGGATCTGCTGGATCTTCGGTCTCCGGCCCGTCTTCTTCCGCTGGCCCTACCTCTTCCACGTCCTCCAGCGAGGAGAAGAGGGCTGTGTAGCGGCGGGCAGTCTCCTCGGGGCAGTCGAGCAACAGGGTGATACGCGACGCCTCGCTGTCCCCGTCTATCTTGATGCCGGATGCGGGGACGCGCTTGTTCTGGAGGGTCATCAAGAAGCGGTTGAGCGGATAGATGCCCCCTGAGAGGCGTATATTCAGCGTGGATGTATCCGTCCCGGTGGTTGAGTAGTTCATTGTTCCTCCCGTGGGGGACCGAACTCCAGATCCGACAGCGTAATTAGAGACTCATAGTCCTCCACGAGATCCGGAACATGGGTTGCGACGAGCCGCCGGGTGGAGGCGCGCTCGTCCGGCGGTGTGGAGGCAAGCAGCCTCAGGACATCGGCCAGATCCTGGGTACGCCCGGCCTGTAATTTGAGCAACGTGAGGTACGGTCGCGCCAGGACCGGATAGCCTGCGTCGTCGAATCTGGGGCTGGCTAAAGCATCTTCCAACCATGCGTCGCTGCGGGAGATCACATCCACCGGCATCGCGTCGGGCGTATCCTCCCTGGCGGTAAACCCACCGATGCTCGAATCTCCAACGATCTCATACCCCGCTCCGATGAAAGCCTCTCGGGCCCTCCGGGAGTCATGCTCATGAACGACGATATCCACGTCCAGGGTCATACGCTCCGGCGCGTAGGCGCGCAGAGCCACTCCTTCGATCAACGCCCAACGCAGCGAGCCCAGAACAGAGACGAGTTTCGGGATGGGTTGCACGCTCGTCCTCCGGTCGTACAGATCCTCGTGGGAGCCTGTGCCCCGCGTCGCCCGCCGCAGCGCCATCCGCGGAAGTTGTGTGGATACGCGGCCCGTCACCCTTCCTCGATCATCTCGTGCACGCTCATGCCGGAAGGGATCATGGGGTACACGTTCGCCTCCGGGTTTATGTGGAAGTCCAGGATGGTGCAGCCTTCCTGGTTCTGCGCCCACTTGATCGCCTCTTCGATGTTCCCGCCTGGCTCGATGGTGCGCCCGGAGAGACCATAGGCAGCCGCCATCTCCTCGTAGCGCGGACCGGTGATGGGCGTCTCAGAGTAGCGACGGTTGTGGAAGAACTGCTGCCACTGGCGGACCATCCCGAGGTACCCGTTGTTCATGATGGCGACCTTGATGTTGAGGCCGAAGTCCCTGATGGTGGCGAGTTCCTGGATGTTCATCTGGAAGCCGCCGTCCCCGGCAACGACCCACACGTCGTCGTCTGGGTAGGCGAACGCGACGCCCATCGCGGCCGGAAGGGCAAAACCCATAGTTCCGAGTCCGCCGCTGGTGATGTGGCTGTTCTTCTTGGTGAACTCGAAGAACTGGGCGGCCCACATCTGGTGCTGCCCCACGTCCGTGACGAGTCGAACGTCGCCGCCCGTGACGTCCTTGATGGCGTCCATGATGCGGATTGGGCCGTACTCGTCGCTGGCGTCCTCGCGGCGTTGCTTCTCGGGCTCCTGGCTCTTCACCAGCTCCTCGCGCCATTCGTCGCAACCGGATTCGGCCGGGGCGTCTTCGAGGTGGCCGAGGACGGCGCGCAGGGCGAGTTTGGCGTCGGCGGCGATGCCGACTGTTGGCTGTACGATCTTGCCGAGTTCGGAAGCGTCCACGTCTATGTGGACTACCTTCGCGTTCTGGGCGAAGCGGTCGACCGCGCCCGTGATCCTGTCGTCGAAGCGCATCCCGATGGCGAAGAGGAGGTCGGAACGATCTATGGCCCGGTTGACGCTGGCCATGCCGTGCATCCCCGGCCATCCCAGGTACAGCGGGTGGTCGTCGGGGAAAGCGCTGATCCCGAGCAGCGTCGTCACGACCGGGACGCCCGTGCGCTCCGCCAGCAGCCTGAGTTCCATCTCAGCCCCGGAGAGCGTGACGCCGTGCCCGGCCAGGATGAGCGGCCGCTTCGCGTTCTTTAGCAGCATCGCCGCCCGCTCCAGCGCGGGAGACGCGAGCGGCTCGTCAGCCTCCCTCAGCCTCCTGTATCCGTTGTCGTTGCACGCGGCGAACTGCACGTCCTTCGGCACGTCCACGAGAACGGGACCGGGCCTGCCGGAACGCGCGATCTCGAACGCCCGTCGCATCGTCGGGTACAGCTCGTCCGGATCTTCGACCAGGAACGAATGCTTGGTGAACGGGAGCGTCATGCCCATCACGTTCGTCTCCTGGAAAGAGTCCTTGCCCAAAGCCGGGCGGCCAACCTGCCCGGTTATGGCGACCATCGGCACCGAATCCATCTGGGCCGTGGCGAGACCAGTTACAAGGTTCGTCGCGCCTGGGCCGCTCGTCGCCACGCACACCCCGACCCGTCCGGTCGCCCTGGCGTATCCGTCTGCGGCGTGGGCCGCCGCCTGCTCGTGGCGGACGAGGACGTGCTTTAGCGGGTAGTCTGGGAGTGCGTCGTAGAAAGGCATGATCGCGCCTCCCGGATACCCGAAGAGGTGCTCGACTCCCTCGTCCAGCAGCGCTTCGCACATCGCCTCGCTGCCGGTTCTCGGTTTGTATTCGATGTTGAGTGCGGTGTTCTCCACAATTCTCCCATCCAAATGCGGGTCGAAAGTAAAAGTGAAACCCTCGGCCAGAAACGGGAGCTTTAGAGTCCCCGCCTGCGGCTCTAGGCGGACCGGAGTACGTCGACCCGGCCCGCCCCCGTAATTAGTCGTAGGGAGGGTAGGACGACGGGCGTGGATACTCGCGGGTGGATGGGCGGGGTGAGCAGGCGCGAGATCTTGAGCATAAGGCCCGAGATCCTCTTTCGCCTTGTGGTTTCTGAGACTTCGCTCAACGTTCCTCACCTACTAGCTCGCAAGTGCGTGAAGGGTTACATATCGGTACAGGGTTGTCAAGTTGCACATAGCTTCTTTCTCGCTGTTTTCACAGGTGTTCGGCGTGATCCTCGAACCAGCGGGCCAACTCGTCCAGGTCCATGTGGTGCGCCGCAAGAGCAGCGACAGCGATCCGCTTAGAAAGCTTCGTCTAGGTTCTTGGCATTCCTCAATCGCTCATGTGATGTATAGCGGGGTGCCATTGGCGCTTTGATTTTGCCCTTTTGAATAAGCTTGATGGATTTCTCCAACTCTTCTATGTTCTCTGAAAAGTTCACTACGTATTTGCTCGTGTCTTTCCAAGGCTCAATGCTCTGCACAGGGGCTACATGGGTTATGGCGGAGATTGGCGCAACACGATAGACAGCCAGATACTTGATTCTGGGGATCATACTGCTGTGAATTCGTATCTTGTACCAGCGACTTTCTCCGAGCGCGGTCTCCTGAAAACCGTCCTCCCTAGCTGGTACGACGATGGTGTCGATGTCTGACGGATCCACCGTTGCCTTGCCGACACCCAAGGTGCCTGTTCCTATAACTCCCACTGGAGCGTCCACATCCTCCAGGAAAGGCTCAAAGGCGTAGATACGGTCGCCTTCCTCGTTGCGGTAGCGAGAGAGAGTCAAGACTTCGACGCCGAACTTAAACCTGCTCATAAATACAGTCTCTAGTTCTTCTGACAATTCGTCGATAATAACGAGCGCTCCGAACTCATTATCGTAGATCATGCGCTCCAGCAGATAATCTACGTTTCCGAAGCCGTTAACTGTCGCATAGTTCTCGCACTGCTGGCGTGTTTCTGGTTCGGTGTCGAGAGCCTTTTTTACGATGCTCTTGACCTTCCGCTGCGTGGCCTCAAAAGAGAGAGACATTTCAAGAATCTGCACGGCAACGTGCTTTAGAGGATTGTGTTTGGCGAGTTCGTTCTCAACTACATAGAGGCGTGGCTTCTTGATGCTAGATAGATCGATCAGATAGGCATCTGGTACATTGATTGCCTTGTTCTTCAGCTCAATCTTTTTCTTGACGTCAACGTAAAAGCGGTTAGGGCCGAATAGGTCTGCGCTAACCGTCCGAATGGCGTCTTCAAGATCGGCTTCTAACTCAAAGGGCTCTTCATGGTAAGTGTCTTCAGATGTCCAGAGCATTTGTTATTGACTCCCCTTGCGAAGAAACGGTGCTATTTATACACTACTGGATCATATAGATTTGGCGTGATCTTCGAACCAGCGGGCGATATGCTCTGTGTCGAGCATACTTCGGGCCACGTCCACGCCGAAGTCTTCCAGTTTCTGCTGCGTTGCCTCGACTTCGTAGCCGAACGTGGATAGAAGATAGGAGCCCATCGTTACGCCGGTCCTCTTGTTACCGTCAACGAAGGGGTGGCGCTGGATCAGGGACTCGCAGAGCGCTGCTGCCTTTCGGAAAGAACCCGGGAAGTGTTCGCGTCCGAAAGACGATCCCCACGGCCTCTCGATGGCAGCTTCCAGAGATTCCAGATCCCTCACTCCTTCCGCGCCTCCGTACCGTTCGATGAGCACGGTGTGCGCGAAGAGAACCCTCCTGAGATCGGGGTTCCGCACCAGCCTACCGCTCGGAGAGGTTCTTCAGAGCCCGGTCATATTTCTCCGTGAACCGTGCGACGAACGCCGCTATGTCGTCCGGAGGGCGTTCGGCAGCCGGCCCAATCCGGACGCCATCACCCTCAGAATCAATAGCCACCTTCAGCCCCGCCTCCCATCGAAGCTCGCGCAGGATCTCCGCCGGGATCGGCACCATTACCGACCCGCCGACCTTCTTCAACTCACGCTCTATCTTCATACTCTCCGGCTCCTCTCGAACTTGTTATATGCAGTATAACAACGGGGAGATGTTCTTCTCCCTGTTCCGGGTGGTGGTCCGGTGGCCCTACTCTTCGAGGAAACCGGATCTACAGGGGTCGACCGGAGAGCCAGAAACTGCCTTTTACAGTGCCTGCGTCCGTGATATGGCCTTCAACGTCTTCCGGGTCGGCGGCCACGTCCATCTCGCCACCGTAATGCTTGACCTTCGCCCACCAGAACTTCGTGCCCGTTGCGGGGTTGGTCCGCAGCGAGCAGTCGAGCACGCGGCCCGCGCAGATGGCGTAAGCCTCCGGGGGATCCATGGTTTCTCCTCCGGGCTTGAAGGTGCCCGAAGGGATGAAGAACTCGGGCGAGAACTTCGGTT
>JAABUR0100004564.1_pt1 | contig 18419 bp, 15 predicted proteins | sample 5560091 | NCBI WGS metagenome assembly JAABUR01 (sample SAMN10711879, study PRJNA513375) | rock metagenome | isolation source: Antarctica rocks | place: Antarctica: Victoria Land, University Valley sud | reverse complement strand
GAACAGCCTTTCCGGCAAACGACAACTTCATGGAATTGCTGTTCTGGATTGACGCGTGCAAGCGCGCCAGCGCCGCTTCTGTAACCGTGATCATGCCGTATTTCAGTTACGCTAAGGGCGACAAGAAAGATGAGCCACGGGTATCGATCCGTGCGCGCGTCTGCGCAGACGCGATCGAGAGTGCCGGCGCAGACCGGGTCGTGACGCTCGATCTGCACGCGCCGCAGTTGCAGGGATTCTTCAAAGTGCCGGTCGATGACCTCCATGCCCTTCCTGTGCTTAGCGAGGCGGTGTCGGCGAAGGCGCTCCCGGACCTGGTGGTCGTGGCCCCCGACGCCGGGTACGCGAAGAAGGCTAGAGAGTGGGCTGATCGACTGGGCGCTCCGCTTGCTGTTGCCGAGAAACGTCGGATCGACCACTCCGAAAGTGCTGAGGTCGTGGAACTCATTGGCTCGGTCGAGGGAAGAACCGCACTGATCGTGGACGACTTCACGATCTCGGCCGGAACCCTGACAGATGCCGCCCGCGTACTTGTGGATCGGGGGGCCACTAGTGTCTTCGCCGCTGTCACCCACGGCCTGTTGACGGAAGCCGCACACGAGCGGCTACAGGCCAGTCCCATCGAGCGTCTCTTCATCACTGACAGCGTCGAGACACAGCCGGTCGCACTTCCGCAAAAAGTTGAGGTTGTGTCCGTTGCCGGGCTGTTCGGGGAGGCCATCCGTCGCATCGCCTCGCGCGAGAGCATCTCTGTCCTATTCCAGTAGGACAGCGGGCAGATAGCGCCACCTACTTCACCCAGCGACCGAGGTACTTCCCCAAATGCATGCAGTCATTTGTCGCTGGCGGCTCCACCCCGATATGGACGAGCAGTTTGTCGAAGGCTGGGGGCGCGTCACCCGCGCCATACTGGCGAACTGTGGGTCGTATGGCTCCCGGTTGCACCGCTCGCCAGATGGCGTCTGGGTTGGGTACGCCCGGTGGCCGGATGCGGCGACGAGAGCGCGCTGTGTGCATGGCGACGTGGACGGCTCGGCGCTGATGGCCTTCCGTCCTATGGGCGAGGGCCGCCAGCCCGAGCTCTTGTTAGCCCGACAGCAAGGCTGTCGATGGCCGCCGTAGACCCGATCCGGTTCCGGCCTCGGCGCGGACCTATCCGGAGGTGGCGAGCGAGCGAGCGAACGACTCGGCGAAGTCATCGACCGCCTCCTGACGCAGGCGCCACGACTGGCGATGAGCATGGCGGGAAGTCTGCCCATCCTTACCTGCTGATAGATCCAGCGCTCGGACACCCCGAGGTATCGGGAGACATCCTCGATCGTAAGAAGCCTCGGGGAGGCAACCGTCCCGCGTTCGTCGTCCCGCCTGAGGGCTCGTTCAAGGTTGATGGTCGTCACTAGAGCTCCTCGCTCCGCGGTGGGATGGACGTTCACAGAGACGGCTCGGGTACTGACATGGCGTGCTTTAGGAGGCTGCGGACAACTGCCGTCTCGGCCGACCGATATGCCTCGGCGAGCGGCCTCAGATGACCTGGGGGCAGTGGCGCGAGGAGGTTCTTGAGCTTGGCCCGCACGAGCATGGGGTGGTCGGACACCTCGTTCCCGCTGAGGAAGCGCCCCGGCACCATGACCCGGCCACGCGCCACCTGCTGCTCCAGGACCTGCCGGTTCCAGCTCGCAATCTCCGCGAAGCGAGCAGCGCCGTCGAAGACCACCTGCCCGAGGGACGGGTCCTCCAGAACCCTGTCGAGGAGGTTGCGCACAACAACGACGTCCGCTCTCAGGGCGGGAAGCGCGGGCGTTCCGGTCCTCAATTCCCGGATGTGCCCATGCACCGACGCCCAGGCTTCAGCCCCCTGCTCGAACCCGACACGAGCCCGGCGGGCGCTGAGATCCGTCATCCCCATGGGCGTCACCGACAAGGCAGCGGCGTGCTGGTTGACCAGCACACCGGCGACGGCGAGGTCGGCCAGGGTGCAGATTCCGACCCAGTCTTCTTGGGGGAGCTGCCAGGCGACTCGATGCAGCCGCTCGAGCCGGTCCCGTAGCTCAGCCACCGGATCCTGCCCGATGATGCTCGGCTTGGCCACCTCCAGTCGGGCCAAAGGGAGGCCGACACCGCCCAGGTTCGCCGCGCGTCGAGCCTCACGAGCCGACTCTGCGAGGTGACGCGTCTCGGGAACGAGCTGGTCAACCTCTCGCCGCGTGAACCCGACGTGTTCCAGCTGATGACCCAACGCATCTGCTGCGGCGACGACGGGCAGGGTCAGGCTGGCGAGCTCCCCGAAGCCGGCAGTTCGGATCGACAGATCGTCGAGAAGCGCGGCGCTCGGGGTTCGCGGCGAGCCGTCGGGATCGCGGTAGGTCGCGAGCAGGTCCGAGGCTGCACGCATCGTCGAGGCCGCCTCACGCCACGACCGGGCCGCACCAGTCACTTCGGTCAGGTCCCTGAGGTCCTTCGTCCCGAGATGGGAGAGCTGATCGACCATCAAGGCCGCGGCCACCTCGCGGGGGTCTGAGCGGACCGACGCTCGGATCACTCGCAGCCGCGTGTCCGAACCGAACAGGTGCCGTCCGTGGCCGGCCAAGGCGTGGAGAAGATCCGCATATGCAGCGAGGGCTTGCCTGCCCTGCTCAGCGTCCTTGAAGGCCATCTGCTCGAGGGCCACGTTCGCGGCGAGGATGTGGGAGCCGGCGATGCGCACGAGGTCGCCGTACTGGGTCCGCTCGCTCACGCGACTCGAGCCATCACGAGTCGCTGGGCCGTCCCGACGAGCGACGCGACCGTGGCGAGAGCCAGCACCGCGGAGGTTTCGAAACCGGGCAGTCCATTGCGCGCGAGCAAGGCGACATGCTCACCGGCTGCCTGAAGGAGCCCGACGATCGCGGCCTGGTATCCCCCGAGGTCGTTCACGTCGACAGGCCCGAGGTCGGCCCTGAACGAGATGAACATCAGCTCCGGCCGAACAAGTTCCAGCTCGTCCAACGCGAGCATGACGTTCACCGCTGCGTCATCGAGCCCGACACCGTCGTCGAGCGGCAGCATCAGCCCGAGCCCGATCATCCCCGTCTGGGCCGCGCACAGCAGCGACCAGAGCGTCTCCACCCCCTCCCCCAGCCTGTCGTGCAGCTCATCGCGCAAGTCCTGCCACACCACCGTCATGACGACCTCCCTGATCTCCGTGGACGACTGACCCGACAACCGTGCGAACGCGTCCACGACTTCGGCCACTGCATCTCCGAAATCTGTGGACACCCAGATGTGTGCAGCCGGCCCTCCAACACGAAGAACAACGGCGCGGGACTCGTCTGGCACCTCAGGCCGAGGGTCACCTCGTGTTCGCGCGTTGCCTGCACACAACTGACGAGGAGCGAGAGGAAGGAGATTCGCCGTGATGTCGATGCATCGGCTGAGCGCGGGCGCCGGCTATGCCTATCTCCTTCGCCACACGGCGTGCGGAGATGTGCAGCGCGCGAGCAACACGCCACTCACGGAGTACTACGCCGAGAGCGGCTATCCGCCGGGGCGCTGGCTTGGCAAGGGCCTCAAAGGCGTCAGTCTCAGCAAGGGCGCGACGGTGAAAGAGCAGCAGATGGCCAACCTGTACGGCGGGGGCCGGCACCCGAGCACCGGAGTCCCGCTCGGCTTGGCGTACCCGCAGTACACGCCCCTGGCCGAGCGCATCCGACAGCGCATCGCCGCGTTGCCAACTGAGCTGGGCGATCAGGATCGGGCGGACTTCGCCGCGCAGATCACGCGTGCGGAGAACAGCAGGCCCGGGCGTCACGCAGTGTCCGGGTTCGACCTGACCTTCACGGTCCCGAAGTCCGTCAGTGTGCTGTGGGCTGTCGCGGATCCGCAGGTGCAGACCGCCATCGCCGAGGCGCACCGAGCCGCCGTACAAGACGCCCTGGAGTTGTTCGAGGACCGCGCCCTGTTCACGCGCACCGGCAAGGGGGGCTGCGCGCAAGTTCCGACGCGCGGGATGCTGGCAACCGCGTTCGACCACTGGGACACCCGCACCGGTGACCCGAACCTGCACACGCACGTGGTGATTGCCAACAAGGTCCAGGGCGCGGACGGCAAGTGGCGTTCGTTGGACTCCCGCGCGCTCCATCACGCTGCGGTCGCGGTCTCTGAGATGTACGACGACCTGATCGCCGACCACGTCGCGGCCCGCCTTCCCGTCGGCTGGGGCTGGCGCGATCGAGGTGAGCGGCGGACACCTGCGTACGAGCTCGAAGGGGTCGACGACAGCCTGTTGACAAGGTTCTCGAGCCGCTCAGGGCAGGTTGCCAACGCGATGCGTGACCGGCTGCTCGCCTTCGAAGCCGAGCACGGTCGCAGCCCGACACGGGTCGAGGTGCTGCAGCTCAGGCAGGAGGCCACGCGGGCAACGCGGCCGAACAAGACCCTCACCCCGCTGCCCGAACTGATGAACCAGTGGCGGCGCATCGCTCGCGAGCACTCGGGGCGCGACCTCAAGGACCTGGCCACCAGCGCGCTCTCCCGCGGCAGCAAGCCGGTGCGGTTCGAAGAGGTCCCTCTGGATGTGGTGCAGACCCTGGCCGGCAAGACGCTCGAGGCGGTCATGGAGCGCCGCTCCACCTGGACGCCGTGGAACGTCCAAACCGAGACCTACCGGGCGACCCGTGGGCTGCGGATGGCCTCGACGGCCGACCGGACTGCCTTGGCCGACGCTGTCGCTGACGCGGTCCTCCGGAGCAGCGTTCCGCTAGATCCGCCCCAGCCGGTCACCCTCCCCGAGGCATATCTCGACGAGAACGGGCACAGCGTCTTTAGCCGGCCCGGGGAACGGAAGTTCAGCCACCCCCGCGTACTCGAGGCCGAACAGCGGCTCCTCGACGCGAACTCTCGCTCTGACGCACCCCGCGTACCCGCTCATGTGGCGCAGCGGACAGCTCGCGTCGCCCACGTGGCCGGGCAAGCGGTCCCCGTCCAACTCGCCGCCGATCAGGTCGAAGCGGTCATCACCATCGCCACTTCCGGCCGCGCCCTGGAGGTCCTCGTCGGCCCAGCAGGAACCGGCAAGACCACCACCCTGTGCTCCCTCCGCTCCGCGTGGGAGACCCAGCATGGACTGGGATCGGTCATTGGCTTGGCACCGTCGTCGACCGCTGCGCACGAGCTCGCGGCCAGCCTGAGCATCCCTTGCGAGAACACCGCGAAGTGGCTCTACGAAACGACCGGGGCGGGCGGGGTACGACGCAGCGCCACGTTGGAGCGCCTGCGCCTCACACCAGCCGGCACACGTCGAGAGGCCAAGAAGAGGGCTGACGACCTCCACTACCTGCATCAGGACGGTCTGCACTGGAGGCTGCACCCTGGACAACTGCTCATCGTCGACGAAGCGTCCCTCGCCGGAACGCTCGCGATGGACGAACTCCGCCAGCAGGCCGAGGACGCGGGGGCGAAGCTCCTGCTCGTCGGGGACCACCGGCAGCTCACGGCCGTCGATGCCGGTGGTGCGTTCGGATTGCTCGCCGAACACGGCGCCGCGACCGAGCTGCGTTCGCTCTGGCGGTTCCAGCAGCCCTGGGAAGCCGCCGCGACCAAACGCCTCCGTGGCGGCGACCCCGACGTGCTCGACACCTACGCCGAGCAGGAGCGGATCAGCTCCGGTCCGGCTGAGCTCATGATCGAACAGGCCTACCAGGGCTGGCAGACCAGCGACCGCGCCGGAGAAGCCGCCCTCCTTGTGGCTGCGGACAGCGCGTCGGTCACCGCCCTGAACCAGCGCGCCCATGACGATCGCGTCCAGGCCGGGCTCGTTCACCCCGTCGGGATCCCTGTCGGCGACGGCAACGAGGTGAGCATCGGCGACCGGATCGTGACCCGGCGCAACGACCGACAGCTCCCCGTCCCCGGAGGCGGGCACGTCCGCAACGGGGCCCTCTGGAACGTCGTCGCCACCCGCCCGGACGGGGCGATGATCGTGACGCCCGCCGATCGGCACGTGACCCACAGGTGCACGCCCGACCCCACCCTGCACGTCACCCTTCCTGCGTCGTACGTCCGGGAGCACGTCGAGCTGGGCTACGCCACCACTGCCCACCGGGCGCAGGGACTGACCGTCGACACCTGCCACACCCTCGTCACACCCGGCATGGCCCGCGAGGCGTTCTACGTGGCGATGACCCGAGGCCGGACGGCGAACCTGGCCTACGTGAGCACCGACAGCACCGACCCCGCATGCGACGAGATCCCCGACCAGCACAACCACTCCAGTGGCCGACAGGTCCTCGAGGGAGTCCTCGCTCGGGCCGGCGCGGAGCTATCCGCAACCCAGACGATCGAGGAGCGCCAGCGGGAAGCGACCTCGCTCGTCACGCTCATTCCCATCCGAGACACCCTCACCTCCGATGCCGATCTGCTCCGCTGGGAACCAGCACTCCGCAGCAGTCCGCTGACCCCCAGCCAGGTCGACAGCGTGCTCGACTCCCCCGCCCGAGGCACCCTGTTCGCAGCCCTTCGGCGAGGCGAACAGGCCGGCCACCCGATGTCGGAGGTGCTCAACGAGCTCATCAGGCGGCGGCCACACGACGGCCCGGCGGGCGCCCGCGACCTCGCTGCCGTCCTGCACGAACGCCTGTCCACGTTGCCCGAAGCCGCCGCAGTTCCCTCGGCGGGCGTGATCCCTGTTGTCTCGGACCAGCACCGGGAACTCCTTGACGTGATCGCCGGCCACGACTCCCTCATCGATGCTCGTCTCGCCGAACAGCAACGGACCGAGGTCGAGCACCACACGCAGTGGGACGAGCAAGCCTGGCGCGCCCTCATCGACACCGAAGCACAGGAGGTCCCCCAACGATGAACACCACGGTCAACGCCAACGGGCCCTTCCCCCGGCAGTCCGTCTGCTGGTTCGAGCTCGAACAGATTGAGAGCGAGGAGTGCATCGAGCACCTCAGCGGTTGGCTCACCTGGCTCAAAGAGCGGTACGCCCTCGACCACCGCGCGCTCCCGGAGTGCTGGGCGCAGCACGGCGCCCTCATCGAAGAGCTTTCCGCCCTGGCCAGCAGCTGGTCACGAGCCTTCAACGCCAAGGAGACCGGCTACACACCGCTGGCATGGCATACGGACTTCGCGCTCACCCGGCGGAGGATCGCAGACTGGATCGCTCGAAGCGGTTGCCGCCCCGAGGCGCATCGCGACGAGGCATGAACTCGAGGGACGACCGGCTCAGGCAGGGCAGCCGGTGGGCTGGCTGACCGCCGCCGAGGTCGGCTCGGGTGGCGACGTCGGGCCGCTGGAATCGACGGCCGCCCAGGCGGTCATGTGCGCTCGGACGTTCACGATGAAGTGTGCTGTGATCGACGGGATCGACGGGTAGGTCCGCAGGCGCCCTTCACCGGCGTTGTGAGCGATCACCAGCCCATCAAGCTCCGAGAGCTCTGTCGTCGACGGCCAGTTGGGGTGCGCTCGCCGGATGGCACGGACTCCTTGAAGCCGCGCGCAGAAGTACTTTCCGCCGACGGCAGCGTGGATCTCGGGTTCCTTGATGTCCCAGACCCCGTTGACGTTGAGGTCGGCATCCCAGGGCGCGCCGTACGCGTTGCGCCAGATGGAGGCGTTGAGCTGGAAGAGTCCCCAGGTGCCGCCGTTCTTGTCATCGGCGTACGCGGTCGGTCTAAACCCGGACTCCTGCAGCATCACGGCGGCGAAGAACGTCTCCGGAATCTCCGGACAGGCCTGTTGGGCGATCCGCACCCAGGACCGTGCGTACGGCGGGACAGGTGCACCGGGATTGAGCGGTCCACCGAAGGTCGGTGTGCAGGCGATCGCCGTACCGGTGACTCCGAGGAGTGCAAGGAAGGCCAGAAACGGCATCAGTGCGATGCCCATGCCTGCACCCACGAACAGCACGAGCTTCCTCATGACCGAACCGACTTCTTGAGGTTGAGAGGCGACCTGCCAGCCATCGCTCCCTCGACCGCGGTCTGGTCTTCTACGAGCTCGGCCGCATCAGTACGGCGATTCCAGGGCGCCAGATCGACGACGAGCGGCCTGGTCTGTCGAAGCAGCAGAACGCCGGTACCGAAGGGCAAGGTGCGCAGCACTGCGGGTGGCATGACCGGGACCTGGCGCATGCTGACCGTGGACGAGCGCTCCCCTTGACCACCTCTCGAGACGGTCCGGGTCGGTTCGTCGATGTCCCCGAGCAGGCGGGTGACATCTTCGAGGTCGCGCATCTTGGCTAGGCCGCCGAGGACGACTTTCACGGTGGCGGCATCCCAGATCGAGTCGGCGGCGTGCTCGCCCCAGCGGTGTCGGGCCTGCGCGAGGGACTGCAACACCGCGAGGGTGGTGATGCCGGTGCCTCCCCCTTCGGCCATGAGCGAGGGCAGCGAGGGCAGCGGCGTCAGGTTGGCGATCTCATCTAGCGCGAGCAACAGCGGAGGATCCAGACGAGCTCCCGGTGCACGTGCAGCCGCAGTCCGCGCGGACTCCGTGATGTCCTCGACGAAGGCAGCGACAAGCGGGGCACACGATGCGGACGCGACCGAGGATGCCAGCAGGTAGAGCGTCCCGGACTCGCTGAGGAAGGAGGCGGGGTCGAAGGCCTCGTCGTGAGCAGGATCGACGGCTGTCAGGACGTCGGGATCGGCCAGCGCAGCGAGGGACTGTCGCACGCCGAGCCACACGCTGTCCCTGGTCCGCGGGTCGGCGTGCACCGAGGCCTCGAGCGCGTCGGCCCAGCCAGCCGCCGCGCTCGTCGAACGGTTGAGGATGGTGATTGCGTCCTCTGCCAACGCCGGGTTGAGCGACCAGCGGTACAGGTCGACCGCTCCCCTGCCATCCAAGGCCGTGGCGTGCAGGAGGCAGCGCAGGGCTGTCTCGGTCTGGCCGAGCCAGAAGTCGCCGTCGCTGACCCCCTTGCCCCAGCCGGCCCCAGCGGCGAGGCCCCGGGCGCGGACCAATGCGGTTCTGGGTGTCTCGCAACCTCGCACTGGTGACCAACGGAGCCCATCCGGGAGGCCAGCCAGCCGCTGCGGGTCAAAGATGGCAACGGGGCCACGCTGGCTCCGGGCGCGGACCGTGACGGCCAGGGTGTCCGGCCGGGTCGAGGTCGCCACGACCGGACCGGGAGCATCGAGGACCCACGGGATGACGACATGCAGGCCCTTGCCCATGCGAGGAGGTCCGATGAGCAGCACTGAGTCCTCGACGCCGCACCAGAGCTCGCGACCGCGAGTCCGACCGACGAGGTAGCCCACCTCGCTGGGTCGCACATTCGCCCGGGCCCGAAGCGAGGGACGCATGACGGGCGCGCGGCGCAGAAGTTGCCGCGAGCCTGCTGTGGCAGTTGCTTCGGACGTCGTGGCGAGTCCGGGCAGTCGCCGGACTTCCTTGCCCGCCGCGGGTGTCGTGAGCGAGCGGCGCAGTCGTAGGACAAGGAAAGTGGTTGCGCCGGCGACGACGAATGCCATGACTGTCGAGGACCAATAGAGCGTGGGGCCGGGTAGGTCCGACGGTCGCGCCCATGCCGAGGCGGGGTCGTTCGCCTGGCTGAGGGCGCCGTACGCGGAAGGCAGTCCGCCCGCCGGGGCATGGTGGCCGATGAGTGTCGCGGCGAGGGCAGCACCGAGCCAGAGGAGGCACCCGACCCCCAGCCCGGCAGCGAGCAGCGCCAGGCCGACGTTCGTGACCTGGTCGCTGTCACCTGGGGAGCGGTGAGATTGCGCGTTCACGGCGCGGCCGGCCGCAGGGCGAACGGTTCGGGCCGAGGCGGACCCGGGACCTGGACAGCGTTGAAGTGCCGGACCGGTCGCGCCTCAACCGTTGGTGGCTGCAGCCCTACGGCTGCGGCGAGGACTCCCTCGCAGACAAGACGTGCGGATTCAAGAACCTCGGGTACGTCGAGGCCCAGAGTTCCCGCCGCCTGCTCCATCGCCTTGGCGGCCCCGTCAGCCGTGCGTCGCACGAGGTCGGCGGCAACGCGGCGGCTCAGGAAGTTCGGGTCGTCGGAGAGCGCGGCGTCGACGGCCTTGCTCAGGACGACTGGGTCCGGTCCTGCACCGTGGAGGGCGGTGGCGCGCTGCACCTGCCAGGCCACGGTCATCGCATCGACTGGTTGCCGGCGCTCGGCAAGGTCGAGGAACGCTGCGTAGGCCGCCCGCCAGGTGCGGTCGACGAGCATGTCGGGACGGAGCCAGGCGCTGACGTGCGTCGCTTCGTCGGGGTGACACACGAGGGCAGCGACCAAGCGAGCCTCGTTCTCCCTCACGGTCATCGGGTCGACGGCCGGGTGGGCGCTGAGGAAGCGGTCTGCCGCGAGTCGTCCGTCCAACTGCGGGCCGTCTGGCAGCTGCCTCGGTTGCACCCTCACCTCCGACGCAACCGAGGCCAGCTGCCACCTCCTCTCCGCCTCCCTCAGTCCCTTGCCGACCTGCGCGACCCCGGCCTCGACCGGTCCGGATCCTCCGGACAGGGAAGTTGCGAGCGCGCTTGCTCGGACGATGACTCCTTGGCCGGCGACCTCACGGCGCAGCGATGCCTCCAGGACCATGGGTGCGTAGCGCAGTGGGTCGGCCCCCGGTGGCGTAGAGGCGAGGAGTGACGCGATCCTCGGGAGGTTCGCCTTGTGGGGTCCGACCCGGTCGAGCAGGTGCATCCCGGCGTCCTCTGGGGTGATCCTCTGCCGAGCGACGAGGCGTTCGCGTAGAACGGCGTAGAGCTGTCCGTGCCAGGGGTCGGCGAAGTCGCCAGCTCGCAGCCACTCGGTGACCGCGAGGAGTGGCTCGGGGTGCAGAAGTAGGGCGCCGAGGGTGGCCTGCTCGGCACCAGGGAGGGCCCTCATGCTGCCCCGTTTCCACGCATGGAGGAGTCAGTGTCGAAGACCTCGGCCTCCTCGGGGTGGAGGTGGTGGTGCACCAGGTAGGAGCGGTTCGCGACCTTCCAGAGTCCGGTGCCGCGCTGGACGGCGGGGAGCAGCTGCCGCTCCGTGGCTGTGAGGCCAAGGCTCTTGCCGACACCGGCGAGCTGGTCGGTCTCCTGCCGGTAGACGACCCGCGTCGAACAATCGGCCAGCAAACCCTCAGCCAGAGCCCGCACCTCGCTGCCGGCAGCTCCGACCGAGTCGAGGTCAGACAGCCGGTGCAGGATGAGCAGGTTAGCCACGCCGTACGCGCGCGAAAGCTTCCACTGCGCCTGCATCCGTCGTACCAGGGGCAATGAGCGGAGCAGTCTCCAGGCCTCGTCGTACACGATCCAACGGGGCCCGCCCCCCGCCGTCAGGGATCCCTCGAGCCAGGCCGACGTGCACGCCATGGCAACCGCGACGGCGTCCTCATGCGATCCGAGACGGGACAGGTCGAGTACGACGATCGGCGCCGCGTCGTCGAGTGCTTCCGTGGAGGGCCCGTCGAACAGGCCCGCCAGGTCGCCGCGGACCAGGCGGCGTAGTCCGTGCGAGGCCTCCCGTCCGTCGAGGACGCGATCGGCCACCGTGCAGGCGTCGAGCGTCGCTTCGTGGGAGTCCGGCTCAAGCAGGGCCTCGATGACGTGCGGGATGGTGGGTGAGCCCTTCGCGTTGCGGGTGGCTGAGGTGAGCGCTGCGTCGAGGGCGGTGTGCTCTCGCGGGTGAATGCTCCGGCCGAGGGTGGTCTCGGTCAGGCTTGCGAGAAGCCTGAGCTGGCCGGCCCGGGCGGCGCTAGCGGCGACACTCGTGGTCGTCCGGGAGCCGTGGACCTCCAGCGGGTTGAGGCGGGTGGGCAGGCCCGGTCCGAGCGAAATGACCTTGCCGCCCAGGGCGCGCGCGACGGCGGCCCATTCGCCCTTGGGATCGCCGGGGACGTAGACGCGCCGTCCGACAGCGATGGAGCGGACGGCCAGGGACTTCGCGAGGGCCGACTTCCCTTGGCCGATGACGCCGGCGAGCAGCATGTTGGGGTTGGTCAGCAGACCGTCCGCGTAGAGGGACCATGGGTCGAAGCAGAAGGGCGCGCCGCTGAGTGCGTCGCTTCCGACGTACACACCTGAGGTCAGTGCGGGGGTCGCGAGGAACGGGTAAGCGCCAGCAAGGCTCATCGAGCTGGCGCGGTGACACGGAAGGCGTAGCGCGCGGCCGGCTCGCCATCGGACCGTCACGTCACGCTCCGCGCGAAGGGGAGGGCGGCTGCGGCGTACGCGGCGGCCTGCTGCCCGACGAGCTTGCGGAGCTCGCACATCGACTGTGCGGCGGCGCCCTCGGCCGAGGCACAAGCTCCATTCAGCGCTTCTCGGGAGTTGGCGCTGACGGCGAGGAGGCCGACGAAGCGAAGGTCACCGTGGCCGGCGACGAGCTCCTGCTCACGACGGGCGAGATCGGCCGCTTGGGCGCGGACGGACTCGTCTTCGACCTGACCCATGCGCGCGCGTTGGGCGGCGTCGGCGATGTGCTCGACCTTGGCGCGGCGGATGTCCTTCAGTGCTGTGGCCGGCCGCAATGGTTCCGCGATCAGCGATAAGGTACGGTGCTCCCCCGGCGCGAGAAGTAGGGGCTGCAGGAACCCGGCGTGCGTCTGCGAGCGTGGCCACTCCTGGACCCAGTAGACGGCGTGGTGCGCAGTGTCGGTCCGCAGCGCGTCCCACTCCTCATCGACGGCCATCGGGCCGACCAGGTTCGTGCCGGGCTCAGTGCGCCGACCGGTCGGGTCAAAGGGCCCCCGGAGCACTGAAGCCAAACGAGCCGGCGTGACCCAGCCTTCGAGGTGGAGTCCGGCGGAGCGGACGGCGGTTTCGATGGCGTCCAGTTGCCGCACCACGGGAGAGACGTCCACCGCCGTGCCGAGGCGGCGCCGGGGTACGCGCAGGGAGATCGCCAGGAAGCAATCCTGAGCAGTGGAGCTTGATTTGGCCGTGGACACGACCTCCGCCAGGATCCTTGCCGCCCAGGAGCCCGCCGGCAAGGCGTGCTCGCTCCACCACCTCGTGATTTCGGCTCCGCCGTGGGGCGCGGTCCGGACCAGCACCTGCGCCCGTCGGACCTTGGGCTGCTGGCACAGACCGGCGAGCAGACGGCTCCAGCCGGAGACCAGCTGCCACTGTTCGGACTCCTCGGCTAGGACGAAGCCCGCGCCACTCACGCGCAGTGCTGCCGTGACGGTGGACAGCCCGCGGTCGTGCACGAGCGCCGCGCCGCTGCCGGGGGCGCTCAGGACCGCCAAGCGGCCGCGTACACCGGGGATACGGATCGCTGTTGACCCGACGTCGGCGAGGTTCACGCGGTAGGACCTGCCTGCGCGAACAGTCCTCGACATCCAGCTCGCCACCAGCGGAAGCCACGCCAGGAGCTCGCGGCTCTGGTAACGGACGAGCGCGAGGCCAGCGAGAAGCGCCCAGACGGGCAGCGTGAGCAGAAGTCCTGGTGCGCCGAAGGAGTACTCCCCCACGACGACGAGGAACAGGCCCGTGCCGAGTACGCCGGTCTGGGCTGGGCTCAGGCCGAGCAGGACCCCGCGGCGTTCTAGGCGGCCCAGTTGGACGGTGACCCCGGCGTCCACCTTCATTGGCCCTCCCCCTGTTGGCTCTGCGGCCGGTCCATGAGCGACGTAGCGCCCCTCGCTGGCATGCCGCCCGAGTTGCCAGGTGTGGGGCTGCCCGCCTTCCGCGCCGTCATCGCAGCCGTGCCTGCGCCGCCGCCGAGCACCGCAGAGGTAGCCGCGGTCGTCGCCAGGAACTTGGTCGTCGAGGCCGCGGAGCGGGCAGCACCCGGGAGGGGGGTCTCCGCCATCCGACCGTGAAGCGACGCACCCGCCTCGATCCCCGACCAGTGGACGAAGTGCCACGTCATCCACGGCGCGAACACCGCGATGCCCAGCAACATCAGCCCGACCATGAGGTCAGACAGCGACGTGGCTACCGGCTGCTGGCCGGATCCGGTCGCTGTATGGGTCGTGCCGTCGTTCCCGAACGCGCTTGCGCCGAGGACGAAGACAACGACGATCACGACCTTGCTCAGCACCAGGGAGGTCATGACCTCAATCCAGCGCCGGGTCCAGCCGCGTGTCTGGTCCCACACCGCGCCGGCGAAGGCGATCGGTGCGAAGACCGCGACGAGGAGCACTGCGGCCTTGCGGAACAGCAGCACGGCCCAGAGCAGCATCGAGCCGATGATGATCGAGATCCCCAGAACCATCTGGAGCACCGGCCCGGCCGTCGGGCCGGCGAGCCAGGTGAGCTTGAAGAAGCGCATCGCTGCCCCGTGCACCGAGGTCTTCCCCGCAGCGGCGATGTAGGCGCAGATCTGATCGGTAGCTTGCAGAGCCAGCTGTGTGATGGCGACGGCGAGGGTCGCACCGAGAAGCGCCTTGCCGAGTCCGGTCAGAGCCCTCGCAAGACCTCCTGGTTCGCGGCGCAGCACCGATCCGATGACCTGCATCGCGAACAGCGCGACGACGGCCGGAAGCGTTACAGCGGCGATGACGCCTACGTTCCGCGTAAACCAGCTCGCGGTCAGGTCGACGATGGTCGTGGCATCCAAGGCGGCCAGGGCGATGCCGGAGACCTGCTCGGCCGCCGCGACGAACGCGCCACCTATGGCGTCGAGGACGAGGTTGGCGGCGGACTTCCCGGCACCGCCGACGACGCCACACACTGGGCCGAGGTAGTCGCATGGGCCTTCGTGCGGGAGCACGTCAGTGGATCCCGGCGCCGAGGGTGGAGAAAAACCCCACGATGGCGTTGGCACCGCCGATCAGGAGCGCACCTCCCGCCGAGACGAGAACACCTGTCTTGCCCGAGCTGACCTGCGAGTAGTTGCCCTGGTGGTGAGCTAGAGCCCACATGATGATCGAGATCACCAGGCCGGCCACGCAGGCAACGAGACCCCAGGTAAGCAGGGCGCCAACCATCTGTTGCAGGACGCTGAGGCCGGGCAGACCGTTGCTGTTGGGCTTGATGCCTGGGTTGTCCGCGAGCGGGAGCGCGATGTGGATCATCGCCAGGTGGAGAGCAGAAGTCATGGATCTGCCTTTCGACCGAGGGTGGCCGCGATCGGCTCCGGCCGACGCGCTCAGTCAGATGTAGGCGGCGCCGAGGCCAAGACGGGGCGTCGGGATCGCTCAGGTCTGCGAGCCTCGACAATTCGTTGCACGAGCAGGCGTTGGAAGGCATCAGCCACCACGGGTTGATCCACGTCCAAGATCAAGACCCTGAATATCTACGAGGGCACTGAGAACCGTTGAGAACCGCATCGCCACCGGCGACGCGCACGCTTCCTTGACGCAGGACTATGCAATCCACGGCCGCTCGGTCAGCGGCAGATGAGTGCGTTCCTCGCCGCGTGTAGCGATTACCTGGGGCTGCTATCCCGCGTTCCGACGGATGCGAGCGGATGCAGACCCACCGGGGGCGCCATCCGCTCGACGACTCGATTCCCGACGTGCCGTGGCAGCGTCTGCAGTCGGACGTCCGTCGGTGGCATTCTTGTGGACATCGTGCTCGCAGGAATCGAAGTTGAGCCTGCCCGTCGTGTCGGGCAATGTGCTGGGCACCTCAGAACCTGATGCCGAGGAGGCTTCCGCTGGGGTCCGCGTCCGTCAGGGTGAGGGTGACGTGCTCGTCCATCGAGATCCCAAGCCCCTCAAGCTCCGTCCGGGGTGCGTCATCGCTATTGATCGTCACGAGGTACTGCAGGTCGTCGTCTGTCGTGAGGCCCAGAAGCAGATGCAAGGCCCGTGCGGCTTGTCGCTCGTCGACACCGTCAAAGACGATGCTGTCGTGCGCCAGCAGCCCAGGACCCACTCCGCGCATGCGGAGTGAGTGGGCCAAGGACAGGTCGTAGGCGAGCACGCTGATCTTGCCGATTCCGTGGGACCCGTCGCGCGGCAGGTGCGTCTGGAACCGATAGTTGTTCGGACCGACGTCGACGATCAGGTCTGCAGGTTCACCGTATAGCCGTTCGAAGGTTGTCGAGAACTGCTGAATGGCAGGTGCGAGGATCGGACGTCGCTCGTCCAGATCTAGCTGTGCACGGTCCTGTATCGCCAACTCCTCCTTACGGAGCGCGGCCTTGCCTGCGCGAAGGGCCCGAAGCTGCGCAATTCTTTGGTTAAGCGATTGCAGTTCACCAGCAGCACTTCCGAGGTCCTGCTGAAGCTTGCTGTGCTCGTCCAGTGCACCGCCCTGCGACAGCCTGCTCATGTCTGCTACTCGCTGGTCCTCGAGCGCGCGGAGTTCGGCCTCGAGCTTGTGACGAGTCCGATCGATCCTGGTGATCTCGCCCTCGAGATAGCTCCGACGGTTCCGGTTGACGTTGACATGGAACTTGCGCACCTCCTCAAGTGTTCGGACAACCTGGCTCGGCAACGCCAGACCGGCTTCCTCGAAAAGACCTTCGACGTCGATGTCACGGCCATCGCCGCTGCTGGCCTGGACCTCGGATTGGTACAGCTCGACCTGCCCTGCAAGGATTGTCACTTCGTTGGTGATGTCCCGCATCCGCCGCGAACCCTCGTTGAGGCGTATCTCGAGGGCGCGGTACTCCGGGATTACACGGAAAGTGCTGACCTGGTCTTCCAGAGCCCGCATACGGCTCTGTAGGCGGACCCGGCGGCTCTCTAGTTCGCCGAGCTCCGCAGTTGCGTCTTCGATCCCTTGCTTGCCTAGCGCGGTAAGGGTCTTCCCGCGATCCTTCAGCCGCTGCCACTCCGTCGCGATGTGCCAGTCGAGGCCCAGAAGAAAGGTGTTGTTCACCTGTGGCTGTTCCGCTGGGGGCTTGCCGAAGGCTTCGAACGGCGAGATGAAGGCGTCGTTGCGGTAGCGAAAGAAGTGCCCGAACAGCTGTCTGAAGGTCGGGGCATACTGCTCTCGCAACTTGGCCGGTTCCAGTCCGAAGCAAAGCGATCCGAGGGCATCCGTGTAAGCGCGCGAGCCGACCTTCACCTCGGGGTGGGGGTCTTCGAGGGTGGGCTCCGCCGGGTCGAGCCCCAGCGCTTCGTAGTGGCCGGCGAGAGTGAATGTTCCGCCGTCGTCGACGGCTCGCGTGATCATCATTTGTTGACCGTTGAGGTCTACCGTAAGGCTGAAGGTCCAGTCGCCACCTGACAGCTTCGCGAGTCCCTGCCCGGCTCCTGCCACAGGGCCTGTCGCACCGAGGCAGAAGTCGATGATCTGCATGAGGGTCGTCTTGCCTACACCGTTTCGACTATCCGTTTCGCGGCTGAGCTGCGTCCTTTCCGCGAGCACGATGTTCAGTCCCGTGTGGAAGTGGACAGTCCGGAAGGACTCCTTGTTGGCGCTCAGCCGCACGAGTTTCACGGTCGGGTCCAATTCAGAATGCCGTTCGATACATCGACGAGGCCGAGCCTAAAGAGCAGGTCGAGAGCCAGTGTGAACCGTTCCTGAGTGATGGTCTCGATCCGATCGCGGCAGGTGTTCCAGTACTCGCTGACGGTTTGATCCGTGCGGCTCAGCGCCAACATGGCCGCTGCTTGGCCGAGAACGGAGCGCGGCAGGCTGACGTACTTGTCAGGCATTAGCAACGGGTGCCTCGAAGACCTCACAGATCTGGAACAGGTGGCACAGGACGGCCAGTGCTGCGGCCTGGTACGTGAAGGCGTCGACGTGGGACGCACTGGCGGGCGTAGCGGAGTCGACCGCGTACTTGAGCACGCCAAAGAACAGGGCATCACCCACCAACCCTTCCTCGTGCAGGTGGTCGTACTGGTGGACGAACCCGGCTCGAAGGCGCCGAGGGAATGTCGGGTCAAGTCGTGTGGCGGTGTCCTGCAGGTAGTTCGCGACCTGCGGTGCCTGCGCCAAGCCCATCGTCATGAAGGATCCGACCCTGGCGGTGAGGGCGTTCGTTGTCATCTTCTCGGCCGGAGGTACCGCGATCATGAGGGTGGAGCCGAGGCCCTGACTGGCGAGCAGGGCCTGACAGATAACCTGCAACTCGGCAAAGGTCACGGCAGTGACCTTCTTACCGGTCTGCGCTTCCACCCAGTCCTCGATTTCCTTCTTCCAGTCGCGTAGATCCGCGACCGTGTAGCTGTTCGACTGCTTGTCGACAAGGGTGTGGTGGGTCGGGCATAGAAGCAGAAGGTTCTCGTACGCGTCCCGGTCAGCGTCGCTGAGACCCGCGTTGCTTCTCGGGCCGCCGTCGGAACTCGCTTCGATGTGAGCGATCTCGGCGAGCAGGACAGTGGCATCGGCCCCCGTCGCTCGGGCCGCGAGACGCAGCCGGGGAAGGCGCAGTACATCGCTGAGTAGCCGTAGAGCAGGTTCAGGTGCTTCTGCTTGTAGCTGCGCGCCATGGACCCTCCCTCTGCCAGCTGACCGATCCAAACCCTAGCCCCGATGTTGCAGTAGTCGGCTGATCTTTGTGCTCCGACACAGGGGCTGAAAGCGCGAAAGTGCCTGGCGTTGCTGGGATTCTGGTCTTGCTGAGGGACCCAAATCGCCAACGTCGAGAG
>JAABUR0100004557.1_pt1 | contig 18432 bp, 16 predicted proteins | sample 5560091 | NCBI WGS metagenome assembly JAABUR01 (sample SAMN10711879, study PRJNA513375) | rock metagenome | isolation source: Antarctica rocks | place: Antarctica: Victoria Land, University Valley sud | reverse complement strand
TTGGGCCGAGGCGAAGCGGTCGTTGCTCGTGGTCCTGCAGGCCATGGACGCCGGCGGGAAGGACGGCACCGTCAAGCGGGTGTTCCGGGCCATGAACCCGATGGGCATCGAGGCCACCGCGTTCAAGGCCCCGAACGACGCCGAGCTGGCCCACGACTTCCTCTGGCGCATCCACGGGGCCCTCCCCGAGCGGGGCAAGGTGGGGATCTTCAACCGCTCGCACTACGAGGACGTGCTCGTGGTGCGGGTCGCCGAGCTGGTGCCCGAAGCGGTGTGGAGGCCGCGCTACGACGCCATCCGTTGCTTCGAGGAGATGCTCACCAGCGAGGGGACGAACGTGGTGAAGCTCTTCCTCCACATCTCCAGGGAGGAGCAGGCCGAGCGCTTCCGGGCCCGTCTGGGCGATCCGGCGAAGAACTGGAAGTTCAACGCCGGCGACCTCGAGGTGCGGGCCCGCTGGGACGACTACCGCGAGGCATACGCCGACGCCATGGAGGAGACCAGCACGGCAAGGGCCCCGTGGTACGTCGTGCCCGCCGACCGCAAGTGGTACCGAGACTGGGCCGTCAGCCGGATCCTGGTCGACGCGCTCGAGGCCATGGACCCCCGCTACCCGCCACCCGCCGAGGGCCTCGAGGACATCGTCATCCGCTGAGGACGCCGATCACCGCCGACGCCCGGAGAGCTCCGTCGACGGTGAGCCAGATGCCGATGTCGCCGTCGCCGTCGCCGTCGCGGAGCGGCCAGGACACGAGGTCGACCGCGTCCGCCGGCCCGATGCCGTCGCGGTACTCCAGCTCGGCGCGGACGGGCACCACCGCCAAGCGGTCGAGCTCATCCTCGACCGCCTCCCAGGTGGCGGCGTTGTTGACGTGGCCGAAGCGGTCGAAGTCGGTGCTGCGCAGAGGCCACGGCCGACGCTGACCGCCATCCGGCGGCGGGTCGTGGCGGAGGCGGGCGCTCACCTCCCGCCCGCCGGCGGCTTCGCCGTACGCGGCCACGAACCCGGGGTCGAGCCTGGTCGGCCGGCCGGTGCGGGCGTCGACCTGCACCCAGAGGGCAGCGACCTCGATGCGACCACCGGCGGTCCCCACCACCGAGGTGCGTCGCTCGGCCCACCGGCTGCCGAGCCCGCCGCAGAACGTCGTCAGCTCCACCTGCTCGCCCACCGTCACCGGCGACCGGACCTCGATCTCCGTGCGGCGCACCACCCAGGCCGCCGCCGGGTCGTGGCCGGCGTCTCGCGTGTCGTCGTTGGCGACGTCCTGGAGGTAGCGGGCCACGGAGTCGAGGCGCAGCCGGCCGCGGACGTCGGCGTCGCCCCACCGCACCCGCCGGGAGGCAGAGAAGCGTCGGCCGCGGTCGGGCACCGGAACGAGCGCGCTCATGTCCCGGGGCGACCTACCAGGAGCCGCCGCCTCCACCGCCCACGCCGCCCCCGCTGAAGCCACCGCCGCCGAAGCCGCTGCCGCCGGTTGACGCCGGCGTCGAGGAGATGGTGCCGGCGGTGTTGGTGGTGAAGGTGTCCATCGCCCCCGAGAACGTGACGTAGTTGAACGCGTAGGAGCTGACGTACCAGTTGGTCTGGGGGAGCTCACCGTCGATGCCGGCAAAGGTGCGGGCCCACTTGTCGACCGCCCCGAACACCACCGCGTAGGGGAGGTACTCCGAGAACAGGTGCTGGCGCTCGGCGAAGGCGGCGCGGTCCTTCTCGGATTCGTCGATGAAGGTCTTGAAGCCGCGGATGCGCCGCACGGTGGCGTACCCCTTGGGGGTGCGGGCGGGGAAGGCCTTGTTGGCGAACACCAGGAGCAGGCCGAGCAGGATCACGGGCAGACCCAACAGCCCGTAGCTCGTGAAGATGGCGAGCCCAAGGGTGAGAGCGATGCCGGTCACGATCACCAGCACCGCCAGGCAGCCGGCCTTGGTGCGGACCTGGTCGGGGCGGTGGCGGTACCAGCCGTTGGCCATCATGTCGTCGTAGAGCTGCTCCTCCACCTCCTTCAGGTGCTTGGCGAAGTGGTCCTTCAGCTCGGACAGCTTCACCGAGGGTCCGCTGGCAAAGAGGGCGGTGAGCAGGGTGTTCTCGTACTCCTTCAGGCCGGTGCCGGGCTTGAGCGACTCGAGCTGCCAGTCGGCCGAACCGAACCACCCCTCCTTGGGGATCTCGGTGATGCGCAGGTACCCGCGCACGGCCAGGTCGACGATGGTGGCGGTGACGTCGAGGGTGTTGGCCTGCTCGTCGATCAGGGTGCCCACCTGGCCGGGTCGCAGGTCGTCTGGGGGGACGAACTCCACCGGGACGGGATCGTGGTCCCGAAGCGGCACGGGTTCGCCGGTCTCGTCGGCGTTGCCGAAGACCACGTCGGTGGCCGACCCCGCGTAGCGGCGGTCCCGGCCCACCCGGGTTACCAGGAAGGCGAAGCCGCCCACGGCGGCCGCGGTCAGCACCCCGGCCGGGATGACGGTGTTGGGCCGGACGGCGAACGCGGTGGCCAGCGTCGGGCGCTGCTCGAGGATCGGGCGCGGTGGGGGCGACACCACGCCGACCGGGAAGCCCACCACCACGGTGAGGCCCTCATTGGAGCCCAGCTCCGAGTGGGTGAAGCGGGCCATCCCCTCGCCCTTGCTGGACTGCGCGCACGCCAGCCTGGACTGCACCGGGCCGGCGAAGCAGGCCACCCGCTGAACGGCCCCGGGGGTCTGCACGGCGGCGCTGACCTTGTCGATCGGCACCGGCCAGCCGTTGCCGGTGATGTTGAGGTACAGCTCGTCGTGGTCGGCGAAGTGGTTGAGGGCGCCCTTCAACCGGTAGACGATCCGGTAGCGGTGGGCGCCGGTGATGGTGCGGTCGGGGTCCCCGATCTTGAGCACCACCGAGTTGCCCTCCGTGCTGTCGGAGTACTCGGCCGGCGTGCCTGGGTCGGCCGACACCTCGACGACGTCGAGCGGGGTGACCCGGTCATACCCCTTCTTGACCTCGTCGTAGGCGAAGCGGACGGGGATCTCCCGCAGGATGCCGTGGCGAGGGGTCGAGCCGAAGTCGTAGGTGATGGCCTCGGTGATCGTGACGGTGCCGTCGCGAGCGATCTCCACGTCGGACACGTAGTCGGTGATCCGCTCCCCGAAGGACTGCCGCTGCGCCGCACCGGCGCCGGCCCCGGCGCCCAGTGAGGCCACCGCGGCCCCCACGGTCAGGGCGAGCACGACTGACCACCGCACCCGCGCCCACCGTCGATCCATCGGAACGAAGGGTAGACGAGCCCGAACTACGCCCCCTGGACGACCCCTTCGAGAGCCTCGTCGATGGCCGCCATGGCGTCGTCGCCCAGCGCCACACCCGAGGCGGCGGCGTTGTCGTCGACCTGGGAGGGACGGCTGGCGCCGACGATGGCCGACGCCACGTTGTCGTGGCGGAGCACCCACGCCAGGGCCAGCTGGGCCATGGTGAGACCGGCGTCGTCGGCGATCGACCGCAGGCCCTGGACGGCCTCCAGGATGGCGTCGTCGCGCCAGGCCTCCATCATCCCGCCCATCTCGGGGCTGGCCGCCCGCGAGTCGTCGGGCGGCGGGCTTCCCGGCGTGTACTTCCCGGTGAGCACCCCCTGGGCCAGCGGCGACCACACGATCTGGCTGATGCCGTTGGTCGCGCACAGGGGCATGACCTCGGCCTCGGGGCGCCGGTAGAGGGCCGAGTACTGGGGCTGGCTGGAGACGAACGGCTCGAACCCCTTGGCGGCCACGAGGTCGATGCTCTCCTGGACGTGGCGCGGGCCCCACTCGCTGAAGCCCAGGTACCGGGCCTTGCCCTGGCGCACGACCTCGGTGAGCGCCTCCATGGTCTCCTCCAGCGGCGTCTCCCGGTCGTAGCGGTGGCACTGGTAGAGGTCGATGTGGTCGACGCCGAGGCGCCGCAGGGAGTCGTCGACCTGCTTGCGGATCTGCGCCGCCGTCAGCCCGTAGTCGGTGTCGGACATCGGGAAGTACACCTTCGTGGCCAGCACGTAGGAGTCGCGGTCGTGGTCGGCCAGGATGCGTCCGAGCACCTCCTCGGCCGCCCCCCGCCCGTACACGTTGGCGGTGTCGAAGAAGTTGATGCCGACGTCGAAGGCCCGCTTCACGCACGCCTCGGCGGCGTCGGCCTCCACGCCGACGCCGTAGGTCAGCCAGGAGCCGAGGCTGATCTCGGACACGGTCAGGTCGCTGTTGCCGAGCGCTCGGTATTCCACGTCAGGCGTCCCCGGCGTCGCGCTCGAGGTGGAGCGACGCCGAGTTCATGCAGTAGCGCTCACCGGTGGGCTTGGGCCCGTCGGGGAAGAGGTGGCCGAGGTGGGCGCCGCAGGTGGCGCAGCGGACCTCGGTGCGGACCATGAAGTGCGCCCGGTCCTCCACCAGGGTGACCTTGGCGGGATCGACGGCCTCCCAGAAGCTGGGCCAGCCCGTGCCGGAGTCGAACTTGGCGTCCGAGCGGAACAGGGGCTCGTCGCAGACGACGCAGTGGTAGGTGCCGGGGTCCTTGGCGTCCCAGGTCTCGCCGGTGAAGGCCGGTTCGGTGCCGGCCCGTTGGGTGACCTCGTACTGGAGGGGCGTGAGCCGCTGGCGCAACTCCTCGTCGGTGGGGATCTTCGCTTCGCTCATCGGGGGTCACCGTATGGCACGTCCCATTGGGCGTGCACCTCCGGCGCTCGTGTGGCGCTCGCGGCGCCGCCTTACCCTGGGCAGATGGCCGAGTACGTCCCACCGCTCCGCGACATCCGGTTCCTGCTGGCCCACGTCGTGGGCCTCGACGAGCTGGCCAAGCTCGAGGGGTTCGGCCACGCCGACGCCGAGTCGGTGTTCGGCGTCCTGGAGGAGTTCGGGCGCCTCATGAGCGAGGTGTGGTCGCCCACCAACCCGGTGGGTGACTCGGTCGGGTCCAGCCTGGTCGACGGCCAGGTGCGCACACCGCCGGGGTTCGCCGAGGCCTATGCCCGCTACGTGGAGGCGGGCTGGCCGGCGGTGCCGTTCGATCCCGCCTACGACGGCGGCGGCTTCCCGTGGCTGGTGGGCATCGTCCTCCAGGAGATGCTCAACAGCGCCAACATGGCCCTGGCCATGGCTCCCCTGCTTACCCAGGGGGCCATCGACGCCCTCCTCCACCACGGCACCGAGGAGCAGCGGGAGCGCTACCTGAAGAAGATGGTGACGGGGGAGTGGACCGGCACCATGAACCTCACCGAGGCCGACGCCGGCTCCGACGTCGGCGCGCTGCGGACCCGCGCCGTCCGCCAGGACGACGGCACGTACCGCATCTCGGGCCAGAAGGTCTTCATCACCTTCGGCGACCACGACCTGGCCGACAACATCGTGCACCTGGTGCTGGCCCGCACCCCGGACGCGCCGCCCGGCACCAAGGGCATCTCTTGCTTCGTGGTGCCGAAGTTCCTGGTCGGCGACGACGGCGCCCTCGGTGAGCGCAACGACGTGGTGGTGCTGTCCATCGAGCACAAGATGGGGGTCAAGGCCAGCCCCACGTGCGTGATCGAGTACGGCGGCCGTTCCGACGGCGCCGTCGGCTTCCTCGTCGGCGAGGAGCGCACCGGGATGCGGACCATGTTCACGATGATGAACAACGCCCGCCTCGGTGTGGGCGTGGAGGGCCTAGGCCTGGCTGAGCGGTCCTACCAGCGCGCCGTCGACTTCGCCGCCGAACGCACCCAGGGTCGCGCCCCGGGGGCTCCGGCCGGCCGGTCGTCACCCATCGTCGACCACCCCGACGTGCGGCGCATGCTGCTGACCATGAGGGCGGCCACCGAGGCCATGCGGGCCCTCTGCTACTACCAGGCATCCCTGATCGACCTGGCCGCCCACCAGCCCGACGAGGCCGCCCGCACCGAGGCGGGCGAGCGAGCCGGACTGCTGACGCCGCTGGTGAAGAGCTGGTGCACGGACCTCGCCGAGACGGTGACGTCGATCGGCATCCAGGTGCACGGGGGCATGGGCTACATCTCCGAGACCGGCGCCGACCAGTACTACCGGGACGCCAAGATCACCCAGATCTACGAGGGCACGAACGGCATCCAGGCCTTGGACCTGGTCGGGCGGAAGGTGCCGATGCGCGGCGGTGGCGTGGTCGGCGACCTCGTGGCCGGGATGCGCGAAACCGTCGAGGAGCTGGCCGGGGGCGGCGACGCCATGGCCCCGCTTCACCGCGAGCTGGGTGTGGCCGTGGACGCGGTGGAGGAGGCGTCCGCTTGGCTGGCCGAGCACGGGTTGGTCGACCCGGTCGACGCGCTGGCGGTGGCGACGCCCTACCAGCGCCTGCTCGCCACCACCGTGGCGGGGTGGCTCATGGCCCGCTCCGCTCTCGCCGCGGCGCGCCTGCTGGCCGCGGCCGGCGGGACCGAGCCGCCGGACCGCGAGCTCGACCGCGACTTCCTCAAGGCCAAGATCGTCACCGCCCGGTTCTTCGCCGACCACCTGCTGCCCGAGGTACGCGGCCTCCTGCCGGTGGTCACCGCTGGTGGCGCCGACGTGATGGCCCTCAGCCCCGCGCAGCTCCGCCGCTGACGCTCCCCCCGTGCGCAGCGAGCACGGCATCGGTGAGCGCCGGCCACGCCTGCACCGCCCACGGACCGAAGGCGAGATCGGTGAGGACGACGCAGGCCAGCCCCGCGGCGGGATCGACCCAGAGGAACGTGCCGCTGCGACCGAAGTGCCCGAACGTGGCCGGGGAGCTGGCGGCACCGGTCCAGTGGGGCGCCTTGGTGCCCCGCACCTCGAAGCCGAGGCCCCAGTCGTTGGGCCGCTGGCGCCCGTAGCCGGGGAGCACGCCGTCGAGCCCCGGGAAGGCCACCCGCGTGGCCTCGTCGAGCGTGGTCGGGGCCAGGACCCGGGGCGCCAGGAGCTCACCGGCGAGCCGGGCCAGGTCAGCGGCGGTGGACGTGGCGCCCCAGGCGGGCGAACCGTCGAGGGTGGTGCCATCCATCCCCAGCGGTTCCAGGACCGCCTCGGCCAGGTAGGTCGAGAAGGCGATGCCGGTGGCGGCGACGACCGCCTCGGCCACGACGTCGAAGCCGGCGTTGCTGTAGATGCGACGGACGCCCGGCGGGGCCAGCACACCGCCATCGGGGCCGAGCCCGGAGGCGTGGGCGAGGAGGTGGGCCACGGTGGCGCCGGTCGGCCCGGCCGGGGAGTCGAGGGCGAGGGACTCCTCCTCGACGGCCACGAGGACCGCCACCGCCGTCAGCAGCTTGGTGACCGACGCCAGCGCGAACCGGAGTTCGAGGTCGCCGACGCTCTCCCGGGGCGAGACGCCGTCGTCGCCTCGGCCCAGGACGACGACGGCGGCGTGCTCCGCCGGCCAGCGCCCGACCTGGTCGCGGACCGAGGGGCCCGGACCGTTCAGACGGCGCCGTCCCAGACCATGCCCGCGCTGGCGGGGACCACGTCGCCCGGCGCGGGACCGAGCACGACGTCGGCCGGTCGCCGCTTGTCGATGTGGCCGATCACGCCCGAGTAGGTGCCGTAGCCGCACAGCTCCCGGAGGCGCGGCGAGAAGGCGCGGGCCCGGTCGAGGGGGATGCCCAACTGCTGGTTCTCCTGCTGGCGGATGTAGCCGGCGCAGTAGTTCATGGCGATCCCGGTGTGGCGGGCCCTGGACCGGTTGGCCCCGCCGCTGTGCCACAGGCTGCCGTGCCACACGAGGACGCTGCCCCGGGCCATCTCGGCGGCCACGGTCGGATGGGTCGATCCGTACTCGGGTGAGCGATCGGCCAGGTGGGAGCCGGGGACCAGCCGGGTGGCGCCGTTCTCCTCGGTGAAGTCGGTCAGGGCCCACATGGTGCTGCACACCGTCGGCGGGTGCGGCTTGGGGATGGGGATGAGCTGGTCGTCGGCGTGGATCGGTTGGGTCGTCTCGCCCGGCTCGTCCACGCCGGGTGCGGCCACGGCGGCATCGTACGCGCCGCGCCGGAGAGCGAGCCGGGAGGCGGGTACCCTGCGCCCGCCCCGCCGGCCGATGAGGTGCTGCCGTGCTGCCCAGCCCGCCAAACGCGCCGGCCCCCGACGGCGCCGGGGCGCCGGTCGCCGGCGCCGAGCGGCTCGTGGTGCTGGACGTGCTGCGGGGGGTCGCCCTGTTCGGCATCCTCGTGGTGAACATGGGCGCGTTCCGGGGGGCGGCCCACCCGGTGGTGGACGAGGCCCGCTTCCCGGGTACGACCGCTCGGCTGGCCGAGGGCGTCGTGACGTGGCTGGCCCAGGGCAAGTTCTTTCCCCTGTTCTCGTTCCTCTTCGGGTACGGCCTCATCGTCCAGCGGGCGCGGGCAGGCGCCGGGGGGCGGTGGGGTCCGCGCATCGCCCGGCGACTGATCGGCCTGGGCGTACTGGGCGTGCTCCACGGCGTGCTGGCCTTCTCGGGCGACATCCTGCTCACCTACGCCCTCGCCGGCGCGGTGCTCGTCGCGCTGGCGCTCGCCGACGACCGGACCGTCCGGATCACCGCCGTCGTCCTGGTGGCCACGTCCGCGGTCGTCACCGCGGCCACCGCCGCCGGGTTGAACGCCCTGGCCTGGGCCGACGGCGGCGCCGAGGGCATCGCCGGTGACGCCGCCGTCACTGCCGGCCGGTACCGCAGCGGTTCGTTCCTGACCGTCACCGGCCAGCGGGCCGTCGAGCTGGCTATCGCCACCGTGGCCCAGTTCCCGCTCGGGGCCTTCACCACGGTGCTGGGCGTGATGGCGGCCGGTCTGCTGGCCGGTCGGGCCGGCCTGTTCTCCCGGCCCGGCCGGTACCGCCGCCCGCTCGAGCGGGCACGGGCCTGGGGCCTGGCCGTCGGCCTGGTCGGCGGTCTCGTGTTCGCCGTCGTGACCGGGCTGCTGGGTGGGCGCGAACCCACGGCGTCGATCACGACCGCCGTGTTCGCGGCCACCGCCGTAGGCACCCTCACCGCTCCGTTCCTCACCGCCGGCCTGGTGGCGAGCGTCGCCCTCGTGCGCCACCGGGGGCGGGGGAGGCTGCTCCGGGCCCTGGCCCCCGCCGGGCGCATGGCCCTCACGAACTACCTGGCGCAGTCCGCGGTCTGCTCGCTGCTGTTCTCCGGCTACGGGCTCGGGTGGTACGGACGCGTGGGCCCCCTGGCCGGCCTCGCCCTGGCCACCGCGGTGTTCGCCGCCCAAGGCCTCGCGTCGCACCTCTGGTTGCGGACGTTCGCGGTCGGGCCGGTCGAGTGGCTGCTTCGGTGGTTCACGTACGGTCGGCGGCCATCGTTCCGGTCCCGGACGACGAGGGTGGCGGCGTGACCGACTTCGAGGCGGCCGTCGCCGCCGTCCTGAGGGCGCTGCCGGCCGGCGGGGTGGTGACCTACGGGGAGGTGGCCAGCGAGGCGGGGTACCCCGGAGCGGCGCGAGCGGTGGGCGCGCTGCTGGCTCGCGACGGCGACGCCCATCCCTGGTGGCGGGTCGTGACCACCGACGGCCGCCTCGTGCCCGGCCACGAGATCGACCACGCCCGCCGCCTGCGGGGCGAAGGGGTGGAGATCAGCGACGGGCGGGTGGCGGCCATGGGCCGGCGCCGCCCGGTGCCGGCGGTGTCGCCGGGGCGGGGCGCTCGCCATACTAGGCGCCCGAGCCCGTCCCCCCAGGAGGACCAATGTCCATCTACGACCACGACGTGACCGCCCTCGACGGTGGCCCCGCCGATCTGCACGACTTCGAGGGCAAGGCCGCCCTGGTCGTGAACGTGGCCTCCAAGTGCGGTCTGACCCCCCAGTACGAGGGTCTCGAGCGGCTCCACGAGCAGTACGCCGACCAGGGCTTCACCGTGCTCGGCTTCCCCTGCAACCAGTTCATGGGCCAGGAGCCGGGTTCGTCCTCGGAGATCGCCGAGTTCTGCTCCACCACCTACGGCGTGACCTTCCCCATGTTCGAGAAGATCGACGTCAACGGCGAGGACCGCCACCCGGTGTACGCCGAGCTCACCCGCACCGCCGACGCCGAGGGCCACGACGGCGACATCCGTTGGAACTTCGAGAAGTTCCTGGTGGCGCCGGGCGGCGAGGTGGTGGCGCGGTTCGGGCCGCAGACCGAGCCCGACGCCCCTGAGGTGGTCGAGGCCATCCAAACGGTGCTCCCCGCCTAGCCCGGTGCTCGTCTCCTAGGAACCTCGGCCCGAGCTCTCGATCCCCTTGGCTCGTCCGGTGCCCGGCCGGCTCCGCCGGGCGGTGGTCGACGTGGCCCCGCTGCGGGACTCCCGTCAGTTCCGCCTGCTGTTCCTCGGTCAGCTGGTGTCCTTCGTCGGGCGCCAGATCACCGTGGCGGCAGCCGCCTACCAGGTCTTCCAGCTCACCCGGTCGACCTTCCTCGTCGGCCTGCTGAGCCTGGCCCAGCTGGGGCCGCTGCTGGTGCTCTCCCTGGTGGGCGGATCCCTGGCCGACGCCATGGACCGCCGCCGCCTGCTGCTGGTCCTCCAGGTGCTGCTGGCGGCCACATCGGTGGGGCTGGCCGTGAACGCAGGGCTCGACGCGCCGGCGGTGTGGCCCCTGTTCGTGCTCACCGCCGCCTCCGCCGGCCTCTCGGCGGTGGACAACCCCACCCGCAGCGCCGCCGTGCCTGGCATGGTCGTGGCCGCGCAGCTACCGGCCGCCCTGGCCCTCGGTCAGATCATCATGCAGAGCGGTCTCGCCCTCGGGCCGTTGCTGGCCGGAGTGGTGATCGCCAAGGTGGGGGTGGCCGCCGCGTTCTGGGTCGACACCGTCACCTTCGGGGTCGCCATCCTCACGCTCGTGCTCATGCATCCCATGGCGCCCGAGGGCGGTGGCACCCGGATGGGATTCGCGTCGGTGGCCGAGGGCTTCCGCTTCCTGCGGGGGCGGCGGGCCCTGCAGGGAACGTTCGTCATCGACGTCAACGCCATGGTGTTCGGGATGCCGCGGGCGCTGTTCCCGGAGATGGCCAGCCGGGTGTTCGGCGGGGGCGCGGTGACCTTCGGGGCCCTGAGCGCGGCGCCCGGCGTGGGAGCGATCGTCGGCGCCCTCTTCTCGGGTTGGGTCGGCCGAGTGCACCGCCAGGGCCGCGCCGTGCTCGTGGCGGTGGGGATCTGGGGTCTGGCCATCGCCGTGTTCGGGGCCACGTCCTTCCTCCCCCTCGCCCTGGTGATGCTGGCCGTGGCCGGCACCGCCGACATGGTGTCGGCTGTGTTCCGGAACTCGATCCTCCAGCTGACCGTGCCCGACCGCCTGCGGGGCCGGCTGTCGGCGGTGCACATCGCCGTGGTCACCGGTGGCCCCCGGGTCGGCGACCTCGAGTCGGGCGCGGTGGCGTCGCTCACCAACCCCCAGGTGTCGGCCGTGACCGGCGGCTTGGCCTGCGTGGCCGGTGTCGCCGTGATCGGCCGCGCCATCCCCGCCCTCGGCCGCTGGACCGCCGACCGGGCCGAGGTCGAGGCGACCACCACCGCCTGACCTGCCCGACGCCGTTCTCGGGTCATGGGACGCGCATGGACGCGTCCGGTGACCCGAGAAGGCCCCTTGCCCGGCATGGGGCGGTGGCGGGGCCCCAGGCGGTACCCTGACCGGGCACGGCAGCGCCCCTTCCTCGGGTGGCCGTGCGGGTCCTCCCCATTCGTGTGCGTGTCACAGGGCCGGAGGCGGGCCCACCTCGACACCTACGAACGGAACACCGGAACGATGACCACCACCTTCGACGCCCTGGGCGTCGATTCCGACCTCGCCGGCGCGCTCGCCGAGCGGGGCATCACCAGCCCCTTCGCGATCCAGACCCTCACCATCGCCGACGCCCTCGCCGGGCGGGACGTGTCGGGCAAGGCCAAGACCGGCTCGGGCAAGACCCTCGCCTTCGGCCTGCCCATCCTCCAGCGGGTGGCCAAGGCCGAGCCCCGGCGGCCCCGGGCGCTCGTGCTCGTGCCCACCAGGGAGCTCGCCACCCAGGTCACCGAGGAGCTCGCTCCGCTCGGCGCGGTGCGCGACGTGAGCGTCGTCGCCATCTACGGGGGCGCCAACTTCGACAAGCAGGTCGGCCAGCTGGTCAAGGGGGCCGAGATCGTGGTGGCTACCCCCGGGCGCATGATCGACCTGCTGGAGCGGGGCGAGGTCGACCTGCAGGACATCGCCACCGTCGTGATCGACGAGGCGGACCGCATGGCCGACATGGGCTTCCTGCCCCAGGTCGAGTGGATCCTGCGCCGGGTCGGCGGGCGCCATCAGACCCTGCTGTTCTCGGCCACCCTCGACGGCGTGGTGCAGGGCCTCATCGACCGCTACCAGGAGGACCCCGTCACCCACGAGGTCGCCTCTCGCGACGTCACCGTGGACGAGATGGTCCACCGGTTCATCCTCGTCCACGAGATGGACAAGGTGAAGGTGGCGGCGGCCATCTCCCGCGGCGCCACCCGCACCCTCGTGTTCGTGCGCACCAAGCGGGGGGCCGATCGCCTCGTCCGCCAGCTCGTGGCCGAAGGGGTCCGGGTCGGCGCCATCCACGGCGACCTGCGCCAGCAGATGCGCGAGAAGGCCCTGGCCGACTTCTCCGCCGGCAAGCTCCCGGTGCTCGTGGCCACCGACGTGGCCGCCCGGGGCATCCACGTCGACGACATCGACGTCGTCATCCACTACGACCCGCCCGAGGACCACAAGGGCTACCTCCACCGTTCGGGCCGCACCGCCCGTGCCGGCTTGACCGGCATCGTGGCCACCCTCGTCCTGTGGGACCAGGAGCTGGAGATCCGGCGGATCCAGAAGCGGATCGGTGTCAACCTGCCGATCGTCGAGATGTTCTCGAACGACCCCCGGCTGGGCGACCTCGGCGGCTGGGACCCCCTGGCCGACACCATCGTCGCCTGACCACCGCCGATCCCAGGGCGGCGCCGTCCTGGCCCGCCTACCGCGACCGGTTGCGGGCGCGGTGCGCCGGGCTCGGCGGCGGCCCGGCGGCCAGGGCGGCCGTGCTCGGGGCGGTCGTCGCCGGCGTCGAACAGCACACCGGCATCGCCCTCGGGCCGTCCGCCGCCGGTTCTTTGAAGCCCTTCCCGCGCATGGAGGGGAATTCGCTTCAAAGAAGAGGGTCCGGGCCCACCGAAGCGGCCGTGCCGCCGGCCGAGCTCGTCGTGCCCGAGCTGTTCGGCGCCGTCCTGGAAGCGCTCCTCGACGAGGCGACCCGCCGCCGTTCGGGTGCCCACCACACGTCACCGGCCATCGCCGCCGGCCTGGTGGACGTGGTGCTCGACGACTGGCAGGACCGGTGCGGCGCCGGCGGCCGGCTGCCGGCGGCGGTGTGCGACCCGGCCGTGGGCGGGGGAGTGTTCCTGCTGGCCGCCGCCCGAGCGCTCGTGGCCCGGGGGACGCCGCCGTCGGGCGTGGCCGGCTCGCTGTTCGGGGCCGACCTCGACCCGTCCGCGGCGGTGGCCACCCGTGCCGCGCTGGCGCTGTGGGCCGGCCAGGCCGGTGCCGGTGCCGGTGGCGATGACGCCGGGGCCCGGGTGGTCGAGGGCGACGGGCTGCACCTCGACCCGACGTCGTGGCCGGGCGGGCCGGCCGGTGGCTTCGACCTGGTGGTGGGCAACCCGCCCTTCTTGAACCAGCTCGGGCGGGGCACCGCCCGGACCCGCGACGAGGCCCAGCGGCTCCGCGCCCGCTTCGGGGACGCCGCCGCCGGCTACGCCGATGCCGCCGGCCTGTTCCTCGTGGCCGCCTGCCGGCTGGCCCGCCCCGGCGGCGGGGTGGCGATGATCCAGCCGGAGTCGCTGCTGGGCGCTCGGGACGCGGCCGGGGTCCGCGAAGCCGTCTCTGCTGCGGGTTCGCTGCGAGCGCTCTGGCTGGCGGGGGAGCGGGTGTTCCCGGCCGGTGTCCGGGTCTGCGCCCCCGTCGTCGCGGTCGGGCCACCGTCGGTCGGGACGCCGAGCCGGGTCCGGACGCTGAGCGGGCCGGGCTTCGAAGATGTCGGGCCGGCCCGCCTGCCCCTCGACGCACCCGGCGCGGCGCGGAGCTGGGCGTCCGTGGCCGCCGCCGCCCGTGGGACGCCCGAGGTCGACCTGGCTGGCGGGACCGGGACGGTCGGGGACCTGGCCACGGCCACCGCCGGGTTCCGAGACCAGTTCTACGGCCTCGTCCCCCACGTGGTGGAGGCCGGCGCCGGCGGGCGAGGCGATGCCGTCCGGCCTCTGGTCACCGCCGGGGCCATCGATCCCCTCCACTGCCGCTGGGGAGAGCGCCCGGTCCGGTTCGCCGGCCGGAGGTGGGAGGCGCCCGTCGTGGACCTCACCTCCCTGTCGGCCGACCCCGCCCTGAGCCGCTGGGTGGCGAACCGGTTGGCGCCCAAGCTGCTGGTCGCCGGCCAGACCCGGGTGGTGGAGGTCGTGGTCGACGCTGCCGGGGCGCTGGTGCCGTCGGTCCCGGTCATCGCCCTCGCCGCCGAGACCGATCGGCTGTGGGCCCTCGCCGCCGTGCTCCTGGCCCCGCCGGTGACCGCCTGGGCGCTCCACCGGGCGGGTGGTACCGCGCTGGCCGCCGACGCGGTCAAGCTCTCGTCCCGCCAGGTGATGGAGGTTCCCCTGCCGGTCGATCGCGCCCGCTGGGAGGCGGTGGCGTCCACGCTGGCCGCGGGGTCCGAGGGCCCCCCGGCGGCCTTTGGGGCCGCAATGGTCGAGGCCTATGGCCTGCCCGCTGGGCACCCGGTGCTGGCCTGGTGGCTGGCCCGCCTGGTGACCTGGCGGGGCATGCCGGTGCCCAGGCTGGCACCCGGCTGAGGCGAAGCCTCGCGGCCGGCGGCTCAGGCCGGAAGCGTGACCGGGCGGCCGCGGGCGTCGAGCAACTGGGTCGGGCCCCGGTCGGCCACCCGGCTCCGGTGGACGAAGGAGCGGACGCCGCCATGCTCCTCCACCGGCACGTCCACCCGCCGGCCGTCGGCCAGGCGGAGGCGCACCCGGTCCACCCGGGCGGGGACAGGCCCGAAGATCACGGTCAACCCGCCGCCGACCTCATAGGACGTAGCCGTGTAGCCGCCCTCGCCCCCGGCGGCGAAGCCGCACTGGCCGGCTCGCATGTTCCCGCCGACGAACAGCTCGGCGCAGGCGTCGCCGGTGTCGTCCGTCCGGACCTGCACCTTCCAGCCCCGGCCCTCGGCCACCGTCGTCGGGCCGCCGTCGTCGGGACGGAGGCTGAGGCCGGCCACGCAGCCCCCGATGGCGACCACGAGGAAGGCCGCCGTCCAGAGCAGGCAGCCGGTCCACGACGTGGCCGGCGACCCGCGTCGGCGCGTCGGCGAGCCCGGTGCGGCCATCGCCGCCGAGGCTACCGTCGCCCCCCCGTGGCGCTGACGCGACGCCGGGCGGCGCCCTCCGCCGGCGGTTGACGAGCTGACCGACGCCGTCGACCTCGAAGGCCACCGGGCGATGGAGGGTTTGACGAGCCCGCCGCCGCCGTAGTTGCATGACCCCCACATCACAGAGAGGCCCGGCCTGGCCGGGTCCGGCAACCTGGGACGGACACCCAAGGTGCTCTCCCGCTCCGGCGGGGATGTGGTCGCTGCGGCGGCAACGAAGTGTCCGGGCGGAAGGACCGACGCCCGCTGGGTGTCCCCCCCGGGCGAGGGAGACCGACCACGTGGGACCGACGACCGAACGCGAGCAGGGGGATCCGAGGTGACCGCCTCGGCGGCCCACCCGGGCGACGACCCCGGCCTCGCGCCGGTCGACTGGCGGCGACCCCACGTCAGCACCCTCCCGGTGAGCGGCGCCTGGCGCCCGAGCGAGCCCACCGGCGACCGCCAGTTCATGCGCATGGCCGTCGACCGACCCTTCGTCTTGGAGGGGGGCGGGTCGCTGCGCGAGATCACCGTCGCGTTCGAGACGTGGGGCACCCTCGCCGCCGACCGGGGCAACGCCGTGCTCGTCTGCCACGCCCTCACCGGCGACGCCCACGCCGCCGGGCCCCCCGGCCCCGGGCAGGCCACCGCCGGGTGGTGGGACGCCATGATCGGCCCCGGTCGGGCCCTCGACACCGACCGCCTCTTCGTGGTGTGCGCCAACGTTCTCGGCGGCTGCCAGGGCACCACCGGCCCGGCGTCGGGCCGACCCGACCGGCGCGGGCCCTACGGGTCCTCCTTCCCCGTCGTCACCGTGCGCGACATGGTGCGGACCCAGGCCCGCCTGGCCGACGCCCTCGGCATTCGCCGGTGGCGCGGCGTCCTCGGTGGCTCGATGGGCGGCATGCAGGTGCTCGAGTGGGGGGTCATGTTCCCCGAACGGGTCCGGGCGCTCGTGCCCATCGCCACCTGCCTGGCCGCCACCGCCCAGCAGATCGCCTATTGGAGCACCGGCCGCAAGGCCATCGCCCTCGACCCGGGCTGGCGGCGGGGTGACTACTACGACGCCCCGCCGGGGTCCGGTCCCCACGCCGGCCTGGCACTGGCCCGCATGATCTCCCAGATCACGTTCCGCTCCGACGACGTCTTCACCAACCGCTTCGGGCGCGACGTGGTGGAGTCCCTCGTCGGGGACTTCGAGATGTGGCAGCGGTTCCAGGTGGAGCGCTACCTCGAGCACCACGGTGACAAGCTGGCCCGGCGCTTCGACGCCAACTCCTACCTGCTCCTCACCAAGGCGATGGATCTGCACGACCTGGGTCGGGGCCGGGGGGGCCCCGACGCCGCCGTGGCCCGCATCCGGGTGCCGACCCTGACCCTCGGGGTCAGCTCCGACACGCTCTACCCGACCTACCAGCAGCAGGACCTGACCCGCCGCCTGGCCCGTTCCGGCATCGACGCCCGCTACGTCGAGATCGACAGCCCCCACGGCCACGACGCCTTCCTGATCGAGACCGAACAGGTCAGCGCCGCCGTCGGCCCCTTCCTCGACGCCTTGGAGGACCCCGCGTGACCGAACCGACCGCCCCCGACGCACTCCATGCGCACACCCGCGCGATCACCTCCGGCCGGGATGGGAGCGGCAGCGCCCTGGCGCCGGCGCTGTGGGCCACGTCGACGTTCGAGACGCCGACGGTGGACGGGGCCCGCCGGATGGCCACGTCGGTGGGCGCCGAGCGCTTCTACACCCGCTACGGCAACCCCACCATCGGCGACTTCGAACGGGCCATCGCCGATCTCGAGGATGCCGAGGCGGCCCGGGCCTACGCGTCGGGCATGGGCGCGGTCAGCGGCGTGGTCCTCGGCCTCTGCTCCACGGGGGACCACATCGTCGCCCAGCGCCAGCTCTACGCCGGCACCCAGCTGCTCCTGCAGACCGCCTGCCCCCGCTTCGGCATCGACGTCACCTTCGTCGACGGCACCGAGCCCGGCGCGTTCGCCGCCGCCGTGCAGCCGGGACGCACCGTCCTGGTGTGGGCCGAGACCCCGGCCAACCCCCGCCTCGACCTCGCCGACCTCGACGAGCTCGGGTCCATCGCCGGTCCGATGACGGTGGTCGACTCCACCTTCGCCACCCCTCTGATCCAGCGCCCGCTGTCCCACGGCGTCGACCTGGTGGTGCACTCGGCCACCAAGGGCATCGGCGGCCACAACGACGCCACCCTGGGCGTGGTGGCCGGCAGCGAGGACCTGCTGGCCTGGCTGTGGTCCTTCGCCGTCCTCCACGGGGCCAGCCCGTCGCCGTTCGACGCCATGAACGGCCTGCGGGGGATCCGCACGCTGGCCGTCCGCCTGCGCCAGCAGTGCGAGACGGCCCAACGCCTGGCCGAGGCGCTCGAGGCCCATCCCAAGGTGGTGCGGGTGCGCTACCCCGGACTGGCGTCGCACCCCCAGCACGAGCTGGCCCGCCGGCAGATGGACCTGCCCGGCAGCATCCTGGCCTTCGACGTGGCCGGGGGGATCGACGGTGGGCGGGCGTTCGTGGAGGCGGTGCGGGTGGCCCGCATGGCGCCGTCGCTCGGGGGTCCCGAGACGCTCGTGACCCACCCCGCCTCAACCACCCACGTCAACCTCACCCCCGAGGAGCTCGCGACCAACGGGATCGACCCGGGCTCGGTGCGGGTGTCGGTAGGCCTCGAGCACGGCGACGACGTGCTGGCCGACTTCGCCCAGGCCCTCGAGCACGTGCCGGCCTGAGCAGCCGGGATCGACGGGCGTGCCCGAGCTGATCGAGGTCGAGTACTACCGGCGGCTGGCCGAACGGGCGTTGGGCCGGGAGGTGGCGGCCGTGCTCGCCCCGGACCCGTGGTTCCTCAAGCGGGGGACGACGGCGGCGGCGCTGGAGGAGGCGATGGTCGGCCGGCGACTGCTAGCCGCCCGCCGGATCGGCAAGCTGCTCCTGTTCGACACCGATGCCGGTGCCGATGCCGGTAACGACCACGACCGCTCGGCGCCGCCCGGCAGCACGGGCCCCACCCTGGGGCTGAGGTTCGGGATGACCGGGCGGTTGGTGCTGGACGGCGTGGCCGGGATCGACCGGCTCGAGCGCTCCAGCCATCGGGACGAGCCGTCCTGGGAC
>JAABUR0100004555.1_pt1 | contig 18437 bp, 26 predicted proteins | sample 5560091 | NCBI WGS metagenome assembly JAABUR01 (sample SAMN10711879, study PRJNA513375) | rock metagenome | isolation source: Antarctica rocks | place: Antarctica: Victoria Land, University Valley sud | reverse complement strand
CGAGCGCGCCGAGCAGCCGCGCGTCGCCGGAGCGCAGGAGCCTGAGCGCGTCCCGCACGCCGGTGCCGATCGCGTGCGGCGTGTGGCGCGAGCCGGCGCAGGCGCGAGCCCAGCGCGAAGCGCCGGACGGCGCTCCCGCGGGCCGGTCCGCTGCGGGCCGGCGAGCCCCGAGGGCGAGCCCGGCGGCGATCGCCAACGTGGCGCCGGCCGCAGGCACCGCGCTCAGCACGAGGGGGCCGTCGCCGGCGACGAGCCCGAGCGCGATCGCGCCGCCGGCTGCCGCGATCGACCCGAGGAAGACCGAGTACAGGACGACGAGGAAGGCGAGCAGCGTGCGGGTCGCCTCGCCCGCGCTCAGGCCGGCGCGCCGAAACGCCCAGATCGTCAGCGCCGCGCCGCCGACGCCGCCGGTGGGCAGCAGGCGTGTGGCCGCCGCGCCGCCGAGGCTCACCCGCGCGCTCGCGGCGAGATCCATCCGCGCGGTGGCGCGGCTCCCGGCGAGCCAGAGCAGCGCGATGTAGCCGGCGAAGGACAGCAGCTCGAACACCACGGCGCCCCCCACCCAGCGCGGATCGGCGTCGAGCGCCCGGCCCAGCGCGTCCGCGAAGGTCCGCAGCGGGCCGCCCGCCACGACGATCGCCGCCGCGGCCGCAGCCACGATGGCGCCCACCGCCGCCCGGCGCGCCAGCGCACGGCCATCGAAGCCCCCGAGGAGGAGATCCGTGGCGGGCTCGCGGGCTGGCATCGGCTCCCAAGCTATGCCCCCTACGGCGCGCTGCCGTCAGACCTAGGGAGGGTTCACCTCATCCCCGCGACCGCACGGGACGTGCGGCGCGCTTGGCAGGATTGGCCGATGATCTCGGTACGCACCGCGCACACCGCCGACCTGGATGCCGCGGTCCTCACGGCCGCGCGGAGCCTCTTGGACGACGTCTTCGAGGGCGACATGAGCGACCACGACTGGGAGCACAGCCTTGGCGGAGTGCACGCGCTCGTCTGGGAAGGCGACGAGCTGATCGGGCACGCGTCCGTCGTACAGCGGCGGATCCTGCACGACGGGCGGGCGCTGCGGACCGGCTACGTCGAGGGCGTCGGGGTGCGCGCGAGCCGGCGCCGCCGCGGGCACGGGGCGGCCATGATGGAAGCGCTGGAACGCGTGGTGCGCGGCGCGTATGAGCTGGGTGCGCTCGCGGCCACCGACGCCGCTGCGGACCTGTACGCGGGGCGTGGCTGGAAGCCGTGGCAAGGACCGACCTCGGCGCTCACGCCGACGGGCATCCAGCGCACCGAGGAGGAGGACGACTCGGTCTACGTCCTGCCGGTCGCGGTCCCGCTGGACCTGTCCGGTGAGCTGACCTGCGACTGGCGCGACGGCGACGTCTGGTGATGCGCAACGCTGCGACCGGGAGCGCCCGGCGGGTTACGATCGTGCTCTCGTGTCGACGCTCGTCATCAGCCTGCTGGGACGACCGGCGATCGAGCGCGACGGCGTCGTCGCCACCCCGCCGCGTGGTCACAAGGCGTGGGCGGTCCTCGCCTATCTGGTCTTGGCCGAGCGACCGGTCGCGCGGGCGCGGCTGGCCGAGCTGATCTTCGGCGACGCCGACGACCCGCTCGGGGCGCTGCGCTGGACGCTGGCCCAGCTGCGCCGCGCGCTCGGGGTTGCCGGCACGCTGCACGGAGATCCGCTGGATGTCGGGCTGCCGGCGGGGGCGGCGGTGGACGTGCTCGCGCTGGGGTCCGGTGACCCGGACCCCGCACTCGCCCGCGGCGAGTTGCTGGAAGGGGTCGAACCCGGCGCCGGGGCGGTCTTCGATGCCTGGCTGTTGGTGGAGCGCCGGCGGTCGGCCGGCCTCTGCGAGGCCGTGTTGAGGGACGCGGCGCTGGAAGCGCTGACGACCGGTGCTCCTCTTGACGGCGCCGCGCTGGCCTCTCGCGCGCTCGTGCTGAATGCGTTCGACGAGAGCACGCATGAACTGCTGGTGCGATGCCTCGCGAGGGCGGGCGAGGTCGGTGCCGCGCAGCATCACGCCAACGCCTGCGAGGTGCTGTTCCGCCGTGAGCTGGGGCGGGCGCCCGATCCGCGGGTGCGCCGGGCGGCGGACGAGCACGACGTGGAGAGCCCCCTCGCCGGCGGCGATCGGGCGGCCGCCGTGGGCCAGCTCGAGGCGGGGCGCGCGGCCCTGGACGCCGGCGCCGTCGAGCCGGGCGTGGCCTGCCTGAGGCAGGCATGCGCGGAGGCGCGCAGCGTCGGCGACCCAGCGCTGCTCGGGCGAACGCTGGCCGCGCTCGGCGTTGCGCTCGTCCATGCCGTTCGTGGCCGTGACGAAGAGGGTGCGGCGGTGCTCCACGAGGCGCTCGCGCTCGCGGAGGCGGCCGGTGCTCGCGAGATCGCGGGCAAGGTCTGCCGCGAGCTCGGCTTCATCGACGTGCAGGCCGGTCGCGGGGTGTCGGCGGGGAGATGGCTGATGCGCGCCGGCCGGCTGGCGGACGACGAGAACGAGCGCGCCGCCGTGCTCGGCGTGCGCGGCATGGCCCTGTCTGACCGGGCGCACTACGAGGCGGCGATCGCCCTGCTCACCGAGTCGGTCGCGACCGCGCGGCGCTGCGGCGACCTCCGCCAGGCGGCATGGTCGCTGGCGATCCTCGGCCGTGCGCTGCTCCTGCGCGGCCAGTTGCCGGAAGCGGTCGAGGTGCTCGACGACTCGCTCGCGCTGGTGGAGGCGGAGGGTTGGGTGGCGTTGCAGCCCTTCCCCGAGGCGCTGAGGGCCGAGGTGGCGCTGCGCCAGGACGACCGCGACCACGCCGCCACGCTGCTCGACCACGCCTTCGCGCTGGGTTGCCGCCTTGGCGACCCTTGCTGGGAGGCCATGGCCGCTCGCGCGACGGGCCTCATCCACGAGGCGGCCGGCGAGCGCGCCGCGGCGCTGGCGTGCCTGCGCGACGCGGCGGTCCGCGCGGTTCGCGGGGCCGATCCCTACGTCTGGGTCCATGCCTACTGCCTGGAGGCGCTCGCTGCCGTCGCCATCGCCGACGCGGCGACCGATGCCCGCGAGCGGGTCGCGGAGCTCGAGCAGCTCGCCGCCCACGGCGACATGCGCGAGCTGGTCGTGCGCGCCGCGCTGCATCGGGCACGGCTCGGCGATCCGGGCGGCAGCGCCTCCGCCCGCCTGCTGGGCGAGGCGATCGACAATCCGGCGCTGCACGCCGACCTGGCCGCCGCCAGCTGATCACACGGGCCGTCACACGGTGCGCTGGTGGAGTCCGGACATCATCCACCGCAACAAGGAGCGGCCCATGCCCCTCATCAACGTGAAGGTCATCGACGGCGTGTTCACGCCGGAGCAGAAGACCCAGATCGCCGAACGCCTGACCGACGCGATGGTCAGCGTCGAAGGCGAGAACATGCGCGGCGTCACCTGGTGCGTCATCGACGAGGTCAAGAGCGGCGACTGGGCGATCGGCGGGCAGTGCCTCACCACCGAGGCCGTGCACGCGCTGGCCGCCGGGCAGCCCGCCTGATCGTAAACGGAGGACATTCCTACGTTGACCCCGACTATTGGGGTCAACGTGGGAATCGCTGCGGGACGAACCGAAGTCAGGCCGGCTGGGCGGCGAACACCGGCCCTAGCGTCCGGCCCGCGAGCGCGACCGTCTCCAGGTCGTGCACGTCAGGGATGGTCATCGTGAGGCCCTCGATGCCGGCGTCCGCGAAGGCCGCGGCCTGCTCGGCGATGCCGTCCGGGTCCCCCGCCATGACCGTCGTGTTGAGCCGCTCCTCGGGCATGCCGGCGCGCTTGAGGGCGTCGACCTTGGCCATCGCCGCCTCGTGCGTCGGCGCGATCGCCAGGACGCCGAGCCGCGTCTTGGTGATCTCGGCCGGGTCGCGGCCGACGTCCTCGCAGTGACCCGCCAGCACCTCCATCAGGTGCTCGGCCGTGGCCGCGTCGCCGAAGATGTTGCAGCCGTCGGCGTACTGCGCCACCAGGCGAAGGGTCTTGCGCTCGCCGCTGCCGCCGATGACGATCGGGATGTCCCCGCGGAGCGGCTTGGGGTTGTTCAACGCCCCATCGACGCGGAAGTGGCGGCCCTCGAAGGTCGCGCGCTCCTGCGTGAACATCGCTCGCGCGATCTGCAGCGCCTGCTCGAGCATCTCGAAGCGCTCGCCCAGCGGCGGGAACTCGAAACCGTAGGCGCGGTGCTCGTCCTCGAACCACGCCGCGCCCAGCGCGTGCCACGCCCGGCCGCCGGAGATGATGTCCAGCGTGGTCGTCATCTTGGCGTGCATTGCCGGGTTGCGGTACGTGACGCCGCCGACGAGCAGGCCGAGGCTCACCTTCGACGTGCGCGCCGCCAGCGCGCCCAGCAACGTGTTGCCCTCGAACATCCAGTTCGTCTGCGGCCCGATCCCGGGGATCTGATGGAGGTGGTCCATCACCGAGATCGAGCTGAAGCCGGACTCCTCGGCCGTCAGCGCGATCTCGACGAGGCGCTCGAAGACCGCCTCCGGCTCGACGTCGGGGTAGTTGAAGTTCGGCAGGTGCAGGTCCAGCGTGATGGGAGCGCGCATACGTTTCACGCTACTCCGCCACCCGTGCCTACCCTCAGCCGATGACCGCCGCCGAGGCCCGCACGCGGCTGGCCGGCGCCCGCGTCGCGCATCTGGCGACCGCGGGCGCGGACGGACGGCCGCACGTGGTGCCGTGCACGTTCGCGGTGCTCGACGACGCGACGATCGTCAGCGCCATCGACCACAAGCCCAAGCGGACCACCGCCCTGCGGCGGCTGGCCAACATCGCGGCCAACCCGCAGGTCGCGCTGCTGGCCGATCACTACGCCGACGACTGGGATGCGCTGTGGTGGGCGCGGGCCGACGGGACGGCTCGCATCGTGGCCCCGGAAGCCGAGCCGGAGCTGCGCGCCGCCGCCGTGCGATCCCTGACCGCCCGCTACGCGCCGTACCGCGAGCGCCCGCCCGACGGCCCGCTCGTGGTGATCGCCGTTCGCCGCTGGTCGGGCTGGAGCGCCGCCTGAGCAGTCGCTGTCTGGTCGCCACGAACACGCCCGTCTAGGGTCGGGCGATGCAGATCGAAGAGGGACGGCTTCGCTTCGGGATCCACGCGGGGCAACAGCATGCGAGCTTCGACGAGTACCTGGCGCTCTGGCGCTTCGCCGAGGAGACCGGGCTCGATTGGGCGTCGGTGTTCGACCACTTCCTGCCGATCCAGTCCGATCCGACGGGACCCTGCTTCGAGGGAATGACGCTGCTGGCGGCGATGGCGGCCCACACGTCGCGGCTGCGCTGCGGGGTCATCGTCGTGGGCGTCACGTACCGCAACCCGGCCGTGCTCGCGAAGATGGCCGCGACCATCGACCACATCTCCGGGGGCCGGATGGACCTCGGCATCGGAGCCGCCTGGTACGAGGACGAGCACGCCCAGTACGGCGTCCCGTTCCCCCGGCTGGGCGTGCGGATGGACATGCTCGACGAGGCCTGCCGGGTCCTGCGCTCGATGTGGACCGCGAAGCGCGCGACCGTGGAGGGCACGCACTTCACCGTCCGCGACGCGCTCGCCGAGCCCAAGCCCCTTCAGGACCCGATGCCGCTGTGGATCGGCGGCGCCGGCGAGAAGCGCACGCTGCGGATCGTCGCCGAGCACGCCGACGGCTGGAACACCTTCCACGGCGACCCGGCCGAGTACGAGCACAAGGTCGGCGTACTCGCGCGTCACTGCGCGGATGTCGCGCGCGATCCGGCGGCGATCCGCCGGCAGATCGTCCTGCGAGCGATCCTGGACGACACCGAGGCCGGCGCCCGCGACCGCCTGCGCGAGGCAGCGGACCGCGCCGGCACCACCCCGGAGGCGTTGAGCCAGGGGATGGTCGTCGGCACACCCGAGCAGTGCGCGCAGCGGCTCGCCCAGCACCGGCGCCTGGGCGTCGGCGACTTCCTGCTCCTCGCCCGCCCGCCCGCCGACCACCGCACGATCGAGCTGTTTGCCAAGGAGGTCGGTCCCGCGCTCCGGGAGATGTGACCGCTACACCGGCTTTCATCGCCGGTAGGCGGTAGAACGGAGTGAGCGGCGGCCACGATCGCGGGCGGTTGCGACGGCGGAGGGCTATGCTCGCCCGCCGTGGCAGTCGAGATGCGAGACGTGGCACCGGGTCTCTGGCTGTGGCGGCAGCCGCACCCGGCCTGGGGGGAGGGCTCGGACTGGGAGCCGGAGGTCGCGTCGTTCGCGGTCGAATCCCGCGGCGTCGCGCTCCTGCTCGATCCGCTCGCGCCGCCGCCGGACGCACGCGACGTCTGGACGCGCATCGACGCGCTCCGCCCGCGTGCGATCGTCGTGCTCAAGCCCGATCACGTGCGTGACGTGGACCTCTTCGTGCGCTGGTACGGCGCCGAGGCATACGGGCCGCAGCTGTTCTGGCGCGATGACGTGCCGCGTACCGAGCTGCGCCCGGTCCAACCGGGCGACGAGCTGCCCGGTGGGCTCCAGGCCCACTACGACGGCCGTGGCACCGCGGAGACGCCCATCTACCTCCCCGAACAACGTGCTCTGGTGTTCGCCGACGGCATGACGGCACCGGACGGGGTGCTGCGCGCTTGGGCGACGCCGTGGCATGAGGAACGGACGCTGCCGGCGTTGCGTGCCTTGCTCGCGCTCGACTTCGAGCACGTCCTCGTCTCGCACGGGGAGCCGGTCCACGATCGCGACGACTTCGTGGCCGCGCTCGACCGCGAGCCGTGGTCCGACTGGGGCGGGGCCTGAGCCGGCTGTGCCGCCTAGGCCCTGAGGTCGGCGGCGACCTCGTACATGTCGACCGAGGCCCGCCGGCCCATCCCACCGGCCGGTGGCGTCATCGAGTTGAGGACCTCGTCGCCCTTCCGGAGGTCCTCCTCGGTCTCGAACAAGGTGACCGCGAGGCTGCGACCGTTGTCGGGATCGATGAGCAGCAGGAAGCCCTTGGCGGGCAGGCCCTCGGGTGGCGCCGATGATGCATCGGCGTTGATCTGCTCAGCGGAGCGACGCATCGCCTCCGCCTCCGCTCCTTCCCAGCTCGCCACGCGCGCGTACATGGGCACAGTCCTCTCGTGGGGTCGATCGGCCGACCCTACGCCGCCGCTCATGCCGAGTCCAGATGGCTGTCCGCACCCGCCGCGGTTTGCAAGGATCCCCGTGTCACGACCAAGGAGCGTCCGATGGCCTCTCTGCTCAATCCCTACATCAGCTTCGCCGGCGACGCGCGGGAAGCGATGGAGTTCTACAAGCAGGTCTTCGGCGGCACCTTGACGCTGAACACGTTCGGCGAGTTCGGGGCGCAGGACTCGCCGGACGCGGACAAGATCATGCACGGCATGCTCGCGACCGACAGCGGATTCATGCTGATGGGCGCCGACACCCCGCCAGAGATGGAGCACCGGCCCGGAACCAACATCGCCGTCAGCCTAAGCGGAGACGACGCCGACGACCTGCGCGGCTACTGGGAGAAGCTGTCGGACGGCGGCACCGTGTCGGTCCCGCTGGAGAAGCAGATGTGGGGCGACGAGTTCGGTTCGTGCGTGGACCGGTTCGGCATCCCCTGGCTGGTCAACATCGGCCGGCCGCAAGGTTGACCGCCGTCTGAGCATCGCCGCCGATCGTTGACGCGGAGGAGCCGGAGTCCTACGTTGTCAGACCTTGATCGCGCGATGACCCTGGGGAGGGCATGCCCGTGGACAACCATCCGGAAGCCGCCTTCGAGCTTCTGTCGCAAGGGATCGGCCGACGCGATCTGCTGAAAGCGACGGCGGCGGTCGGTGCGGGCGCGGTGGCGCCGGCCTGGTTGCTGTCACCCGGAGTCGAGGACGCGATCGCCGGGCCGCACGGCGTGGAACGCGGTGTGGAGCTGGGCTTCGACACCGTCGGGAAGCGACCGCCCGGGCGGATCCTGCAGCCGGGCGTCGGCCGGCGCGCCGGCCACTACGTCCGCTCGACTGCCGACACCGTGATGTGGGGCTTCCTGCCCAACGCCGCCTCCCGGCCGGTCCGGACCGTGCGGTCGGGGGAGCTCGTGACGTTCGACAGCGTCTCGCACGAGGGGATGCTCGAAGACCAGGGCCGCGACCCGCTGGAGTACTTCACCGAGCACGGCGTGCGCGAGCGCGACGTCCTGCGGGACCAGCGCGCGATCGCCGCCTCCCCCATCCAGCACGACTTCAACACCGCCGGGCCGCACATCGTCACCGGTCCGGTCGACGTCGTGGGAGCCGAGCCCGGCGACGTCCTGCGCGTGGACGTCGTCGGCCTGGTGCCGCGCGTGCCGTACGGGGTGGTCTCCAGCCGGCACGGCAAGGGCGCGTTGCCGGACGAGTTCCCCCAGACGCCGCCGCCTGATCCCAACGCGAGCCCGGCGCAACCGGAGCTGTACCACAACGTGTCGATCTTCACCCCGATGCGCAGGATCGCCGGCAAGAACCAGGGCGTCATGCCCGGAGGACCGCACCACCGTGTCGTGTTCCCCATCGACCCGTTCATGGGCATCATGGGCGTTGCGTTGCCGACCACCGAGCCGGTGAACTCGGTACCGCCCAACGCCGGCGGCGGCAACATGGACATCCGCCACTTCACGGTCGGGTCGACCGCGTACTTCCCGGTCTGGGTGAAGGGAGCGAAGTTCTTCACCGGCGACCCGCACTTCCGGCAGGGCCACGGCGAGGTCGCGTTGACCGCTTGGGAAGCCTCATTGCGCACGACCTTCCGCCTCACGCTGCTCAAGCAGGGCAGCAAGCAGATCCCCGGGCACCGCGAATCGCTCGAGCTGCCGTTCGGCGAGACGGCCGAGTACTGGATGCCCGTCGGCCTGAACACGGATCTCGACGAGGCGATGAAGCAGGCGGTCCGCCAGGCGATCGACTTCCTGGGTGGCGAGTTCGGGATGCCGCGGCAGACGGCGTACGCCTACATGAGCGCCGCCTCCGACTTCGTGGTCAGCCAGGTGGTCGACCGGGTCAAGGGCGTCCACGGCCTGATCCGCAAGGACCACTTCGTCAGCACGTCCTCGGCGGGCCGACCTCGGCACCGCGGATGACCGCAAGGGCGTGGACCGCGCGGGGCGCGGCGGCTCGCGCATCCGCATGAGCTGCCCCCTCCTGCTCTATCTCGATCCGGCGGGCTGCCACCGCTCCTTCGCGCTGTCGGACCGGGGCGTGGTGACGCTGGGCCGCCGGCCGGAGGCCGACGTCTGCCTGCCCTGGGATGCCGGCATCTCGCGGCTGCACGCCGAGCTGATCCACCGCGCCGGTGAGTGGCTGATCGCCGACGACGGCCTGTCGCAGAACGGGACGCTGGTCAACGGCCTGCCGGTCGAGAGCCGGCGACGGCTCCGCGACGGCGATCTCATCACGATCGGGCGGACGAGCCTCACGTTCTGCGAGCCGAGCGAGAACCCCGACGACGGCGACGCCCGCGAGCACGCCGACGTCACGATGGCGATGCCCGAGATGCGTCCGGCGTGGAGCTACTCCGAGCAGCAGCAACAGATCCTGCGCGAGCTGTGCCGCCCGTTGTGCGAGGACGGCGAAGGCGTGCAACCGGCGCCCGACCCCGACATCGCCGACGCGCTCGCGCTCGATGAGCAGGTCGTCGCGGTGGAGCTCGACGCCGTCGCGCACAGCTTCGGATACGGGGAGCTCGCCATGGATGAGCGGCGGCTGCGCACGGCGTTGACCGCCTTGCGCAGCGGGCTCGTCGACAGCTCCGACTAGTGGGTGCAGGCCAACCCTAAGAGTGATGGGCAACCGCGTCGAGGTCGTGCAGTGTGGCCTTACCGACCACCGATGCGAGGGAGTTCACGCTCATGAGGTTCATCCACACCCGCCACGTCGTCGCCACGATCATCGCCGCCGCGTGCGTCGCGGTGCCGGCGTCGGCCTCGGCGGCTCCGATCATGCCGCCGACGGCGATCAGCGACGCCGCGCAGCCCAGGTCGACCGACCGGAGCGACGCCGCGCAGTCCGGCTCGGATGTCCGCCCCGCCGTCCACGCGAAGGTCGCGTTCCCCCCGGCCGACTTCCGCGGCGGCGATACGCCGGCCGACTTCGCCGGCGCCAGCCGCGCGACCGACGCCGCGCCGACCACGATCGAGGTCGTTCGCCCCGAGCGCACGATCGTGCGCGACGTCGACGAGGCCCTGCCGCTGATCCTGTCGGGCGCGGCACTGCTGCTCGTGCTCGCCGGTCTCGCCACCATGCTGTTCTACGCTCGGATGGTGCCGCGCGGCGTCCGCACCCACTGAACGGCTGGACGACAAGCAGCTCGGCAAAAGGGGCCCGCACGCGCGGGCCCCTTCGTCGTGCGGCGGGGATCATCAGCCGGCGATGACTCTTGCCCGCTGTGTCGTCTCACCGGCTGACCAACCCGACCAGAAGGAACTCATGACGCTCACCAGCTCGCTGATCACCGGCGTGGACTTCGTCACCGTGCCCACCGACGCGTTCGACGCCGCGGTCGCGTTCTACGGCGACGTCCTCGGCCTGCCGTGCATCGCGAGGTACGGCAAGATGCCCGGCGCCGAGTTCGGCCGGCAACCTGACGCTCGCGGTGATGGCGCCGAAGGCGTTCGGCCGCGAGTTCCGGCCCAACTGCATGCCGATCGCCTTGCAGGTCGACGACGTCGACGCGGCGCGCCGGCAGCTCGAGGCGGCCGGCGTCGAGCTCCACCCTGACACGATCGACTCGGGCGTCTGCCACCAGGCGTTCTTCTCCGACCCGGACGGCAACCCGCTCGTGCTGCACCACCGCTACGCGCCGCCCAAGCCAAAGCCGGGCGACTGACTCGGGGGAGCCCAGTGTGAGCACCCTGATCGCGAACGTGTCCATGTCGCTCGACGGCTTCATCGAGGACCCGGTGATCACCGCGGGCAACGGCGTCACGCACATGCTCCATCGCGTCCGCCGCGCTGAGGCCTGAGGCGATGTCGCTCACCCAGGCGCAGTTCGCCGAGCGCACGGCGCGCCATCGCCACGAGCTGCACGTCCACTGCTACCGCATGCTGGGCTCCTTTCACGACGCCGAGGACCTCGTGCAGGAGACGCTGCTGCGCGCCTGGCACCGCCGCACCGAGCTCCAGCGCGAGGAGCACCTGCGGGCGTGGCTGTACAAGATCGCCACCAACGCCACCCTCGACGCGATCAAGGCGAAGCGCCGGCGCACGGCGTCGCTGGGCTCCTTCCGGGACATTCCCTGGCTCGAGCCCTACCCGGACCGCCTGCTCGAGCCCGAAGCGCCCCGCGCCGACGAGCCCGACACCGCGCTGATCGGACGCGAGACGATCGAGCTGACGTTCCTGGCGGTCATCCAGCTGCTGCCGCCGCGACAGCGCGCCGTCCTGATCCTGCGCGAGGTGCTCGACTGGCCCGCGAGCGATGTCGCCAAGATGCTCGAGATCAGCGTCGCCGCGGTCAACAGCGCCCTGCAGCGCGCCCGGGCGACCCTGCGCGCGCAGCTTCCCGCCGGGCACCGCGAGGATTGGTCCGCACGCGAGGTCAGCGCGACCGAGCGTGCGGTCCTCGACGACTTCATGGCCGCTCACGAGAGCGGGGATCCGGAGGCCGCCCTCGCGCTGATCCGCGACGACATCCGCGTGACCATGCCGCCGGCGCCTTACCTCTTCGAGGGCCGCGAAGCGATGCTCGGACTCCTCGAGCGCGCCGCCGGCACCGGCGAGTGGCGACTCGTACCCACCCGAGCCAACCGCCAGCCGGCCGCCGCCTGCTACCTGCGCTCCCCCGGCGACACCGCGTTCCGCTCGTTCAAGATCGACGTGCTGCGCATCGCCGACGGCGCAATCGCCGAGATCACCACGTTCGGGGCCAAGCACTTCCCGGCGTTCGGCCTGCCCGCCGTGCTCGCGTGACTGCGCCGCTCAGCCGCCGTCGCCGGTTCGGATGGCGAAGACGGCGCGGGCTCGCACGGCCTCCTTGCCGTCTGCGGTGACGGAGCAGTCGGCGAAGGCGAGCCGGCCGCCGATCCGCTCCACCTCCGTGCGGGCCTCCAGCCACGCGCCGGCCGGTGCCGCGCGCAGGTAATCCGTGGTCAGCGAGACGGTCGCGGTGGTGGCGTCCCCGTCCGCTTCCGCGCGGATCGCGCGTCCGAGCGCCGCGTCGACCAGCGTGGCGAGGAAGCCGCCCATGGCGGCGCCCCCGCGGTTGAGGTGGCGGTCCTCGATGCGCACGCCGATCACCTGCTCCGGGCCGACGTGCAGCGGCCCCACGAGGTCGACGAAGGCGCCGGCGTCGGCGAGCGGGCGAAAGCCGTCGGGCACGTCGGGCATGTTGCGCGCCATACCCGGTCTAGACGAACTTGCAATCGATCTCGGCGAAGAACGCCTTCGAGAGACGTTCGGACTGCGCCACGCTGAGCTTGATCCGGTCGCCGACGTCGAGCTTGACGACCGTCTGGTCGACCGCGCGCTCGGCCTGGTCGAGCTCCTCCTGCGTGTAGGTCTTACGGCCGAGCATGGTCAGGGGACCGTTCGGTGAGCGGGCGACAACGTATCCGGAGCGGGGCGAACCGGGCTACCACTCGGCGATCGGCCGCACCTCGATGGCGCCGCCCATGAACGCCCGCGGGGATCCGGGCGGCGACCTCGACGGCCGCGTCGAGATCGTCCGCCTCGTAGTTGAGGTAGCCGGCGATCGCCTCCTTGAGCTCGACGAAGGGGCCGTCGGACATGACCGTCGCGCCGTTCACGACGCGCACCGTCGTGGCCGTCTCCGGCGGCTGCAGCCCCAGGCCGGGCGTCACCCCGGGGATCTCGTTCAGGGCCTTGTACGCGGCGAAGACCTTTGCCTTCTCGTCCTCCGGCAGGCTCCCCCAACCGTCGGCCTGCGGGGTCGGAGCGGAGCCCTGGTGGATCAACATCATGTACTTCGTCGCTGCCTCCTCCTTGGGATGGACGTCTCTACGACGAACGGGCGACGCCGAATTCGACAACCACCCCGGGAGCCGCTCGGAGGCAGGACGGGTCAGCCGGGCTCCACGACCAGGAAGCGGTTCCCGTCGGGGTCGCGGAAGAAGAACTGCGGCGGCACCGGATCCTGCACGGTGGCCGCGAGCGAGACAAGCCCCGGCCTGCGCTTTCCGGTGCGGGCGATCTCCGGGTCCACGTCGACGCCTCTGGCCTTGAGCGTTGCGTGATCGGCCTCGATGTCCTGCGTCCCGAACGCGCAATGGGTCGCGTCGCCGCCGGCCGAATCACCTTCGCTCGGCGAGACCAGCGCGATCGTGTTCGCCGCGCCCGGTGGGGCCACCTCGACCCAGCGAATGCCCTTGCCGTAGGCGAAATCCGCGCGCTTCTCGAATCCGAGCTTCTCGAGGTAGAACTCGAGCGCTCGGTCCTGGTCGGCGACGGGGACGAACACCGCCCCGACCTGGTTGACACGGGTGGTCGTGGCGGTGTTGGTCATCGTTCGCTCCTTGATTCGACTGTGGCTCACTCAGGGTCAGACCCTCCGCCGGCCTGAAAGTCATCGCACCGGCGCCGCGGCGTCGCCCATCGGTGAGACGATGCGGCGCATGGATGCGACCGAATTGCGTGCTTGGTGCCTCCGACAAGCCGGGGCGACCGAGGACTTCCCGTTCGCGCCCGAGCACTCGGTGTTCAAGGTCGCCGGCAAGATGTTCGCGCTGAGCGCGCTCGACCGCACGCCGCTTGAAGTGAGCGTCAAGTGCGAGCCGGAGCTGGCGGTCTCCCTCCGCGACAGCTATCCCGCGATCCGCCCGGGCTATCACCTCAACAAGCGCCACTGGAACACGATCACGCTCGACGCCAGCCTCCCCGACCAGCTCGTGCGCGACCTCATCGAGGACTCCTACGACCTCGTCGTCAGCGCGCTCCCGAAGCGCGTACGGAAGCAGCTGGGCTGGGCGCCCGAGCACTCCGGCTGAGTCGATGGCTCACGTTCTCAGCGTCAACGTCGGGCGGCCGCGGCCCGTCGACACCGGGCGGCGCACCGTCCTGACCGCGATCTGGAAGGCGCCGGTCGAGGGTCGCGTCGCCGCCCGTGGGGTCAACCTGGACGGGGACGACCAGGCCGACCGGACGGTGCACGGCGGACCCGACAAGGCGATCTACGTCTACGCGATCGAGGAGACCCACCAGTGGGAGGCCGAGCTCGGCCGCGCGCTCGGCCCGGGCGCGTTCGGCGAGAACCTGACGATCGCCGGCATCGACGTCTCAGGCGCGCTCGTCGGGGAGCGCTGGCGGGTCGGGACGACGCTGCTGGAGATCGTCCAGCCGCGGCTGCCGTGCTTCAAGCTCGGTCTCCGCATGGACGACGCGTCGTTCGTCAAGCGGTTCGGACAGGCGTCGCGTCCGGGTGCCTACCTGCGCATCGTCGAGGAGGGCGAACTCGGCCCGGGAGACGCCGTCGAGGTCGACGTCGAGACGCTGCCCGACCACGGCGTGACGCTGCGCCTGGTCTCTGACGCGATCCTGCTCGACCCCACCCTCATCCCGCAGGCGCTCGAGGCGCCGCAGCTCATCCCATCGCTGCGCGAGTGGATGACGGCGCGGCTGTCCTGACAGGGAGCGGACTGTTCAAACACGCATAACCCGGTTATGCTTTGGGTGTGTCTTCCTCCGATCGACTCGCCCAGCTGCTGGGAGCCCTGTCGCTCGCCGCCACGGACCGATTCCGCTCCGCGGTCGAGGGCTCGCTCGGGCGAGGCGGCGCGCACGCAGGGGCGCTGGTCCACCTGGATGCCTACCCGGGAGAGTCGGTCCAAGGGCTCGCCGGCGTGCTCGGGGTGTCCCAGCCCGCAGCGGTCAAGATCGTTGATCGGCTAGCCGGGGACGGACTCGTCGAACGCCGTCCGGGTGCCGATCACCGGACCCGCGCGCTCCACCTGACGGCGAGGGGGTATCGGGCCGCCGCGGAGCTCATGTCCTGCCGAGTCGATGAGCTCGCCGGGCTGCTCTCGGTGCTGGAGCCGGTGGAGCGTGACCGCCTCGAGCCGCTGCTGGAGAAGCTCGTGGCCGCGCTCGCCGACGACCGTGCCGGCGCCCTGCGGGTGTGTCGGCTGTGCGACCGGGCGGCCTGCTGCAGCGCCGCCGCCGGCTGCCCGCTGGGGCACACCACGAGATGAGCGCGTACGCGGCTCGCGCATCCCGGCCGCTCATGCTGGCCTCGGCCGGGATCGGCGTGGTCGGCGCGAGCTTCGGGATGGCCCGCTACGGCTTCGGCCTGCTCGCCCCCGACATCCGCGCGGAGTTCCACCTGGAGAACGGCTCGATCGGCTTGCTCGCCGCGGCGTCCTACATCGCCTACCTGGGCACGTCGATCACCGCCGGGGCGCTCTCCGTTCGCCTCGGACCTCGGAGGATCGTGGCCGCCGGCGGCTGCTGCGCGGTCCTGGGCATGGTGATGGCCAGCACGGCCACGACCCCGCCGCTGCTCTTTGCCGGCCTGCTGGTGGCGGGGGCCAGCGCGGGGCTGGTCTTCCCGCCCTTCTCCGACGTCGTGTCGGGATCGCTGGCGCCCGACCGGCGCGCCCGTGTCCTGGCGGCCATCAGCTCCGGTACGGGATGGGGGGTCGCGCTGGCCGTTCCGCTCGCCCTGCTGGCCGGACAGAGCTGGCGCACCGCGTGGCTGCTGTTCGCGGTGGCCGCCGCACTGGCCACCGTATGGGCGCTCACGGTGCTGCCCTCGCGCGGCGAGTCGGCCGGCCCGCGCACGATCGAGCGACTCCGTCTCGACTGGTTCCTGTGCCCGCGGTCCTCTCCCCTGCTGACGGGGGCGCTGCTCGTCGGCCTGGCCAGCTCGATCTACTGGACCTTTGCCGTCGAGCACCTGCAGAGCCAGGGCGGGCTCTCGACGGCTCAGAGCCGCACGGTCCTCGCGATCGTCGGACTCGCCAGCGTGGGCGGAAGCGTCAGCGCAGACGCCGTCCGGCACCTCGGCGCGCGCGCCGCCTTCGTGCTCGCTGCCCTCGCGGAGGCGGCGTCGTTGGGGCTGCTCGGCCTCGCCCCGGGCATGCTGACCGCCGCCCTCTGCTCCGCCGCGCTCTTCGGCATCGCCTACAACACCCTGGTCGCCATCGAGGTGATCTGGAGCGCGGAGGTCTTCGCCGAACGCCCCTCCGCGGGTCTTGCCGCGGTCATGGTGATGGGTGCGCTCGGACTGCTCACGGGGCCGCCGGTCTTCGGAGCCATCGCGGACCACGCCGGTCTCGCGCCCGTCTTCGCGGCCGGCGCGGTCCTGCTCGTCGCCACCACCGCCCTCGCGCCGCGAGGAGGCCTCGCTGACGAGGCCTGACCGGAAGGTGCCGGTCAGCGAGCGAGGAGCTCGCGAAGCGCCGTGGCGATCTCGACGGGGGCTTCCTCTGCCATGAAGTGGCCGCAACCGACGGTGGCATGCCGCAGGTCGCGAGCCCAGGCGCTCCACAGCGCCGCGGCGTCGAAGCCGAGGGCGGCACCCCAGTCCTGCTGCAGCACGGTGACGGGCATGGCCAGCCGGTTGCCGGCATCGCGGTCGGCCTGGTCGTGCTCGACGTCGATGACGGCGGAGGCGCGGTAGTCGGCCACGATCGAGGGGACCGCGTTGCGGCAGGCATCGAGGTAAGGCATGCGCGAGAACATGGGGTTCGACCTTCCGTTGCGCGTCATGGGTCTGCTGGCCGGCCTCGCCGCCGCTCGCAAGCATCAGGTCACGCCTGTTGGCGGACGCCATCCGGTAGAACCGCACAGTGACCAGCATCGAGCCTGAGCTCTGGGTCGAGCGCCCGCGCGACGCGATCGCCTTCTACGGCGCCGCCTTCGGTGCCACGGTTCTGCATCGTGTCGGTGACGGGGACGACCTCGTCGCTCAGTTGGCCGTGGGCGAGGCGCGCTTCTGGGTCTCGCGCACGTCCTCGAATCGCCCGAGTCCTCGCACGAATCGGGGCGCCACCGGCCGGGTCCTGCTGGTGGTCGACGATCCGGACGCGTCGATCCGTGGCTCTTCAACTGCGCCGACAATCCGGCCGACTCGCCCGAGGACCGGGCAGAGCAGAGCACGTCGCCCCGCGGGCACGCGACAGGGCGTCCGCTTCCCTCGCTCAGAAGCTTCCACCTGGAGGTAGCCGGCGCGGTTGAGCACTCGCCGCCAGAGGGGCCACTCAACCGGCCTGTTGCGCGTATCCCTTCAGCCCACCGAAGTCCACCATCACGCAAGGCTCGGCGCCCACGGTCCAGGCGTCATGACCCGGAGGCATGTTGAACGCCTCTCCGGGGGCGTATTCATGCTCCGAGCCGTCATCCATGCGGACGGTCATTCGTCCCGAGAGCACGTAGCCGACGTGCGCGACCTGGCAGCTGTCGGTGCCGGCCAGCGGCTTGACGTCCTGGGACCACTTCCACCCGGGCTCAAACGTGCCACGGCCGACAGGCCCGCTCGCTAGATCGACCAACTCGACTTTCCCGTGGGCCTTGAACGGGCGCACTTCGTCCGGGGAGTCGAAGCTCTTCCCTTCCAGGTCGCTCATGGCGCTTCCTTTCCGCGATTGAGGCGAGCCTCCCACATTGCAGTGGCCCGGTCAACGCGCGGGGTATGCCGGCGATGCCGGCGCGCGACGGACGGACCGCCGCGCGCCTTTCCGCGCCCCTCAGAGAACGAGCAGCAGCAGGACGATGACGGCGATGATGAGCGCGATGATCGCGATGGTCCGAGTGTTCATTCGGATGTTCCCCCTTCGTGTGTGGGCGCTCCTGGGCGGCGCCCGATGTTCGCCTCGATTATCCCGCCATGCCGGACATGACCGCGGACTTGCGTTCTCGCCCCGTCGTCTAGGGTCGCGGCCTCATGAAACGTCGGGGTCAACCGCGATTGATGAGGGCATGGCGGAGCCGAGTGCCGAGGTGCAGCTGTGGCTTGACGAGCGGGCCGGGGAGATGGCCGAGCCGCTCGAAACGCTCGTCCGGATCCCCACCGAGAATCCGCCCGGTCGTGAGCTTGGCCGGTGCGCGGCGGTATCCGACCCGGAACGCTTGAAGGACCCGGGGTCGTGCTCGAACCTCGCCGCCAGAACGGCAGGAGAAGCACCCGGCCGCGCAGGCGCTGGCACGCTGTGTCGCGACAGTCGAGGGCGCTACACCCAGCTTTCGGATGTGCCCGGGCGTGCTCGACACGCGCTGGTACTCACAGCTCGGCATCCCCGCCTTCGCCTTTGGCGGCGGGCGACCGGACATCTCCCACGGGCCCGACGAATACATCGACGAGACGGCCATGCGCCACTGCGCCGCCGTCTACGCCCTCTTCGCCCAGGACACAGCCGTCAATCGAGGTCGAACGCTGCGCGGATCGCTTCGCTGAGCAGTCCTTCCTGGCGTTCGAGGAGGCCCCCGATCTGCTCACGCAGCGCGGCCCTTGGGATCGTCGCGACGTTGTCGCAGCTGGCGACCGAGGCGCCCGCGA
>JAABUR0100004554.1_pt1 | contig 18439 bp, 22 predicted proteins | sample 5560091 | NCBI WGS metagenome assembly JAABUR01 (sample SAMN10711879, study PRJNA513375) | rock metagenome | isolation source: Antarctica rocks | place: Antarctica: Victoria Land, University Valley sud | reverse complement strand
CGGTCTCCGGGCTGCTGCACGACCTGGGGCTCGACGCCGGCCGCGCCCACCTCGCGGGCAACTCGCTCGGCGGGTGGGTCGCGCTGGAGGTCGCGCTGGCAGGCGACGCCGCGAGCGTCACCGCGATCGCGCCGGCCGGGCTGTGGCCGCGCGCGCTCCCGGCCAAGCCCGAGATCGCGCGGACGATCGCGCGCCTGTCGCGGCCCGCGCTCCGGGGCCTCGTGCGCTCCCCCGGCGGCCGGCGCCTGGCCCTGCTGGGCTCAGTCGCCCACCCCGACCGCGTGCCTGCGGACGACGCTGTCGCGCTCCTGGAGGCCTACGCCGGGGCGCCCGGCTTCACCCGGGTCAACCGCGCGATGCGCGCCGGCACGTTCACGCGGCTGGCGGAGATCGGGGTGCCCGTCACGCTGGTCTGGCCGGACCGTGACCGGCTGGTCGCCCGCCTGCGCTCCGTGCCCGCCGGCGTGCGGGAGATCGAGCTGCACGATGCGGGCCACATCCCCATGTGGGACGATTCCGCCGGCGTCGCCGATGCGCTGCTCGCCGGGTCGTCGCGCAGCTCGATCCGCCGGGACGCGGCGGCGTGACCCCCATCGACGAAGTGCGGCGCGCTGGCGGTGCGCTGCGCTACCGCGCGCTCGACCGCGCCCTGCAGCACCAGATCGCCCCGGACGCACTGCTGCGCGCCGGCTCGCGCTGGGGGGCGTGGGCGCGCGAGCGCAAGGAGGCGCGCGGCGGCGTGGAGGCCCAGGAGGAGCGGCTCAAGGCGCTCCTGCACCGCATGTCGACCGGCCCGGTCGCGGAGGTGCCCGAGAAGGCCAACGAGCAGCACTACGAGCTGCCCGAGGGCTTCTTCGGGCTCGTGCTCGGCCCGCGGCGCAAGTACTCCGGCTGCCTCTGGAGGCCCGGCACCACCACGCTGGCGCAGGCCGAGGAGGACATGCTCGCGCTGAGCTGCGAGCGCGCGCAGCTCCGCGACGGCATGCGGATCCTCGAGCTCGGCTGCGGCTGGGGGTCGCTGACCCTGTGGCTCGGCGAGCAGTACCCGAACGCCCGGGTCACCGCGGTCTCCAACTCCCACGGCCAGCGCGAGTACATCGAGGCCGAGGCCGCCCGCCGCGGCCTCACGAACCTCACGGTGATCACCGCCGACGTCAACGACTTCCGCCCGGACGGCACGTTCGACCGGGTCATGTCGATCGAGATGTTCGAGCACATGCGCAACTGGCGGGAGCTGCTGCGCCGCGTCTCCGAGTGGCTCGAGGACGACGGCAAGGCGTGGTTCCACGTCTTCTCCCATCGCGAGCTGCCCTACCTCTTCGAGGGCACCTGGGCGGCGGAGCGCTTCTTCACCGCGGGACTCATGCCGAGCCACGACCTCTTCGCCCGCTTCCAGGAGCACCTCGTGCTCGCCGACCGCTGGGTCGTGGACGGCACCCACTACGCGAAGACCCTCCAAGCGTGGCTCGCGCGCCTCGACGCCGATCCCGGGCGCGCCCTCGCGCTGCTCGGCGCGGGCCGCACGGAGGCCGAGGCCAAGACGCTGCTCGGCGGCTGGCGGCTCTTCCTGCTGTCGACCGACGAGATCTGGAGCTACAAGGGCGGTGACCGCTGGCTGGTCAGCCACCACCTCTTCGAGAAGCGCCGGGCCTGATCAGCGGCGGTCGATGTCGACGGGAACGACGGTGAGCCCGGCGATGCCGTCGAGATCCTTCGCGTTGGTGGTGTAGACGGGTAGCCGTTGGCCAGGGCGGTTGCGGCGATGAGCGCGTCGAAGCCGCGGGCGGCCGGCTTGCGACCCGTGGCGCGCATGCCGGCTGCGACACGACCGAAGGCGCGCGCGGCGGCCGCATCGAACGGCAGCGGCGAGAAGCTCGCCTCGGTCTCGGCTAGTCGCGCCTGACGCTCGGCGCGCTCGAGGTCGTCGGACGTGGCCAGCGGACCGAGACTGAGCTCCGCGAGGGTCACGGCGCTGATGAGGGGCTCGTCCGGGAGTGCTGCTGGATCGCGCAGCGCATACAGGTGGACGACGACGGAGGTATCCAGGAGGCCAGCGGCCGAAGGGGCGGAACCCGTCAAAGCGTCCAGTCGAACAGCCCGTCGACGTCACGTCGAAACGCCTCGTGGTCGATCGGCGGCATGTGCCGGTACCGGCGCAGGAGCTCGTGGGACGACAGCGGTTTGTCCGACAGCGGCCGCAACTCGGCCACGGGCTCGCCGTCGCGCGTGACGATGTGCGACTCGCCCCGGCCCACCCGGTCGACGACCGCACCCCCGCTGTTGCGCAACTCCCTGATCGAGACCTCGTCCATGGCGCAGATGTATCACGCGTGAGACGGCTGGCCACGGGCCGGTGGGTTCGCCGCCCACCCGGGCAGACTCATTATCAGGCCGCGGCGGCGGCCGCCGGGTGAGAGAGCGCCGCGAGCAGGCCGTCGACGTCGAGGACTGTGACTGTCAGGGTGGGATGGCGCAGCAGGCCGAACGGCTCGATGCCCTGCACCGTCGAGCGGAAGGAGAGGCAGACCCCGCGGTCGCCGTTGGTCGCGAAGGTCAGGCCGCGGTCCGTCACGGCCAGGCGTGCCGGCCCGGCGGTCTTCCAGAACGCGTAGGGGCCGGTGACCTCGGTCCCGGAGACGTTGGACACGGCGGTCCGCACGCGCCAGGGCCCGAAGCGGACGGCGATCTGGTCAGCTCCCACCTCCACCCAGGTGCGCTCGGGTGTCACGCCGAAGACGCGGGCCGGCCGGCGGTAGCGTTCGGCGAAGAGGAAGGGGAACGAGGTCATGGTCGGGATCGCGGGTACCCGGAGGCGCTCGCGCCGAACGCAGATCAGCCCGGCGGTGGGGCGCGGGCGGCGCCGCGGGCGATCGCGTCGATCACCGCGGGCCACGTCCAGCGCGGCAGGTCGTGGCCCATCCCCTCGAGCTCGACCAGCTCGGCCCCCGCGACCGCGGCGGCGGTCGCGCGACCGCCGCTCGGCAGGATCACGCGGTCGCGGGTGCCGTGCACGACGGTCACCGGCATCGTCAGCCGCGCGAGGTCGGCGGTCCGGTCGCGCTCGTCGAGGATCGCGGCGAGCTGGCGCCCGGAGCCAGAGGCATCCCCGCGCTCTCGGGCGATCGCACGGCGTGCGGCGATGCGGACGTCCTCGTCGTCTTCGAGGGTGCGTCCGTGCGATCCGATGCGGCGGAAGCTCCGCACGAGGCCCTCGACCGGATCGCCGGTGGCGGGGCGCAGGAACTCCACCAGCTTGGTCCGCGCCATCCTCCCCGTCCGCCCGTCGCCCGGCCGGCCCATGATCGACACGAGCGACAGCACCCGATCGGGGTGGCGGATGGCGAGCTCCTGCGCGACGAGGGAGCCCATCGACGCGCCGACGACGTGCGCGCCCTGCGGCGCGACGTGCGCGACGAGCCCCGCCGCGTCCTCGGCCATCTCGCCGAGCGTGTAGGTCGCCCGGGCGCGGCGTCGCAGGAGCTGCACGCCCGAGACGCCCGGGCCGCGCAGGTGGGTCGACCGCCCGACGTCGCGGTGGTCGTAGCGCACGACGCGGAAGCCGCGCGCCACGAGTTCCGCGCAGAACGCGTCGCGCCACCAGCACAGGTCGAGCCCGAGGCCCATGACCAGCACCACCGTCGGGTCGCCGGAATCGCCGAGCGCCTCGTAGCAGAGCTCGATCTCGCCGCCCATCGGCGTCGGGGTCACGCGGAGGAGCTCCTCGCTCACGACTTCCTCGGCGGCAGCGGCACGAACCCCGAGGTGCGCTCGACGTACGCGGCGTAGCCCGGGCGGCGCGAGCCGATGCTCTTCTCGAGCAGCCCTTTGCCGGAGACCTGGATGAGCAGCAGCGACATGGCGAGCGGGCCGACCGCCGTCCACCACAGCCCGCCCGCGGGCAGCGCGACGAGGAACAGCCCCCACCAGACGCAGAAGTCGCCGAAGTAGTTCGGGTGGCGCGTGTAGCGCCACAGGCCGCGGTCCATCACCTGCCCCTTGGAGGCCGGATCGGCCTTGAAGCGATCGAGCTGATGGTCGCCGACCGCCTCGAAGAAGAGGCCGACCGCCCACAGCGCGACGCCCGGCAGCACGAGGACGTCGAGCCCCGCGGGGCGCTCCGCCGCCACTTGCAGCGGCAGCGAGACGATCAGCACGAGCAGTGCCTGGAAGCCGAAGACGACCGCCAGCGAGTAGAGCGCGAAGCGTCCCTCGCCGCGCTTGGCCCGCATCTCCGCGTAGCGCTTGTCCTCCTCGCCGAGCTCTCCGAGCTTGCGCCGCAGGAGGTGCACGCCGAGCCGCAGCCCCCACACGGCGGTCAGCGCGAGGAGGAGCCCGCGGCGGCGCGGGTCGCCGTCGCCGCCGAGCGCGGCCACGAGAGCGACCACCACGAACGCCGGCCCCCAGGCCGGATCGACGATCGAGACGTCACGGATCCTCAGGCTCACGACCCAGAGGGCGAGCATGAGCACCGCGACGCCGGCCGCGGCGAGCGGCAGGACGTCGCCCGGGCCGGCGATGGCGAGTGGGGTCACATCAGCCTCTACGTCCGAGAACGACCGACGGAGCATCCGCGCACCGCGGCGCGACGTATCCTCTCATCATGGCCAAGCTCTCGACCGGCGACCCCGCTCCCGACTTCACCCTCGACGGCACCGAGGGGACGTTCACCCTCTCCGAGCACCGGGGTGAGCGCGTCGTGCTGCTGTTCTACCCCGGCGACGACACGTCGGTCTGCACCAAGCAGATGTGCTCCTACCGTGACCGCGCCGACGACGTCGCCCGGCTCCCCGCCACCCTCGTGGGCATCTCGACCAAGGACGCGGGCTCGAAGGAGGCCTTCACGGCCAAGCACGGCCTCACCGTCCCGCTGCTGGCCGACGAGGACGGCGCCGTCGCCGAGAGCTACGGGCTGATGGCCAAGCGCCTGAAGATGGTAAAGCGCGCCGTGGTCATCGTCGACGAGCGGGGCCGCATCGCCCACCAGCACAACAACCTGCTCTCGCTGAGCTTCGACTCCGTCGACGACATCGCCGCGGCGCTGAAGAAGCTCCCCGCCGTGGCCTGAGCCGCTCAGGGCAGGGTCGCCACGACGCCGGCGGCCTTCAGCAGATCCACCACGGTGAACGATCCGTCGTGACCGTAGGTGGGCTCCCAGTCGGGGTCCTGACGCACGTAGGACTGCGCGTCGCCCTCGATCAGGCCGACGATGACCTCGGCGACGATCCGGCCGCCGACGGGGCCGAGGTGCTCGCCGCCGGCCACGACGTCCGCCTCGCGCAGGACGTAGAACCAGAGAGGGGTGCGCTTCTCGAGGTGGAGGTTCTTCAGGTCGTGGAGGTCGGCCGCCGCGAGCGAGGTGAGCTGCATCGCCTTGGCGACGCGCTGGCCCGACGGCACGTTCATGGTCAGGCCGCGCAGCAGGTTGCGCGTCGCCAGCGAGGTGGGCTCGCCCTGCGGCTGGTTCATCAGGGCGAAGAGGACCGTCGAGAGCTTGGTGTCGATCCGCTTGTTCGGGCGTTCCCTGCCGTCGCCGAAGTCGAAGAAGGTCTGCCAGTCGATGAACCGCCGGACGGCCCGCCTGCCGCTGCGCAGGTCGGCCGGATCGTCTGGGTCCGCGGCCGCCGGATCGAAGATGTGGGCGAAGAACTGCTGCGCCGTGTCGGTGGCGCTGGTGCCGAAGTTCGCGCGTAGCTCGGTCGCACCTGAGAGTGCCCGAAGCGGTAGGCGGCGACCGAGAACTCCATCGGGATATACGGCTCGTGGCGCCACGTGAAGTGCTTGCGACCGTACGCGAGGACGTCGTCGAGCGTGTCGCGGCCGACGGTCTTGTCGTGGTCGAGGAACTGACCCAAGAACGTGAAGCCCGCCGTCAGCGTCGGGTTGAGGATGCTGAGCAGGACCCTATCCCCGAGCATGGGAAAAAGTCCATGGCAGATCTCGCGTTCGCATGCTCTGAGTTCGCTGTGCGACGCCAAGCTGCGTTGCTCCCGGCCGCCGTGGGGTAGGGCACCTGCGTGACGACCCCGTCGATCGGCGACTTCGGCTTCCTCTCGGACTGCCACACCGCCGCCCTCGTCGACCGCGAGGCGTGCGTGCAGTGGTGGTGCCCGCCGCGCTTCGACGCCGGCTCGGTCTTCGGGCGGCTGCTCGGCCCCGACGCGGGGCACTGGTCGCTGCAGCCGACCGCTCCCTTCGAGGCCGAGCGCCGCTACGACGACGGGACGCTCGTGCTGCGCACGACGTTCACCACCGACGCCGGGAAGGTCGACGTGGTCGACGCGCTCGCGCTCGAGCCGGGGGCCCGCGCCCACGACATCGGACGGGTCAGCCCGCAGGTGCTGCTGCGGCGGATCGAGGGCGTGCACGGGACGGTCGAGTTGGAGACGGTCTTCGCGCCGCGCATGGAATACGGGCTGACGGTTCCGCACACCGCGCCCGTCGACGGCGGCGTGGCGGCCTGGGGTGGTCCGGTGCGCCTCACCCTGCGCGCGCCGTTCGGCCTCGACGCCGAGGTCGGCGGCGCGCGGGGCCGCGTCACGGTCGCCGCCGGGGAGCGCGTCGAGCTCGCGGCGCGGTTCACCGAGGCCCGCGCGGACGCCTCCGCGCCGCCGGAGGTCACGCTCGACGACACCGTGGAGGCCTGGCGCTCGTGGTCGTCGCTGCACCGGGACTACGGCGGCGAGCACGCCGAGGCCGTTGGGCGCAGCGCGCTCGTCGTGCAGGGGCTGACGTTCCAGCCCACGGGCGCGGTCGTCGCCGCGGCCACCACCTCCCTGCCCGAAGTCCTCGGCGGGGAGCTGAACTTCGACTACCGCTTCGCGTGGCTGCGCGACCTGAGCCTCACGGTGCGCGCGCTGTGGATCTCCACCTGCGCGGAGGAGGCCGAGCGGCTCTTCGGCTGGATCGCCTTGGGAGGCTCGCGACGCAGAGCGTCACTACCTCTCCTCGAAGGTGCTCTGCTGGGTGGCCGTCGACCGGGCGATCCGGATGGCAGAGGCGCTGGGGGCGCAGGAGCGGGTGGACGACTGGACACGGGCCTGCGACGACATCCGCGCCGCGGTGCTCGACCGCGGCCGGAGCGCGGAGCGCGGCGCCTACGCCGGCGCGTTCGACTCCGACGAGCTCGACGCCTCGGTGCTCGCCCTCCCGCTCGTGGGCTTCCTGCCCGCCGACGACGAGCGCATGTGGGCGACGATCGAGGCCATCGAGCGCGAGCTCGGCGACACCGGCCAGGTGCGCCGCTGGGCCGCCGACCCATACGGCTTCGTGATCTGCTCCTTCTGGCTGGTCGAGTGCCTGGCGCTGGGCGGCGCGACGGAGCGGGCTCGCGCGTGGCTCGCGCGCGCGACCGCTACGGCGAACGACCTCGGCCTCATGGCCGAGGAGTTCGATCCGGCGAGCGGCGAGCCGCTCGGCAACTTCCCGCAGGCGTTCTCCCACGTGGGGCTCATCAACGTGGCGCACCGCCTCACGGAGGCCGCGCGCGAGGAGGCGGCTGCGCCGTAGGTCCGGAACCGCGCATGCGTAACGGCGACGGCGCGGGTAGCCCGGGGGCCGTGCCTGCCGCCTCACGCCGCGCCCTGGTCGCCACCCTCGCCGCTGCCGTGATGCTCTCGACCTGGGTCTTCTCGTTCGTCTTCGCCACACGCCGGTGGCGCAGGAGGCCGACATGCACCTCGCGCTGCGACCCGGCAGGAACCTCGCGCTGCTCAACGCGCTCCTGCGCGAGGTGGTCGCGCGCGACGCGATCGACCACGCGTACGTCGCGCAGCACACCGTGGGCTACGCCGACCTCGACGACGAGGTCAAGTCCTGCGCACCGGAGTGGGCGGCGGAGATCTGTGGCCTGCAAGCGGACGAGATCCGCGCCGCCGCGGAGCTGCTCGCCGGCGCCGATCGCCTGCTCTCCACGGTGCTGCAGGGCGTCTACCAGGCCAACTAGGCCACGGCGACGGCCTGCCAGGTCAACAACATCCACCTTGTCCGCGGGATGCTCGGCCGCGAGGGCGCCGGGATCCTGCAGATGAACGGGCAGCCCACGGCGCAGAACACGCGCGAGACGGGGGCCGACGGCGACCTGCCGGGGTCCCGGAACTGGGCCAACCCGGAGCACGTCGGGCAGCTCGCGGAGCTGTGGAACCTCGAGGTCTCGAAGATCCCGCACTACGCGCCGCCCACCCACGCGATGGAGATCTTCCGCCAGTGCGAGAAGGGGACGATCAAGCTCCTCTGGATCTCGGGGACCAACCCGGCCGTCTCGCTGCCCGAGCTGCACCGCATCCGCGCGATCCTCGGCCGGGAGAACCTCTTCGTCGTGGTGCAGGACCTCTTCCTGACCGAGACTGCGGCGCTCGCCGACATCGTCCTGCCCGCCGCGACCCAGGGCGAGAAGACGGGCTGCTTCACGAACGCCGACCGCACGGTGCACCTCTCCGAGAAGGCGATCGAGCCCCCTGGCGAGGCGCGGCCCGACCTCGACATCTTCCTCGACTACGCGCGGCGGATGGGCTTCACGGACAAGGACGGTGCTCCGCTCATCCCCTGGGGGGACGCCGCGAGCGCGTTGGACGCGTGGGCGGACTGCTCGAAGGGCCGCCCCTGCGACTACTCCGGCCTGAGCCACGCGCGGCTGCGCTCGGAGCCGAGCGGCGTCCAAGTGGCCGTGCAACGAGGAGCATCCCGATGGCGGCGAGCGCCTCTACGTCGACGGCACCTTCCCGGCCGCCCCGGATTACTGCGAGACCTACGGGCGCGACCTGATCACGGGCGCCAGCGAGGAGCCGCCCGAGTACCTGGCCTACAACCCGGGCGGCAGAGCGATGATCAAGGGTGCCGAGTTCTTCGCTGCGGCCGAGACGCCACGCGACGAGTACCCCTTCGCCCTGACCACGGGGGGACGATCTACCACTTCCACACCCGGACGAAGACGGCGCGCGCGCCCGAGCTGCACGCCGCCGCGCCGGACGTGTGGGTGGAGATGCACGCGGCCGACGCGGATCGGCTGGGCTTCGCCGACGGCGAGCGCGTCGAGGTCGTCAGCCCGCGCGGGCGCATCGAGGGGCCGCTGCGGTTCAAGCAGGGGCGCCCCGGCGTGGTCTTCGTCCCGTTCCACTGCGGCTACTGGGACACGCGCCCCGGCGCCGACGGTCCGGGGGAGGACCCGCCGGGCGCGAACGAGATGACGATCACGCAGTGGGACCCGCTCTCCAAGCAGCCGATCTTCAAGACGGCGGCGTGCAACGTCCGGAGGGCGGGGTCGTGAGGATCGGATGGATGATCGGCGTGACGGCCGCGGCGGAGGAGCAGCTTGCCGAGCAGCTCCGCGAGGTGGGCCGCCGCCACGCCGCCGAAGCCGAGGTCCTGCTCACCGCCAACCGCCTCGCGGAGCTGAGCTCGCGCAACGCGGAGGCGCTCAGGCCGTTCGGCGCGAAGTACGGGCCGTCGCGAGAGCCAGAGGAGCCGCCGATGCGGCCGCCCGCCGACGGCGACGACCCGCACGTCGGGCTGCTGCGCGACCTGCGCCACGTGCACGTCCTGGCCGCGGGCGTCGTGCTCGACTGGACCGCTCTCGGCCGGGGCGCGGCCGCCGCCCGCGACGAGGAGCTGACCCAGGCCGTCAGCTACGCGACGACCCAGACCACGCGCACGGTGAAGTGGACCAAGACGATGCTCAAGACGGCCGCACCCCAGGCGCTGACGTCGTAGGAGGCATCCGACGCCCTGGGTCCCCGCTCACTCCGGCTCCACCACTCCGAGCGCGTCGAGCGCCTTCTGCTCGCGCCGTGCGGCGACGAGGAAGCGGCGATTGGCCGTGCGCAGCGAGGAGAGCACGGAGGCCTTCTTCGCGCCCGTATCAAGCTTCTCGAGCCCGTTCTCGTACTCGACGAGGCCGATGTCGAACTCGCGGATGCCGGTCAGCAGCAGCTTCTTGGCGGTGGCGCCGCGCGGGGAGGAGGTCTTGCGGTTGATGACGCCCCACTTGTAGCGGCTGAGTCCGGTCCGCAGGCCCTGCGTCGCGGTCTGGAGGCGCGTCGTGTCCTTCGCCTGCTCGAGGCCGTCGGCGGCCTGCTGGAACTCGGTGAGGGCGGGGCGGAGCTCGACCAGGACGCTCTCGATCTCGGCCTTCAGTGTCGCGTCGCTCGCGGCGGCAGGGCTCGCCGGCGCGGCAGCGAGCGCTCCGGTGGCGATCATGGCGGTCACGAGCGGGCGGCGGGAGATGGTGGAGCCTTTCGGTCGGGACGAACCGGGAAGGCGGGCCGTCCCCGCTGGTCGGGTCGTCAACCCCGCTTCGTCTGCGACGCCCGCCGCGGCCGGTTGAGCGCGTGCGGGCGCGGGAAGGCAGGCCGGGTGAGCTCCGCCTCTGCCTTTCCGTTCCTGCGCCCGCTCGGGGCCACCCCCGCCGATCGGGCAATGTCACCTTCCGCGTCTGGGCGCACGAGGCGGAGCGCGTCGCGGTGGAGCTGCGCGGAGAGCGGCGGGCGCTCGCGCCTGAGCGCTTCGGGATCTGGAGCGCGACCCTGGAGGCCACCCACGGCGACCGGTACCGCTACCTCCTGGGGGACGCCGCCGGGCTCTCCGACCCCGCCTCGCGCTGGCAGCCGGAGGGGCTCCGTGGCCCGTCGGCCGTCGTGGATCCCGGCACGTTCACCTGGACGGACGGCGACTGGGCCGGCGTGGCGGTCGAGGAGCTCGTGCTCTACGAGCTGCACGTGGACGCGTTCACTCCCGAGGGCACGTTCGACGCCGCCGCAGCCCATCTGCCCGAGCTCGCCGAGCTCGGCGTCACCGCCGCGCTCGGCGATCGCCTGGCGGGCGAGCTGCGCCCGCTCGCGGCGTTCGCGACGCTGCTGTCGCCGTTCGTCCCGATGCTCTGGATGGGCGAGGAGTACGGCGAGCCGGCGCCGTTCCAGTTCTTCTCCGACCACATCGACGAGGAGATCGCGACCGCCACCCGCGACGGCCGCCGCCGCGAGTTCGCGTCCTTCGCCGCGTTCGCCGGAGAGGAGGTCCCCGACCCGCAGGACCCCGCGACGTTCGCGCGCTCCAAGCTCACGCGCGAGAGGGACGCGGCGCTGCTGGCCCTGCACCGCGAGCTGCTGCGGGTGCGGCGCGAGCTGCCGCAGGGCGACGCGCAGGCCTCCGGCGACGAGGAGGGTCGCTGGGTGCGCGTCGTCCGCGGGCCGTACGAGCTGTGCATGAACTTCGGCGCCGCGCCCGTCCGCGTGCCGTCGGCGGGCGACCGCCTCGCGTTGGCTACGCACCCTGACGCCACCTCGCTCGAGCCCGGCGGCGTGCGCCTGCCTTCCCGGGCAGGGGCACTGGTGCGTGCGTAGGACCACCGGCGGATCTCCACGTCGAGATGCAAGACGCCGCGCATCTTGATGTTACGCTGCCTCGATGCGCACCACCATCACCTTCGCCGACGATGTCGCTGCGCTCGTGGAGCAGCGGCGCGTGGAGGCGGGCGTCGGGATCTCCGAGGTCGTCAACGACCTGATCCGCGCGGGTGCCGCCGCGCCGCCGCGGAGGCCGGGCCCGCCGATCCCGTCGTTCGACATGGGTCTGGGCATCGACGTGAGCAACATCGGCGAGGTCCTCGCGTACCTCGACGAGTTCGACGACTGACGTGCTCGTCGACGCGAACCTCCTGCTCTACGCCGCCGACGACCGCAGCCCGCAGCACGCACGCGCGGCTGGGTGGCTTGCCGATGCGGTCGCAGGACCGCGCCGGGTCGGGCTGCCGTGGTCGTCGCTCTCGGCCTTCCTGCGGGTGAGCACGAACCCGCGTGCCTCCGACGCGCCGCTGACACCCGCGACGGCCTGGGCGTTCGTCGACGCGCTGCTCGCCCACGAGACCGTCTGGATGCCTGCGCCGACGACCCGCCACGCCGACGTCTTCCGCGACCTCATGGTCCGCCACGGCGCCACCGCCAACCTCGTTCCCGACGTCGAGCTCGCGGCGCTCGCGCTCCAGCACGGGCTCACGGTCTGCTCGGCCGACACCGACTTCGCGCGCTTCTCCGAGATCCGCTGGGAGAACCCGCTCGCAGCTTGACCCACCGGTTCGTCTGACCCGTGGTCGGGCAGGATGGACGGTCGATGAGCGCTCCCCTGATCTCCGCGCCGGCCCCCCAGGGCCAGACCCGACAGGTGTGGCCCGGCAAGCCGTACCCGCTCGGCCCCGAGTGGGACGAGGAGGGCACGAACTTCTCGATCTTCTCCGAGAACGCCGACCGGATCGAGCTGTGCCTCTTCGCTGCCGACGGGGAGGAGGAGCGCGTCGAGCTCACGCAGGTCACGAACCACAATTGGCACTGCTACCTGCCGGGCGTCCACCCGGGCCAGCGCTACGGCTACCGCGTCCACGGCCCCTACGAGCCCGATGACGGGCTGCGCTTCAACCCGCGCAAGCTGCTGATCGACCCCTACGCCAAGGCGATCGAGGGCGAGGTCGACTGGAACGCCGCGCAGGTGCTCCCTTACACGCCCGACGGCGCCGCGGACGCCGACTACGAGCCCGACGACGAGGACTCCGCGCCGGCCATCCCCAAGTGCCTCGTCGTCGATCACCGCTTCGACTGGCAGGACGACCGGCCGCCGCGGACCCTGTGGACGGACACCGTCATCTACGAGACGCACGTCAAGGGCTTCACGAGGCAGCACCCCGACGTGCGCGAGGACCTGCGCGGCACCTACGGGGGCCTGGCCTCCGAGCCGGCGATCGACTACCTGTGCGAGCTCGGCGTCACCGCGGTCGAGCTGCTGCCCGTGCACCACATCATCGACGAGTCCTTCCTCAACGAGAAGGGCCTGAAGAACTACTGGGGCTACTCGTCGATCGGCTACCTGGCGCCGCACGCGACCTACGCCGCCACGGGCGAGTCAGGAGAGCAGGTCCGCGAGTTCAAGGGCATGGTCAAGGCGCTGCACCGCAAGGGGATCGAGGTCATCCTCGACGTCGTCTACAACCACACCGCGGAGGGCAACCACCTCGGCCCGATGCTCTCCTTCAAGGGCGTCGACAACCCGAGCTACTACCGCCTCTCGCCCGAGGACCCCCGGTTCTACATGGACTTCACGGGCACGGGCAACACGCTCAACACCGTCCACCCGAGCACCCTGCGCCTGATCATGGACTCCCTGCGCTACTGGGTCGTCGAGTGTCACGTCGACGGCTTCCGCTTCGATCTCGCCTCCACGCTCGCGCGCGGGCTCTTCGAGGTCGATCGCCTCGGCGCGTTCTTCGACCTCATCCACCAGGACCCGGTGCTGTCGCAGGTCAAGCTGATCGCCGAGCCGTGGGACGTCGGGCCCGGCGGCTACCAGGTGGGCAACTTCCCGGGGCTGTGGTCGGAGTGGAACGGCATCTACCGCGACGAGATGCGCGACTTCTGGCGCGGCAAGACGCCCCTGAGCGCGTTCGCCGGCCGCCTGACCGGCTCGGCCGACCTGTACCACGACGGCCGCTCCCCGCGGGCCTCGATCAACTTCATCACCGCCCACGACGGCTTCACGCTGCGCGACCTCGTCTCCTACAACGAGAAGCACAACGAGGCCAACCTCGAGGCCAACCAGGACGGCACCGACGACAACCGCTCGTGGAACTGCGGCGCGGAGGGCGAGACCGACGACCCGGCGATCCTCGAGCTGCGCGGGCGCCAGACGCGCAACTACATGGTCACCCTGCTGCTCTCCCAGGGGACGCCGATGCTGCTCGGCGGCGACGAGATCGCGCGGAGCCAGGGCGGCAACAACAACGCGTGGTGCCAGGACTCGCCGATCTCCTGGTTCGACTGGGAGCTCGAGCCCCGCCAGGAGCGGATGCTCGCGTTCACCAAGCGGGTGATCCGGCTGCGCCAGGAGCACGCCGTCTTCCGGCGGCGGCAGTTCCTCACGGGCAGCGAGGTGAACGGGACGGGGCTGCCCGACTCGTGGTGGTTTCGCCCCGAGGGGCGGCGCATGACCCGCCGCGACTGGGAGCGCGGCGACATCCCGGCGCTCGGGCTGTTCCTCAACGGCCAGGAGATCCCCTACCCGGACGCACGCGGCCGGCCGATCGTCGACGACTCGTTCCTGCTGCTCGTCAACGGGCACCACGAGGACGTCGGCGTCCGGCTTCCGTCGCCGCGCTACGGCGCCGAGTGGACGCTCGAGCTGTCGACGGCCGAGCCCGAGTCGCTGCCCGGGGACTGGACGGCCGCGGCGCGCGAGACCGTCGTCTGTCCGTGCCGCTCGTTCACCGTGCTCAGGCGGGCCGACGTCCGTCAGGAGGCGCGGGCCGAGAAGGAGGAGATCGCGGCATGAGCCGGCCGCTGCGCTGCACCTACCGACTGCAGCTCAACCCGGACCTGGACTTCGTCAAGGCGCTGGAGCTCGTGCCGTACCTGCGCGACCTCGGCGTCAGCCACCTGTACCTGTCGCCGTCGCTGCAGGCGCGGCCGGGCTCGACGCACGGCTACGACACCGTCGACCCCACGCAGATCTCCTCAGAGCTGGGCGGGGAGCCCGCGTTCCGCGCGCTGGCCGGCGCGGGGCTCGGCGTGATCCTCGACATCGTGCCGAACCACATGGGCGCGGCGCCCGAGAACCGCTGGTGGGCCGACGAGGAGCGGCGCGCGGAGGTCTTCGACGTCGATCCCGAGAGCGGCTTCACGCGGCGCTTCTTCGACATCGACGACCTCGTCGCGGTGCGGATGGAGCGCGAGGACGTCTTCCACCTGGTGCACGACAAGGTGCTCGCCCTGCTCGACGAGGGCATCATCGACGGGCTGCGCGTCGACCATCCCGACGGCTTGGCCGACCCCGCCGGCTATCTCGAGCGCCTGCGGAGCGCCGGTGCCTCACGAGTCTGGGTGGAGAAGATCCTCCACCCCGGAGAGGCGCTCCCCGACTGGCCCGTGAGCGGCACGGTCGGCTACGAGTTCCTTAACGACGCCTGCGGGCTCTACGTCGACCCGGCCGGAGAGCACCCGCTGCTCGCGCTCTGGGCGGAGCTCACGGGCGACGACCGCGCGTTCGAGGCGGTGGCCCTCCAGGCGCAGCTCGAGCAGGCCGAGGGGACCTTCCAGCGGGAGATCGACTGGCTCGTGCGGCTGAGCGGCGGGCGCTTCCAGGCGCACGAGATCGCCCGGGCGCTCGCCCGGCTGCCCGTGTACCGGACCTACGTCGAGCCGTGGAGCCGCGCGGTCACCGCCGCGGACCGGGAGCACATCGCGGCAGCCGAGATGCCGCCCGAGCTCGCGAGCGTGCTGCTGCTCGAGGAGGCCCGCGACGAGCTCGACGAGTTCGTCACCCGCTTTCAGCAGACCTCGCCGCCCGTCACCGCGAAGGGCATCGAGGACACGACGTTCTACCGGTACATGCCGATGGTCGCCCTGAACGAGGTCGGCGGGGACCCCAGCCGCTTCGGCCTCTCGGTGGAGGGGTTCCACGCGGCCAACGCGGTGCGGGCGAGGCACTTCGGCGAGGGTCTCCTGGTCACTCAGACGCACGACACGAAGCGCTCGGGCGACCTGCGCGCGCGGATCGGCGCACTCGCCTCGATGCCCGAGGCGTATGAGGCGCTCGTGCGGGCGAAGCTCGCTTCAGACGCGGTGGTCACTCCGGCCGAGCAGCTCCTCGTGCTGCAGATCGTCGTCGGGCTCGGCGGGGAGATCACGCGCGAGCGCCTCGACGGCTACCTCGAGAAGGCGCTGCGTGAGGGGAAGACCACCTCGAACTGGATCGAGCCCGACGCGGCCCACGAGCGCTCCGTGCAGGAGTGGGCTTGGGGCCTTGTCGCTGACCCCGGCGTGCTCGCGCTGGCCGAGCGCGCGCGCACGGAGGGCGAGCGCGCCGCGCTCGGGCAGACGCTGCTCAAGCTCACCTCACCCGGCGTGCCCGACGTCTACCAGGGCGACGAGCTGTGGATGCTCGCGCTCGTCGACCCCGACAACCGCCGGCCCGTCGACTGGGGGGCGCGCCGCGCCGCGCTCGACGCCGTCCTCGCGGGGGAGGCGCCGTCGCGCGAGACCGCGAAGCTCCACCTCATCCACCGCGCTCTCGCGCTCCGGGCGCGCCAGGCTGATGCGTTCGGCCCGTCGGGCGCCTACACGCCGCTCGACGCGGGCCCGGGCGTCTGCGCCTTCACCCGCGGCATCGCCGAGGTGCTCGTGCTCGCGCCCGTACGCGACTGGGAGGACGCTCAGCTGGCGGTGCCGGAGGACCTGCGGGGACGCTGGCGCTGCGCGCTCACCGACGCCGCGATGGAGCTCGGCGAGACGGCACGGGTCTCCGGCCTGCTCGTCGTGCCCTACGGCGTGGCGCTGCTCGAGCGGGCCTGAGCTCTTCACAGCCCCGGTGGGTGCCGGACCGTCAACCCACCCGCTCCGCGCCCATCCGCCTGCCACCGCGTATCCCGCTTCGACCGCCCCGACGTGTCGAACCGTAGCCCCGCGACGACCATGAACGCGTGGCCCGCGTCCGCGTAGATCGAGACCCACTTCCCGGGGCCGGGCTTGCCGAACTCGGCGAGGCCACCCGAGGCCAGTGGGCTCTTGATGAAGCCGGCGGAGGCCAGGGCGTAAGAGATGGAGCCCGAGCAGTCGTAGGCCGAGTCGGTGAAGACGCCCTCGGGGCCGCCGCCGTGGCCGCCGCCGTAGACGTACGGCTTGCGGGCCACCTGGTTGCCGGCCACGATCATCGCGCGGAGCTTCGGGGGCGCCGTGAGCGGGACGGTCGCCAGGCCGTCGCCGCCGACGGTCGCGGCGTCGAGGCCGTTCCCGCCGCCCTTGCCGCCCTTGCCGCCCTTGAACGCCTGCTTGAGCTCGGCGGCGACCTCGGCGTCGGAGGGCGCACCGTCGGCCTGGAACTGCGGCTTGCCGGCGGCGGTGGGCTCCTCGGCGTCGGTCGCCTTGCCCGCTTTCGACGCGACGCTGTCCGGCGCCGCGGCCGCGGGGGGCGCTTCAGGCGCGATCGGCGGCAGGTATGCCTCCGGCGCGCGGAACGGCTCGAGTTGCGGCGCGGCACCGGCGCACCCGGCGGCGAGCGCGGCGACGGCCACGAGCGAGACGGTGGTGAGCGCTCGAGGGGGACGCATCGGACGTCAAGGATGCCAGTTCGCCGCGCGCGTGGTGCTGCGCTACGCGGCGACGATCTCGCGGCGCAGCTTCGCCTCGTAGAGCAGCGCGAAGAGGGGGATGATCGTGGTCACGCAGAACAGCCACCCCCAGCGCTTCTCCCTCGCTCCGACGGCGGTGAAGAAGAGCAGGATGAGGAAGATCACGCCGTGAATCGGCCCGAGGATCGAGACGCCGCTCTCGTCGTTCGAGAAGGAGAAGAAGAGGAGCACCACGAGCAGGAGGAGGTCGATCGCCGCGAGGATGCGGATGCGGTCGAGCTTCTTGAGGGTCGTCGCGTGCTCGGACATCCCTGCAGCGTAGGAGAAGCGCCTCGCCGATCGGCCCGCTCACCAGCCCAGCGTGCCCTGCCCGCCCTTGAACGGACCGCGCAGGTCGGCGGTGATCCAGCCGCCGTAGAAGTCGCCCTGCTGAGAGAGCACCCGCTCGTCGTCGAGCCAGCACGCGTCCATCCGCGAGGGGTAGAACGCGACGTGGTCCTGAAGCGCCGCGTACCGCGCCACGGGCGCCGCGTAGGCCCACGCGGCCGCGGCCTCCACGCGCTCCCCGCCGGTGACGTCGCAGTACTGCGCGGTGCCCTTCCACTCGCAGAAGGAGCGACGATCGGGCGCGGGCCGCAGGGCGCCTGCGGCGATGTCGCCGGGAGGGACGTAGATCGTCGGGGGATGGCTCGTCTCGAGCACCCGCAGTGCCGCGGTGGAGTCCGCGATCGCGACTCCGCCGAGCTCGATCCGCACGCGCCGCTCGCAGGGCACGAGGGCGGGCGGGCGGGGATAGTCCCAGACGTTCTCCATCGCCTCCGAGGGTATGGCGCGGTGGACCGGCGTCAACGTAGGGTGGTACCCTACGTTCTCATGGGCGCACTGAAGAAGACGAGCATCTACATCGACGAGGAGCTCGACGAGGCGCTGGCGGCCAAGGCCGCCGACGAGGGGGTCTCGAAGGCGGAGCTCATCCGCCGCAACCTCGAGGTCGTCGTCGCGCGTCCCGCGCGGCCGCGCATCTCGGTGGGGATCTTCGAAGCCGGCCGGCCCTTCTGGGCCAAGGACCTTGATCACGAGCTCGCCGTCTACCTCGACATCCGCGACCGCGAGGAGCGGCGCGACCCCGAATGACGATCGTCATCGACGCGAACATCGTCCTGGCGCTCTACGACTTGGGCGACGAGGACCACCACAAAGCCGTCTCGTTCTACGCTGAGCTGGACGAGGACATCTTCACGACACCGATGGTGGCAGCCGAGATGGACCATCTCGTCCGCCAGCGCGCCGGCCGTGCAGCGGCGATGCGTCTGTGGTCTGACTTCGACGCCGGGGCCATCC
>JAABUR0100004553.1_pt1 | contig 18439 bp, 18 predicted proteins | sample 5560091 | NCBI WGS metagenome assembly JAABUR01 (sample SAMN10711879, study PRJNA513375) | rock metagenome | isolation source: Antarctica rocks | place: Antarctica: Victoria Land, University Valley sud | reverse complement strand
CAGCCAGACGCTCTGGAGCGCCGGCATCAGCTCGGCCGCGTCGGTGTAGAAGCCGCGCAGGGCGAGGCCGAGGGTCAGCAGCACCGGGCCGATGACGAACAGCCCCAGCCACTGCCAGCTGTTGCGCCTGGCCAGGACGCAGTAGGTCAGCGCGGCGGCGAAGGCTCCGACGCAGGCGAACTCGAACATGTTCCCCCACGGCGGGCGCATGACCGACAGCCCGCGCAAGACGATCGAGGTCCCGAGCAGCAAGGTGCCGAGCCACGAGAGGGACAGTCCCACCCCGGCCACCTTGCGGGCCCGCGGCGTGGGAGCGTCCTCGGCCGTGGCATCGTCGACCACGACGGCATCGTCGACCGCGTCCACCGCGTCCACCGCGTCCACCCCGCCCACCGCGCCCGCGGTGGCGGAGGCGGTCGTCCCGCCGGCCGAGACGAGCGCGCGCTCGCGCCTCCGGGTGGCGCGATCGGCAGTGACGGGGCCGAGCGCCGCCAGATGCGCGGCGAACATGATCATGGCGAGGGTGTACACGGCCATGGCCGAGTACAGCGCCAGGTTGGAGTACCCGGCGAGGGCCGCCGATGGGCTCACGTCACGTCACCTCCGTCCGTCTCTCGTCACCACGGCGCGCGACATCTCCTCGCGCAGTGCCTGGATGACCGTGCCCAGGCCCGGATCGGCGTTCTTTGCCAGGCCGCCGATGGACACCACCGTACGGGCTGGGCCCCCGGCACCGGAACCGCCCCCGTCCGCGCGCACCCGCACGAACACCCGCCGGCGTCGCACCAGCAGCGAGGCCACCAGCCCGAGCAGCGTGGCGAGCGCGCTGACGAGGGTGATCTCCTTGCCCGGGTCGGTACGCACGGACAGCCCGGCGAACCGCGCGACCGAGTCGAAGCTGATGCTCCCCCGGCCGCCGGGCAGCTCGAAGGACTGTCCCGGCCTCAGGCGGATCAGCAGCGGCTGCCCGTCGTCCCTGGTGACCTGGCTGAGGGCGGCGGTGTCGAGGCGGTAGACCGACTGCGGGCGCCCACCGGGGAAGAGCTCGCCCTCCCACACCGAGAGCGCCAGCTCCGGGTTGCGCACGTCGGGGAACATCGAGACCGGCCCGTTGACGTAGGACGGGTCCGCCGTCGGCAGGAAGAACCCGCTGAACGCGAGGTTCCTCGGCCGGGCCGCCGGGACCTTGACCGCACCGACCGACCGGTAGTTGTTGTCCTGGGCGAGGAACGGGGTCGCCTGGCGGTAGAGCACCGCGCCCGCGGCGTCCCGGACCGTGACGACCGGCGCGTAGCCGTTCCCGAGCAGGAAGACGTCGGCCCCGCCGAGGGTGATCGGGTGGTTGACGCTGAGCACCTGCCGTTGGGGCGCGTCGCCCGGCTTCTCCACGGTCGTCGTGTATGCCGTGAAGCCTCGGGGGGCGCCCAGCTGTGAGCCGCCGACCTTGTCCTCGAACCGCGCGTCCATGCGGTCGACGGTCAGGGAGAAGGGGACCAGCTGCTCGGTGTCGACCAGCGGCCCGGGGGTGAACGTGTCGTACGACGAGACGGTCGAGGAGAACGACTGGCCATCGGGCACGATGACGTCCCCGCGCCAGCCGAACAGGTGCCCGAACGCGACCCCGACGATGATGACGCACAGCGCGATGTGGAACACGAGGTTGCCGGTCTCGCGCAGATAGCCGCTCTCCGCGCTCAGGGACACGGCGTCGTGGGCGTGCACGCGAAAACGTCTCGCGCGCAATGCTACCCGCGCCGTCTCGAGCGCCTCGGCGGGTGTGCCGGCATACCCGATCTGGAGGTGCTCGTCGAGGCGCTCCAGCCGGGCCGGGGCCCGCGGGGGGGTGGCGCGCAGCGAGCGCCAGTGCATCCTGCTGCGGGGGACGATGCAGCCGACGAGCGAGACGACGAGCAGGAGGTAGATCGCCGAGAACCACGGCGAGGCGTAGACGTCGAAGAACGAGAGCCGGTCCAGCCACGGACCGGCTGTCGGGTTCGCGGCGAGGTAGTCTGCCACCCGGCCGGCGTCGATGGACCGCTGCGGGAACACCGAGCCCGGGACGGCGCCGACCGACAGGAGCAGCAGCAGGAAGAGGGCGGTGCGCATCGAGGTGAGGTTGCGCCATCCCCAGCGGGCCCAGCCGGCCGGGCCGAGGACGGGCTGGGTGACCTGCGACGCCGGGTCGCTCGGCTGCGTGCTCAGGGTCTGCGTGGCCATCAGATCGCCGTCTCGAACCGGCCGACGAGGTGCGCCTGGACCCACGACATGAGCCCCTCCCACACCCCCGACACCATCAGCAGGCCGACCCCGAGGAGCAGCCCGCCACCGAGGAGCTGGACGCCGCGCTGGTGGCGGGACAGCCACGCGCTCACCCGCCCGGCACGGGAGTACCCGGCGGCAAGGAGCACGAACGGCAGGCCGAGCCCGAGGCAGTAGGCGACCGCCAGGACGACCCCCCGCTGGACGGCCCGGTCGTCGCCGGTCAGCGACGTCGTCAGGGCCATGATCGCGCCGAGGGTCGGGCCCGTGCACGGCCCCCAGCCGAGGCCGAACACGACCCCGAGCAGGGGAGCACCGGCCACCCCTGCCGCGGGCTTCCAGCGGGGCCGGACCGTCCGCTGCGCACCGACGCCGAGGAAGACGAGGGCGAGGAGGATGACCACCGCGCCGCCGAGCCGGATGAGCAGGCCCTGGTGCTCGCGCAGCACCGCGCCGACGGCCGACGCGACGGCCACACCAGTGACGAACACGGTGCTGAAGCCGAGGACGAACAGCAGCGCCCCGAGCACCGTGCGGGAGCGGCGACGCCGTTCGAGGGCCACGTCGGACAGACCGGTGACGTAACCGAGGAAGCCGGGCACGAGCGGCAGGACGCACGGCGACGCGAAGGAGACCAGGCCCGCCGCGAGGGCGATGAGGACGGCCACCGGCAGTGCGCCGGAGGCGATCGCGGTCGGGTCCGGGGCCAGGGTGAGCACTGGGGCGCCGACCCGCTACTTCTGCTCGGCGAGGACGTCGTCGATCAGGGCCCGCAGGGTGCCCGCGCCGACGGGACCGAGCACCCGCGCCGCGAGGCGAGCCTGCCGGTCGAGCACGAGCGTGGACGGCACGGTCGGCGCCTTGCCCCCGAGGGCGAGCATCGGCCGGCCGCCCTCGGCGTCGTTGGACAGCGACGGGTAGGTGATGGCGTTGGCGCGCAGGAACGCCGCACCGGCCTCGGGGCCCTCCTTGAAGTCGATGCCGACGAACTGCACAGGTTGGCCCGCCGCGGACAGGTCCGACCACACCTTCTGCAGGTGCGGGGCCTCCTCGACGCAGGGACCGCACCACGAGCCCCACACGTTGACGACGACGACCTTCGGGCCGACGTCCGCGAGGGACCACCGTTGGCCGTCGACGGTGGCACCCGACAGGGCAACCGGTGCACCCCGCCTGCCCGGCTCGAGCTTCTCGATGCTGCCGTCGCCCGCGGCATACCCCTTGCGGTCGCCGGCCTTGGCCTGCTCGGCTATCGAGTTCGCGTCGGCGCACCCGGCCAGGACGAGGAGGACCAGGACCGCGACGACGGCGCCCCGGCGGAGCGGAGTCGCCCGGGCGCGCGCCGGGAACGTCATGCGCCCGCCTGCTTCTTCGCCGTCGGCAGCAGGGCGGACGCCGGCTCGCTGTAGGTGACCGACTCGAGCTCGTCGCCGACGTAGGTCAGTGCGGTGAGCGAGGCGAGCGAGCACTCCCGCCGACGCGGGTCGTGCCACAGCCGCCGGCCCACGAGCCGGTTGCGGACCGTCCACACCGGCAGCTGGTGGGAGACGACGACGACCTCGTGCCCGCGGGCGAGGGCGCGGGCGTCGTCGATGGCGGCGAGCATCCGCGCCGCGATCTGCTCGTAGGGCTCCCCCCAGCTGGGCGTGAACGGGTTGACCAGCCGGGGCCAGTACCTCGGCTGCCTCAGCACGCCGTCCCCGATTCCGAAGGTCTTGCCCTCGAAGGAGTTGCCCGCCTCGATGACCCGGTCGTCCGTGGCGACCGCCAGGTCGTGGGGGGCGGCCACCGCGGCCGCCGTCTCCTGGGCCCGCTCCAGCGAGGACGCGACCACCCGGACGACGTCATGGTCCGCGAGGTGCCGCGCCACGGTCTCGGCCATCTGCCGCCCGAGGTCGGACAGGTGGTAGCCGGGCAGGCGCCCGTAGAGGACCCGCTGCGGGTTGTGCACCTCGCCGTGGCGCATCAGGTGCACGACGGTGCGGTCGGCGGCGGTCATGGCCCGATTCTCGCAAACGCGCGCGCCGCGGCCCGCGCCGCACCCGGCGCAGCCGCCTGGACGTGCTCGACGGCGCGGTCGTCGTGGGCGGCGCTGACGAACCACGCCTCGAAGGCGCTCGGCGGCAGGTGCACGCCCTGGCTGAGCATGGAGTGGAAGAAGGCGCTGAACACCTCGGTGTGCTGCTCCCGGGCGTCGGCGTAGCCGCGCACGGGCCCGTCCCGGAAGAAGAAGCTGAACATCGAGCCCGCCCACTGGACCACGTGGGGGACGCCCACCCCCGTCAGCTCGGCGGACACGGTGCCGGCGATGGCCCGGCTCGCTGCAGTGAGGCGCGCGTAGACGTCGGCGGTGCACCCCCGCAGTGTGGCCAGACCGGCAGCGCTCGCCACCGGGTTCCCGGAGAGCGTCCCGGCCTGGTAGACCGGGCCGTCCGGGGCGAGCAGCCCCATGATGTCGGCCCGGCCACCGAAGGCCGCGCAGGGGAAGCCGCCGCCCATCACCTTGCCGAAGGTGAACAGGTCGGGGGCGCCGCGGCCGCCACCGGTGGCAGAGGGTCCCTCCAGCCCGTACCAGCCCGACCGGGAGCAGCGGAAACCGGTCATCACCTCGTCGGAGATGAGCAGCGCGCCGTGCGCCGCCGTGATCCGGCGCAGACCCGCGGTGAAGCCCGGCGCCGGCGGCACGACGCCCATGTTCCCCGCGGCGGCCTCCGTGATGACGGCCGCGACCTGCTCGCCGCGCGCGGCGAAGACCGCCTCCACCGCATCGAGGTCGTTGTACGGCAGCACGATCGTCTCCCCCGCACTGGACAGCGGCACGCCGGCCGAGTCGGGCAGTGCGAAGGTGGCCACGCCGGACCCGGCGGCCGCCAGCAGGGCGTCCACGTGCCCGTGGTAGCACCCGGCGAACTTGACGACCGCCGACCGGTTGGTGAACCCGCGCGCGAGCCGGATCGCACTCATCGTCGCCTCGGTGCCGCTGTTGACCAGCCGCACCCGCTCGACCGGCTCGACCCGCGAGACGATCTCCTCCGCCAGCGCCACCTCGTTCTCGCTCGGCGTCCCGAAGCTGAACCCGCGGGCGGCGGCCTGCCGGACCGCGTCCAGGACGTCGGGGTGCGCGTGGCCGAGGATCATCGGCCCCCAGGAGCAGATGAGGTCGACATACCGGCGCCCGTCGACGTCGGTGAGCCACGCGCCGCTCGCCTCGCGGACGAACCGGGGGGTCCCCCCCACGGCGCCAAAGGCGCGCACCGGGGAGTTCACCCCGCCCGGGATGACCGCCCTGGCCCGGTCGATGAGGGCGGCGGACCCGGGAGCCGCATCCGAGTATGCCGTCGCGGCGTCAGTGCCGTGCGTGGTCCGGCCAGCTGTCATGGGGCCATTGTCCCAGCGTGCGGGCAGTGCTCTCACCCCGCGGGCGTCGCCGGCACCTCGGCGGGGGGTGCCGCGCGTTTCACGCTGGGGTCCAGGTCGCCGAGCCCGGGCGCCAGGCCGTCGCGGACCGCGCTCATCGCCTGCCCCAGGGCGGCGAACTGGGCACGGGTGAGGTGGTCGACGAGGTGCCGGCGCACGCCGTCGACGTGGACGACGGCGAGCGGGACGAGCTCGCGGGCCCCGGCATCGGTCAGCACCAGCTCGACCCCGCGCCGGTCGTGGAGAGCAGGTTCACGGGTGACCCAGCCGCGCCGCTCGAGCCGGGTCGCGGTGTGCGTCAGCCGGCTGCGTGACTGGACGACGAGGGCCGCGATCTCGGACATGCGCAGCCGCTGGTGGGCCGCCTCGGAGAGCATCGAGAGGATCTCGTAGTCGCTCAGCTGCAGGCCGTGCTGCTGCAGGTCCGAGTCGAGGGCGGCCTCGAGCAGGCGGCTGCCGCGCAGGTAGGCCCGCCAGGCGGCCTGCTCGCCGTCGTCGAGCCAGCGTGGCTCCGGCTCGGGCCGCTGCGCGGCGGACGTCCGCTCCGGCCGCTGCCGGGACGGCGGCTCGGACGGCGGCTCGGACGGGGGGGCCGGCGCGGAGCGCGACGGTGCAGCCAACAGATCACGTCCTCCGGGAATCATTGAACCTTCAACAGTGTTGTGCGGGACGTCCACGGCACGAGGGACCGTGCCCCCAGCACGCTCGACCCACATGCATACCAGACTTCCAGAAGGAGAGCTGCCACATGAGCAACCTGACCGATCTGACCCCCGGGAGCTGGACCATCGACCCGGCCCACAGCGAGGTGGCCTTCGTGGCCCGGCACCTCATGGTGGCCAAGGTGCGCGGCAAGTTCACCGACTTCACCGGCACCATCACCGTCGGGGACTCCTTCGAGGACTCGACCGTGCAGGCAACCGTCAAGCTCGCCTCCGTCGACACCGGGGCCCCCGACCGTGACGCCCACCTGCGCTCGGCCGACTTCTTCGACGTCGAGAACACCCCCGACATGACGTTCACCTCCACGAAGGTCAGCGAGGGCAGCCTCGACGGCGACCTCACCATCAAGGGCGTCACCAGGCCGGTGACGCTCGACCTCACCTTCAACGGCGTGGTCACCGACCCGTACGGCAACACCAAGGCCGGCTTCGAGGCGGAGACCGAGATCAGCCGCAAGGAGTGGGGCCTGACCTGGAACGCGGCCCTCGAGGGCGGCGGTGTCGTCGTCTCGGACGCGATCAAGGTCACCGTCGACGTGGAGCTGCTCAGGGCCTGACCTGCTCGATGCCCGACCCCCTCGGGGCCGCCGGACCGCTCGGCCGCTCAGCTGCTGAGCCACCCGGCGGCCTCCAGCGCGTAGTAGGTGAGGACGACCTGCGCCCCGGCCCGCCTGATCGAGGTGAGGGACTCGAGGGCGCAACGTCGGCGGTCGACCCAGCCCTGGCCAGCGGCCGCCTCGATCATGGAGTACTCGCCGGAGACCTGGTATGCCGCGACCGGCACGGTGGAGATGGCAGCCGCCGCGGCCACGACGTCGAGGTAGGGCAGGGCCGGCTTGACCATGATGATGTCCGCACCCTCGGCCAGGTCCGCCTGGATCTCCCGGACCGCCTCCGTGGCGTTCGCCGGGTCCTGCTGGTAGGTGGCCCGGTCCCCCTCGAGCGAGGACTCGACGGCGTCCCGGAAGGGACCGTAGAACCCCGACGCGTACTTCGCGGCGTACGCGAGCAGGACCGTGTCGAGCAAGCCGGCCTCGTCGAGCGCCGACCTGACATGGGCAACCTGCCCGTCCATCATCCCGCTCAGGCCGAGCACCTGCGCGCCGGCACGAGCCTGCGCGATCGCCATCGCGGCATACCGCTCGAGCGTTGCGTCGTTGTCCACCCGCCCGTCCTCGGTGAGCACCCCACAGTGCCCGTGGTCGGTGAACTCGTCGAGGCACAGGTCGGCCATGACGACGAGGTCGTCACCGACGCCGTCGCGGACCCGGCCCAGCGCGAGGTTGAGGATGCCGTCCGGGTCGTCTGCACCCGAGCCGGCGGCGTCCTTGTGGGTGGGCACGCCGAAGACCATGAGGCCACCGATGCCGGCAGCCAGCGCGTCGTGCGCCACCGCGACGAGCGAGTCGAGGCTGTGCTGCACGACCCCGGGCATGCTCGCGATGGGTGTCGCCTCGTGCGCGCCCTCGCGCACGAAGACCGGCAGGACGAGGTCGGCGGGATGCAGCCGGGTCTGGGCCACGAGCCGGCGCAGGGCAGGCGTGCGCCGCAGGCGCCGGGGGCGTCCGACGGGTGCGGGGTCGCTGGCGTGGCTCCCCTCGCGCGTCACTACCTCGCCCGCCGCCGGGAGGCCGGGCGCCGCTCGCTCGGCCGGCGCACGGGCTCACCCGCCTCGGCGGCGGCCAGGGCGAGGGCCACACCGTGCGCGGCCAGCGCGTCGATGAGGGAGTCCGACGAGGCCGACGGGGCAAGGACATCCACCCGCAGTCCGTGCTCCTCCGCCGTCTTGGCCGTCGCCGGTCCGATGCAGGCGACGACGGTGCTCGGATGCGGCTTGCCGGCGATGCCGACGAGGTTGCGCACGGTCGAGCTCGAGGTGAACAGGACGGCGTCGAAGCTGCCCGTCTTGATCGCCTCGCGCACCTCGGCTGCCGGCGGAGCGGCGCGCACGGTGCGGTAGGCGGTGACGTCGTCGACCTCCCAGCCGGCCGCGACGAGGCCGGCGACCAGCGTGTCCGTGGCGATGTCGGCCCGAGGCAGGAGGACCCGGTTGATGGGGTCGAGGACCGGGTCGAAGTCGGGCCAGTCCGCCAGCAGCCCCGCCACGGACTGGTCGTCCGTGGGCACGAGGTCGGGCACGAGGCCCCACTGCCGCAGCACCTCGGCGGTGACCCCGCCGACGGCGGCGATCTTGAGGCCGGCGAAGGCCCGGGCGTCGAGGCCGAACTCCTCGAACTTCTCCCGCACCGCACGCACGGCGTTGACGGAGGTGAACCCGACCCACTCGTAGCGTCCGGTCACCAGCCCCTTGCAGGCCCGGTCCATCTGCTGTGGCGTGCGTGGCGGCTCGACCGAGATCGTCGGCACCACGTCCGCCGTCGCTCCGTAGGACGCGAGCCGGTCGATGGTGGAGTCGGACTGGTCCTTGGTTCGCGGGATGAGCACGTTCCAGCCGAAGAGCGGCTTGGTCTCGAACCACGACAGGTGCTCACGCAGCGCCACCGTCGAGCTGACGACGGCAAGGGTGGGGAAGCGCACCGTCGTGGACCTGAACAGCGCGTCCACCTCGCCCAACGTGGTGGTGTGGGTCACCTGCTGGGTCGTCGTGCCCCGTTCGGTCAGCGCCACCGGGGTCTCGTCCGGGCGCCCGGCGTCGCGCAGGTCGGCCAGCGCACCGGCGAGGGTGTCCGGGGTTCCGAGAACGACGACGGTGACGTGTTCCGCAATGGCGGGCGTCCAGTCGTGGCGGCGCTCGCCGGCGCTGACGACGTGCACGGCGGTCGCCTGCCGGGAGGTGAGCGGGACGCCCGCGTAGGTCGGTACCGCGGAGACGGCGGTGACACCGGGAACCACGTCGAAGGAGATCCCCGCCCTGTGCAACGCCTGTGCCTCCTCCGCGAAGCCGTTGAACATCGCCGGGTCGCCGTCCATGAGTCGCACGAGGAACCCGTCGCCGCCGAGCGTCTTGACGGTCCTGACGAGGAGCTTGGCCCGGGACGCCCTGGTCAGCTCCTCGCCGTGCTCGCCGTGTCCTGCGTCGACGATCTCCGCTTCCGCCCGGGTGTAGCGGGCAACCATGGCGTGGCGGTTGACCTGGTCGATGACGACGGTGTCCGCCCGCGCGAGGTACTCGCGTGCTCGGACCGTCATCAGGCCCGGGTCGCCGGGCCCGGCGCCGACGAAGGCCACCCGGGCGGCGGACGTGCCGGAGGTGCTGCTCTTGGCTCTGGTGGCACTCACGAGGCTTGCTCCGAATTGAGAGTGGTGGCGGCGGGGTCGGGATCTGGGCGAAGGGACGGGGGGTGTGCCCGGATGTCCAGCAGCAGGGCCGCCAGCCGTCTACCGAGTCGCACGGGGTCCTCGGTCCGCCCCACAGCCGAGCGGCGCAGGTCGGCGCTGCCGTCGTCGTAACCGACGCACGCCCGCAGCGACAGCTGCACACCGTCCTGCCCCTCGACGACCTCGGCCAGTGCCCCGACGGGCGCGCTGCAGCCTGCCTCGAGCGCCGCGAGCAGCGCCCGCTCGGCGGTGACACACGTCCTGGTGTCGGGGTCGTCGAGGCCGGCGAGCAGGCGCACGAGGTCGGTGCGGCCGGTGCGGCACTCGACGGCCAGGGCCCCCTGCCCGGGGGCGGGGAGCATCTGCAGCGGGTCCAGGGTCTCGGTGACCTCGTCGAGACGCCCGAGGCGCGCCAGGCCGGCCCGGGCCAGCACCACCGCGTCGCACGCGCCGGAGCTGACCAGGCGCAGCCGGGTGTCGACGTTGCCGCGGACCGGGCGGACGTCCAGGCCGAGGCCCAGACCGGCAAGCTGCGCGGCTCGCCGCGGGGAGCCGGTCCCGACCACCGAGCCCGCCGGCAGCTCGCCGAGGGTGAGGCCGTCGCGTGCGACGAGGGCGTCGCGCGGGTCCTCGCGAACGGGGATTGCCGCCACGACCAGGCCCGGCTCGGGGGCCACCGGCAGGTCCTTGAGGGAGTGGACGGCGAGGTCGACGGTGCCGTCGAGCAGCGCGCGACGGATCGCGGCGGCGAAGACACCCGTCCCGCCGATGGTCGTGAGCGCCTCACCCGAGACGTCGCCCGCGGTCGTGATCTCGACGAGCTCGACGAGCTGGCCGCCCGCGCGCAGCCGGTCGGCCACCCAGGTGGACTGGGTGGTGGCCAGCTTGCTCCTGCGGGTGCCCAGCCGGAGGGAGGTCACGACCGCCCCCCGTCGTCGGGCCGGTCCGGCAGTGCCGGGCCGTCGGGGGGGACGCAGACGGAGGCCACGTCGTGCGGGTCCAGGTCGAACAGCTCGCGCAGGGCGGCGGCGTAGTCGCCCCCCTGTCCGTCGACGCTGAGCTGCTTGATCCGCACGGTGGGGGTGTGCAGCAGCTTCTCGACGACCCGGTGGACGGTGCGCTGCAGCTCGGCACGGGCCGGGCCGCCGAGGTCCGGCAGCCTCAGGTCAAGGCGCGCCAGCTCCACGGTGACGACGTCGGCCGCGCGAGCGCGCAGCGCCGCCACCGTCGGGGCGACCCCCGTTGCCGTGCGCGCCACCAGGTAGTCCGCGACCTCTCCCGTGACGAGGTCGGTCACCTCCTGCACCTCCGGAAGGGCGGCCGTCGCGGAGCTCGCGGCGAGCCGCGCACCCAGCTCGGCCAGGCCGACAACCCGCGCACCGGGCAGGTCGGCGACGCCGGGCTCCACGTCGCGGGGCATCGCCAGGTCGAGGAACACCGTCGGACGCACCATCGGGACGCTCGCCGCCGGGGCCACCCGGGCGACGGTGATGAGGTGGCCGACCGCCCCGGTGCAGCTGATGACGATGTCGGCCTCTGCGATCGCGGAGTCGAGGTCGGCGAAGGGCCGCGTCCGGGCCCCGGTGCTCTCGGCCAGGCGCTGCGCCTTGGGCGCGGTCCGGTTGACGACGGTCAGCCGGCCGGCTCCGCGCCGCGCCGCGGTGGCGGCGGCCAGGCCGCTCATACCGCCGGCGCCCACGACGAGCACGTGGGCCTGCTCGAGGGGTCCCGCCGTCTCGACGGCGCAGGCGAGGGCCGCCTCGACGAGCGACTGGCTCACGGTGTCGATCGCCGTCTCCGAGTGGGCCCGCTTGCCGACCCGCAGCGAATGCTGGAAGAGCGAGTTGAGGGCCGGCCCGGCGTGGCCGGTTCGCTGCGCCGACCGGAGGGCGTCGCGCATCTGCCCCAGGACCTGCACCTCGCCGACCGCCATCGAGTCCAGCCCGCAGGCGACGGCGAAGGCATGGGCGACGGCCCGGTCCTCGTAGTGGACGTACAGGTGCTCGCGCAGCTGGGACAGCGGCATTCCGGAGGCGGCCGCGAGGGCGTCACCGATCGCCGCGACCGCCCCGTGGAAGGTGACAGCCTCGGCATACACCTCCAGCCGGTTGCAGGTGGCCAGGACGACCGCCTCGGACACCGAGTCCGAGCGGCGGACCCGGCCGGCGAGCTCGTCCACCCGGGTCGGGTCCAGGGCTGCCGCCTCGAGCAACGCGATGGGGGCGCTGTGGTGCGAGAGGCCGATGACGAGGACGCTCACCGAGCCACCCCCATACCGGCGCCGAGGCACTTGCGCTGCTCATGGAACGCCAGGACGTGCAGCTCGGTGGCGAGGTCGACCCGGCGGACGTGGACGTCAGGGGGGACCGCGAGGGCGGTGGGCGCGAAGTTGAGGATCGAGCGGACGCCGACGGAGACGAGCTGGTCGCAGACCTGCTGCGCCGACGCGGCCGGGGTGGCGATCACGCCGATCGAGATCCGGACCTGACCGGCCACCTCCTCGAGGCTGGACATCGCGCTGATCCCCACCCCGCAGATGCGCTCGCCCCTCAGCGCGCGGTCCTCATCCAGCAGTGCCACGACACGGAAGCCGCTGGTGGCGAAGCCGGAGTATGCCGCGAGCGCGCGTCCGAGGTTTCCCATGCCGACGATGGCGACCCTCCAGTCCTCGGTGAGTCCCAGCGCCCGGGAGATCTCGAGGGCGAGGTGCTTCACCTCGTAGCCCACCCCCCGGACGCCGTACGAGCCAAGGTGGCTCAGGTCCTTGCGCAGCTGGGTGGACCGGACGCCGGCGGTGTTCGCGAGCTCCTCGGACGAGACGGAGCCGATCCCCCGCTCGACGAGGTCGGTCAGCGCGCGGAGGTACTCCGGCAGCCGGGCAACGGTGGCATCGGGGATCTCGCGGGGGGTCAGGGGGTCGGCGGACACGCGGGTCACCGGCTCCTTTCTCACCTGGCCCCGCAGCCGGACGGCGACCGCTGGAGCCCGTGGACCCTCCCAGCGTAGGCGTTTGTGAACGAAGGCACAAAGTCACCGGCGCTGGCCGCCCCGCCCCGCGGGCGCCCCCGGAGGGCAGGTGAGCAAGGTCACCTGCCGGCTGCCACTTCAGGGTCGCAGCGCCGCTCTCAACCGCTCCTCCGAGACCCGCCAGAAGTCATGCTGGGCGCCGTCGACGAGGGTCACGGGGACCTGGTCGGAGTACTGCCGCGCGAGCGCCGGGTCGTCGTCGACCGAGCGCTCCTCCCACCCGACACCGAGGTCCGCGCAGACCCGCTCGACGACGGTCCGGGCCTCGTCGCACAGGTGACACCCGGACCGGCCGATGAGAGTGATCCGGGGGCTGGGCACGACCCGAGTCTACGGGCCGCCGTTTGGCGGGGACCAACAAACGCCGATCCCGGGACAAGCGGCCCGAAAGCGTCAATACTCACATCATGTTGTGGACACCGGCGATCGCGGGCGACGTCCGCTTCCCGGGGTCCAGCAGGGCGGTGGCCCTCGCCGCGCCCTGCCGTCAGTCGCCCCACGGGATGGGCCCGGCCACCCAGCGCTTCCTCGCCGACCTCAGACTCGTGCTCAGCCTGGCCGACCAGGCCCCGCCGAGGACGCCCTCGGCGCTCTCGGGGGCGGCCGGGGCCGGCTTCGCCCCCGGTGGCGCACCCCAGGACTTCGACCGGCTCGCCGCGCTGGTCGAGCTCGCCCAGCGCGGCGACGCCGAGGCGTTCGGGCTGCTCTACGAGCGCTACGTCGACACCGTCTACCGCTACATCTACGTGCGGGTGGGGTCCGTCCCGACCGCCGAGGACCTCACCTCCGAGACCTTCATCCGGGCACTGCGCCGGATCGACACCTTCACCTGGCAGGGCCGCGACATCGCCGCCTGGTTCATCACCATCGCGCGCAACCTGCTCACCGACAACGCCAAGTCGAGCCGCTTCCGGCTCGAGGTGTCGACCGCTGACATGCTCGACGCGGACGAGGGCGTCGACGGGCCCGAGGACGAGGTGCTCGAGCGGTTGCGGGACGCCCGGCTGATCGACGCGGTCCGCAGCCTCAAGCCCGAGCAGGCCGAGTGCGTCGTCCTGCGTTTCATCCAGGGGCTGTCCCTCGCGGAGACGGCCAAGGTCCTCGGCAGGTCCGAGGGCGCGGTCAAGCAGCTGCAGCTGCGCGCGGTGCGAAGCCTGCACCGGGAGCTCGGCGATGAGCAGCCCTAGGCGGGACGCCCGCTCGGGCGCAGCGCGTGACCTTCCGACGCCCCGGTCGTTGTCATGGACAAAGGTGCACGAAGGCCACCTGCGCCGCCTGCCGACGGGGCGAGCCGGGGAGGAGTGGGTATGCCGTTCATGACGCGCACCGCAGACCTGCTCCAGGATGCCCTCGAGGGCGGGTCCGTCGACGCCTCACAGTTCGCTGCCCTGGCCACGACGGCGCGACGAGCCGGCACGGTGGGCCTGTCCGCGCGCTTCGCGCCGGACCCGGGGTTCGTCAGCGCCCTCGGTCAGCGCCTGCTGGCCGAGGCGGCAACGCTGTCGAGCCGCCAGCAGACGAGCACCGCCAGGACGAGTGCCGCGAGGTCCGTCGAGATGCGCCGCACCGGGCAGCGGGTCAAGCCCGTCGTGTTCGTCGTGGGCCGCGGGCTGCCCCGGGCGATCGCGGGTGTCGCGGCCTCCGCCCTCGCCGTCGGCGCGGTCGTCGGCGTCGCGGCCCGAGGGGCTGTGCCGGGCGCGGCTCTGTACCCCGTGCGGCAGATCCTCGACAGCGCCGCGGTCCGCCTCGCTGCATCCGACTTCGACAAGGGAATGACCCTGCTCGCCCAGGGGCGGGAGCACATCCGGGACGCGCGCGAGATGGTCGGTCGGGGCACCCCCGACCCCGAGGCCCTCGACGTGGGGCTCAGCGCCGCCATTGACTCGGTGAGCGCTGGCCGGGTGCTGCTGCTGCGGTCGTTCGCCGAGACCGGCGACACGCAGGCGGTGCGCGAGCTCCAGGACTTCTCCACCACCGAGCTGCCGGGTGTCGACGCGCTGCGAGAGCGCGTCCCGGCCTCCTCGCTCCCGCTGCTCGAGCAGCTCCGGGCGCTGCTCGGCGGGTCGTGGTCCGACCGGCCCCAGCAGCTCGCCGCTTGCGAGAGCTGCGCCGGGGCCGACACCGCGGCCCTGGACGACTCGCGCGCGCGCCGGCCGGCCCAACGGCCCGCGGCAGTGCCGCTCGCCGCCGCGGCGAGCACCACTGCCACCGAGGCGTCCGCTGCGCCCTCCGCGGTCACCGGGGCAGCCGCGCGTCCTGTCGCACCGGCGACCTCGGCCGCGTCCAGCCCGCTGCAGAGCAGGGTCGTCAAGGCCGCGGTGGCCCCGGCAACCGTGACGGTGCCCGGTGCCACGGTGACCACGGCGCCGAGGTCGACCCTGCCCTCCGCACCCCGCACGTCCGTGTCACTCGCCTCGGTGTCCTTGGGGTCGGTGTCCTTGGGGTCGGTGTCCTTGGGGTCGGTGTCGTTGGGGCCGGTGTCCTTGGGGCCGGTGTCGCTACCGCCGGTGTCCCTGGGGTCGGTGTCGCTGTCCTCCTCGGTGTCATTGGCGTCGGTCTCGGTCGCGGCCTCGCTGCCGGTGCTCGGTTCGCAGACCCTGGCGGTCCCGCTGAACCTGCCGGTCGCCCCACTCCCGGCCCTGCCCGCCGTTGGCGTGAACCTGGTGCCGGTCGTGCCGGCCGTGCCGGTCGCGCCGGTCGCGCCGGTGCCCGTGGCGGTGGACCCGGCACCTGTCACCGGCCTCGTCAGCTGCGTGGCCACGCTCCTGACGAAGTGCCCGTAGCCACCCGCGGCCGGGTGGGGTCCGCCTCGCGGGCGCACCTGTTGCCGGGTGCCCGTGGTTGCCCGGTCCGTCTCGGGGCGGTGGCCGCCGGTCCTACTCAGAAGAAGACGGACCTGCGCTGCATGAGCAGTGCGTAGAGCGTCTGCTGGATGGTCTCGCGGAGCTGGTCGGTCAGGTCGAACACCAGCATGGGGTCGTCGGCGGCATGGGCGTCGAGACCATCCGTCGCAACCGGTGTCCCGAACTCGATGATCCACTTGCTGGGCAGCGGGATGAGCCCCAGCGGGCCGAGGAGCGGCCAGGTCGGTGTCACTGGTGCGTACGGCATACCCAGCAGCCGGGCCAGTGTCTTCATGTTGCCGATGATGGGGTAGATCTCCTCGGCGCCGACGATGGAGCACGGCACGATCGGGACCCCCGTGCGGATCGCGGCGGAGACGAACCCGCCGCGCCCGAAGCGCTGCAGCTTGTACCGCTCGCTGAACGGCTTGCCGACGCCCTTGTACCCCTCCGGCCAGACGCCCACGAGCTCACCCGCGCCGAGCAGTCGCTCGGCGTCCGGGTTGGCGGCCAGCGTGGACCCCGACTTGCGGGCGATCTGGCTGACGACGGGCGTCTGGAAGACGAGGTCGGCTCCGAGCATCCGGAGGTGACGGTGTGCCGGGTGCTCGTCGTGGACCGCGACCTGGGTCATCAGGGAGTCGAGGGCGAGCGTGCCGGAGTGGTTCGCGACCACCAGGGCGCCCCCCTCCGCCGGGATGTTGTCGATGCCGCGGACCTCGACCCGGAACCACGTGGAGTACAGCGGCCGGAGCAGCGGGAGGTAGACCCCCTCCGTGAAGTCCTCGTCGAAGCCGAACTCGTCGACGTGGTAGTCCCCCGTCAGCCGGCGGCGCAGGAAGGCGAGCATCCGGGCCACCCGCTCCTCGACGTCCTCCGGAGGGAGACCCGACGCGGCTGCGGCCGCACGCATCGCACTGATCCCGAGGGCGAGCAGGCCTTCGACCTGCCCCTGTGCCCCGGCTCCCGGCCGGGGGCCCGGGGAGGTCTCCGGCAGAGGGCTCGGGGGGCTCGGGGGAACCGCGCGGACCGGAGACGGGGAGCGGTCCGCGGAGGGCGCCCCCCCGCGTCGCCCGGCCGGCGGCCGGCGGGCCGTGGCCCGTGCCTCCCCGGTCGAGGACGCGGTGGCCCGGGGGGCGGGCCGCGGTCGGTGCGGGACCAGGCTGAGGGCCGTCCCGGGCTCTTCGTCCGCCGGCGCGTCCACGGCTGCGAGCAGCGGCGTCCGCGTCCGCCTGGCGCGCTCCCCGGAGGCTCGGGCCGCTCCGGCCGCGAACGCGTCCCGTTGCCGCCGGGCCGCGCGGGCCGGACCTGCGCCCGTCCCGGTCCCGAGCGGCGGCGCGGGCCTGCTGCCCGGCTCGTCCGAGCGCGGCATCAGTCGCCCCTTCCTGCGGCCCGGACCCTGCCCACCGCGGTGGCGGTGCCCTCGATCGTCCCGCTCACGGCTGACCCGACCAGTGCGGCGCCCGGAACCACGGGACCGGCGTGGCGGGCGTAGTCCTCGAACGCCTCCCGGCTGGTGTATGCCGGGGTGAAGCGCAGGACCTCGCGCATCCGGGTGGTGTCCAGCCCGCGTCCGAAGGCGAGGAAGTGCAGCTGGCCCGCCGGGAAGTCGGCGAGCCCCGAGCGCCTCACCAGGTTGCCGAGCAGGCCCGCTGCGGCCAGCGGGACCGGCAGCACCGGGCGCCGGGCGATCGCGGCGGCCTGGGTCACGGTGATGACCCCGTCCCCGGCGACGTTGACCACTCCGCTGCACCGGCCGGTGGTCGCGGCGAGCAGCGCGGCCACCGCGTCGCTCTCGTGGACGAACTGCAGCCGCGCGTCGTACCCGAACGGGATCGGGACGAGCGGGAGCGAGAAGTAGTCCGTCAGCGAGGTCCTGATGCCCGGCCCGATGATGTTGGCGAGTCGCAGCGTCGTGATGTCGATGTCGGCGCGGCGCCGGGAGAACCCCCGGACGTAGCCTTCGACCTCGATGGAGTCCTTGCCGAACCCGGCGCGGGGCAGCACCTTGGGGCCCATGTCCTCGGTGAACATCGCCGGGTCCCGGGGGGAGGAACCGTAGACCGCGGCGGAGGACTTGACCACCAGCCGTCTCAGGCTCGGCGCGTTCTGGCAGGCGGCGAGAAGCTGCATCGTCCCGATGACGTTGATCTCCTTCTGCGAGGAGCGTCCGCCCGCCAAGGTCGGTGTCGCGATGACGTTCATGTGGACCACCGTGTCGACGCCGGCCTGCCCGATGATCTTGCCGATCATCGGGTTGCGGATGTCGGCCCGGACGAACTCGGCGCGACCGATCGAGTGGGGGGGCGGGACCACGTCGACCCCGATGACCCGCTCGACCGAGGGCAGGGCGCTCAGCGCCTGTGCGAACCGGCCACCGAGATAGCGCGAGACGCCGGTGAGCAGCACCACCCGGGTCACCGTCCACCTCCAGCCTGCTGCTTGCGGTCCCGTCGCGGTCGGGCTCCGCGGGCGACGCCCGCGAACGGCTCCGCCCGGCCGACGCGGGCCGCTCGTGGGGGCGCCGCGGTCGGCGCGCTACTTCTTGTTGCGACGCTGGTGACGCGTCTTGCGCAGCAGCTTGCGGTGCTTCTTCTTCGCCATCCGCTTGCGGCGCTTCTTGATGACAGAGCCCATGGAACATCCTCTTGCGTGCGTGGTCGGTCGTGCCTGCCGTGTCGTCGACGGTGACACGGGTTGACGCACCACGCCGGACTGTGCAGGTCAGCCTACCGCCTGCTGGGGGGGTGCCCGAACGAGTCGCTGGGTGTCCTCAGCGACTCCGGTCTGCGCCCCGGGCGTCCGCGGCGCCGGTCAGGCGGTGTCGACGTACGAGCTCCGGAGGTACTTGTGCACCGCGTCCTCCGGGACACGGTACGAGCGGCCGACCCG